>Ga0308163_10003213_pt1 | contig 13962 bp, 13 predicted proteins | sample PhyTR1_FD_201037 | JGI IMG/M metagenome (GOLD analysis project Ga0308163, IMG submission 201037) | Phyllosphere microbial communities from UC Gill Tract Community Farm, Albany, California, United States - DLSLT.R1 | ecosystem: Host-associated > Plants > Phyllosphere > Unclassified | place: USA... | reverse complement strand
CTGGCTGATAGCGCTGTGCTGACATATGACGACGAGCTAAACGAAGGAACGCCTTTTCAATTCTGATGGCAAAGCGAAAAATTTTCATTAAAACAGATGTCAGCCGCTTCACCCACGAAGTGTCCGACTCTCCCAGCCAAGGTGAAACCGGTGCAAGCGGGGTTCGACGCTCCCTGGTGGCCTTGAGTATTAAACCCGGGCGCGGAAGCAAGAACTTCGACTTCAAAGATTTCTATAACATAGGCGTCGATCAGGTTACGCAAGTTTGCCAAGACCAGATAGAGCGATTCCTAAATAATCAGGACGAGCAGATTGAGCGCGCGACGATTGCGTACTATTGCTTTGGCCTCAGCGTATTTCTTCAATACCTCAGCGTTCTGTCGGCGGCACTCAGCCGTGACATAAATCTTCGCGACATCAACCGAAATGTCATCGATAGCTTTCTCTCTTATTTGCGGGATAGGGAATTGTCGACATCAACCCAGAAGAACTATTACACCGCCGTCAAAGCTGTTCTCGCCACGCTTTGCAGGCGTGGGCTCATCGCGGAAGTACGAGGTGGCGATGATGCTACGTTCCCACGCAACCCGTTTCCTGGAGTGAGCAAAAAGCACACGGGCGCGCACCCAATGCCAAAGGCACAGCGCCAAGCACTCTCGCTGGCCGTCAAGACGGAAATCCTCCCACTGTTTGCCGACGATGCTGAGCCCACTGCGTATCAACTGAGCTGTGCATTGCTGGTGATCGCGCTGCACACTGGGCGTAACACCACACCATTGCTCGACATGGGCACGGATTGTCTTTGCTCGCACCCGAAAGAGGACACACAATTTCTAATCGTCTATAAGCGGCGTGGTCATTCGACAAGCAAGGTCGCGCTCAAAGCCGCGCCAGAGCCGGAAGTGACGTCGATGCCCACCGTACGACCTTCAGTCGTGCGATTAATACGCAGGGTCATTGATCTGTCCAATAGTTTGCGCGAAGAGGCGCCGGTAGAAGTTGCCGACAGTATCTGGCTCTACCGGAGACAAAAGGCAGAAGGTACAGCGGACTCGCCCGGTCCGGTTACCGCTCTTTGCAATTCGAGCTTGTATCACAGCATAAAGCGACTGGTGGCAGTTCATAATTTGACTGGATCGGACGGTCTGCCGATTCAGATCAGCGTGAGTGCATTGAGAAAAACTTTCGTGAACAGAATGTACGAAATTCTTGACGGCGATGTGGTTGCTTCGGCAGCGGCTGCCGGCAACTCGCCACGTGTGGCAGAACTAAGCTACTTGCGTCCAGGGGAGAATTCAAAGAAGAACTGGAGTTTCATGGGTTCGATTCTTACACAAGAGTTATTGACAGGTACGCTAGGCGCAACTGAGCGAACACCGATGGGTGCTTGCTCGGACAGCAAGGCCGGGGAATATGCCCCAAACCGTGACGGTGCCAGTTGCATGAATTTTCTCAACTGTCTCCGGTGCCGGAACTACGTCGTTACCGGTGACGATCTCCATCGCCTGTTTAGTTTCTATTGGCGTATTTACGACGAGCGGTCAAGGATGCCCCGGAAACGCTGGGAGGCGCAATTTGCGCACGTCGCCCGCCTGATTGATCGCGATGTGATTGACGCAGGTCTCGCCGCGCGCACATTTAACGCGGCTGTTGTCGCCAAAGAGCGGGAGCGGGCGCGCCACGATCCCCATCCATTCTGGCGCAGCGACACGCTGATGGCCAGTCTCGCGGAGGGCGCCCTATGAGGGCGTCGCGCGCTGATGGGGAGAGCATTGCTCAACGCGAGAGTGAGCCCCAAAGTGCTAACCTCGCGATTGATGCTAGCGTACGTGATGCCTGGGTCATCAGCACAAGGAAAGTTGACGGCAATTCTGTCATCGTCAGCAGGTACGGCGACGACATTTGGTGGTTCACTGGCTCGACCACCAATACCGTCATGGCCAAGACGCGCGTGACGTTCGATACTTTGCCGGTTGTATTTCAAGCTAAAGGCCGCGAGCTTCTCTACCGATATATGACGAAAGGACGGCCCGGCGGCAAACGCGCCCGCGCTGCGACGCTTATTCGATTTTTCAACGAGTTGAAATTTTTCCTTGATTACCTTGAACAGCTGGGAATTAGCCGGTTTGCGGACGTAACCACATTTATATGTGCCACGTACGCTCAAAAGCAGCGGCAGGCAGATCGGACCAAGCCTGTTGCCTCAACACCGGCAGCGGAATCGGTCTATCGCCGCCTGTCGGCCGTTGAGACCGCATACCTGCTAAGTCAGCACACAAGTGACCCGATGCCGGTCTATCCATGGCCGGATACTACGCCAGGACTGCTTGCAGGCGTGACGGGTAGTGCAAAAAATCGTCCGCGAGTTACCCCACTTATGTCCGACGAGGTCTTTTCCCGTTTGTTCACCCATGCGTGGCACATTCTGGAACAAGCTGACTTTCTGCTGGAGTTGCGCAATGATCTTCAGAAGCAAAGGTTTGAGCGACAAACGGCGAAATCGCACAAGCAGAACAATCGCTTTCTCAAAGCAAGGGGATGGCTTTCCGGTTGTGCGGAGTTCAAGAAAATTGTCCATCAAATCCGCGTAGCTGCCTACGTCGTCATTGCAAGCGTAAGTGGCTGCCGGAACCATGAAATAGCGGCTCTACGCTCGAACGCATACTACACATCTACAGATGACGAAGGGGAAACGTTCTACTGGATTCGATCAATATCCAGTAAAACAGACGAAGGGGTAACGGAGTGGATGGTGCCGAAGTCCGCGGTGCGCGCGCTCCAAGTCATGGAGGCGTGGGCGGCGCCTTATCAAGCGTTGCTGGCGAACGAAATCGAAACGAGGCGTACCGCAGATACGCGGGATCCGCACATTGCCATAGCTCACGAACACGTCGGCGCACTGTTTGTCGGAATGGATCCTAAGAAGGGCATGCAGGTAAGGACACTTAGTCTGCTTAAACTTAACATGGATTTGAAACGCTTCGCATCCGACTGCGGTCTTGATCACGACCTCTCATCACACCAGTTCAGGAGGAAGTTTGCAAACTATGCTGCTCGCAGCCAGTTTGGAGACCTGCGATACCTGCGCGAGCATTTTAAGCATTGGTCAATCGACATGACATTAAGATATGCACTGAACGAGTCCCAGGAAATGGAGCTCTACTTGGACATTCATGCGGAGCTGGACGAGATCAGGGAGAGTGTAGCCGCTACTTGGCTCAAGAGCTCTGAACCTCTTGCCGGCGGCTATGGCGTCAGGATCATGAACTGGCGCGATCGCGACATGCCGGTCACTCTCTTCAAAGATCATCAACATATGATCCGGTCCATCGCACAAAGCACGTCCATTCGTAGCAACGGGCACGCTTGGTGCACTGCGGATGATAATCAATGCGTCGGCAACGATCTGGAGCGCACGCGCTGTGGCTCGGGATGCGGTAACGCAGTCATTGGTTTGCGCCACGCACCAATTTATTTAGATCTGTACAACCAACTGAAGGACCTTGAGAACTGCCAGGATATCGGCGAGGGTGGGCGCGCCCGAGTGCGCCGGGATCTTGGACGCTGCCTGCAGGTGTTGAGCGCCCTGCGCACACCTGTCACTGAACCAGCATGACGGCTCAGCGCAAAAACGCCGACGTGCGTGAAAAGGAAATCCGGCTCGCCATTTTTCGTATCGAGCGAGGCCGATCGCATACCAAGGCGGACAAGCTTTCGATCTCGGCGGTGGCGCGGGAAGCAGGGGTCTCGGCATCGCTGCTGCATAATCACTACCCCGCTCTTGCCGAGGAAATCCGCACCAAACAGGGCGCGTCGTCAAGACAGAAGTTGGACTCCAAGCAAGGCGACCTCTGTCTTGAGCGAGAAAAGACGCGTCGGCTACGGCTGGAAATCAGCGACCTAAAAACACAGGTAGCCAAGCTCGCCAGCATCAACGAAATGCTACTGATGGAAAACCGAGTACTCGCTGCGAAACGCGGCAGCACGAAGATTGCAAGCTTTCCTGGTAGCCGACCTTCAAGCTTGCTCGCTCCGACACCGGACGAGCAGGACCCGTAATTAAAGTCGGGGGCGATGGCTTACGCGTGATGCAACGGCAATGATGAATGCGTGCGGACCGCGCTTGCGTAAAATGCTAGCGATAGCAGCGCCAACACCAAGAGCACTGCGATTAATACTGTAGAAGCAGGATGGGCCTGCCGCACAAATGCCGCTACCAAAGGCCCACCAGCCTTGGCCAGCATGGATGGCCCGGCCATTGCGCCGGATATTGCACCGTAGTTCAATCGCCCGAACATCGCCTGCGGAATAGTGCCGCGCACGATCGTAAGAATGCCGTTGCTCAGCCGTAGCCATGACCAATCGCCCCCCGAACCGGCCCAGCAACATGCCGGTCGGTGCCGCGACTAGCCCGGCTACCAGCAGACTCCATGAGAAAGCGCCATACACCAGCTCCTCTCGCAAGGCCAAGTCGTGCCCGTTGCACGGCGCCATCGATAGCTTCCACAGAAGCTAAGTCTAGTTTTTCTCAAATCAATGACTTAGCGAAAAAATCTCGCAAAAGTTGAGATCGAATCTCACATAAGATGAGATTACTCAGCAAAATCGCACATAAATTGAGATTATTCAGATTGGCTATTTTTTAAGCATAAATTCATCAATGCTTAACTCATCGAATTCGAGGTCAGTTTGAGTCCGCCCACCCTTTATGGTCAGGCACCCCGCCGAGATGTCCTCAGGCGATCAGGTCACGTAAAATTCTGCATTCTTTAACCTGTCCGGCGTTTTGGCAACTCGAGCGCAGGCGCAACAATTCGTCTTGCAGACCTTGTAGCTCTATTATCTTGTGACGGAGGATCTCTATGTGGTGGTCAACCAAATCGTTAACCCCACCGCATGACTGCTCAGGTTCATCCTGAAGCGACAGAAGCGCCTGCACTTCATCGAGCGACATATCGAGGCTGCGGCAGCGTCGGATAAACGTGAGTCGATCCACGTGCACAGCGCCGTATAGCCGATAGTTGCCGCTTGAGCGAGCCGGGGCGCTGAGCAAGCCGCGCTGCTCGTAGTAGCGAATCGTCTCTGGCAGACAACCAGTTCGCGCCGCCAACTCACCTATTTTCAAATTCATCACATTTCCCTTGACCCTGTAGTAACTAGAGGGATTCTAATGCACTTTTGTATTGGGAGAGTGTCATGGCTGATTGCTGTTCAGGTTCCTGCGGATCCGCGCGTGCGCCGGACCCGCGCTATCGCAAAGTCCTATGGATTGCGCTACTGATCAACGCCGCAATGTTTTTGGTAGAAGTGGTTGCCAGCATGCAGGCACACTCGGCATCGCTGCTGGCTGACTCCATGGATTTCCTGGGTGACGCCGCCAATTACGGTGTTTCACTATTTGTGCTCGGCATGGCCGTGGTATGGCGCAGCCGCGCGGCCTACGCCAAGGGCCTGGTGATGGGAATATTCGGTTTGCTGGTACTGGCCCGTGTGCTCTGGACTGGCCTGGGCGGACACACGCCGGTTGCGGAAACCATGGGGGCGGTCGGTATCCTGGCCTTCGCCGCGAACGGAGTAGTCGCCTGGTGCCTATACGCTTTCCGCGATGGTGACGCCAACATGCGCTCGGTCTGGCTCTGCACCCGCAACGATATGATCGGCAATATCGCCGTGATGTTGGCCGCCCTGGGCGTGTTCGGCACCGGCGCCGCATGGCCTGACATCGTCGTGGCCGTGATCATGGCCTTTCTCGGCCTCACCGCAGCGCGCGAGGTAATCGGCCGCGCCCGCCAGGAGCTGAAAATCGCAGAGAAACAGCATGCATAAACGTGTACGCCTAATTACCAGCGGGGTGCTGCTGTGCACTACGCTCCTGTCTCCGCTGCATGCCGAAACCATGGCCTTCACCTTGGGAGATGCGATATCCAGGGCCCAGCAGCGCGCTCCCGCCATTGTGGCGGCCGAAGCTGCGCTGCGTGCAGCCGATGCCAATATCGAGGTGGCGAGATTACGTCCCAATCCCACCCTGTCATACGAGGCCGAAAACGTCATGGGTACCGGACGGTACGCCGATTTTGGCAGCAGCGAGCGCACGATAACGGTGTCGGTCCCGATCGAGCTGGGAGGCAAACGCGAAGCGCGCCGCCGCGTCGCTGAGGCCGAGCGCGGCGCCACCAACCTCGGCGTGGCCACGACCCGTGCCGACATCACTCAGCGCGTCACCATCGCGTTCATCGTGGCCGCTGCGGCAGAGCAGCGGCTGGACGTGACGCGCAGCGGCCATGAGCTGGCCAGGCAGGCAACGCATGCCGCGCACGAGCGGGTTGCGGCAGGCAAAGCATCGCCGATCGAGGAGGAACGGGCGCGTGTCATGCTCATCAATGCCGAGGTCAAACTGGGTAAAACCGAGCGCGCATTGAAACTGGCGTTGGCCGATCTGGGCAGGTACACAGGCGACCTGTCACCCGGCGCCATCTGGGCACCCTGGTTCGGTGCGCTCGTTGAAGCGAAACAACCCGTGCAAGTCTTACTTCCCACCACTGCCGCCGCCGAGGCGCGCCTGGGGGCGGCCAGTGCGCGCGTGGACGCCGCCCGCCGCGACCGCATCCCCGACCTGACGCTCGTCGCCGGCAGCCGCAGGTTCGGCGACAATCCGGATCGCGCTGCCGTATTGGGTATCTCGATACCCTTCCCTCTGTTTAATCAGGGAACGCAAGCGCTTGCCCGGACTCAGGCTGAATATGAACGTACCCAGGCGGAACGGGACGCGGCAATCCAGGATGCCAACCAGGCACTGGCTCACGCCCAGGTCGATGTCGCCGACGCCCTCGCGGCGGCAGAGGCGGCACGGGGACCGGCACTGGCTGCCGCAGAAGAGGCAGCACGAATCGCCCGGCTTGGCTATACCGAGGGGAAATTCCCGCAACTTGAATTGATCGAGGCCGAACGCGCCCTGGCGGAAACCCGTGAGGCGGCCGTCGATGCGCTCGCGGCGTTCCATACCGCACAAGCACAATTGGCTTACCTGCACGGCACCATCGCCCCCCTCTACAAGGATTGACCCATGCAACACCATATGCGTATCGGCGCGCTCATCGCCCTTCTTGTCATCACCGGGTGCACGCGCAAGCCCTTGCCGGACCAGGAGCCGGGGCGGGAATCAACAGCGGGTGCCAAGGCAGCAGCGCCGGCAAAGCCACCGGCTGAGAAACATAGCGGCGAACACGAGGACGAACATGCGGACTTCGTCAAACTCAGCGACCAGCAGATCAAGGCCGCAGGTATACAACTTGGCGCCGTGCGCACCGACTTTGCCGGTGCCATCGAAGCGCCAGGCGTGATCGTCGTCGATCCCCAACGTTCGGCCATTGTCAGCAGTTCGGTCGGGGGCCGCGTTGTAGAGATTCGCAAGACGCTTGGCGAACAAGTTGCGCGCGGGGAGGTGCTCGCCGTGATCGACAGCCGGGAAGTTGCACAATTGAGCGCCGATGCCGCCATCGCCGAACGTCAACGCGCGCTTGCTGAAGCAACGTTCCTGCGCGAGGAAAGGCTGTTTGCTGAAAAAGTGTCGTCGCGCCAGGAATATGAGGTTGCCAAAACCGCGCTGGAAGAAACTCGCACCCGCCTGCGCCTGGCGCAGCAGCAGCTACGCAGCGCCGGGACTGGCGGCGGCAGCACGTCCGGGCAGTTACGTCTCGTGGCCCCGTTGGGCGGCGTCGTCACTTTCCGTCAGATCAATGTCGGGGACGTCATCGATGGCGATGAGAAATTGTTCGAGGTAGCTGATTTAAGCCATTTGTCGATCGAACTGTCGTTGACAGCAGCCGATGCCGCGCGCCTCGCTGTGGGCGCGCAGGTCGATCTCATGTCAGAGAACCGCACCGCACGGGCCCGATTGACCCACCTTTCGCGCATCCTCGATCCTGCCACGCGACAGGTTCGCGCCCTTGCTGCGCTCGACGACGCCAAGGCGAGTTGGCGCGTGGGCGAGACGATCCGTGCCAGCATTGCGCTGGCCGGCGCTTCAGGCGCGGGGAGCATGGCGATTCTCCGTAGTGCGGTGCAAACCGTGGAAGAAAAGCCGAGTGTCTTCGTACGCGAGAAAGAAGGCTTCGCGATCCGGCCGGTGGTGCTGGGCAAGGCAGCGGGCAACTATGTCACGGTGCAGTCGGGATTGGAAGGAACTGAACAGATTGCGGTCGCCAACACGTTCATCCTGAAGGCCGAACACGGTAAAGGCGAGGCAGGTGACCACGATGATTAATGGCCGTCGTATGCCGACCTGTGGAAGGGGCGCCCCATGATCGCGCGGATCGTAAATGTGTCGGTCCAGCGCCCATGGCAAGTGCTGCTCGCCACCCTTTTCCTGGCTATTTTGGGCGCATTGGCAATGGCGCGACTTCCTATCGATGCCGTGCCGGACATCACCAATACCCAGGTCCAGATCAATGTGAATGCGCCGGCGCTGGCGCCAAGTGACCTGGAGCGCCAGGTCACCTACCCCATTGAAACGGCGTTCGCCGGTATCCCGGGCCTGGAGTCGACGCGTTCGCTCACCCGTCATGGCTTCGCCCAGGTTACCACCGTCTTCAAGGACGGCACCGATATCTATTTTGCCCGCCAGCAGATTGCGGAGCGGCTGCGCACGGTCGAGCGGGTTCTGCCCGCTGGAGTGACCGCATCGGTGGGGCCAATCGCCACCGGCTTGGGCGACGTCTTCATGTGGACCGTTGAATTTTCCAGCACGCATGACAGCCGTATCACCAATGGAATGGCTGCCGACGGCAGCTATGTCACGCCAGAGGGCCAAGTACTACGGACAGCCGTCGATAAAGCTACGTACTTACGCACGGTACAGGACTGGATCGTCGCGCCGCAACTGAAGAACACCCCCGGGTTAGCCGGGGTGGACGTGATCGGCGGCTATGTCAAACAATACGTGGTGACGCCAAACCCGCAGCGCCTCGCAACCTTCGGCATCAGCCTCACCGCACTGGCAGAGGTGCTGGAGCGCAACAACACCAGTGCTGGGGCGGGTATCGTTGTGCAAAACGGCGAGGCGTTGACGGTGCAGGCCGATGCGCTGGTCACCAGCGTTGAAGAGCTGGAAAAGGCAGTCATCACCACGCGCAACGGTACCCCGGTGCTGCTGTCGCAGGTGGCGACGGTTGGCATTGGCCAGGAAACGCGTTTCGGTTCGGCATCGGAAGGCGGCGTGGAAGTCGTAGTCGGGACGGCGGTCATGCGCATCGGCGAAAACAGTCGCACGGTTGCAGCGGCGGTCGGCGTTCGACTCAAGGAAATCGCCCGATCACTCCCTACCGGCATCATCATCAAGCCGGTGCTGGACCGCACCCGCCTGGTCGATGCGACCATTGGAACCGTATCGGCCAATCTGGCCGAGGGCGCCCTGCTCGTGATCGCGGTGCTGTTTGCGCTGCTCGGTAATTTGCGGGCGGCATTGATCGCTGCGGCCGTGATCCCGATCACCATGTTGCTCACTTCTGCCGGGATGCTGCGCGCGGGGGTGTCGGCCAATCTGATGAGCCTGGGAGCGCTGGACTTCGGCCTCATCGTCGATGGTGCCGTGATCATCGTCGAAAACGCCTTGCGCCGACTCGGTGAGCGGCAACAGGCCACCGGCCGACCGCTGGAGAGAGCCGAGCGACGCGAAGTCGTCGCAGCGGCGGCGCGCGAAATGATACGGCCCAGCGTTTACGGCCAGGCCATCATCATGCTGGTGTATGTGCCGCTGCTGACGTTCGAAGGTGTCGAGGGCCGCATGTTCACGCCGATGGCAGTGACCGTCATCCTGGCGCTCGCATGTGCTTTCGTACTGTCGTTGACACTGGTACCGGCGCTGATCGGCCTGTGGTTGTCGCGCCCTGTCAGCCACCAGGAAAACCGCCTCACGGCGGCGGTCGCTCGCTGGTATCAGCCGTCGCTGGACCGTGCATTGGCTCGTCCGCTGCTGACAGCAGGCACCGCCGCCAGCGTATTCTTCGGCGCCTTGCTACTGTTCCAGACGCTCGGAGAGGAGTTTCTTCCCACGCTCGATGAGCAGGATGTGCTGCTGCAGGTCGCGCGAATTCCAGGAACATCTGTCGAGCAAAGTCAGGCAATGCAGTTCGCCGTCGAGAAGGCGGTGGCACGGCTCCCTGAAGTGAAGCTGGTCTTTTCCCGCACCGGCACGGCGGAGCTGGCGTCCGACCCCATGCCACCCAATGCCACCGACACGTTTATCATCGTCAAGGAGCGCAAGCTGTGGCCAGATCCGTCCCTGAGCAAGGCAGAGTTGGTGGAGAAAATCGAACATGCTGTGGCCAATATTCCGGGCCAGAGCTACGAGCTGACGCAACCAATCCAGATGCGCTTTAACGAACTGCTGGCCGGCGTAAGGGGTGATATCGCGGTCAAGGTCTACGGGGACGATTACCCAACCATGTTGCGTACTGCAGAGCAGGTAGCGGAACAGCTACGCCGGGTTGACGGCGCTGTCGACGTGCGCGTGGAACAGGTGGACGGTCTGCCGTTACTCGCCGCCCGCCCCGACCGCGATGCCATGGCGCGGGTAGGCTTGAGCGCGCGTGACGTGTTCGACACCCTCGCTGCGGCCGTTGCCGGGCGTGAGGCGGGAACCGTGTTCGAGGGCGACCGCCGCTTCGACGTCGTGGTCCGGCTGAACAATGCCGAGCGCAACGACATCGAAACCCTGCGCCAGTTGCCGGTGCTGACACCATCGGGCAGTTTCGTGCCGCTCGGCTCGATTGCAGCGCTGGAACTGGCGAAGGGCCCGAACCAGATCAGCCGGGAAAATGGCAAGCGGCGCGTGGTGGTCCAGGCCAATGTGCGTGGCCGCGATATTGCCGGAGTCGTCCAGGAGGCGCAGGAAGCGATCAACGCCAAGGTGCAACGCGCCCCTGGTGTCTGGCTGACGTGGGGCGGGCAGTTTGAAAACCTCGAACGCGCTCGCTCGCGTCTGATGGTGGTCGTTCCAGCCTGCTTCGTACTGATCATCGTGCTGCTCTACTCCGCGGTCGGATCGTGGCGAGCAGCGGCGGTGGTGTTTACTGGTGTACCCCTGGCACTAATCGGCGGAATTCTGGCTCTGTGGCTGCGCGGGTTGCCGTTCTCGATTTCGGCAGCGGTCGGTTTTATCGCATTGTCCGGCGTAGCGGTTCTTAACGGCCTGGTGATGATGGAAGCCATCCATGAACTGGCCAGAAGCCACCCATGGCGCGATGCCGTCCGGTTAGGCGCGCAACGCCGGTTACGCCCGGTATTGATGACGGCGCTGGTGGCGTCGCTGGGATTTGTGCCCATGGCATTGGCGACCGGTGCGGGTGCTGAGGTCCAACGGCCGCTAGCGACGGTGGTGATCGGCGGGCTGCTCACTGCAACACTGCTCACACTGTTCGTTTTACCCGCCTTGTATGCGCGAATCGGGAAGGCCACTCAGGGGAACGGGCCGGCATCATAGAGATGAGGGCAGTTGGCAGGCGCGCACGGTCGCCTCGATGTCCAGCATTTGATGGTAAGGCTAACCAGTTGGTAGCCGGCGCCGCAGGCGCCTTCATAGAACTGCCGCTGCTCAACAGCCAGGACTGCGGCGGCCGCTGGCCCGTGCCGCCGTGGTCAGCGCATCGTGCGGAGATCCACCGGTGGCTGGCGGGCGCCGCCGGTGCCCGGGTCTACATGGAGCTGCTCACCAGCTAGGCCTTCTACACCAGCCGGTCACGCCGGCGGTCGCCGCAGGCCACACTAATGATCGCCAGCAGAATATCTTTTCTGGTATGAGGCGTGGTTAGTGGCGCCTTGTCGTGTTCGTCGATATATTTGTCGGAGAGGCCCTAAAAGTTCCTTGAGGAATTCTAATCTCAACTTATGCGAGAAAATCTCATATTGTGCGAGAAAAATCTCAACTTATGTGACACTCAACGGCCATGATACTGAATGCATATTAGAGCGATTCCCATGAGGCGATCTGAGTAAACGCGAGGATGCCGATGATATGCCAGGCGCGGTGCATTCGATGTTCCTCCAATGTCATCAAGCTGTCAAAATGATTCGATATTCTTTGAAATGTCGTAGCCAGTAATGTATTATATTTCAATACTCGTTGAATTGTGAAAGTAATGACCATGGACACTAAGGACGTATTAGCTGCGCTGTCAGCCATTGCTCAGGAAAGCCGTTTGGCGATCTTCCGGCTGCTGGTTCAGGTCGGCCCCGGTGGAATGGCGGCCACCAAGATAGCCGAGCAGCTTGATATCGCGCCTTCATCGCTTTCGTTTCACCTGAAAGAGCTAACGCACGCAAAGCTGATCACTTCGCGTAGCGAGGGACGCTTTGTCATCTATTCGGCCGACGCTGTGGTAATGAACGGGCTCGTCGACTACCTGACCGAAAACTGCTGCGGTGGCGTTCCTTGTGGCCCTGTCTGCGACACCCAACCAACATCTACCTGACCTGGAGAATTTCCATGCAAGAAAAAGTCTACAACGTACTGTTCCTCTGCACCGGCAACTCGGCGCGCAGTATCATGGCTGAGGCGCTGGTCACATCGATGGGCAAGGGCCGGTTCAAGGGGTTTTCCGCAGGTAGCCATCCTGGTGGCACCGTCAATCCTTTCGCAATCGAGCAGGTAGCCAATACTGGCTATCCGGTCAACGACCTGCGGAGCAAGAGTTGGGACGAGTTTGGTGCTCCGGACGCGCCGCATATGGACTTCATTTTCACCGTCTGCGACAACGCTGCAGGCGAGACCTGTCCTTACTGGCCCGGCCATCCGATGTCGGCGCATTGGGGCTTTGAAGATCCGGCCGCAGTGATCGGGACCGACCAAGAAAAACGCGCGGCGTTCCAGCGCATCTTCCGTCAGATCATGGCGCGCATGAACATTTTCGTCAGCCTGCCGCTCCACATGCTCGAAAAGAACGCCATCCAGCGCGAAATCCAAGCCATAGGCGAGACCTCAGTCTAATTCCTTACTTTACGCTCACCATGAATATCCTATTTCTCTGCACCGGCAACTCTTGCCGTTCGGTCCTTTCCGAAGCAACCTTTAACCATCTGGCTCCGGCTGGCGTGAAAGCGATCAGCGCCGGTAGCCAACCCGCTGGCAAGCTGCATCCCCGCGCGGTGGAACTGCTGCACAGCAAAGGGATCTCGACCCAAGGCTACTACAGCAAGTCGGTGGAATGATCAGCCAGTCGCGCCCGATATCGTGGTGACTGTTTGCGGCAGCGCCGCCGGCGAAACCTGCCCGGCCTACCTGGGGCCGGTGCTGCGTACGCATTGGGGCGTTGACGATCCCGGTCACGTGGTCGGTTCGGAGGAGGAGATCGACAGCGCCTTCGAGCAGACCTACCAGATCATTCGCACGCGCATCGAAGCCTTTCTGGCGCTACCGTTGAACGAGCTCGCCACGGACAAAGCCCGGCTGAAGGCCGAACTCGACAAGATCGGCACGATCCTTGCCTGACACATCGGCACTTGCGCCGACCGGCCTTCGAAGTCCGGTTCTCATATTTACCGCTGACACCATTCACAAGGACTTGCCGTGCTTATCGCATTTCTAATTTTCCTCGTCACCTTGATCCTGGTTATCTGGCAGCCACGGGGCCTAGGCATCGGCTGGAGCGCGGCAGCTGGAGCAGTCGTCGCGCTGCTGGCCGGCGTGATCCACACCAGCGACATCCCCGTGGTGTGGCACATTGTCTGGAACGCGACCGGCACCTTTGTGGCGGTGATCATCATCAGCCTCTTGCTGGACAAGGCGGGCTTCTTCGAGTGGGCCGCGCTGCACGTGGCGCGCTGGGGGCGCGGCAGCGGCACGTGCTTGTTCGTGCTGCTGGTCCTGCTGGGCGCCGCCGTGGCCGCGCTGTTCGCCAACGACGGCGCGGCGTTGATCTTGACGCCGATCGTCATCGCCATGCTGCGCGCGCTGCGCTTCAACGCCAA
>Ga0308163_10003208_pt1 | contig 13974 bp, 12 predicted proteins | sample PhyTR1_FD_201037 | JGI IMG/M metagenome (GOLD analysis project Ga0308163, IMG submission 201037) | Phyllosphere microbial communities from UC Gill Tract Community Farm, Albany, California, United States - DLSLT.R1 | ecosystem: Host-associated > Plants > Phyllosphere > Unclassified | place: USA... | reverse complement strand
ATCACCTGTTTGCCGTCACGCGTCTGCTGTCCGTATGGACGCAAGTAGAAGGCACGCTGATGCCGCAAGAAGCACCAGGTCCTTCAACAGGAACTGTCCGGTTCCGGCCGAAATCGCCGGGAACCCGCCAGCGGTCGGCTCGGCGACGCCAGGCGTGCTCAGGAAAAACGTCAGTGTCACGGCATAAGTCAGGCATGACATCGCCGCGCCGAGAGCGGAGGCCGTCTTGTTGAAAGCACCGATAATCAGCGCAGCGGCCGTCGCGAGCTCGACGGTGCCTATAAAATAGCTTCCACCCTGCACCCCAAAAACGGCCGGAATCCAGCTCATGATCGGACTGTTCTTCATCAATGGCGCGATGCCCATCGCTTCATAGCTCGTGAATTTCATGCAACCGAACCAGAGAAAGATGACCACCAGCGCCCAGCGCAGCAACGCGAGAGACCCGCGAGAGCCGGTCGTCTTTTCAGCTATGTGTAATGTCGAAAACATGGTGCCTCGCTTTCATCATGGCGCATGACCTGCCTTCATGCTTAGACAGGCGTGATATATGCGCTGCGCATACACTATACGCCGTCAATGAATGAGGCAACCCTTTGAACGTACTCTCGGACCGGCTCGTCAATCTGTTCGGCGCCCTCGCAGTGGGCATCACCGATCGAATTAAGAAGGCGGCATTCGACCCGACGATACCCGGCGGTGGCGAAACCACCGCGGCGATCGTCGTCATCGGTCACGCGACCGGTCTTTCGATCGACGAATTAGGACGGGTGCTAGGCTTGTCCCACGCGGGGACGGTGCGGCTTGTCGATCGATTGGTTGCAGCCGGGTTCGCCGTTCGATCCAAAGCGCTACGGGACCGTCGTGCAGTAGCGCTGATGCTCACTGAGGCAGGCGAGACTCGCCTATCTGCGATCCTGCAACGAAGAAACGAGACTTTATCCGAAATCCTTAGCCATGTCTCGAATGCTGACCGCCTCGTGCTGGAACGTATTGCCGAGACAATACTTGCGCAGATGTCTGACGACGCTGTCTCGGCGCTGACGATATGCCGGCTCTGCGACGAGAGGCGATGCTACAACTGTCCGATGGATGCCTTTGGAATGCTGGAGTCGTCGACGCATAGAGTCGACCCATAAGTGCGCGCAGAGACGCTTAGCGTATATCTGTGCCCGTTCTATGTCCTGACCCCTATAAGCGCATCATCGCTTGGGCAGAGGGAGACCGGGCATTCCCGCAGATTGCCGAAGGGATCTCCCGCTTCACGCGGGACAGCCTCAAAGATTTTCGCAAGCTGCCCAAGGCCAAGGCAGTAGAGCGGGCACTTCCGGTTCCCGACGCCAACCCCGGTGGGAAGCTCCTTTGGGTACTGCCCAACATGACTTCATTCACGCACATTTACGCTCGGATCAACAGGTACACGCGAAAGCAGGTATCGGGTGTGACCCTGTTCCATGACGAGCAATTACAGTTTGAGGACATTCTCCAATACGCCAAGGCTCAGACCGAAAAGTTCGCGGAGCTCGACCTGAACCTGCCCATGAAGACAGCCGACTTTGGCTTTTCCCAGGCGGCCGACCTGCGGTTCCTTCGCTCGCATGACTCGATCGGCATCCAGATTGCTGACATTCTGGCCGGATTTATCGCTCGGTACGTCCAGGACGCAGTCTGGGGTGGCATCGCCATGCATGCTGACAAAGTCGCGATCTTCGACCGGCTCGTAGCGCTAGGGGATCGAGACCGCGGCACAGGGGTCAATTTCGTCGCACCAGATAATCTGGTTCGCTTCCTCGGCGTCGCACCGCAGCCTAACTACTGAATCTGCAGGCGCCTCTGACCCCGGCTGAGCGCTGTCGCTCGGTCGGGAACGTCATCTGAAGGCGTGACGGCACCCGTCCCTACCAGACTGCTAGGTGCTCGACCCGAAGTTGGCCGCGAAATAGTCGATCATCTCGGCGCCTTGCGATCCAGCCCGGAAGCGGCGTTGCTCCGCTACGTCCATCGAAGGTGCCAGATAAATGATCTGATCTTCCCGATAGAGCGGGATCACCTGCTCCGGGTCCAGCCCACCTTTGCGCAAACGCGCCAAGGTGTTCGCCGTTTCGAGCGTCGCTCCGACGAGGACGTCCGCGAGCTGCACCGCTGGGCTAGCCACCGAATTTACCTGCAAGACGCCCGTCATTTTCAGCGGAAACTTGAGTGTAGCAATCTCCGATGATCGAAACTCGACCTCGGTGTCGTGCGCGATGAGCCTCTCGATCAGCTGGTGATAGGTCTCCAAGTTCTTCGATTGATCGTGCTCGACACGATACGGACCGTCGGACATCACTTCCATGCGACTGATCAAGGCCTGGAGAACCACCATTGCCGCGTCCGTCGTCACGCCCGGCGTCGCAATGGCTGCCAGGCACTCAGGGGCGCCGTTGGCTATCGGTCCCAGAGCCTCCGGCAACTCATGCCACTTTGTCCGGCGAGCTGCGCCCACGAGGTCCTGCAAGGCTGCGGGGGTCTTTTCCTTCATCGCGCGCTGGAACGCGATCAGGAGCTTGTCGAACGCTCCCTCACCGAGCAGACTCGGGCCAGCCTGGAAGAGGATCGAGCCGAGCGTGAAATTCTGGCCATGCTGGTAAAAGTTTGTGTTTCGTTCGTAGTAATATGGTTCGGCAGCATATTCGAGAAACATCAGCGTTAGCAGGAAGCGCTTGTCGCAGACATAAGTCACCGACTTATACTCGCTCAGTAAATCCCGCAGCAACGCCAAAAGCGGGCGATGATTACTTGGTCTGCGCGAGAGCGAGCTGTACTTGAGCTCCGGCGCCTGTAGGCGGGGGAAATGGTGCCTGATCAACGCTGCGGCATCGTCGTCCTCGATCGCAATCGCGGTCGCGCCCTGAAAGCGCTGCTCGGAATTGAGCAGGTCGAAGCCGGTATATCCGCTCTCGTCGATCCTGAAGCACACCATTCCGATTACTCGCCTGTATATCCCGCGGCTTGGTTCAGCGGGATGATGACCACATCGTGCACGTCGCGAAAAGCTTGTTCGAGGTGATCGTCCAACTCGCCTGGCTCGCCGTCCAACCAGCACGAAAAGGCTTGTCCGAACGCAGCTATTCCGATCTGCGCTGCTAGCGAGGCGAGTTTATCGGGAACACCACGGCCCTGAAGCGCGCAAGCCAATGTAGTCGTCAATGACATCATCTTGGTGAGTTCGCGCTCTTGCAGGGCGGGGCTGCTCGCGATGATGCGCCGCCGGGGCTCGGAAATCCTGCGGTTCTCAACCAGAAGCGGCGTGGCAAGCGTGGAGCAGCGTGGCCCATGGGCTTAGTGTCGCTTCAGCATCGTGCACGGCATTGGTCAGGATCAGGCTCAACGAGCTTGCTCCGTCGAACAATACCTCCCGCTTATCAGGGAAGTGACGGAAGAAAGTACGCTCCGTCACGCCCGCCCTGGCCGCGATCTCTGTCGCCGTCACGTCTTCGTACCCGCGCTCGGCGTACAGCTCCAGAGCCGCAGCTTGTAGGGACCGACGCACTTTTTCTCCGTCCCTCGGCATCGGCCCTCTTGTCAGTGACTGACGATACGATTACGTCAGTGACAGACGATACGCGATCGAGCGTAATTATCAACGAGCGAGTTAGACGGCCGCAGGGCCTCAGGCCGTTGCCAGCGGAGAACCATCATGAGCGATGCAGACACCACCATGCGGACGATCCGCTTTCACAAGCATGGCGAATGGGCCGACGTCCTTAATCTGGAGAGCGCGCCCATTCCTACGCCGCGCCCGGGCCAGATCCGCATCAAGGTCCAAGCGTGTGCGCTCAACCCAATGGATTGGATCCTGTGCCTGGGGGGCATGCCGGGGCCCGTGCCGGGTGGAATCGGGTTGGACGTCTCCGGGACCGTCGATGCCATAGGGACAGGTGTCAGGAACGTGCATGTCGGCGACCTGGTCTTCGGCGTTGCTGATTACATAAACAGCCCGACTGCCGGCGCGTCGGACTATGCCGTCCTGACCTTCTGGTCGCCGGTTCCCGAAGGGCTTGGCCCGGTAGAAGCCGCATCGTTACCAATGGTGGTTGAGACGGCGGTGCGCGCGCTCGACAAGCTCGGCCTCTCGAGCGGCCAGACTATCCTGATCAACGGCGGCGGTACGATGGTAGGCTTTTCCGCTGTCCAGATCGCACTAGAGCGAGGCGCGCATGTAATCGCCACCGCCGGTGACGCCTTTGCGGAGCGGTTGCGGCACATGGGCGCCAAGGTCACGCCCTATGGTGAGGGCATGGTCGAGCGTGTGCGCGAGATCGCCGGCGGAGCGACCGATCTTGTCTTGCATACCGCGCTGGCTCCGGGGGTCCTGCCCGACCTGATCAAGATCGTCGATGGCGTTCCCGACCGGGTTTTGAGCATCACCGATTTCGACGAGGGTAACCTCGGCGTGCGGACTACCGGCCGGGAGAAGGATCTGGTTCCGCGCTATGACGTGCTTTCCCACTACGCACAGCTTGCCGCCGAGGGGCGTTTCACAGTTCCCGTGGCGCAGACCTACGCCATGGAGGACTGGCGCAAGGCGCTTGAGCAAAGCTATGGCGGACACGCGCATGGCAAGCTCCTCATCCTACCTGAGCCCGCCGTCTCGGCAGCGTAGCGCCATTTTCTCGAATGTGACGGCCAAACTTAAGCGATCGCGAGAGTCTGCCCTCAAGACAGCACGCCTTGCTGTTGTGTCGACGAGGTCCTGAAGTGTCGCACGGAGTGTCTCGGCCTCACTCCTCTGTCGCTTCCACCACTTGGACCGACACCGCGATCGATGAAAAGTCAGTCGACGCGCCGAGAAAGCTGCCGGATACGGGCATGATCTGGCGATTGCTCCGGGCTACCGCGACTGGAACGAGGTTGGCGCCTCCGACGCGGTTATGTGTTGGATCGAACGTGATCCAGCCAGCGCTCGGCAGGTAGACTTCAGCCCACGCGTGCGTTGACCCTTCATCTCCCAGGCTGGTTTCCGGTGAAAAGAGGTAACCGGAAACAGCGCGAGCACCGAAACCGAGATGGCGAACAGCTTCAATGAACAGAGCCGCGACATCGCGGCACGACCCGCTTTTCAGGGACAGTGTTTCGGCCGGCGATTGCGTTCCTTCTTCATCTCGCACGCGATAGGCGACGTCCGCCAACACGCCAGCGTTCAGATCCTTGAGAAGCGAGAGTGTATCGGTGTTTAGGCCCGCAACGAAGCTGCGCGCCCAAGGTCCAATTTCGTTGGCTCCTGGATCAAGCCAGTCCGGCTCTCGCAACTGCCCAAGGTCGATCACGTCGTCGAGCGAATAGGTGAATGGGTACGTATGAGCACTCGGGTCGATAACGAACGTTGGCCATTGTCCCGCTCGCTGATCAACCAACGCAGTTCCTACGATCGTCAGTTCGGTGGACGGATTCGAGAACGATGCGGTGGCGATGAGATTGCCGAACACGTCCTGCGTCCAGCTGAGGCTTGCGTCGGGTGTGCATCGGATTGTGCTCGAAATGGGTGTAACCTCTTGGCTGGCGCGCGGGGTCAGCAAGAGACGGTGATCCTGAAGCGTGACCGACCGATTGTACGTGTAATGGGTGCTGTGCTCGATCCTGAGATGCATGTTTGGGCGCCTTGGTTTGCCAGCAAGCATGCCATAAGGCGGCCAGCGTAAACGACCAACGTATCATCGAAAGCCGGGTTCGCATGCAGATCATCGTTCGCGACAACAATGTCGACCAAGCCTTGCGTGTCTTAAAAAAGAAGCTGCAACGCGAGGGCGTCTACCGCGAGATGAAGCTGCGTCGTCATTACGAGAAACCGTCGGAAAAGCGGGCCCGCGAGCGAGCTGCAGCTGTCAGCCGCGCTCGAAAGGCAGATCGCAAGCGCGCGGAAAGCGATCGCTAGTCGTTGGCTGTACACTGGGGACATCATGGCCACGCCTGAACATATTCAAGTCGAGCTTCCAGATTTCGCCTCCATGACTGACGATGCAGTCTCCGACCATGTCCTCGCTCGGATGCTCGACGGACGTTGGAGCAGGCTGACCCGAGCGCTTCAGGCCCGCTTCGGCGTCGAAAAGCTCGAATTGAACAGCGACTGGGCGTCGACCTGGCAACAATGGGAATGCCCGTGCTGCCGGCGCGCAAAGGAGCAGATTGCCCGCGTCAGTGCCGAAGGTGTTCTGCTCTGCAAACTCGTTTGGCACCACGATCATATCGGCGATTTCGTGAAAACCCTTCTCCGGCCGGCCACGGATTTAAGCCTGAGCAAGGAGGGCTCGTCTCGTCGGCAGGCGACGCGCGCGCTGGTCTTTCCGTTGGTGGAGCGCTTCAGCGCGACGCTCGTCTGCGAGGACTGCAACAACGTCGATGGCGACATGAAAGTGGCCTTGGGCGACGAGATCGACCGCCGGTTTAGCTTCTCACCGGACGAAATCCGCAGCTTCATCGGAGAGCCTATCGCCAATCAAAAGCATCGGTATGACATCGCCGCCGGTCTACGTGCTTGGCGGGCGTCAGAGGCGAGCTTTCGCGATCGCCTGCAGTTCGCCGAGACTTTGGCCGAGCGGGTGAACCGCGGCCTTCACGATCGGGAAGCCCATGGGACCGGTCATCGGGCCAGCGTCACGAACGCGACGATGCTATTTCGCCTGGTGTCTGATCGAGCGGGCCACCGGTCGCGGCTGGGCCGTATGGAAGAAGCGCTGTGGGCCCGTTCGCGCGCGAGCGATGGTCACAAGACGGCGAAAGCAAAGCCGGCTAGCCGCCCGGTCGCGGTACCCACCGTGGCAGAGTTCGCGGCTCTCGACGCCGCCAAGTCCGCGTCGCGCCCTTGGGTGCGAGCAGGCGCCGCTTGGGCATGCGAACTTTGCCGCCGCAGCAAATTCGAGATCGTCCGCAAAGGGAAAACCGGCAAATTCACGGCCTCTGTCCATGATCTTAGACGCTTCAGCCCGGAGGAAGACCGGGAGAGCCTCGCCTGGCGCAGGCAGAAATATGACAGTCCCCTGATCTTGGGACAGTATCGGACCTATAGGGTCTGCCAAGACTGTAGAGCTGTCGTTACCGAAGCGGCGACAATCGTGGCCGGTATTGGCCAGGACGCGCTACCGGCCAGCGATATAGAAAGCCTGATTGGCTCGCCCAAGCCTCATGCTCGACACGCTATAGACCGGGAAGCGCTGGTCGCCGCGCTCGACGAGAATGCAGGTTGGCAAGAGGCGGCCCGGGACTTCTGGGCGCATTACAGCGAGGCCTCCGAGGCACGAAGCACGCTCATGATATATAGGCGGCAGCTATCGATCGATGCCGCCAAGGACATGGCCTACGAGCGATATCTGGAACGGCTTGCCCCAAACGCGTTCAGGGGACGTAACCGGTTCGACTGGCTCGTCGCCGAGGGCGATCGTCTGGCGGAACAACTTAAGGCCGATCGCGAGCAATTTGGCGAGCCGGCAGACGACGATGGCAATCTTCCGCCATTTTGAATTCTCAAGAAGAACATCACCGCCTTGCCAAGGACTGTCTTGGACGGTCTATTGTCTCGACACAACATCCGGCGTGATAGCTTGCCTTCTTTTGGTTTGACGTTCCTCTCCCAGGCCTCATTGCGCCACGCCGAACAGCTCCTGCTCGGCGATACGGCCGGCGTGCGTGACGAGGTCGGCTTTTTGCTGGTCCACCAGCGCTACGCCGACCGTTTCTTCCCCGGCACCTCGGTTCTGCAAACCCGATTGCGCTACGCGCTTTTCGTGCCGTGGATCTTGGAACGGCTGCGGGCCAACGGAGAAGGTGGCTCGAAGTTTACAGGCGCCTTGCGTCGCGAGGAGACGGCGCTGGCGGAACGCCTCAAGGGAGAAAGTTTTGGGGTCATCGGACGCCTGATGCTGCCCGAGGCCAGTAATCAGCCGCCCTCCTATGTCTACTGGACCGCTCTCGCGAAATGGGGCCTGGTAGATCGCAAACCCAATGGTCGTGGTTGGAGCCGCTCCGATCTCGGCGGGCTGCTTGCCACGGATCGCGCTAGGGGCCTGAAAGATGATGATGGACGCCCGCTGACGACATCGATTTGGCCCGTCACGGAAGCGCCGCCGCCCCCCAACGACTGGGACATGTCGACGCCATTGCAGTTCGATCTCCTGCCCAGAGAGAAACGCCATCTCGCCAAGCTGCTGCGCGCCACGCGCTCGCAGCTCGATGACAGCGGCCCATCCTTGCTTGCCAAGTTGATTGGCAGCAGCGTCGCCGGTGCCCGAACCTGCTGGGATGCGGCGGTGCTCGAGGCCGGCGGCCCTTCCTATCGGGCACCACTCGATCGGGCCGGGCGCGCCGCCTCACTCGCAGCGATCGGACGCGGCGTCTACGCGGCTCTGGTAGAGGAGCAAAAGGAACGGGACGGACGGGAAATGGATCGGACCCAAAGGGACGCGCTGCGCGATGCGCTGCGTGACTATTCCGAGCACACGGCGACCCTCGACGGGGATCTTCTAATCAGCGATCTGCAGCCCGATCTGCCGCCGAGCGTCGAGGACGTGTTGCGGCGGACTCTAGCCTGGGTCCGCAGTGGAAAACAGAACCCCGCAGAGCTGCTGCCCGTCTATCGGAGAGCGGAGATGAAGCGAAAAGGCCCCAGGGCCAGACTCGCCGAAGAGCAGCGCGGGATCGACCGTCGCATCGAATGGAGCGCCAAGGATCATCCGCTGCCAGACCCGTTGCATTATCGCTGGGACCAAGTGCGCTTGATGCTGCGAGACCTGGAAGGCACATGAGCGAGCCTCGCCCCTGGAAAGGCCAGCCTTATCTTGACGAGCTGCGCCCGCCGCCGGGATGGAGCGTCGATCTCGCCTTGTTTGCGACCTATTCGCTGGACCTTTCGGCGCTCGGTGCAACGCTCCTGGCGCTGTGCGGGCGCAATGATGACCATGGAAACGGGTCGATCGCAGATTTTGCGGAAGCATTAGAGACGCTGCGCGGGAAGACGCGCTTCCTCGTTCAGCGAGGCAGGATCGCCCGTCCGTCGAGATTGCCAACGCTGGCCGGCGTGCTCGACCAGTTTGTAATAGAAGTCCCTTATGATGAAGAGCGACTGAGCTGGCACGCCAAGGCCGCGTTGGTCCGCTATGTCCGCAAGGAGGATAATAAGAAGGAGGAGGCCATTTGGCGTTATTGGATGGGAAGCCGAAACCTCACGCGTTCGGCGGACCTCGATGCCGGGCTGTTGATAGAGACGACGAGCAAGCGCCGTCGGGGCGCCCGGCCGGTCGATGGAGTGGACCGGGTCTTCAAGCTTCTGGCCGCTAAGTCGGGGCTGACAACGATCGATGTGCCAACGATCCGTACCGAACTTGCCGAGGCGCGCTGGCTATCTCCCGACGGGATCGTGGTAGAGCGGATCGACGCCGCGTCCGAAGGGCTACCGATGCGTGCCTTACCCGCCACAACCCCAGTCGGCGCCCTTACAGTTGTCTCACCCTTTCTCGATGCCACCTTTCTGCGGCGGGCCGCCGCGCTTGGCAGCGACGACACGGTACGAACCTTGGTTTCGACCCGCCACGCCCTAGCCGCGATCGCACAGGGAAAGCGATCGCCATTGGCCCGCTTCGACCGACTGCTCGCGATGGACGCCCCCACGCTCCCGCTCGATGTCGAGTTTGACAACGCGGATGCCACGCCCCAGCCCGTGTCGGCGGACAACGATGTCGATCCGCAACCCCCTTCGCTCCACGCCAAACTATTCTGCGTGGAGAATGGCGACAGGGCGACCCTGCTAATGGGTAGCGCCAACGCGACTGCACGCGCTTGGGACGGGCGGAACACGGAGCTGCTGGCCGAGCTCTCGGGCGGTGCCGAACTGACGGAGGGGCTCAGACAGCTGGTCGGCTCGGCCGTGAAGGTGACGATCGCCGAAATGGAGCAGGCCGCCCCCGCGATTCCTGGCGTGCGTGACCACCTAGAGAACTTGCGACGTCAGATCGTGGCGTCCTGGTCTCCGCGCCTTGTTCGCGACGATCAGTCGTTCAGTGTCGAGATCGATCACCCGTTGCTCGACATGCCCGACGGCACGAGTTTTCACGTTGGACTGGCGGCCACGGAGCTTCTTCCTTGGCCACAGGCTGGAACCCGTCTTGCGCTCGGCCACGTCCCTTCGAGCCGTCATACAGATCTGTTGCGGTGCGAGTTGCGGGCCGACGGTGCCGCGATCGGGTGGATGCAGCGCGCTCCTGTTTCGCCGCCTCTGGATGACGATCGGGATGCTGTCGCTCTCGCCAGCCTGATGGGGTTCGGTGCGTTTCAGACCTGGATGCGGCAGCTTCTTTCGGCCGATCCTATTCGGGACGATGGGACACGCTGGGACGAGGCTAGCGACGGCTCAGATCGGCTTGATCGCGGCATCGATCTCGACCTGCTCATGCTGGAAGACATCGTCGGGTCCTGGGGCGCCGACAAAAGTCGGTTCAAGAGGGCGGACGCGCAGTTCGACCGCTACTGCACTGCGCTTCTCTCTCTGCCCAATCTTCTCGATGCTAAGGACCGCGTGGCGCTGGACGAATTGCGGGCCATCTGGACCCTTGCCCGAGATCGATTGCCGGCATGAGCGCTGTTGCCAAGCCGTTCCAGGAGGCCACCGTGCGCGCGGCCGAGGCGGCACTTCGATGCGAGGAGGGCACCAGGCGATTTCTCGTTGCCGACGAAGTCGGCCTTGGAAAGACCGTGGTCGCGCGCGACCTTATCGGCAAGCTCATCGCCAGACGCCGCAAGCCGCTCGTCGTGTTCTACGTAACGAGTGGCAAAGTCGGAGATCAGAACAAGCGAGATCTGCTCGAATGCCTTCCGGAAGGCGAGCGATCAGGCGCGCTGTCGCGTGCCGACCGGCTCGGGCTCATGCCCTTCAACGATCCGCCAGAAGGGCGCGTACATCTTTTCGCGCTGACGCCGGGGACCTCGTTTCCGGCCGCCGGGTCGCGCAGCAGTCCCGGTCGGGCGATGGAGCGTGCCTTCGTATCCAAGCTGCTTCGCGCATGCGATCCCGAAGCCCACCGTGTGCTGGGAACAGCCTTTTTCCAGCTGTCGGCCAGCAAGAGCTGGCCCGATGCCCTCAAGGCGGCCAAGAAGGTGATGCGCGCGGGGACCGGCCGGCTGGTGCCCGCATTCGCCAAGGCGCTGCGCGCGGAATTCTCGACGCTGTCGGTACGAGACGCCGTCACAGCGGGCGCCGATCGGCCCTATGCCCTTATCGCCCGCTTACGTCGGGCGCTTGCGGAGGCGAGCCTTGCCGCCAACCCGCCCGACCTCGTCATTCTCGACGAGTTCCAATGCTATCGCCGATTGCTGTTTCCCGAAGCTGGCGATCGTCTCGCGGCCCAGCTATTCGGACGGGACGTTGCCCTGTCTCGACGGCCTGCGGCGCTGTTGCTGTCCGCGACCCCCTACAGGTCCTATGCCGAACGGTGGGAGGCGGGTCCGGGCGCCCAGCCGCACCGCGAATTTTTCGAAATCATTTCCTTTCTCGCCGGCGCGCCCACGGGCGCGGCAACGGCGGCAGCATTCGAGCGTTTTGGGGAAACGCTCCAGGCGCTTGGCAGGCTGCCGACCGGCAGCGACCATTCGAAGCTGCTGACCGAAGCCCAAACGATAAAATCTGAGCTCGAAGGACTGCTGAGACCGCACATGTCGCGCACCGAGCGCATCGTGCGGGACGACGGCAGCGGTCACGCGCGCGAAGCGGGCAAAGCCGACCTAAAAGGCACCGATCTCGATACCTACCGACATTTCGCCACGCCCATCTCGAAGCGCCTGCGCTCCAGCGCGATGGCCTACTGGCTGTCGGTACCACTTCCGGCGCAAGCGCTCGGCCTCGCGTATCAAATTTCGCGCGGGGTGACCTTTGGTTCGCCTAGCTGGGTACCGAAGATCTCCACCAATCGACTATACGCCGCGCCCGTCGATGGATGGGGAAGCGCCAAGCTACGGCGGCTCCACGACATCGCCGATCCGGATGCGCTGGCCCTGCCATGGGTGGCGCCTTCGCTCCCCTGGTGGCCAGCCGGCGGCGCGTGGGCGGGTGCTACACCGCGAAAGCTGCTGATCTTCAGCCGCTTCCGGGCGACGCCGCCTTCGATCGCCTCGCTCACCAGCCTTGAGGTCGAGCGGAGGCTCCTCGCCCGTTCTGCGAAATCCTACCGAAAGGCATGGCGCGTTCGACGCCTTCAGCCGAAGCGCGGCCAGGCCGCGACGGTGGCGCTGTTTCATCCGTCGCCGTTCCTTATCGGAAATGTCGACGTCCTCAAGGGCAGCGACGCATCCTCACCGCGGCGAGTCCGAACGGCGGTGCGGCGCCAACTCGAACAGGCCCTCTCCAGGCTCGGCGTCGATGTCGGCGGGCCGTCGGCCAAGGAGGCGCGGCGGCACCGCCCGGGGTGGGAGGTCATCGCCGCCCTCGACCGCAAGGCCGGGTACGAATCCGCCGTTCATGGCGCATGGCGGCCATTGAGCGACCGCGACGGCGCGCTGGCGCTTTTGCTTGCCGACTGGAAGCGAGCGAGGCCTCTGTCCTGGGTCAGTCCGCGAGAGTTCGATGATCTTGTGGCCATGGCGATGGGTGGCCCTGCCATCGCGATCGGTCGCGCACTTCGCCGGCACCACGGGAATGCGCTTCAAGAAGGCCTCCCGTCGCTGGTCCGTTTATGCTGGAGGGGGCTGCGGACCTACCTGGACAACCCGGTTTTCTGGGCCAAGCTTGGGCGCGGCACCCCTACCGAGGCCCTGCAGCGTGCGGTCGTCGAGGGCGGCTTCGAAGCGGTAATGGACGAACATTTCTGGACACGCGGCGCCAAGAAGGACGGTGGCAAGCTCGCCGACGATCTTCTTGAGGCGTTCGACGCTCAGGTTGGTTGGTTCACGTTCCGCAGCCTGCAGAATCAGCGCGACGGTGTGCGCGTCAGATGCCACGCAGCCGTCCCGTTCGGCGGGACTGAATCCGAGCGAAACGCGGAGGATCCTGCAAGCGACCGCCCGCACCGCAGCGAGGGCATTCGCGCAGCGTTTAACACGCCGTTCTGGCCGCATGTGCTCGCAACAACCTCGGTCGGCCAAGAAGGGCTCGACTTCCACACTTGGTGTGAGCGGATTGGCCATTGGGATCTGTGCTCGAGCCCGGTGGATCTTGAACAGCGGGAGGGGCGGATCCAACGGTTCGGAGGATTGGTGATCCGTAGGCGGCTCGGTACGGACCTCGCAGACGCCGGCCGGTCCGCGGGCCGACAGGGGACCTCCCCGTGGTCGGCCCTTGCCGAAGCGGCCGAAGACCAACTTGTCGATGAAACGGGCCTCAGTCCGTGGTGGACGCTGCCCGGCGCCGAGGTGAGCCGCCATCTCTTCGCCCTGCCCCGAAGCCGAGACGTTCTACGCTTTGGCAGGCTATCGCGGCAACGCTCGCTTTATCGGCTCGCGCTTGGGCAGCCGAGACAGGAAGAGCTCGTGGAAATGCTCGGTGCGAAAGATCCCGACGTGATTAGCGAACTGGCCCGGCTAGCTCTCGATCTTTCCGCCTTCGGCGCGGAGAAGGCGGCGGCCGCTCTAATGCGGCAGGCGGCCGAGTAATTCGATCACAAGGCAGCGGTCGGTGCGAGCTCCCGCGCGGCGTCCGACAGCTGACCCTGCAGTTACGTGGCCTGCCGGCCGGCTGCGGCGCGCGCCACGGTAAAGCTGCCGCTACGGCGTCGGCTGTGCCGCCTGCTCTTCGAGCAAGGCCTCCAAATCCTGGCGGTTCTTTGTCGCGTCCAACCGGCGCTTGATCGCGGCATTGTCGGCATCTCGAGCCGTTTGAGCGGCAGACACACTCGCGTCGAGCAGACCGGCCGCGTCTTTGCCGCTACTTCCGATGTTGTATTGAAGCATCGTCGGCTCGCCCATTGTGCCGAACTCTGCACCCACGGTACGCCCTCCGAAAATGCTACCGCCGGTCCT
>Ga0308163_10003206_pt1 | contig 13979 bp, 15 predicted proteins | sample PhyTR1_FD_201037 | JGI IMG/M metagenome (GOLD analysis project Ga0308163, IMG submission 201037) | Phyllosphere microbial communities from UC Gill Tract Community Farm, Albany, California, United States - DLSLT.R1 | ecosystem: Host-associated > Plants > Phyllosphere > Unclassified | place: USA... | reverse complement strand
GATTTCCAGGCCTTCGGGCCAATCGCCCAGGCCGGACTCGGCGTTGATATGCCCCAGCGCGCCGCCGTCGATGAATTGGCTGTGCCAGCGTTCGGCCCACAAGGCCGCGCGCGGCGCCGCCATCCAGGGATCGTTGGTGCTGCCGACCATGATCGACGGCACCGGCAACGCCTGCCGCGGCAATTGATCGGCAACGTTGAACTTATCCGGATCGGCCGGCGCCACCAGCAGCAGGCCGGCCACGCCGGACGGATCGCGCGCCACGCTGTGCACGCTGGCGAGGCTGCCGAAACTGTGCGCGACGATCAGTAGCGGACGCGCATCGCCGGGCGAGGCCCGGCGCAGCGCATCGACCCGCGCCGACCAGCGCGCCAGGTCCGGCGCTTCCCAATCATCCTGCTCGACCCGCTCGAAGGCCGGAAACAGGCGTTGCCAACGGCTTTGCCAGTGATCCGGACCGCTGTCATGCAAGCCCGGCGCAATCAACACCCGAAAGTCCGTAGTGGTGAGGCCCGGCATGATGATTACTTCGGCTGGTAGATCTGGTCGAACAGGCCGCCGTCGGCGAAGTGGGTCTTCTGCGCCTTGGCCCAGTCGCCGGAGATCTCGGCGATCGTGAACAGTTTCACCGCCGGGAATTGGGCGGCGTATTTCTTCGCCTCTTTCTCGACGGCCGGACGGTAATAGTTCTTGGCGATGATTTCCTGCGCGGCGTCGGTGTACAGGTAGTTCAAGTAGGCCTCGGCCACCTTGCGGGTGCCGCGCTTATCGACCACCTTGTCGACCACGGCCACCGGCGGCTCGGCCAGGATAGAGACCGATGGCGCAACGATGTCGAACTTGGTCGGGCCGAGTTCCTTGATGGCCAGCAGCGCCTCGTTTTCCCAGGCGATCAGCACGTCGCCAATGCCGCGCTCGACAAAGGTGGTGGTGGCGCCGCGCGCGCCCGAATCCAGCACCGGCACGTTCTTATACAGCTTGCCGAGGAATTCCTTGGCGCTCGCTTCGGTGCCGCCCGGTTGGCGCAGCGCGTAGCCATAGGCGGCCAGGTGGTTCCAGCGGGCGCCGCCGGAGGTTTTCGGATTCGGGGTGATGACGGCCACGCCCGGCTTGACCAGGTCGTTCCAGTCCTTGATGCCTTTCGGGTTGCCCTTGCGGACCAGGAACACGATGGTGGAAGTGTACGGGGTGCTGTTGTGCGGCAGTTTCTTCTGCCAGTCCGGCGCCAGGATCTTGCGTTCGGCAATGGCGTCGATATCGTAGGCCAGCGCCAGCGAGACCACGTCCGCCTCGAGGCCGTCGATGACGGCGCGGCCCTGCTTGCCCGAACCGCCGTGCGATTGCTTGATCTTGACCGTATCGCCGGTCTTGGCCTTCCACTCCTTGGCGAAGGCGGCGTTGACATCCTGGTACAGTTCGCGCGTCGGGTCGTACGACACGTTCAGCAAAGTGATTTCGGCTGCAATGACGGATGAAGCGGCCGTAGCGGCAAAAATGGCTGCGGCGATGATTTTTTTGGACAGCATTTGATTCCCCTAGTTATGTTAGAACAAAGAGTAATCCCGTGCCTTATAAATGAGAACTAAGCTTTTGTCAGTTTCTTATGCAATAAACGCATATGGAGCACGCTGTTTTCCGTAGGGCGGATTAGGCGGAACGCCGTAATCGGCCATGCATGAGCCGCCGGCTGAGCATGCATGGCCGATTACGCTGCGCTAACCCGCCCTACGTTGTTCAGAAATAATTGACGTCACCTGACTCAGTAAAAGCGGTTGAACAGCACCACACCCCATGTCGCGGCCGCCAGCAGGCAGGCCAGCAACACCGCCGCGCTGCCGAAGTCCTTGGCGTTTTTGGACAGCGGATGGCGTTCCAGCGAAATCCTGTCAACCACCGCCTCGAGCGCGGAGTTAATCAGTTCGACGATCAGCACCAGTACCAGCACCGCGATCAGCACCAGCTTTTCGAACGCCGATATCTTCAGTACCAGCGCGACCAGGGTGCCCGCAACGAACAACGCCAATTCCTGGCGGAACGCGTGCTCGTGGTTCCAAGCGGCCTTCAAGCCGTCCATCGAGTAGAAAAAGGCGGAAAAGATCCGCTTCAGGCCGCTCTTGCTTTTGAATTCGCTGACAGGTTCCATGAACGATATGACGAGATAAAGATGACGCATTATGCATCAATTCCCATTTTTTTCACATTATGGTATAACGTAGCTACCGATTACTGCGCTGCACCAAACCACATCATGAAAATCGAAACCGTTCCTGAGCAAAAGACCACTATCCAGGTGATCGAACGCATGGTGGCGTTATTAGACGCTCTCGACAAGTACCCCGATCCCGTCAGCCTGAAGGAATTGTCCAAGGTTTCCGGGCTACACCCTTCCACCGCGCACCGCATTCTCAACGATATGGTGCTGACGCGCTTTGTCGACCGCATCGAACCGGGCACCTATCGGCTCGGCATGCGCTTGCTGGAACTGGGCAACGTGGTCAAGAGCCGGCTGTCGGTGCGCGAGGCCGCGCTGGATTTCATGCGTGCATTGCACAAGAAGACCCAGCAGACCATCAACCTGTCGGTACGCCAGGGCGACGAGATCGTCTACATCGACCGCGCCTTCTCGGAACGCTCGGGCATGCAGGTAGTGCGCGCGATCGGCGGCCGCGGGCCGCTGCACCTCACCTCGACCGGCAAACTGTTCCTGTCTGTGGATGAGCCGAAAGCCATCCGCGCCTATGCCACGCGCACCGGTCTGGCCGGGCACAACAAGAATTCGATCACGGATCTGTCCAAGCTCGAGCGCGAGCTCGGCCTGGTGAAGTCGCGCGGCTATGCGCGCGATAACGAGGAATTGGAACTGGGGGTGCGTTGCATGGCCGCCGGCATCCATGACGACAGCGGCAAGCTGATTGCCGGGCTGTCGATCTCGGCGCCGGCCGACCGTCTGCAGGAAGACTGGCTGGAAGATCTGGTGATCACCGCCAACCAGATCTCCGCCACACTCGGTTACATGCCGGTCGAATAAACCGGCGAGCTGCTGCTGTTGGTCAACGCGGCAGGCTTGAGCGCCTGCAACCAGGTACGCATGCGGCCGGCATCGGCAGTACGCGACTGCTTGCCCTTGGAATCGAGGAATACCATGATCACCGAACGGCCTTCGATCACTGCCTGCATCAGCAGGCAGCGGCCGGCTTCATTGATGAAACCGGTTTTCTGCAAGCCGATCGCCCAGTCGGGGCTGGCCACCAGGTGATTGGTGGTGCCGAACTGCATCGGACGGCCGTTGGCTTCGACAATGGCCTTGGAATCGGTGGAGAACTGGCGCAGCATCGGATGCTGATACGCAGCCATCGCCAGCTTGGCAAGGTCGCGCGCGCTGGCCACATTCATTTTCGACAAGCCGCTGGAATCGACATAATGCGTGTCGGTCATGCCCAGTTCGCGCGCCTTGGCGTTCATCGCCTCGACAAACGCTGGCTTGCCACCCGGGTAGTTGCGGCCGAGTGCCGACGCGGCGCGGTTTTCCGAGCTCATCAGCGCGATGTGCAACATATTGGCACGGGTCAGCTGGGCGCCGACGCGCAAGCGCGAGCTGCTGAACTTTTCGCGGTCGACATCGGCGTCGGTCACGGTCAGCACTTCGTCCATGTCCTGGTTGGCTTCCACCACGACCAGGCCGGTCATCATCTTGGTGATCGACGCGATCGGCAAGGCGACGTTGGAGTTCTTTTCAAACAATACTTCCGAATTGGCCTGGTCCAGCACCAGCGCCACGTTGGACTTGAGGTCCAGCGGGTCGTGCGTCGCGCTCAAACCGGCCAGATCGCCCATGGTCGGCATCGCCGGCGCGGCGGTGATGACGCGTTGATAGACGACCTTGCGGCGACCGTTGACCTTGGTCACGCGCTTGACCAGGCGATCGCTGGCGTCGGCGGCGGCCACGCGCACCGGTTGGCGGACCTTGGCTTTTTTGACCACGGCTTTTTTCGGCGCGGCGCTGTTGGCGGTTGCAGCCTGGGCGGCAGTCATGCCGGCCGATGCAAACATCAGCGAAATGAGCGCACTTAACGCTAGTTTATACATTCGTATCCCCAAAAGAAGAAAAGCCGGATTTCACAATCGACTGTTGCAGTGTAGCAAAATGGTGAGCCAGCGCAAGTTAAATTATCCGCAGCAGCATGTTTGGTTGCGGATCTGCAATACGCTCCTGCCGACCCGGCCTGACCTTTTATGCAAGCTAGTCCTTATCGACAAATTTAACAAATTCTTCGATACGCATGCGTTCGGTAATCAAAGAATTTTCAATTTTTGTCGTATCGGCGTAACCAAGCGCCATGCCGCACACCACGGTTTCGTTGTCGGGGATGTTCAGGACAGAACTGATGACCCGATGATACTGCGTAAAAGCGGCTTGCGGACAAGTATCTAGTCCGCGCCCGCGTGCGGCCACCATCACGCTCTGCAAAAACATGCCGTAGTCAAGCCAGGAGCCCTGCTCCATGACGCGGTCGATCGTAAAGATCAAGCCGACCGGCGCGCCAAAGAATTCATAATTGCGTCCATGCTGGGCCGCCATGCCGGCCTTGTTGTCGCGGGTCAGTCCAAGCAGCGCATACAAATCCCAGCCAACCTTGCGCCGGCGGTCGATATACGGCGATACCCATTCCCGGGGGTAATACGCGTACGCCTCCGTGTGCAGCTTCGCTTGCTCAGGATCACTATGTATGGCCAGAATCGCCGAAGACAACTCCTGCTTGCGTTCGCCTTCCAGCACATACACTTTCCAGGGCTGGGTATTGGTGCCGGAAGGCGCCCTGCCCGCCACCTGCAGGATCTGCAGAATGTCGTCGCGTGCCACCGCTTGCGGCAGGTAGGCGCGGATCGAGCGGCGCGATGTGATCGCGGCATCCACCGCCTGCTGTTGGGGAGTAGAAATCATGTGTTCTCTCTATGTGGGACTGCGCTTGCTGACCACAAAAAACACCCCGGTGACCGCCAGCACCATGCCGGCCACGCCAAGGAGATTGAATACTTCGCCGAACATCAGCCAGGCCATCACGGCCGTGGTTGGCGGCGTCAGATACATCAGGCTGGTGACCTGGGTGGCGTCGCTGCGCCGTATCAGCGCGAACAACAGGAAGATGGCGCCGATCGACAGGCCGAGAACTGACCACAGCAATGCGCCGATGAAGCGCGGCGTCCACTGCACCGCCGCAAACGCCGGTGTCCAGCCTTCGAAAATGATGGCCAACGGCAATACCACAATGATCGAGGCCGCAAACTGGATCACGGTTCCGGTGCGCAAGTCGAACTGGGGACAATGGCGTTTCTGATACATCGTTCCCGCAGTAATAGACAGCAGCGCCAGCACGCACAGCGCGATCGCCTCGACCGACAGACCGGTCAGCTTGATCTTGGCAGCGACCACGAGGGCGACGCCGCCGATGCCGAACAATAAACCCAGCCATTGGCGCGGCAGCACTTTTTCGCCGATCAGCGGCGCGGCGAAGGCGGTCAGAATTGGCTGCATGCCGACGATCAACGCCGACAAGCCGGCCGGCATGCCCAGCTTGATGGCGCACCAGACTCCGATCAGGTAACCGGCCTGGACCAATATCCCGGCCAGCCCGACCTGCAAGATCTTGCCGCGCGGCCAAGGTGCCCGCAGCAGCAACACGATGGGCACCAGGAACACCAGCACGCCCAGGAAACGCATCAACAGGAAGGTCAGCGGCGGCGCGTAGGGCAATCCGAACTTCGCCACGATGAAGCCGCTACTCCATAAGAGTACAAAAAACAACGGCATCGGCGACAGGAAGGTGGCGTGCGCGGCCGGCGCGGCGGGCTGTTTTGCGGCGGGAACGGCGGTCGGGGTATCGGACATGAACACTAACTAGCTGGCTGAAAGGAAACCGGACGCCGGCAACCGGCACCGATTCGGCGTCGGTCGAGTCTATCACGGCAGGCGGAGGCGCATCGGCCCAACCCCAAGACCAAGCAACCACGCCATGTCCTGGTGTGCACCGCAATAAGTTTTAGCTGGGAAATGCTTCCTCAAACCGATGTTTCATGCTTTGATGCAACGCACAAAAAATCGCTTGACTTAATTTTTCAACGCCGTAAAATCGTCTTTGTTGCGTTGCACAATTTGATCGGTTTGAAACATGGGATGTTCTGTTTCGCGCCGAGTAGAACAGCAGTATCCAATTAATGACTATTTTCCTGGAGAGTTAAATGTTTTCGATCCCTGAGCAATTTTCCAATGCGACCAAAGCCAACTTTGAAGCGCAGTTCGCTATCTTCTCGGCCCTGACCAACAAGGCGTTTGAAGGCGTCGAGAAGTTTGTCGACCTGAACCTGACCGCCGCCAAGGCGTCGCTGGAAGAGTCGTCGATCGCCACCAAGCAGCTGCTGTCGGCCAAAGATCCGCAAGAATTCTTCTCGCTGGCATCCGCTCAGGCCCAGCCGACCGCTGAAAAAACCATCGCTTACGGTCGTCACCTGGCCAACATCGCCCAGAGCACCAGCGCCGAGTTCAGCAAAGCCGCTGAAACCCAAATCGCCGAAACCAACCGCAAAGTCATCTCGCTGGTGGAAGAAGTGAGCAAGAACGCCCCGGCCGGCAGCGAAAACGCCGTCGCCATGTTCAAATCGGCCATTGGCAACGCCAACGCCGGCTACGAACAGTTCAGCAAAACCGCCAAGCAAGCTGCCGAGTCGATCGAAAGCAACGTTGCCCAGGCAGTGAACCAGTTCTCCGCAGCTGCCGCCAAGGCCGCTCCGGCACGCAAGTAATCAGGAATAGTGGCCGGCGCCAAGGCGCTGGCACCCGTTCTGCGGTCTCCTCGGCATCCGTGGTTTCCTCTGACGGATGTCCTTTAAAAGCCTCGGCCTGCGCCGGGGCTTTTTTTTGGCTGGGCGGCAAGCAAACCCGCAGGGCCATCCGGGGTCGTACCCCGTACGGGGTACGACCCCTAAGCGGTGACGCGTGCATATCGCTAACCGCTTGCCGGGTTTACTCGCCTAGGTACGCGGCCTTGACCCGTGGATCGTCCAGCATGTCGCTGGCGTTGCCGGTCATCGTGATATTGCCCGAGTCCATGACGTAACCACGGTGCGCCGCCTGCAGCGCCAGCTTGGCGTTCTGCTCGACCAGCAAAATGGTGATGCCCTCTTTCGACACGTTGCGGATCACCTCGAAGATCTTCTCGACCATGATCGGCGACAGCCCCATCGACGGCTCGTCCAGCAGCAACAAGTTAGGATGCGACATCAACGCGCGCGCCATCGCCAGCATCTGCTGCTCGCCGCCGGACAAGGTGCCGGCCATCTGGGCCGCGCGCTCCTTCAGGCGCGGAAACACGTCGAACCACTTGCCGATGTCGGCCTCGATGCCGGCCTTGTCGTCGCGGGTGAACGCGCCCATCATCAGATTTTCGTGGATCGACATGCGGGTGAACACGCCGCGTCCTTCCGGCACCATCGCCAGTTTCTTCTGCACCAGATGGAAGGACTTGCTGCCTTTCAGCGATTCGCCCTGATACGTGACGGTGCCTTCGACTTTACACGCCGGCAAGGTACCGGTGATGGCTTTCAAAGTGGTGGTCTTGCCGGCGCCGTTGGCGCCGATCAGCGCCACCAGCTCGCCCTTGTTCACTTCCAGGTCGATACCCTTGACGGCCTTGATGCCGCCGTAGGCCACTTTCAGTCCCGATACCTTCAGCACATTTTCGCTCACATTACCGCTCATTAGTGCGATCCTCCCAGATAGGCTTCGATGACCGCCTGATTGCTCTGTATTTCCGCCGGCAGACCTTCGGCGATCGGTTTGCCGTATTCCAGCACCATCAGCCGGTCGCACAAGCCCATCATCATTTTGACGTCGTGCTCGATCAGCAACACGGTCTTGCCCTCGTTCTTGATCTTGACCAGCAGCTCGCGCAGCGCCAGCTTCTCGGTCGCGTTCATGCCGGCCGCCGGTTCATCCAGCGCCAGCAATTGCGGATCGGTGGCCAGCGCGCGGGCGATTTCCAGACGGCGCTGATCGCCGTACGACAGGAAGCGCGACGTGCGGTTGGCGAACTGGCCGATGCCGACGAAGTCCAGCAACTCCTGCGCACGTTTGCGGATGCTCGCCTCCTCCTCGCGCGCCGCCTTGTGGCGGAACACGGCGCCAAACACGCCCTGGTGCGATCGCACGTGGCGCCCGACCATGACGTTTTCCAGCGCGGTCATCTCGCCGAACAGGCGGATGTTCTGGAACGTGCGGGCGATGCCGGCCTTGGCCACCTCATGCGGGGCGGACGGCGAATACGGCTTGCCGGCCAGCTCGAAGGTGCCGGTGTCCGGCTGGTACAAGCCGGTGATGACGTTGAAGAAGGTGGTCTTGCCGGCGCCGTTGGGGCCGATCAGGCCGTAGATCTGGCCCTTCAGGATCTTGATGCCGACATCGGTCAGCGCCTGCAAGCCGCCGAAGCGCTTGTTGACGCCGGCGATGTTGAGAATAACTTGTTCGCTCATGTCTGCTTTCCTCAGGCCGCCACAGTGCCGGACGATTGATCTTTGGTATCCGAATCGCTGTCGGGACGGTCTTCATGCTTGGGCGCGGGCCACAGGCCGGCTGGGCGGTTGAGCATGATCAGCACCATCGCCAGGCCGTACAGCAGCTGGCGCAGCACTTCGGCCTCGATCAGCACATGGCCGAACAGCTTTTGCTGCAGCGGCTCGACGACGTGGCGCAGCACTTCCGGCAACGCCGCCAGCAGCGCGCCGCCCATGATGACGCCGGGAATATGGCCGATACCGCCCAGCACCACCATCGCCAGCACGGCGATCGACTCGGTCAGCGAGAACGATTCCGGCGACACGAAGCCCTGGAACGACGCGAACAGCGCGCCGGCGACACCGCCGAACGAGGCGCCCATCGTGAACGCCAGCAGCTTGACGTTGCGGGTGTTGATGCCCATCGCTTTCGCGGCGATCTCGTCCTCGCGGATCGCGACCCAGGCACGGCCCAGGCGCGAGTGCTGCAGGCGCGACGTGACGAACACAATGGCGATACACAGGAACAGGAACAGGAAATAGTAGGCATTCACGGAAGGCATCGAAAAGCCGCCGATAACGACCGTGGCGCGCGAACCGGGCTCCCCCGCCAGGTTGACGCCGAACACCCGGATCGGATCGATCAGGTTGATCCCCTGCGGACCGTTGGTGAAGTTGATCGGCTCGTTCAGGTTGTTCATGAAGATGCGGATGATCTCGCCAAAGCCCAAGGTCACGATGGCCAGGTAGTCGCCGCGCAGCTTCAGGGTCGGCGCGCCGAGCAGCGCGCCGAACAGGCCGGCGGTCGCGGCCGCCAGCGGCACGATCACCCACACCGACAGGTGGATGCCGTTTTGCTGGATCTCCGGGCCGAAAATGGCGACCAGCGACTCACCGAACACCGGATACTGGTTGATGACCGATTCAAGCAGCGCCGCGAATTGCGGCGAGGCCAGCAGGCCGGTCATGTAGGCGCCAACGGCGTAGAACGCGATGTAGCCCAGATCGAGCAGGCCGGCAAAGCCGACCACGATGTTCAAGCCCAGCGCCAGCATGATGTACAGCAGCGCCATATCGATGATGCGCACCCACGAGTTGCCGAACTGCGCGGCAAAGAACGGGAAGATCATCAAGCCGATGAAGAGCACGGCCATGCTGCCGTAGGCCTTGCGCGGATTGCGGGAAACGTCGAAATTAAGAATAGCCATGATGTCCCCCCTGTTATGCGCGGTCGGCGACGCGCTCGCCCATGATGCCGGACGGACGCACCGTCAGCACCAGGATCAGCACGACGAAAGCGAAGATGTCCTGATAGTGGCTGCCGAGGAAGCCGCCGGTCAGGTCGCCGATGTAACCGGCGCCCAGGCTTTCGATAATGCCGAGCACGATTCCGCCAATCATCGCGCCGTAGATGTTGCCAATGCCGCCCAGCACCGCTGCCGAGAACGCCTTCAGGCCGGGCACGAAGCCCATCGCGAACTGGATCGACGCATAGTTGGCGCCCCACATCACGCCGGCCACGGCGGCCAGCGCCGCGCCGAGCGCGAAGGTGGCAACGATGACCTTGTTCGAATCGACGCCCATCAGGCCGGCGACCCTTGGATTTTCAGCCGTGGCGCGCATGGCGCGGCCCATCTTGGTTTTTTCCACCAGCAGCACCAGGCCGGCCATCGACACGGCGGCCAGCACCAGCAGCAGGATCTGCGTCTGCGAAATGAGCGCGCCGCCGATCATCACCGGCTCGGACGACAGCAGCTGCGGAAACGGCAGCGGGTTGCGGGTCCAGATCATCATGGCAAAGGTTTGCAGCAGGATGGACACACCGATCGCGGTGATCAGCGGCGCCAGGCGCGGCGCGTTGCGCAGGCGGCGGTAGGCCACACGCTCGATCACGATGTTGACGATGATACAAACCGGAATGGCGCCGCCGATGGCGATGGCCAGCTTGACGTAGCCGGGCAGCTCCGGCGCGTACTCGTTGAGGTATTTCAGGATGGTGAGGCCGGTCATGGCGCCGACCATCAGCACGTCGCCATGGGCGAAGTTAATCAGGTTGAGCACGCCGTACACCATGGTGTACCCCAGCGCGACCAGGGCGTACATGCTGCCCAGCACCAGTCCATTGATGATTTGTTGGATAAAAGTATCCATTAAGAGCCTTTAAAATTGGTATTGCACAGACGGTCCAAGTAACAAAAACGGCACCCGGGGGTTAAGTTCCCCGTAGTGCCGCGGTTGACTACACAATAATCATGCAAGTTTCGTGCCTGTGGGGCATTCACCTGTGCGAACTGGCTGAGCGTCGGTTGGCCTGGTAAAGGCCGAATCGACAAGTTTTTGCGAGCGAGGCAATGATAGCGAGATTCCCGAAAAACGAACTGCGGAATAACGCCGAAACTACTGAATTAAGTTCAGTTTGGTGGACTAGTGGCTCAGGCCGCGCCGCCGATCGCCGTTACTTTCAGACCGTCCAGCCCCTTCGGTAACGGGAACGTCACCGCCTCCTGCACGCCGTCGAGCGGGCGGACACTGCGCACGCCGCACTCTTTCAGACGGTCGATGACGGCCTGCACCAGCACCTCGGGCGCCGACGCGCCGGCGGTCACGCCAACCCGCAGCTTGCCCTCGAGCCATTCCGGATCGATTTGCGTGGCATTGTCGACCATGTAGGCGGGCGTGCCCATCTTCTCGGCCACTTCCCGCAGGCGATTCGAGTTGGAGCTGTTCGGGCTGCCAACCACGATCACCAGCTCGACCTGCGGCGCCATAAACTTCACGGCCTCCTGGCGATTGGTGGTGGCGTAGCAGATGTCGCCTTTTTTCGGCTCGATAATGGCCGGGAACTTGCGCTTGAGCGCCTCGATGATCTCGGCGGTGTCGTCCACCGACAACGTTGTCTGGGAAACATAGGCGAGATGCTCCGGCTTGGTCACCGACAGGCGCTCGACGTCGGCCACGGTTTCGACCAGATACATGCCCGCTTCGGTCTGGCCCATCGTGCCCTCGACCTCGGGATGGCCGTCGTGGCCGATCATGATGATCTCGCAGCCCTGCTTGCGCATCTTGGCCACTTCCACGTGCACCTTGGTCACCAGCGGGCAGGTCGCGTCGAAGATGCTCAGGCCGCGCGATTCGGCCTCGGCCCGCACCGCCTTGGACACGCCGTGGGCCGAAAACACCAGGGTATTGCCGGCAGGGACATCGTCCAGGTCCTCGATGAAGATCGCGCCCTTGTTGCGCAGGTCCTCCACCACATAAGCGTTGTGGACGATTTCGTGGCGCACATAAATCGGCGCGCCGAACTGCAGCAGCGCGCGCTCGACGATTTCGATCGCGCGGTCGACGCCGGCGCAAAAGCCGCGCGGCTGGGCCAACAGGAGTTCTTTATCGCTCATCAGTGCCTCACAGGACGGAAATAAGGTTAACTTCGAACTTCAGCGGCTGGCCGGCCAGCGGATGGTTGAAGTCGAACAGACAGGTGTCGTCGCCCAGCTCGCGCAGGATGCCGGCGAAGCGGCCGCCACCCGGCGCGGCGAAGTCGACCAGGTCGCCGACCTTGTAGTCGGCGCCCGGCACCGAGTTCTCGTCCAAGGTGGCGCGCGAGACTTCGCGCACCAGTTCCGGATTGCGCGGACCGAAGCCGACGCCAGGCTCCAGGTCGAAGGTCTTGTGCGTGCCTTCGGGCAGGCCGATCAGCAATTCCTCCAGCACCGGCGCCAGCTGGCCCTGGCCCAGCATCAGGGTCGCGGGATTTCCACTGAAGGTTGAGACGATATCAGTACCGTCCAAAGAGGCCAGCCGATAATGCAGGGTGAGATAAGCCGATTTGGTGACGACAGGTTGCGCGTTAGACATGACTGGGATTCGTGAGCTGGCAAAGGCTATATTGTAAGCCACCTTGCCGCTTGCGCCCGCCGCCTGTGACGATTTGGGGTCAATTGACTGTGCAGCGCAAGGGTGTATATTGATTTAGCCTGTAGCGCATGATTTTCAGGAATGAACATGACCACCGCAGCGAACCTCAAGATATATAACGCCAAGGACGCCGAGACCCAGTTCGGGGAGGTGCTGAATGAGGCGTCGCGCAAGCCCGTCGGCATCACCAAACAGTGGCGCGTTGCCGCATATATCCTGTCGCGGCGCGATTTCGACGCCATGGTGTCCCGCATTCAAGAGCTGGAAGATCAACTTTGGCTGGCAAAGGCTGACTTGGCTCGCGAAGAAGGCTTCGTGGGGTCCGAACGCGTAAAAACCGTTCTTGGCGCTCTAGGGGACAGCAATAGTGAGGAAGCTGGCTAAAGCGCAACGATTCAGACGTCTATAAGCAACGGGAAAGAATCAAGTAACGAGGGACGCTAATCGCCGTCAGTCAGACGCCTATCAGTATTTGAATATCTGTTTTGACCACAATGGATACTTCTTTTCGGAGGATATCCATGACGATCAATGACTGGCCGGCCGAACGCCGGCCGCGCGAGCGGCTGATCCGGGAAGGCGCGGGGGCGTTGTCGGATGCGGAATTATTGGCGGTATTCCTGCGGATCGGCGTGCCGGGACAGGACGCGGTGCAACTGGGACAGCACATGATGCACCATTTTGGGTCACTACAGCGGCTGTTCGGTGCCAGCCTGCCGGAGTTTTCGGCGATCCATGGCCTGGGACCTGCCAAGTTCGCCCAGCTGCAAGCGGTGATGGAACTGGCGCGCCGAGCCATGCTGGAGGAACTGCGATCGGGCGCCCTACTGGGTTCGCCGCGCGCGGTGAAGGAATATTTGCTGCTTCTGTTTAACGGTAAGACCTTCGAATCGTTTCACGTGCTGTTCCTGGACGTCAAAAACCGCCTGATCGACAGCAAGGAATTGTTTCGTGGCACTTTGACGCACACCAGCGTTTATCCGCGCGAAGTGGTCAAGGAAGCGCTGGCGCGCAACGCGGCCAGCGTCATGCTCGCGCACAACCACCCTTCCGGCACGCCGGATCCGAGCGAATCGGACCTGCTGCTGACGCGGGCGCTGATACAGGCGCTGGCGCTGGTGGACATTCGCATCCTCGACCATTTCGTTGTGGCCGGCCACCGGGTCCACTCGTTCGCCGAGCATGGTCAGCTGTGATAGCGGCGCCACGAAGCGTTTGCTGGCGAAGGCCATCATGATAAAACAACCAGCTTTTTACGGTCGCCGCGTGCGCGGAAGGGCTTTTCCATAGGAGAACTATCCCGAAGTCACAATTGTTAAATTTTTCGAGATTACCAAGACACAATTGTTTTTCACAAGTCATTGAAAAAGCTGAGTTTTTTGGATATACTCTCGTTTTTCCAATTGTGGAATGTCTTTTAAGGAGTGCGTTATGGCACGTGTTTGCCAAGTTACTGGGAAGAAGCCGATGGTCGGCAACAATGTTTCCCACGCAAACAACAAAACCAAACGTCGTTTCCT
>Ga0308163_10003204_pt1 | contig 13987 bp, 10 predicted proteins | sample PhyTR1_FD_201037 | JGI IMG/M metagenome (GOLD analysis project Ga0308163, IMG submission 201037) | Phyllosphere microbial communities from UC Gill Tract Community Farm, Albany, California, United States - DLSLT.R1 | ecosystem: Host-associated > Plants > Phyllosphere > Unclassified | place: USA... | reverse complement strand
CCAGCACCTTGTAGAAAGCGCATGCCGCGCGCAATTCGGTCAGGGCCGCCGCCACGTTGGGCTGGGACGGGTGACCGTCGAGATCGATGTAGAAGTAGTACTCCCACTGACCCGTGCGGGCGGGGCGCGACTCGAACCGCGTCATCGACACGTTGTGGGCCTTCAGCGGCATCAGCAGGTCGTGCACGGCGCCGGGCTGGTTGGGCACGGACACCACCAGGCTGGTGCAGTCGCGATTCGATGCCGGTGGCATCGACAGCGTCTGCGGCAGGCAGATGATGGCGAAGCGCGTGCGGTTGTAGGAGTCGTCCTGGATGGCATGCGCCACGATGTGCAGGCCGAACCGGGTGGCGGCACGGTCGCTGGCCAGGGCGGCCCAGGCCGGATTGCCGGCCGCCAGGCGCGCGCCCTCGGCGTTGCTGGAGACGGCGCGGCGTTCGGCATCGGGCAGGTGCTTCGACAGCCAGGTCTGGCACTGGGCGAGGGCCTGCGGATGCGCCAGCACCGCCTCGATGCCCTGGAGCGAATTGGTCGTGCGCAGCAGATGGTGACGCACCAGCAGGCTGACTTCGCCGACCACGTGCGTGGGTGAATGCAGGAACAGATCGAGCGAGCGCGTGACGACACCCTCGGTGGAATTCTCCACGCCGACCACGCCATATTGCGCGCTGCCGGCGGCCGTCGCGTGGAACACCTCGTCGAAGCTGGCGCAGTAGATCAGGTCGGCGGCGCCACCGAAATATTCGACGGCCGCCTGTTCGCAGAACGTGCCCTCGGGGCCGAGCACGGCGACGCGCTGCGGCGACTCCAGCGCCAGGCAGGCCGAGGTGATCTCGCGCCAGATCGCCGCGATGTGATTGCTCTTGAGCGGTCCGCCATTGCTGCGCTGCATCTTCTCGATGACCTGCGCCACACGATCGGGTCTGAAGTAGGGCGTGCCCTCGCGCTTCTTGACTTCGCCCACCGCCTCGGCGACGCGTGCGCGCTGGTTCAGCAGGTCGATCAGACGCTGGTCGAGGGAATCGATCTGCACGCGCAGGTCGGCGAGGCTGGCGGAATGGTCCGCGGAGTCGGGAACGGAAGGCACGGGAGGAGGCGGAGCGGAGGCAGTCATCGTTCGAACGGCCCGTCGCGCCGCGCGACCGGCGCGGCGTCTCTGGTCAGGCCTGCAATGTCTCGAATTCTCGCATGTAGTCCACCAGCGCCTGGACACCCGCGAGCGGCATGGCGTTGTAGATGCTGGCGCGCATGCCGCCGACCGACTTGTGGCCCTTCAGCTGCAGCAGACCGGCCGCCTTGGCGCCGGCGAGGAAGGCCTCGTTGCGGCTCTCGTCGCGCAGGAAGAACGGCACGTTCATGCGCGAGCGGCAGGCTGGGTCGACACGGTTCTCGTAGAACCCGGACCCGTCGATGAAGCCATAGAGCAGTTTCGCCTTGGCGATGTTGCGCCGCGCCATCGCTTCGATGCCATGGGCGTCGCCTTCGGTCTGTCGCAGCAGCCAGTCGAAGGTCAGGCCGGCGACATAGATGCCCCAGGTCGGCGGCGTGTTGTACATCGAGCCGTTGTCGGCCACGGTCTTGTAGTCGAACGCGCTCGGGCAGATCTCGAGCGCGTGGCCCAGGAGATCGTCGCGCACGATCACGAGCGTCAGGCCCGCCGGTCCCAGGTTCTTCTGGGCGCCACCGAAAGCCAGTCCGACGCGTTGCCAATCGATCGGCCGGGAAGCGACGTGCGAGGAGAAGTCGATCACCAGCGGGGCCTTGCTGCCGAGCGCCGCCAGATCGGGCAGATCCTGCACCTCGACGCCATGGATGGTCTCGTTGGTGCACAGATGCACATAGGCGGCATCGGCGGAGAGGTTCCAGCCCGCCGGGTCGGGCAGCCGCGTGTGACGGTCGTCCGCGTTGCTGGCCGCGACGCGCGCCTGGCAATAGCGTTGCGCCTCCTTGTGCGACTTGGCGCTCCAGCTGCCGGTGACGACGAAGTCGGCGGCGGTACCGCGCGACAGGTTCATGGGCACGATGGCGTTCTCGGCCAGGCCGCCACCCTGCATGAACAGGATGTGGAAATGATCGGGGACCGCCAGCAATTGACGCAGGTCGGCTTCGGCCTTGGCCGCGATGGCGCCGAATTCCTTGCCCCGGTGGCTCATCTCCATCACGCCCATGCCGCTGCCGTGCCAGTCGAGCATTTCGGCCGCAGCGACGCGCAACACCTCCTCCGGCATGGCGGCCGGGCCGGCCGAGAAGTTGTAGGGGCGCTCGAGGCCCGACGTCATGCCCATGACGCGACTCACTTCTTGGCGGGGGCGGCGCCCTTGGCGGCCGGCGCCTTGGCCGCGGGCTGCGCCGCCTGGCCGTCGGTCGGTGCGCCCAGCGCCTTGGCGACGCTGACGTTCAGGGCCTGCAGCTTGGGATCGATGGTCGGCCGCACGTCGGTCACGAGCTTCTGCGTCAGGGCGGAGCCGAGCTGCGGATTGAGCTCGGAGAATTTCTTGCTGAGGGGCGAGCTCAGCCAGGCGACGAGCTGACGCAATTCATCTTCGCTGAAGTTCTGTTCCAGCAGGGGGCCGACGGTGCTGGGCGCGAGTTGCACCGCCTTGTCGCGCACGATGGGAAAGGCGTCCTGGACATATTTCTGGATCTCGGCCTCAGCCGCCTTGCCCAGCGCGTCGCGCTTCTCGGGCGCCACGCGAGTCTGCAGGTATTCGCCACCGGCCTGGACGATGGGCTGCACGGAGTCGTTCACGAGGATGCGCGCCATGCCTTCCACGGCGGGACGCTGGACGTCGAGCAACTGTTTGACCAGCGCCGACTTGTCTTGCGCCATCGCGATCGAACTGGCTGCCAGTGCGACCGTCAGGACCGCAAGCTTGATTTTTTTCACTGAGGATTCTCCGTTGAAGATGAGGAAGTGCCGTCGACGTCGGTGGAGTCGCCACCATTTTCAGCCGCGTCGACATTGGCGTCGTTCTCGACGATGCGCTGCAGACCGCTGAGTTTCGCGCCTTCGTCGAGACCGATGAGGGTCACGCCCTGGGTAGCCCGGCCGAGTTCACGGATTTCCGCCACCCGGGTACGCACCAGCACACCCTTGTCCGTGATCAGCATGATCTCGTCGTCGGCATGCACCAGCGTGGCCGCGACCACCTTGCCGTTGCGCTCGCTCTGTTGAATGGCAATCATGCCTTTGGTTCCCCGGCCATGGCGGGTGTACTCGGTGATGCTGGTGCGCTTGCCATAGCCGTTCTGGGTCGCGGTGAGCACACTCTGCTGCTCGTCCTCCGCCACCAGCATGGCGATCACACCCTGGCCGTCCTCCAGCATCATGCCGCGCACGCCGCGGGCGTTGCGGCCCATGGGACGGACATCGTTCTCGTCGAAGCGGACCGCCTTGCCACCATCGGAGAACAGCATCACGTCGTGCTGGCCATCCGTGAGAGCGGCACCCACCAGATAGTCGCCCGGATCGAGGTCGACGGCGATGATGCCGGCCTTGCGCGGATTGCTGAACTCGGCAAGCGTGGTCTTCTTGACCGTGCCCATCGAGGTCGCCATGAAGACGTACTGGTCGGCCGGAAAGGTGCGCTTCTCGCCGGTCAGGGCCAGCACGACATTGATCTTCTCGCCTTCCTGCAACGGGAACATGTTGACGATGGGGCGGCCACGCGATCCGCGCGACCCCGCCGGCACCTCCCAGACCTTCAGCCAGTAGAGACGCCCCCGATTGGAGAAGCACAGGATGTAGTCGTGGGTGTTGGCGATGAAGAGCTGATCGACCCAGTCGTCTTCCTTCGTCGCCGTCGCCTGCTTGCCGCGGCCGCCGCGCTTCTGCGCCCGGTACTCGCCCAGCGGCTGACTCTTGATGTAGCCGGTATGGGACAGCGTCACGACCATGTCGGTCGGCGTGATGAGGTCCTCGGTGGACAGGTCGTAGGCGCTGTGCTCGACCTGGCTGCGGCGTGCGCCCAGCTTCGTCTGGCCGAACTCGTGGCGGATCGTGCCCAGTTCGTCGCCGATGATCACCGAGACCCGTTCCGATCGCGCCAGGATGTCGAGCAGGTCGTCGATCTCCGCCATCACCTCGCGGTACTCGGCAACGATCTTGTCCTGTTCGAGGCCCGTCAGACGCTGCAGACGCATCTGGAGGATCTCCTGCGCCTGGGTCTCCGAGAGACGATAGAGGCCATCCGAACCCATGCCGAAGTTCTTCTCCAGTCCATCGGGGCGGTAGTCGTCTGCATTGATCGTGCCGCCATCGGCGCGCGCACGCGTGAGCATCTCGCGCACCAGCGGACTGTCCCAGGCGCGGCTCATGAGCTCGCCCTTGGCCACCGGCGGTGTCGGTGCGTTGCGGATGATGGCGATGAAGTCGTCGATGTTGGCCAGCGCGACGGCGAGGCCTTCCAGCACATGGCCGCGCTCGCGCGCCTTGCGCAACGTGAAGACGGTGCGACGCGTGACGACTTCGCGACGATGCTGCAGGAAGACCTCGATCAGGTCCTTCAGGTTGCAGAGGCGGGGCTGGCCGTCGATCAGGGCCACCATGTTCATGCCGAACGTGTCCTGGAGCTGCGTCTGCTTGTAGAGGTTGTTGAGCACCACCTCGGGCACTTCGCCGCGCTTGAGCTCGATCACCAGGCGCATGCCCGACTTGTCGGACTCGTCCTGGATGTGGCTGATGCCCTCGATCTTCTTCTCGTGCACCAGCTCGGCCATCCGCTCCTGGAGCGTCTTCTTGTTGACCTGGTAGGGCAGCTCGTCGACGATGATCGCTTGTCGCTGGCCGCGGTCGATGTCCTCGAAATGGCAACGGGCACGCATCACCACCTTGCCGCGGCCCGTCCGATAGCCGTCGCGGATGCCGTTGATGCCGTAGATGATCCCGGCGGTGGGGAAGTCCGGCGCCGGCACGAATTCCATCAGATCGTCGACTGTCGCTTCGGGGTGACGCAGCAGATGCAGGCAGGCGTCGACGACCTCGTTGAGATTGTGGGGCGGGATGTTGGTGGCCATGCCCACTGCAATTCCGCCTGCTCCATTGACCAGGAGATTGGGCAGCCGACTCGGCAACACGACCGGCTCTTTTTCCGATCCGTCGTAATTGTCCTGGAAATCGACGGTCTCCTTATCGATATCGCCGAGCATTTCATGCGCGATCTTGGAAAGACGAATTTCCGTATATCGCATTGCCGCGGCCATATCGCCGTCGACCGAACCGAAATTTCCCTGTCCATCCACCAGCATGTGGCGCATCGAAAAATTCTGCGCGAGCCGCACGATGGTGTCGTAGACCGACTGGTCGCCGTGCGGGTGATATTTGCCGATGACGTCGCCCACGATGCGGGCCGACTTCTTGTAAGGGCGGTTCCAGTCGTTGTTCAGCTCGTGCATGGCATACAGCACCCGCCGGTGGACAGGCTTGAGTCCATCGCGGGCATCCGGCAGGGCCCGGCCGACGATCACGCTCATGGCGTAATCGAGGTAGCTGCGGCGCATCTCCTCTTCTAGGCTGATGGGGAGAGTTTCTTTGGCGAACGAGGTCATGGGCAGGGCAGGCAGGCGGCAGGAAGGTGGAATTTTACGCTTCGCCGGGTGTCGTTATGCCACAACACAAGCGCCGTATTCCGCTGCAGTCCTACGATTCGAGCCGCGCCCTCGCCCGGTTTGAGAAAGGCCCTATGGCACAATCGTCTCAACGTTTTGGGTGGTGGTCACTTAAAGCGTCCTTGATTCGCAGCGCGTCTGCGGCTTTTTCCCCAAGAGGAGAACCATGAAGAAACTCAATAAAGTGGCGATGATGTTTGCAGTCGCTGCGCTCGCCACTGCCGCCGGCGCGCAGACTCGTGTCACCGCTGCGAATGGCGGCCCGGTGAATGACAATTGGCAGAACGGTACCGGTGAACTCGTCTGGAAGAACGGCACGAACGAACTGTGCTGGCGTGATGCCTCCTGGACGCCCGCGACTGCCACGACCGGCTGCGATGGCGCACTGGTTCCCGTCGCTGCTGCACCGATGGTGACGCCGCCGCCCGCGCCGGTCGCACCGCCCCCGCCGCCGCCGCCGGTCGCCGCTTCGAAGGTGACCTTCGCTGCCGACGCGTTCTTCGACTTCGACAAGTCGGTGCTCAAGCCCGAAGGCCGCGCCAAGCTTGACGATCTGGTCTCGAAGATCCGTGACGTCAACCTGGAAGTCATCATTGCCGTGGGTCACACCGACTCCGTCGGCACGGACGCTTACAACCAGCGTCTGTCGGTTCGCCGCGCAGAAGCCGTCAAGGCCTATCTGGTGACCAAGGGTATCGAACGCAATCGCGTCTACACCGAAGGCAAGGGCGAGAAGCAACCGGTGGCCGACAACCGCACCGCCGCTGGCCGCGCCAAGAACCGCCGCGTGGAAATCGAAGTGGTCGGCACGCGCGCCACTCGCTAAGCTCTCAGCAGCTTCGATGGAAAAACCCCGCCTCGGCGGGGTTTTTTTTGGCTTGCATTTATTGCCGTGTGGATTTCCAGTTCAATTGCATTGCCATGAAGTCTGCAATCGTCCTTCAGGATAAGTTGAAATAAATTAAAGTCATGAATAGCAACGTCAATGCCGATCCAGCGGAACTGGCGAAATTTTCCGAACTCGCGCACCGCTGGTGGGACCTCGAAAGCGAATTTCGTCCGCTGCATGAAATCAACCCGCTGCGTCTCGAATGGATCGACAGCATCGCGCCATTGGTCGGTCGCCAGGCACTCGACGTGGGCTGCGGAGGTGGCATCCTGGCCGATGCCATGGCACGCAAGGGCGCCACTGTCCTGGGGATCGATCTGGCCGGCAAGGCGCTCAAGGTGGCGCAACTCCATGCCCTGGAAGCTGCGACGAAGGGCGTGAAGTACCGCGAAGTCAGCGTCGAGACGCTGGCTTCGGAACAACCCGGCAGCTTCGATGTAGTGACCTGCATGGAAATGCTCGAGCATGTCCCGCAGCCCGCTTCGGTCGTCAAGGCGTGCGCCGATCTCGTCAAGCCGGGTGGATGGGTCTTCTTCTCGACCATCCATCGCAATCCGAAATCGTTTCTTTTCGCCATCATCGGCGCGGAATACGTATTGGGGATGCTGCCTCGGGGCACGCACGAGTATCGGAAGTTCATACGGCCGGCGGAACTCGCGGCGTACTGCCGTGCTGCCGGTCTCGACCTGCGCCACACACGTGGCTTGCAATACAACCCGCTCACGCGCCGGTATTGGCTGAGCGACGACACCAGCGTGAACTACATGTTCGCGTTGCGAAAGCCGGCATGAAGGCCATGACGTTGGAAGCGGTGCTGTTCGACCTGGATGGGACCTTGATCGACAGTGCGCCCGATCTCGGTGCTGCGGCCGACAAGATGCGCACCGACCGTCAGCAGGCATCCCTGCCGCTGAGCGACTATCGTCCGATGGCCGGTGCGGGTGCTCGCGGCATGCTCGGCATCGCATTCGGACTGACGCCGGAATCACCCGGCTTCGCGGCCCTGCGGGAGGAGTTCTTCCGGAATTACGAGTCACGCATGCTGCTCGACACGCGCATCTTCCCCGGAGTGATCGAGCTGATCCAGAAGCTGGCGGCGCGGGGTCTGGCCTGGGGCATCGTGACGAACAAGGCCGCGCGTTTCACCGATCCCCTGGTCGCCGCCATTCCCGAGTTCGCGACGGCGGGCGCTGTCGTGAGCGGCGACACGACGCCGCATTCGAAACCGCATCCCGAGCCATTGCTGGAGGCCGCGCGGCGTCTGAAGGTCGACCCGACTCGATGTCTCTACGTCGGCGACGATGAACGCGACATCGTGGCTGGACGCGCGGCCGGCATGCTGACACTGGCCGCCACGTATGGCTACATGGGCGCGAACGCCGACGCGACGCGATGGCAAGCCGATGGCCAGGTCGAATCTCCCCTAGGGGTCTTGCAATGGCTGAATGTGGCCTAAAATCGGAGTCTTGGGGCTGCACTGGTTTCGACGTGGGTTCGGAGTCGCTGTGGTGCATGTCGAGCTGAATGCGCTCGTTAATCAGATTCAAAAAAACTAACTGCAAACGATAACTCGTACGCACTCGCCGCTTAATTGCCGGTGACTTTGCAACAGCACGCCGATGGGCTGGGTGAAGGGTCGATGGAGCAATCCATTGACTTCGAGCTGCAAAGATAATTACATCGGCTGGTTTCCGCCCGGGTGCCTTGGGTGGGAACGAGAAAATAGGGTACTGGCGTCTGGTTTAGCGTGCGACTGCGCGACTCCGGAAGCGAGATCAAAACAGATCGCTAAACATGTAGAACTGCGCGATGAAGGCTTGCGGACGGGGGTTCAAATCCCCCCAGCTCCACCACATCCCAAGGGTCTCGACGAGAGACCTGTGAAGGCACCGGGCCAATGGAATCGTCCATGACGACTCCATGGGTCGCCGGGTGTCCTTGCCGCCTGAAAAGCCGAAGCTCCGTCTTCGGCTTTTCTGTTTCTCTCCCATGCACCGCATTGCGCCGTGCTGTCCGCAGGATTCAGGCCGCGCCCGTGAGAGAAGCTGGCGAGGTTCGAATGATCGGCATGATCATCCTTCGAGCATGCGACATTCGGCCGGACCATGCCACTTTTTCCGGCACGCCCGCCTTGCCGCGCGAGGTGGCACGGTCGACAAGCTGACTCGCCCTGTCTTTCCGACCGACGATGGCGGCATCGACATGGATGTCGACGGATCGACCGTCCGACGGCTTTCGATGCCCTGCCGCGAGGCTATAGTCCGATCCCCGATCGGTCGAGGAGGGCGTCACCCGACGGCGTCCGCCGGCTTTCATGGTTTCGTTCTTTCGTTCCGATCCTTCCTCCCCTCCGAGCCCGAGGAGCCTCCATCTATGAAGCACGCGAATCTTTTCCCGTCCTGGCGCGCGACCGCCGTCGTCGCGGTGTTCTGCCTGTCCGCCGTGGCCGTTGCGCCGTTGCATGCGGCATCGATGGCGCCGGTGGCGGCGGAGCACGGTATGGTCGTCACGGCCCAGCAACTGGCCACGCGGGTCGGCGTCGACGTGTTGCGGCGCGGTGGCAATGCCGTCGACGCAGCCGTGGCGGTCGGCTATGCGTTGGCTGTGGTGTACCCGGCCGCCGGCAACCTCGGTGGTGGCGGTTTCATGACGGCCCAGCTCGCCGACGGCCGCAAGACCTTCCTGGACTTCCGCGAGAAGGCGCCACTGGCCGCGACCGCCAACATGTACCTCGACAAGGACGGCAACGTCATCAAGGGTCTGAGCACGAATGGTCACCTGGCCGTGGGCGTGCCAGGCACGGTGTCGGGTCTGGAATTTGCCCGTGAGCGCTATGGAACGCTGCCGCGTGCGGCGCTGATCGCTCCGGCCATCGCCCTGGCCGACAAGGGCTTCACGCTCGACCAGGGCGACATCGACATGCTGGCCACCGCCACCGCCGACTTCAGGAAGGATGCCGATTCCGGCGCGATCTTCCTGAACAAGGGCCAGCCCTTCGCGGTCGGCCAGAAGCTGGTGCAGAAGGACCTGGCACGCACCCTGCGCGCCGTCAGCCAGAAGGGCACCGACGGCTTCTACAAGGGTCGTGTCGGCGCCGCCATCGTGGCCTCCAGCCAGGCGGGCAAGGGCATCATCACGCAGGCCGATCTCGACCAGTACCGCACGCGCGAGCTGCCGCCGGTGGAGTGCGACTACCGCGGCTTTCGCGTGATCTCGGCGCCGCCGCCGAGCTCGGGCGGCGTGGTGATCTGCGAGATGCTCAACATCCTCGAGGGCTATCCGCTGAAGGACCTCGGGTTCCGCTCGGCGCAGTCGGTGCACTACCAGATCGAGGCCATGCGCCATGCCTACGTGGATCGCAACAGCTACCTGGGCGACCCGGATTTCGTCAAGAACCCGCTCGGCCGGTTGCTCGACAAGGACTATGCCGCGAAGGTCCGTGCCGCCATCGATCCGAACAAGGCCGGCGTCTCCAAGGACATCAAGCCGGGCGTCGCGCCGCACGAGGGCAGCAACACCACGCACTATTCGATCACCGACCGGTGGGGCAACGCCGTCTCGGTGACCTACACCCTCAACGACTGGTTCGGTGCCAAGGTGATGGCCTCGGGCACTGGCGTGCTGCTCAACAACGAGATGGACGACTTCACCGCCAAGATCGGCGTGCCCAACCTCTATGGCCTGGTCCAGGGCGAGGCCAACGCCATCGCGCCGGGCAAGCGGCCGCTCAGCTCCATGAGCCCGACGATCGTCAGCAAGGACGGCGCCCCGGTGTTCGTGGTCGGCACCCCCGGCGGCAGCCGCATCATCACGGCCGTGCTGCACACCATCCTCAACGTGGTCGACTACGGCATGAACGTGCAGGAGGCCGTGGACGCCCCGCGCTTCCATCAGCAGTGGCTGCCCGACGTCACCAACGTCGAGACCTTCGCGCTCAGTCCCGACACGCGCGCGCTGCTGGTCGGCATGGGCCACAACCTGGGCGTGCCGCAGCCGGCCAATCACGTGGCGGCGATCATCGTCGGCGCGCCGGCGCTGGGCGGCAAGCCGGTCGGCGGCAACCGCTTCTACGGCGCCAACGACCCGCGCCGCAACAGCGGCCTGGCGCTGGGGTACTGAAACCGCAACGAAGATTCGAAGATGCAGCTGCAGGAACTTCTCTATACCCAGGGCTTCGGCACCCGCCGCGTGTGCGCGGGACTCGTCCAGCAGGGCTTCGTGAGCGTGGAGGGCGCCACCGTGCGCGATCCGTTCGCCGATGTCGAGGTCCGTGAGGGACTGCCCTTCGTCGTCCAGGGCACGCCGTGGGAATACCACGACAAGGCCTACCTGATGCTGCACAAGCCCGCCGGCACCGAGTGCTCGCAGAAGCCGTCGACCTATCCGAGCATCTACACGCTGCTGCCTTCGCCATTGCGCCTGCGCCCCAACAAGGGCGCGGTGCAGGGCGTGCAGGCCATCGGACGCCTCGACCAGGACACCACCGGACTGCTGCTGCTGACCGACGACGGCCAGTTCATCCATCGCATGGGCTCGCCCCGGCACCACGTGCCCAAGGTCTACGAGGTGACCACCAAGCATGCGGTCGATGCCGCGCAGGTCGACCGGCTGCTGGCCGGCGTGGTGCTCGACGACGATCCGAAGCCGGTCCGTGCCGCCGCCTGCGAGGCGGTGGCGCCGTTGCAGCTGCGGCTCACGCTGACCGAGGGCAAGTACCACCAGGTCAAGCGCATGCTGGCTGCGGTGGGCAACCGCGTCGAGGCGCTCGGGCGCTCGCGCATCGGCGATCTCCGCCTGGACGAGAACCTGGCACCCGGCCAGTGGCGCTGGCTGTCGGGCGCCGAGGTCGAGGCCCTGCGCACCTTCGGCCGCGCCTGACATCCGGAGTCAGCCAGGGGTCACCTTCGGGCGTTAAGCTGCCTGTTTTCATCCCTTCGCGGACTCTTCCCTTGCGTCTCTCATTCCCGACCCACGTCCGCACCGCGGCGCTCCTGCTGCTGGCCTGCGCGACCGTTCCGACCCTGGCCGCGCCACCGGCCGCTCCCGGCATCGCGGCGTCCGCGCCGGCCGCCGCCGCCGCTCCGGCGGGGCCGCACCCGCTGTTCGTGCTGAACTCGCTCGATGCCAGCGTCAGCGTGATCGATCCGGTCACCTGGAGCGAGAAGCAGCGCATCCCTACCGGCAAGGAGCCGCACCACATCTACATGACGCCCGACGAGCGTTCGGTGATCGTGGCCAATTCCGCCGGCGACTCGCTGACCTTCTTCGACCCCCGCACCGCCGAGGTCCAGCGCGTGGTCTACGGCATCATCGATCCCTACCAGCTGCAGTTCTCACGCGACATGAAATGGTTCGTGACCGCCGCCAACCGGCTCGACCATGTCGACATCTACCGCTGGGACGGCAAGGACCTCAAGCTCGCCAAGCGCATCGTCACCGGCAAGACGCCCAGCCACATCTGGATCGACGCGGCCAGCACGGTGGCCTACGTGACCATGCAGGACAGCAACGAGCTGATCGCCGTCGACCTCGCCACGCAGACGATCCGCTGGCGCACGGCGACGGGCAACATGCCGGCCGACATCTTCGGCGTCAACAACGACAAGACCCTGCTGGTGGGCCTGACCGGCAGCGACAACGTGCAGGTCTTCGATGTCTCGGGCGCCCAGCCGAAGGCGATCGGCCACATCCCGACCGGCAAGGGCGCGCACGCGTTCCGCGCCGCCGGCGACGGGCGCGGCGTGTTCGTCAGCAATCGGGCGGGCAACAGCATCAGCCGGATCGACCTGAAGACCCTGCAGGTCACCGACACCTATCCGGTGCCCGGCGGCCCCGACTGCATGGACGTGTCGGCCGACGGCAAGCTGCTCTACGTCACCTCTCGCTGGGCCAAGAAGCTCAGCGTCGTCGATCTGACGACCCGCCAGGTGGTGCGCCAGGTCAATGTCGGCCGCTCGCCTCACGGCGTCTGGACGATCGACCACGCCAAGCGATGACCGGGACGACGCGCCGACGCGGTCTCGCGCTGCTGGTCGGCGGCGCGTTGCTGGGTGGCCTCGCACCGGCGACGGGCGCGGGCGCGGCCGAGGCGTGCGCCAAGCCGCTGTACCTGACCTTCGACACCGGCCACATGGGCGTCGCGCCGCTGGTGGCCGAAGTGCTGGCGCGCCAGCAGGTGCGCGTGACCTTCTTCGGCGCGGCCGAGCGCACCCGCACCGATGGCGACAGCCTCGACGACCACTGGGCGCCCTGGTGGAAGGCGAGGGCGGCCGAGGGCCACGAATTCGCCTCGCACACCTACGACCACGTCTATTGGCGTGGCGACGAGCCCGGCGCCGGGCCGCGCTTCAAGGTCCGGCCCTCGGCCGGTCCCTCGGCGGGCCGCGACTTCAGCTGGAGCGCGGCGCAGTACTGCGAGAGCATCGCCAAGGCGAATGCGCGCCTGGCGCTGATCACCGGCAAGAAGCCGCTGCCGCTCTTCCGCGCGCCGGGCGGCAGGACCTCGCCCAGCCTGCTGGCGGCGGCTCGGGCCTGTGGCTACGAGCATGTCGGCTGGGCGCCGGCCGGTTTCCTGGGCGACGAGCTCCCGAGCGAGAAGTTCAGCAACGAACGATTGCTTCGGCAGGCGCTCGAAGGGGTCCGGGCCGGTGACATCCTGATCGCTCACCTGGGCATCTGGTCGCGTCAGGATCCGTGGGCACCGGCGGTGCTGGAGCCGCTCGTCGCCGGCCTGAAGGCCAGGGGTTTCTGTTTCCGTACGCTGCGCGAGCATCCGGCCTATGCGGCCTGGATCGCCGCGCATCCCTGAGACCGGAATCGAGCGGTCGCATCGAGAGACGAAGGAAGAGAGGGCAGGACGATGGAGTGGATCACCGACCAGTTCGTGGCGCTGCAGCAGTGGGTGTTCGAGGCCGCCGTGCAGCCGCTGGTCTATGCCGTGGGCCTGGGTGGCTGGGGCGAGGACGCGTTCGACGCCACCGGCTGGCTGCTGATCGGGCTGATCGAGGTCCTGGTGCTGCTGGCCGTCATCGGCCCGCTGCAGCGCTGGCGTCCGGCCGAGGCGGTGAGCGACCGGGGTGCCATCCGCACCGACATCGTCTACACCCTGATCCACCGGCTGGGCCTGTTCCGGCTGGCGATTTTCTTCCTGCTGCAGCCGGTCTTCGACCATGGCCTCGGAGCGCTGCGCGCGGCCGGCTGGGGCACGCTGCACATCGACGAGCTGGTACCCGGCGTCACCGACGTGCCCTGGGTGTCCTTCGTGATGTACCTCGTCGTGCTCGATTTCGTCGAGTACCTGATCCATCGCGGGCAGCATCGCTTCGAATGGTGGTGGAGCCTGCATTCGCTGCATCACTCCCAACGCCAGATGACGATGTGGAGCGACAACCGCAACCACCTGCTCGACAGCATCCTCCACGACGCGATCATCGTGATCGTGGCGCAGCTGATCGGGGTGGCGCCGGGACAGTTCATCGCGCTGGTGGTGCT
>Ga0308163_10003196_pt1 | contig 13996 bp, 13 predicted proteins | sample PhyTR1_FD_201037 | JGI IMG/M metagenome (GOLD analysis project Ga0308163, IMG submission 201037) | Phyllosphere microbial communities from UC Gill Tract Community Farm, Albany, California, United States - DLSLT.R1 | ecosystem: Host-associated > Plants > Phyllosphere > Unclassified | place: USA... | reverse complement strand
AAATACTTTCTGAAAACGATAGAAAACGTATTGAAAGAGGAGCGAAAGCCTAATTTTTTCAATTAACATATTATTAAAAGCATCCAATTTTGGATGCTTTTTTTGTTATTAAAATATTATCGTTTAGTTTTGCAGGCTATGAAATCTAAATTATCATTCCTAAACATACTTTTAATCTTATTTTTAGTGGTTTCTTGTGCTACAAAAACTAAGAAATCAGCATCCAAATCCGGCGTTAAAAAACCAGTTGTAAAAACTGAAATCAAACTTCCGCCAAAACCAGTCGTTCAGCTAAACAACATCAAATTACCCGAAATCAAAAGAGAATTCCGGGCGGTTTGGATTGCGTCTGTAGCGAACATCAACTGGCCTTCAAGAAATAATCTATCTGTAGATGAGCAAAAAAGAGAAGCCCTTGAAATGTTAGATATGTTGGTGGATCTCAATTTCAATGCTGTGATTTTACAAGTAAGACCTTCTGCAGATGCTTTGTATAAAAGTCCGCACGAACCCTGGTCGCACTTCTTGACCGGGCAAATTGGTTTGTCGCCTTATCCTGAATATGATCCTATGCAATTTTGGATTGATGAATGTCATAAGCGAGGTTTAGAATTTCACGCCTGGTTGAATCCATTCAGAGCACATCATTCCAATGGTGGTGCAATTTCGTCTGAATCGATGGTAAGAAAATCGCCTGAAAATATTATTAAGCTGAAAAACGGAATGTACTGGTTTGATCCGGCTGATGACAGAACGCAGGCTCAGGCTTCGAAAGTCATCAAAGACATCATTTCACGGTACGATGTCGATGGAATCCATTTGGATGATTATTTCTATCCTTATGTCGAATATAATGGCGGAAAAGATTTTCCTGATTTCAAAACGTGGTCGGTCTACCAACAATCTGGCGGAACACTTTCAAAAGCCGATTGGCGAAGAGGAAATGTCAACAAATTCGTTAAAAGAATATATGATGAAATCAAAGGACAAAAGAATGATGTGAAGTTCGGAATCAGTCCTTTTGGAATCTGGAAACCTGGTTTTCCTGCCGGAATCAAAGGTTCTTCTCAGTATGACGAATTGTATGCAGACGCCAAATTATGGCTGAATCAAGGTTGGGTAGATTACTTTACGCCTCAGTTGTATTGGCCTGTAGATTCGCCGGGACAGAGTTTTCCGCTTCTTTTGCAATGGTGGAATGATGAGAATACGAGAGCTCGCCATCTTTGGCCAGGTCTTAATACTGTTGCTGTGAAAGCCTCCAACAAAGCGACAGAAATTGCCCGAGAAATAGAGATAACGAGACAAATCCTGAAAAATAATGCAGGAGAAGTCCATTATAGCATCGCAGGAATCAGTAAAAGTTATGAGATGCAACAGGAACTAAAAACCAATTCATACAAAGATAAAGTTTTAATTCCCGAATCAAATTGGCTGACAACGAAAGTGTTAACAGAACTTAATGTAAATCTCAAAAAAGAATCCAATAACTTTGTGATTAGCTGGAACAAAGAAGCAGAAGCTTTGTCTTATGTGATTTATCTAAAATATGGAGACAATTGGCAAACGGAAATTTTGTCTCCGGAAGTCATCAATAAAACTGTTCCTTCATTTTCAAATGGAAAAAAACTCACGACAATTGTGGTTAGGTCTGTTGGGAAATTAGGAAAACTAGGTTCATACAAAGTAGTATCTGCAAATTAAAAAAAAAACTAAAAAACACCAATGGAAACTATTCTAAGAATCAATTGTACAGACGAGAAAGGTTTGGTCTATAAAATCTCTGAACTTCTCTTCAAAAATGATTTCAACATCACAAAAAATGATGAGTTTGTAGATGAAGATAACGGACGGTTTTTTATGCGAACTACTTTCGAAGGCGATTGTGACAGAGCAAAAATTGCCAAAAAAGTTTTAGCGATGTTGCCTCCCAATTCTAAAGTGGATTGTGTGGACGGACGGAAAAAAGACGTCGTGATTCTTGTTACCAAAGAACATCATTGTCTGGCAGATTTGCTGATTAGAAATCAATTTAAAGATTTGAATTTCAATATTTTGGCAGTCATTGGGAATTATGAAACCTTGAGAGAACTGACGGAGAAATTCGATGTTCCGTTTATCTACATTCCTGCAGAAAATATCACGAGAGAAGAGCACGAAAATCAAATTAAGGAAACGCTCAAGAATTATCAATTTGATTATCTCGTTTTGGCTAAGTTTATGAGAATCCTTTCTCCCAATTTTGTTAAAGATTTTGAAGGCAAAATTATCAATATTCATCATTCATTTTTGCCAGCTTTTATTGGTGCTAATCCTTATAAACAAGCTTTCAAAAGAGGTGTGAAAATTATTGGCGCAACAGCCCATTTCGTGACCAATGATTTGGATGAAGGTCCGATTATCTATCAGGATATTATCAAAGTCAGTCATTCCAAAACGGCAAAAGATTTGGCAAAAATGGGTAAAGATGTAGAACGAATTGTTCTCGCCAACGCCTTGAAATTGGTCTTTGATGATAAGGTTTTTATTGATGGAAATAAGACGATTATTTTTGAGTGAGGTTAAATTTACTAACTACCATAATTTCCATTTATTCTTTTTTGTTAGGCTTTTTATTGTTGTTTTAGAATCTGATTTTGAATTTTTTAATTCGAATTCCATTTGGCGCTCAATATCATTTTTAAATTTTTCTAATGTCCCGTTATAGTAAAATCCGCTTGAGTAATTATCGTGAGGAAAATCATATTCAACTTTTATATTTCCAATATTTTCAAATGCTACAGTTAACTTATTGAATGCTATTCTATAGCACCAAGCAATTTCTAAATGATTTTGCCAATTAGGAAAAGACAAATTTAAAACATTGCTCTTTTCAAAATCAGAAAGTGTTGGTTTATCTTTTTGGTAAATCCTTGTGACTGCAATAAGATTCATTCCTAGTTCAGTGTCTTTTACTGCTTCTAAAACAACTATTCCGCCAAAGAAATCATTAGCTAATACAATTACCTTTTTCAAAAAATGGTTGACGAATAATTTTCTTTTTACAAGCTTTTGGTTTGTTCTTTTCGGACTTTAATGTCTCTAAAAAATTTTCTAAAACTACTTTTCTTTTATTTAAATCTTTATCTGAAGCTCCAAGTTCTTTCCAAACTGAGATATCAGACTCTGAATCAATTATTAGTTTTACTTTTTGGAAAATTTGTGTATCTAAATTTTTACATTCCCATTGAGCCTTTGCAATTGCAAACCAAAAATTATTCGAATCTTCATTACTTTCAATGAACTCGGGATAATTGGTTATTAGTTTCTCTGTTATTTCTTTGACTTCTAATCCTTCATTATATAATTCAAAAAAATCTTGATAAACATCTTGAAATGAATCATTTGATGAAATTGAAGTTCCCCAAGCTCCCATAATAATTACTTTGTTTTTGTGTAAATTTGATTTTAGGTAAACTTACCGAAAAATCATCTAATTCCCAACAGTTGATACAATTCCTCTTTCTTATTTAGCGCAATCGAAATATTTTTTCCATTAATCAATTCCACCATATTTCCGTTCAGACTTCGGATGGCTTCCAGATTGACAATGAATGACCTTTGAACTCGGAAAAATTTGGATAAAGTCAATACTTCATCCATCGATTTCAAAGTGGCTAAAGTTGTGTAAGATTCATTATTGATTACGATTTTCAAATAATCGCCTTGTGCTTCTACATAAAGGATTTCGTCCAAAAGAATCTTGGTGAGTTTGCCATCAGATTTGATGAAAATTCTATCTGAATTAACCTGATGAACAGTTGAATTTTGTTTTAGATTAATATAATCTTTCGCTTTGTTTACAGCTTTTAAAAATCGGTCAAAACGAACCGGTTTTACAAGATAATCCATCGCTCCGGTTTCGAATCCATCCAAAGCAAAATCTCTGTGAGCTGTAATGAAAATAATAACAGGCGGATTTTCCAAAGTTTTGACCAAATCCAAACCATTGATTTTCGGCATCTGAATATCACTGAAAATAATATCAACTTGATTATTTTGCAAAAAAAGTAATCCTTCAACAGAATCTCCAAAAGAATCAATCAATTTCAGAAACGGAATTTCTTTGACAAAATTCTCAATAATTTCTCTTCCAATCGGTTCGTCATCTAACACGACACAACGTAATTTTTCCATCGTTACAAGTTAATTTTTAGTTCGATTCTAAAGCTGTTTTCCAAAGTTTGAATGTTCAGAATATGTTGATTTGGGTAAAGTAGCTGTAGTCTCTTTTTGATGTTTTCCAGCCCGATTCCACCAAATTCTTTTTTGATTTCAGTTTTATCAATATCATTTACCAAAACAAAATAAAACGTATTATTTTTGATTTCGATTTCTTGTTTGATAAACTGATTCTGAGAACTTTTTAAACCATATTTAAAAGCATTTTCTATAAAAGTAAACGTCATCAAAGGCGCAATGTAAAGTCCCGAAATGTCATCTTCTCCAGAAATGTTCAACTGAATATTTTTATCTTTCGGATAACGCATTTTTTCCAGTTCAAAGTAGTTTTTGATAAAATCCAATTCCTTTTCCAAAGCCACTTTTTCTGAGTTGGATTCGTAAAGTGTGTAACTCATTATATCAGAAAGATTCAGAATTACTTCTGGCGCAGAATCATCTTTTTTGACACTCAATCCATAAAGATTATTCAAAGTGTTGAATAGGAAATGTGGATTGAGTTGAGATTTCAGAAAGTCTTTTTCGATGTTGATATTTTGGATTTCGACTTCCAGTTTTTGTTGCTGTAATTCTGTAGTTCTATTATAAATTTTGATGATTTGGAAAAGGATTTTCACAAAGAAAAATGGTGACAGTGTATAAATGACAATCATTGTGTTGGACATAACTGTCTCAAATTTTATGGCCTCAAAGTAAGTCTGAGAAGCATTGTTTTTAATCAAATTTTTAAAAATAGGACCACTGATTTCAAATCCTAAATTTTGATAAATAGCAAAAATTAAATAATTGACTGACAGCCAAATATAGATGCAAGCCGGAATACTTAGCATTAATAAAATTGTAAAAGTTTTTCTGTTGAGATTGGAAATTTTTGGAATAAACAGGTAAAAAAAAGTGTAAAAAACGACCATATTATTCAGGGAACTTCTCAAAGTAAGAATGAAACTTTCGAAACTGGAAAGCCGGAACTCCAGATGATAATTGAGAAATAATAGAGTCGAAAAAACAAACCACATCAAAAAATGAAAAATGATTTTAGGACTTTTATTGTAAAATTTCTCAAAATCCTGCAAGATATTCTGGTTGGAAAATGATTCTTTTTGGTTCAGTTTTGTCTGCATTTTTCTTTTGTTGAAAGGCATTTTCAAAAATAAGCTTTTGTGATTAGAATTGCTAAAACGAGATTAAAGAATTCTGATAATGACATTCATTACATTAATAACATTATGTCCCAAAATCGAATAAATCAAATTTCCAGAGAATTTTCTCAATATCCCAAGACTTAAAGATGAAATTAAAGTCAAATATACAATCGTAATAATGTCAAATTTGAATTGATAATCTGATGTCAAAACGATGCCGTGAGCCATTCCAAAGAGCAAAGTGACAATGATAAATCCCCAACTGAATTGAATGCCTTTGAAGTTCCATTTTGGTAAAAAGACTTTGTCGAAAATCCATAGATAGATTCCTCGGAACAATAATTCTTCTGTCAATCCAGGCATTGTAGCTTGAAAAGCAAATGTTTCCAAATCAAATTCGCCACCTTTTGGGAATAAAATCAATTTGAAAACAAAGTCGAAAATTAAGAATCCAAGAAAAACCAAAATCCCGTATTTAACTTGTTTTTTTGAATTAGTAGAAGTCGTGAATCCGATTTCTTTTCTGACATTTTTATTAACGAAATAGATTATGGATAGGGACAAAGCCAGACTCAGAAATTTGCCTAGCCAAGCGAATTTTAAACCAAGAAAATCCGGAATTAACTGTTTGCTGAAAATCTGTAAATAATTATCAGCCAAAAAAATCACCAGGAATAATAAAAGGAATTTTAAGTTTCCTTTTTTAGATTTGAAAAAAGCAAGAATAAAGATTGGCAACATTACCAAAAGCCAGATGATTGGGGTTAGTAGAGACATTTTTGTTTGTTTTAAATTTCTGATTCAAAAGTAGAATTGAAAGAATCGGAATCAAATCAAAATCGATGAAAGAGGAATTTTATCGGTCAGAATTCTAATTTTTTCCGATGAATGAATTTGCATAATCGAAAAAATATTATTTTTATAAAAAATAAACCATTGATATGTCGGTAAACAGAAGAGATTGGCTGAAAACTGCTTTCTTGGGAAGCGCGGCACTTACGCTTTCTCCACTTGAATTTTTAGCGAAAAGTACGCCCAATTTTTCGGAACTGAAGAATGATGAAAAGACCATTCGGCTTTGCTTTAACGAAAATCCGTTTGGCGTTTCGCCGAAAGCTTTGGAAGCGATGCAGAAAAGTCTGAATCTTTCCTCGATGTATGATTTCAGGTTTGCAGATGTTTTGTGTGAGAAATTGGCAGAGAAAAATAACCTAAAGAAAGATAATATTTTGGTTTCTGCAGGTTCATCTTTTCTTTTGGAATTGATTACTAAATATGTTTCAATTGATAAAGGTCACATCATTATTCCAAATCCTAGTTTTACAATTTTTGAACCGATAGCAGAATTTCTCGGAATGTCAAAATCTGTGATTCCGCTGAATGACAAAAAGAAAATCGATTTGGATAAGATGAAAAATTCTATCCGAAAAGATACGAAACTCATTTACATTTGCAATCCGAATAATCCAACCGGAGATTTGCTTTCCAGACAGGAAATAGAGACTTTTATCCAATCTGTTCCGGAGAATATTATGATTTTAGTTGATGAAGCTTACATCGAATTTACGAATCAGAAATCTTTGGGCGATTTGGTGAATCAACATCAAAACTTAATTATAACGAGAACATTTTCAAAGTTGTACGGATTTGCTGGAGCAAGATTGGGTTACGCGATTGGACATCCGAAAATGATTGAAAACCTGAAGAAACTTCAAAGTTGGAGTGGTGCAGAAATCAGTGTTGTGACAATGGCGGGCGCAATTTCGGCGATGGACGACCAAGATTTTATTGCCAAAGTTTTAGATAACAATCAGAAAGTAAAAGACTTCACGAATTCCGAATTCCAGAAACGAGGTATCAAAACCATTCCGTCATTCGCCAATTTTGTTTACTTCTCATTGGAAAATTACAAAAGTGATTATTTCAAAAAATTGAAAGATGCGAAAATTCTTGGCGGAAAAACGTATGAGGAAAAAGAGAAGTGGACGCGGATTAGTTTGGGAACGATGGAGGAGATGGAGAGGTATTTTAAAGCGATTTTCTAAACATCTTTTTTGTCATTCTGAAAGAATCTAAGCGCTGAAGATTCCTGACGAAATGAAAAAAGATGTTTAGAAAATCAAGCCAAAATATTACTAAACTCCTTCCGATACTGCGACGGACTTTTCTGCGTATGTTCTTTAAAGGTTTTGTTGAAGTAACTGAAATTATTAAATCCACTATCAAAACAAACTTCCGTGATGCTCATCGGTTGTTCTGCCAAGAGCTTTAGAGAATGCGTAATTCTATATTCATTCACAAACTGAGTGAAGGTTTTATTCGTGATTTTTTTGAAATACCGGCAAAAAGAAGGAACCGTCATATTGGATAATTCCGCCACAGCTTCCAAAGCGATTGGCTCCTTAAAATGGTCTTTCACATAATTGAAAATAACACTGATTCGGTCGTTATCTTCTTTTTGTGTTTGCAGGTAATATTTTGAAGCATTCAGGATTTTGTAATCCTGAGTTTGAGAAAGTTCGGCCAGAATTTCTACCAGAATCATCAATTTGTTCAACGAGGAAGCTTCTGTTAATGCATCAATTTTGGATTTCAAAGCTTTTTTGACTTCTTCGCCATAAACAATTCCACTTTTTGCTTTTTCCAATAATGCTGAAATCCTCTTCATTTCCGGCGCTTTCCAAAACTGAGAACCCAGAAAATCCATCGAGAATTGTATCACGACTTCATACTCGTTTTTGGTGTTTTCATTCGTCATCCCACAATGCGGAAGATTGCTTCCAATAAGAATCAGATCACCATCCGTAAAGTAAGAAATGTTACTCCCAATCTGTCTTTTCCCCGAACCTCCGAAGACAAATATCAATTCAATTTCTGGATGGTAGTGCCAGAAATTGGTCTTGATATTTTCATTCCTCGAATATTTCAAACAAGTAAAACTACTGCCGACATCAGGACTTACAGATTCTAAAACAGGATTATAATGTTTCATATGTAGATTTTATTGCTTTTTAAAGGTCATATATTATCGCAATTTTACTATTGATTTTTAACCATTTTAAAATCGTTGCGATTTCATATTGCAAAGTTATTTAATATGTTTTAAATTACCTTATTTTATTAATTAATATTTAGTTAATGTTAATATAGAACATATAAATGAAAATTGTCTTGTATTATTTGATGTTTATCCATTATACATTTGCATAGTAAAACAATTAAAAAGAAATTATTATGAAAAGTATATTAAAATTTGGTTTTCTTGTAGCAAGTATTTTCATCTCTACAAGCGCAATGGCTAAAGAAAAAGATTTTTCTGTAGCAATAGGAGATGTTAATCAGAAAACTTTACATTTCGAAGTTTCTAATGCAAAGAATGTTTCTCTATACGTTTACAATAGTGACAGAAACGAAATTTTTTCTGAAAAACTAAACAATGAAAATGTTGAGAAATCTTACAATATGAGCGAAATGGCTTCCGGAATTTATTTCCTTGTTGCAGAATCAGATACTAAAATTGAAAAGTATAAAATTGTGGTAGATGGCGAGCAAGTTTCTTTGGAAAAATCTCCAATTTCTGCGATTTCAAAACCAGAATATATCATCAACAAAAATGTTGTTAAATTAAAAATGACAAACGTTATCGGAGATGTGAAAGTTTCAATTTTCGATACAGCAAACAATACTTATTACAGCAAAAATAACGTTGCAAAAGAAGGATTGATTGATTTGACTTTCGATTTGAATCCTGCAAACCCTGAAACTTACATCATCATCGTTGAAAAAGACGGCGATAGTTTCAGCAGAATGATTTCTCTAAGATAGTTTCTCGGAACTAAGGTTATATATATTATTTTCTTAAAGCTTCACATTGCGTGAAGCTTTTTTTGTTTTAAAGTCAATAAAAAAGCCCAATTCTGATGATTGGGTTTTCTGTTTATAAAACTTCTTTGATGTGTTTGTAATTACTAGAGATTGTATCTGCAACTTCTTTGAAATTGCCATCCAGCATCATTCTCGTCATCGCAATTCCCATTCCTTTCATCTGGTCCCAGCCAACTTTTGGTGGCATTGCCAGCGCATTTGGGTTGGTAAAAATATTAACTAAAACGGGTCCTTTTGTAGTTAAAGCATCATTGATTGCCTCCTCAACTTTTTCGGGGTCAGTGACATTGATTCCTTTGATTCCAAATGCCTGAGCGAGCAAACCGAAATCGGGATTAACCATATCAGTTTCGTTGTCAGGAATTCCGTTCACTTCCATTTCCAGTTTTACCATTCCAAGCGAACGATTGTTGAATACGATGATTTTTATTGGTAATTCATATTGTTTGATGGTTGCAATATCGCCTAATAACATAGAAATTCCGCCATCGCCACAAAGTGCGATTACTTGTCTGTCCGGATAAGATAATTGTGCGCCGATAGCCATTGGCATTGCATTCGCCATCGTTCCGTGACTGAAGGAGCCGAGAAGTTTTCTCTCGCCAGTTGCTTCCAGATATCTTGCGCCCCAAACACAACACATTCCCGTATCTACGGTGAAAATGGTGTCTTTATTGGCTTTTTGATTAATAGTTTCTGCTACAAACTCTGGCGAAATGTGATTTTCTTTTCCTTTATCTTCAACATAAGATTGAAGATTACTTTTAACTTTTTGATAAAATTCCAATTGTTTATTAAGGAAATCGCGGTCGTTATTAATTTTGATTAAAGGCAAAAGATGAGTCAGGGAATCTTTGATTTTTCCTGCAAAACCTCTCGTCAATTGCGCGCGTCTTCCAAGTCTTTCCGGTTTATCATCGATTTGAATAATAACTTTATCAACAGGCATAAATTTGACATAAGGAAAATCGGTTCCGAGTAACAAAATGACATCCGCTTCGTGCATCGCTTTGAAAGCGGACGGTAATCCCAAAAGTCCGGTCATTCCCACTTCATAAGGATTATTATACTGGATTCCCATTTTTCCACGGAAAGAATACCCGATTGGCGCTTTCAGTTTTTCTGCTAAAGCAATCACTTCAGAATGTGCCTCCGAAGCTCCGATTCCACAATAGACAGCCACTTTTTTTTGAGAATTCAGATGTTGTGCCATCCAATTGAGTTCCTCGTCCGACGGAATAATTCTTGGATTGGTTTTGAAAGTTATATCGGAACTGATATTCTTCACAGATTTAGCCTCGAAAAGGTCGCCAGGCATTCCCAATACTGAAACGCCTTTTTGAGAAATTGCGTGCTGAAGAGCGGCTTGTAACATTCTCGGCGCTTGTTCCGGTGTTGTAGCGATTTGATTATAAACCGAACAATCATCAAATAATTTAATCGTATTGGTTTCCTGAAAATAAGAAGTTCCAAACTCCGAACTTTCACAAGTTGACGCAATGGCCAAAACAGGAACATTGCCACGATTGGCTTCATAAAGTCCGTTGATGAGATGCACGTGACCAGGTCCGGAACTTCCTGCACAAACTGCCAAACCTTCCAATTCAGCTTCGGCCGCCGCAGCGAATGCGCCGACTTCCTCGTGTCGAACGTGGATCCATCGAATGGAACCTTCCCGTTTTATGGCATCATTAAGAAAATTAAGACTGTCGCCAGTTACGGCGTATAAACGTTTTATTCCCGCCTGAACTAAGATTTCAACAAATTGATCGGCAATATTTTTTGTCATTTTTTAATAGGTTTAATTCCACCAAAATTTACAAAAAATATTCCAAGCAAAGTTTTATAACTGGTAATTAAATGTTAATTAAAATCAATGAAAATGCTTCGGAAAAGCTTCTCTCGGCGTTTGTTTCATTATATTGAGAAGAAACCACGATTTCAAAAAACCATAACCATAAGAAAACATCTGGATATAAGTAGAAATCACAGCCATTGAAGCAATGCTGATATTTTTTGTCAAAATCAAAGCGTGACCTAATACCAAAAACGTGTAAAATCCGTACAAAGCGAGAATCAAACCATTTCCCCAGATGAAATAATGAATAATACCGACCAGATAACCTAACAGGAAAATACTTGGAAACCAAAATGTAGGCTTCACATACTTTGGATGTCTTTGATTCAGAATTGGTCTTGCACAACCGAATTGATACACTTGCTTGGAGAATTTTCCAAAGTCAGTTCTACGTTTGTGATAAACACCAATATTATCAAAGAACATTGTCGTGTAGCCATTTTCCCAAAACGTCATAGATAAATCCGGGTCTTCGCCAATTCTCATTTCAGAAAAACCGCCAACCTGCAAAAACTTTGCTTTGTTCACGCCCATATTGAAACTTCTTGGTTGAAACTTCGTTACCGCTTTTTTATTGCCACGAATTCCACCAGTTGTAAAAACCGAAGTCATAGAATAAGAAATTGCTTTCTGCATCAGATTGAAACCTCTGTGCGCTTTATCGGCGCCACCAAAAGCATCGCAAAGATTTTCGATAAGGTTTTTCCTGATATTTTCGATGTAATCTGTTTCTACAATTACGTCCGAGTCTACGAAAACCAGCCAGTCATTTTTCGCGCGTTTTGCACCATAATTTCGGCTCAATCCCGGACCGGAATTTTCTTTTCGAAAAAACTGAATATCCAATTGTTTTTGAAATAATTCAACAGTGGGGAGAAGTGCGATTTTGGAACCATCATCTACAATGATTACTTCGAAATTTTTATCGGTCTGATGAGAAAGAGAATTCAGAAGTTCGAATAATTCGTCTTTTCTGTTGAAGATGGCGATGATGATGGAGATTGTTGTCAATGTGAATTTTCAAATTATTCCCAAAAATATTGAAAAAGGTTTTAAATTTGAGAAAAACTGATAATGGATTTAAATATTTTCGAAAAAGAACATTTCAAAACGTTGATTCAATTCACTATGAATACAATTAATTTTACGATTACAATGGTGTCCAATTTTAATTATTTTCTTAAAATAAAAGACTAAATTAGTATTGCTGTTGGCACTTTTGTTGTTGACGAAACCTTAAAACTATAAAAACTACTGACTATTGATGAACGAATTCCAAGAATTTTACAACAATTTGGAAGTTGACAACGGACTCTTATTTATGCTGATGCTGATGAGTACGTTTGTCGCCATCTTCCACACCGTGATCCTATTAGGATTATTTCAGATCAACTTCAAACCTAAATGGTTATTTTTCGTTTTAAATCCTCTTTCCATTGGACTTTGCTCTTTGTATGACAAAAAATGGGCGGCTGTATTAGCGGTTCTTTTGTTTCTCTCGGTTTTTATTTTAGGCATCATTGGGATGTTTATTGCGATATTCAAAAATGTTTACGAGGGTTCCAAAGAAGCTGATGCACGCCAACGCAGAATGGGAAAAGAACCCATGCCGGTTTGGAAAAAAATATTAATTACATTGTCCGGATTATTGTTTTTCGGTTTTGTGATGTCATTAGGAGTGCCTTATTTTATCCTGATTATTTTTATTATTCTGCCCTTCCTCACTTCAATTTTTAAACCGGACAATAAAAAGAGGTTTTATAAATATCAACGCACACTTCCTACGTCCAACATCCGTTCTGTGGCCATGGGTCTAGCCGAGATTTCGGGAACTGTGAAAACGATAGAACCTCTGAATTCCAGAATCGGAACCAAACCTTGCATCGGATTTTTATACACCATAGAAAACGTGAGCACAGATAAAGATGGACACGATTCTTACAGTTTAGAATCTTCAGAAACGATTTGCAAACCTTTTTATATTCAGGATAAATCGGGTCAAATAAAAGTAGTGGCGGATGATATTGAGTTCATAGATTTTGAAATAGATGAGCAATATCAATCCTCGATGAAGCGCTACACGCAGTATCTTCTGAAAGATAATATGGACGTTTTGATGATTGGAAAAGCTTCTTTGGCAGAGAATAACAAACCTGTTTTTCAAAAAGAAGACATCAGAAATGTATTCGGAATTTCGCCGGTTGCCAGTGTGGAAAATTACAATACAATGCGTCCTATTTGGCAATCAGTAGGTTACTTTACTTATTTTTGGGTCATTCTGATTGCTTTGATTTTCCTGACGCCTGTGAAATTGAGTCATAATTCTTTAGTCATCGGAAAAATTGATTTGAATCTGCCATTTCAGAATTCTAGATCAGTTAAATCTTTTGATGATTTCTACGACAATATCTACGACAGTTATGAATCTGAACCTGTAGAAAACCAATATAATCAAGAAGCTGACAGTGTAGAAGTGACCACTGCGCCAGTAGAAAATACCCCATAAAAAATAAAACTATGATACAAATTTTTGCTTACGTCATCATCGGATTGGTAGTCCTCGGACTTTTAAACGTTATCGTTTCCACCTACAACAGATTGGTAATGCTGAAAAATAATGTCGATAAATCTTTTATGAATATCGATGTTCTCCTGAAACAACGTGCAGACGAAATCCCAAACCTGGTAAAAGTAGTCAAGGAATCCATGAGATTTGAAGAATCGATGCTTACCAAACTGACAGAATTGCGAACTCAATTTCTGAATGCTAATTCTCCAGAGGAAAAAGTGGAGCTGTCTAACCAGATGCAGACTCAGTTGAAATCGGTTTTTGCTGTGGCGGAAAATTATCCTGATATCAAAACCAGTCAGAATTTTCTACTGCTTCAAG
>Ga0308163_10003195_pt1 | contig 13997 bp, 10 predicted proteins | sample PhyTR1_FD_201037 | JGI IMG/M metagenome (GOLD analysis project Ga0308163, IMG submission 201037) | Phyllosphere microbial communities from UC Gill Tract Community Farm, Albany, California, United States - DLSLT.R1 | ecosystem: Host-associated > Plants > Phyllosphere > Unclassified | place: USA... | reverse complement strand
ACCGCGGCGATCGCGAGGCCCGCCGGCATGACGGTCTGCTTGCCGGCCTGGCGGAACAGGATCGGCACGACATTCGACGCGCCAAGACCGATCAGCAGGATCCCGAACAGCGCGAGCGGTGCGACCGGTGCCAGCAGCATGACGCCATAGCCGACAAGCGAGAGCATTCCGCCCCACAGCATCGTCCGCCGATCCCCGAGCCTGCCGACGATCGCGTCGCCGGTCAGGCGGCCGGCGGTCATCGCCACCGCGAAGACGCTATAGCCGAGCCCTGCCTGCGTGACCGGCAGCAGGCCCTTGCCGCTCAGCAGCAACGCCCCCCAGTCGAGCATCGCGCCTTCGGTCAGGAAGGTGATCGCCGCGAGCGCCGCGAGCAGCACCACAATCCCGCGCGGGACCACGATCAGCGGGGTCTCCTCGGTCCTGGGGGTCGGGATCAGCCGGGGTGCGGCCAATGCGAGCGTCGCGATCATCAGGACCGATGCCGTGACGACCCCGGCGACCGGACTGATCTTCATCGACAGCACGGCGGTCAGCAGCGCCGATCCAACGAAGCCGCCGACGCTGAACAAGCCGTGGAATCCGGACATCAGCGGCGTACCGGCCTGCTTCTCGACTTCGACCGCATGCACGTTCATGCCGACTTCGATTACACCAAGGAATGCGCCGAACAGCAGCAGCGCGATCGCCATAGTGGGTACGGTGGGGGCGAAGGCAAGGAAGGGCAGCAGGATCGCCTGCCCGATGCCGCCGACGAGAATTGCGGGTCGCGCGCCGAGCTTCGACGTCAGTGGCCCGGCAAGCTGCATCGCGCCGACCGAGCCGAGTCCGAGACACAGAAGCAGCAGCCCGAGCGATCCGTCCCCGATCGCCAGCCGGTCCTTGGCCAGGGGAACGAGCGGTGCCCAGCAAGCAAGCCCGAAGCCCGACACCAGAAAGGCCAAGCGCGTCGCGAGGCACGCGCCGGAAGTGGGGTTTTTCACTGGTAATATCCTCGGGTTAGGTCTGAGCGCACACAATGGTCGCGCCAGTTTCCGTCAAGTCGCGCACACAGTCGGCATCGGCGTCGTGCTCGACCACGATCTGCGCGAGCTTATCGATGTCACACACGCGGTGCGGCGCTTGTCGGCCGAGCTTGTCGTTCGTTGCCAGGACGATCGTCCTGCGGCTCCGCGCGGTCAGCGCGCGTTTGAAAGTGGCGTCGTCAAGGTCGTACGCACTTATCCCCCCTGCGACGGATACTGCGCACGCGCCAAGGACGCACAGGTCGATGTTGAGGCGAAGGATCGCCTCGATCGCGGTTCCATCGACCGCGCCGCCGACCATTTGGTCGATCATGCCGCCGACCACCAGCAGATCGATGTCGTCTCGCTGCTGGAGCGCTGCAGCGATCGTGATCGAACTCGTGGCGATGGTAAGGTTCAGATACGGTGGCAGATTTTCGACGAGGGCAAGATTGGAACTGCCGTTGTCGACGAAAACGAAGCTGCTCGGCTCTATCAAGGAAAGGGCGGCGCCCGCGAGCACCTGCTTGCGCTGCACGTCCTCGCCGACGCGCTCCGCCATCGGGGTGGCCCCGGTCACGACAGGCAAAGCCCCGCCATAAACGCGGCGACAGAGGCCTTCAGCGGCAAGACTGCGAAGATCCCGCCTGATCGCATCCTCGGAAAGGCCAAATTCGACAGCAAGCGCGCCGGAACGAACCGGTTGGCCGGCGGAGAGACGCCCAAGGATCGTATCGCGACGGCTCGAGGGAATGTCACTTGGCATCCACAACGCCTAACTCATAGAGCGTGCACAAACAAGAAGAGCATCTGGAGAACATGCAATACTGTGTATTTGGTGCGCGGCCGACGCGGACTGTCGACCCAATCGGGCAACTCGACGTCGACCACCTGCGGGGCATCGGACGACCCTGACAAACAGGGACGCCGCGTTTTCCAGTTCTAGAGGATTGGGCTGAGGTCGATCCTATGCGGATCGGTCTTGATCGGGACTTGGCGGAGCGGGAGGGATTCGAACCCTCGATACGCTTTTGACGTATACTCACTTTCCAGGCGAGCGCCTTCGACCACTCGGCCACCGCTCCGCATGTCCTGGACAGAAACGTGGCCCTAGAGCGTCGTCGGGCACTGTGCAAGCGTGCCGATACGGTGCGTGCAAATCAGGTGGGGATTGCATCATGGCAGACGCGCATGTCACGATGTCGAAATGACCATGATCCCGCTGCTCGTCTCGATCCTAGCCGCTGCGCAGGCCGCGCCCGCCACTGCGCCGCCGAAGCAAACGGCGACACAGATCGCCGTGGCGGCGCCCGCGGACGCGTGGGGGGCGATCAAGCCGGAGGATCTGCTGCTGATCGATTTCGCCGACGGGCAGCGCAGCGTCATCTGGCTCGCACCCGAGTTTGCGCCCGTCCACGTCGCCAACATCCGCACCATCGCGCGCAGCGGCTGGTGGGGCGATGCTACGGTGTACCGCGTACAGGACAATTACGTCACGCAATGGGGCGATGCGACCGAAAAGAAGCCGCCCGCCGCCGGGATCACGATGCGACCCCCTGCGGAATATGAGTGGGCGTGGGGCGCGCACGGTTCCGTCGTCGCCAATCCGTATCGCGACGCCTATGCGTCTCGCACAGGTTTCAGTACGAGCGGCTGGCCGCTGGCGGGGGACGGCAAGCGGCAGTGGCTGCCGCATTGCTACGGCATGGTCGGCGTCGCGCGCGATCTGGCGCCGGATACGGGGACGGGCGGGGACCTGTACACCGTGATCGGCCATGCGCCGCGCCACCTCGACCGCAACATCGCTGTGGTGGGGCGCGTGATCGACGGAATGGGCGCGCTGTCGGCGTTGCCGCGTGGTACCGGCGGGGGGCTTGGGCTGTATGAGGACCCAAAGATGCGCGTGCCGATCAAGCGGATCGCTATCGCGGCGGATCTACCGGCCGCCGAGCAGCTCGCCTATCAGTATCTGCGCCCAGGCACGCCCGCCTTTGCCGCCACGCTGGAAGCGCGCGCCAATCGCGGGCTGCCGTTCTTTACCGTCCCAGCGGGGACGGCGGACCTGTGCAACCTGATGGGCCCGGTACGGAAAGTCGTGCCAACCGGTTAAGGTGGCGGCGCTTCGTTACCGCCCGACCCAGTCTGCCACCTCGACCGCGACCTGATTGGCAGCGGTGTTGAGCGCTGCGCCAACTGGACCCGCCTCGACCTTGCTCACGGGCACGCGGACTTCAAAGCGGCGCTTCTCGACGACCTTGCCGGTGCTGCGGATCAATGAGCCGTCGAAGGCGACGACCGCCATGTTCGTGCCCGCATCCACGCCGAACGAGCGAAGTTCGCCCGACAGAACCGCGCCCGGATCCGAGAAGGATTGCGCGCTGCTCAGCACGATCTTCCCGGTGCGCGGCGGGATCGTATCTGACAGCAGCCGAGCGAACATCCGCGACGGTGGCTCGACCCATTGCGCATTGGCGACATAGGCGATCGTCGTCGTGCTCGACTGCACCGGCACGCGCACGCCCGCCAGCGATTGGGCAACGGCGGGGACCTGGATCGTGATCGTCGGCGACGTGCTCGACGACTGCGTCTGGTTGACCGGCAGCGTGTTGGCGGAGGTCAGCGTCATCAGGAACGGCGGCGGCTTTGCAGCGAAGCTGATGCAGCCGGACAGCGACGCCAGCGCCGTCAGCGCGAGCAGCGATTTGGAGGTCGAACGGATCATGGTCACTGTCCCTTTCCGGGCTTGTAATCAGGCAGCTTCGATTGGCCGACCAGCGCCCCCGCACCACCGCGATCGACCTTTTCGGCGACCGAGGTCAACGCCATCGACATCTGGCGCAGGTCGTGGACGAGCTGGCCGACTTCGGGGATCGTCTGCTTGGAGAAGGCCTGGAGCCCCGGGCGCGCATCACCGATCGCCGCATCGAGCGTCTCGGCACTGTGCTGTGCGGAAGCGATCGTCTTGTTGAGGTTCGCCATCACCGGCTTGACGTCGTCCTTCAGCACGCCGTTGGTCGTATCGGCGAGCTGTCCGATCTGCTGTGCGGCGACACCGGCCTTCTGGATCGCGACGCGCGTTTCTGCGAGCGTCGCCGCGATTTCAGGCCCGCGATCTGCCAGCGCCGCGCTCAGGCGGTTGGTGTTGGCAAGGATGCCCGCGATCGATTGCTGGTTCTTGTCCGACAGCATGTCCGACAGGCGCTCGGTCAGCGTGGAGATCCGCTCGAGCAGCTGTGGCGCGGAACTCAGCAGCGCACCGAGCCCGCCGGGCTTGGTCGGGATCGTCGGCACACCGTTGGGGCAATCCGCGAGCGGATTCTCGGCCGGGCAGGTGATTGGCGGGGCACCCTTGACCGCGCCGTCGAGCTGCACCGTGCTGGTGCCGGTGAAGCTGCCTTGCAACGAAGCGGTCGTGCCGATCAGGATCGGCGTATCGGGATTGACGCTGATGCGGACGCGGACGAGCGAGGGATCGGGCTTCCACAGCGCGATCTCCTTCACCTGACCCGACACCACGCCTGAGAAGGCGACGCCAGATCCCTTCGCCAAACCGTCGACCGACTGTTTGAAGAAGATGTCATATTCCTTGTCGGTGGCGGTGCCCCAACGCAGGATCCACACCAGGAACAGCAGCATCACCGTCAGCAGGATGAGCACGACCGATCCGACCAGCACATGGTTCGAGCGGGTTTCCATCAGCTATTGCCCTTCCGCTGCAGCGTCAGCATGTTCGTTGCGCTCGAGTGTCGCCGTCGCGGCGCGGCCGCGCGGTCCCTTGAAATATTCCTGGATCCACGGATGGTCCAGCGCGAGCAGTTCGTCGATCGTCCCGACCGCGATCACCTTCTTGTCCGCCAGCACCGCGATCCGGTCACAAATGGCGTACAGCGTGTCGAGATCGTGCGTAATGAGGAAGACGGTCAGGCCGAGCGTTTTCTGGAGCGATCGCGTCAGTTCATCGAACGCCGCAGCCCCAATCGGGTCGAGCCCTGCGGTCGGTTCGTCGAGGAACAGCAGCTCGGGGTCCATCGCCAGCGCGCGCGACAAGCCGGCACGCTTGCGCATTCCGCCCGACAGTTCGGAGGGAAACTTGGGGCCGGCGTCGGCTGGAAGGCCGCTCATCACCACCTTGTAGGCGGCAATCTCGTCGAGGAGGACAGGATCGAGCCCCGGATAGAATTCGCGCAGCGGGACCTGCACGTTTTCGGCAACCGTCAGCGTGGAGAACAGCGCGCCGCCCTGGAACAGCACCCCCCAGCGCTTGGTCAGGTCGGACAGTTCGGTCGTCTCGCGATTGAGCGTGGATTCGCCGAAGACCTCGATCGACCCCGACTTTGGTGCCTGGAGCCCGATGATCGAGCGCATCAGCACCGACTTGCCGGTGCCCGACCCGCCGACGACCCCGATGATCTCGCCGCGGCGGACCGACAGATTGACCCCGTCGTGGACCAGCTGTTCGCCGAACCCGTTGACCAGATCGCGCACGACGATGACGTCGTCGTTCTCTTTGCCCTTGGCGTTACCGGTTTCCATTACGACCACCCGATCGAGGTGAAGAACACGGCGAAGAAGGCATCGAGCACGATGACGAGGAAAATCGCCTGAACCACTGCCGCGGTCGTGCGCGTGCCGACCTGTTCGGCATCGCCCTCGACCAGCATTCCCTGGAAGCAGCCTGCCATCGCAATGATCAACCCGAAGAACGGTGCCTTGATCAGCCCGACGTAGAGATCGGTGACGGGCACGACTTCGCGGATGCGCTGGACGAACGTCACGGGGGGAATGTCGAGCGAAACCCAGCACAACAATCCGCCGCCAACGATCGCGATGATCGAGGCGTACATGCCGAGCAACGGCATCATCACCACCGATGCGATCACGCGAGGGAGCACTAGTGCTTCCATCGGCGATACGCCGATCGTGCGCATCGCATCGATTTCCTCGGTCAGCTTCATCGTGCCCAATTGCGCCGCAAAGGCCGAGCCGGAGCGGCCAGCGACCATGATCGCGGTCATCAGCACGCCCAATTCGCGCAGCGTGATTCGCCCGACCAGGTTGATCGTGAACACTTCGAAGCCGAATTGCTGCAACTGGACCGAGCCCTGTTGCGCGATGACGATTCCAATCAGGAAGCTCATCAGGCCAATGATGCCGAGCGCGGTCACGCCGACGACTTCGAACCGTTGGACCACCGCGTTGAAGCGGAACCGCTTCGGGTGAGTCGCGACATTCCAGAAGGCGATCAGCGTCGCGCCGAAGAATCCGAGCAGACCGTAGAGCGTGTGCCCTGCCTGGACGACCGAATCGCCCAGTTCCCCGACGACTCGCTGGAAGCTGCCGACGGGGGCAGGGCGCATTGCAACCGGTTGGTCAGCGTTGGCGACCTGTTCGAGAAGATGTTCGCCGTCTGCGTCGAGCCCAATGATGTCGGCCTTGTGCTGCGCGGCGAAGCGGTGGACGATCCAGGCACCGACCGTATCGATCCGTTCCACGCCACTCAGGTCGATATGCGCGACCTTTTCAGTGGAGTCACGGAGGCGTTCGGGCAGGTCGCCGATCCGGGCAAGCACGAGGCTGCCGGTGAAGCGTACCGTGTCGCTGTCCTGGGAGAAGGCGGCCGTATCGGTCATGCGCGCCTTCCTTGCTGCAATCGGGGTGGATCGGCAAGCGTTGGTGTGGTTTGAACGCTGCCATGCACCATCTTGCCGTCTACGATATGGACAAAACGCTCACCTATGCACCGACCTGGACGCCGTTCCTGGTCGCCACCGCGCGCGCAAATGCGCCGTGGCGGCTCGGCTTGTTCCCGATCGTGGCGGTTGCCGGGCTGGGCTATACACTTCGCCTGATGGGGCGGGCGCGGCTGAAGGAAATCGCGCAACGCCTGCTGCTTGGCGGCAACATGACCGAGGCCGCGGCGAAGCGCGCCGCGAGTCGCTTTGCCGCTACCGTCGCCGAATCGGGTGTCTATGCCGGAGCGCGCGACCAGATCGCGGCGGACCGCGCGGCGGGCTACCGCATCGTCATGGCGACCGCGTCGTACGGCTTTTATGCCGAGGCGATTGGTGAGCAACTCGGGTTCGACGCAGTGATCGCGACCAACGTGGTCCGACAGAACGGCCGGGTTCGCGCCAGGATCGACGGGGAGAATTGCTACGGGCCCGCCAAGCTCCGCATGATCGAGGCGTGGATGGCGGAGCAGGGGATTGCGCGCGAGAACGCGGTGATCCGCTTCTATTCCGATCATGCCTCGGACGCGCCTGCGCTGGAGTGGGCGGACGTGGGGATTGCGGTGAACCCGCATCCGCCGCTTCGTGCGATGGCAGCATTGCGCGGCTGGGCGGTCGAGGATTGGACCCGGTAGCGCCCCCGGAGACGAGCGGGCGTCACAGCGTGACGTCGATCGCGTGGATCGCGAGGCCGACGAGCCCACCGACCAGCGTTCCGTTGACGCGGATATATTGCAGGTCCTTGCCCACCGCATTCTCCAGCCGCCGCGTGATTGTTTGCGCATCCCACCCCTGCACCGTTTCGGACACCAGTCGGACGATCCCGTCGCCATAATCGGCTGCCAAGCCGACGATGGCGCGCCGCACGAACCGGTTGATCGTCAGGCGCAGTCGCGGGTCGGTCTGGAGCGTGCCGCCCAACTGGCGCAGCGCACCGCCGACCGGCCCCGCCAACACCCGGTCGGGATCTCGCGCGAGCTTGAGCATCCCGGTGCGCGCCTGTTCCCACAGGCCGTCGAGCCAGCGTTGCATCGCGGGATTGTCGATGATTTCGCTTTTCACCGCCGCGACGCGCTCGCGCATCCGGGGATCGTGCATCAGATCATCCGCGAGCTTGGCGAGACCTTCTTCGGCCTTTTCGCGCAGCGGGTGATCGGGGTCCGCTGCGATGCCGGTCAGCAAGCCGTTCAACCCGGCGATGATCTTGTTCGCGAGCGTTTCGTCGAGCCCAGTCCAGCGCATCATCGATCCAGAGCGTTCGCTGACCATCGCGCGCACCAGATGCTCGTTGGCCTCCAGCACCCGCGCGGCCCAGCGGACGATTCCGTCGAGCAGCGGAAGGTGGCGGTCTTCCGCGATCGCCGCGGTCAGTGCCTGACCGAGCAGCGGTGCGGCATCGAGCGCGCGCAGGCGCTGGCCGATTCCGGCCTTGACCATCCCGCCGAGTCGCTGCTGATCGAACGCTTCGAGCATGTGCGCCGCGAGGCGCGATGCGCCGCGCCGCAAGCGACCATCGCCGCCGGGCGGGTTGGCGAGCCAGCGTCCTGCCGCGCCCGCGATGTCGAGCCCGTTCATCCGCCGCGCGACGACGCGCGGAATCAAGAAATTGTCGCGCAGGAACGCAGCCAGCGTGGTGCCGATGCGATCCTTGTTCCGCGGTATGATCGCAGTGTGCGGGATGGGGAGCCCGAAGGGGTGGCGGAACAGCGCGGTAACCGCGAACCAGTCCGCCAGCCCGCCGACCATCGCTGCCTCCGCAAAGGCGCGGACAAAACCCATCGTCGTGCCGAACGGCGTTCGCGGGTCGTAGAGCGTGCGCGCCACGAAGAAGGTGATGGCCATCGCCACAAGCAGACCGCCCGCGATCCAGCGCATGCGCACCAACCCCGCCGGTGGTGCTTCGAACGCACGGGTTGGGGGGGAACGTCGCATTGCGGGACCAATCCCCGAAGTCGCGGAATGTTCAAGCGTCGCTGTGTGCAACGAACGCTTTTTCCGCGAGGTTCGGAGGATCGTCAGATCATTCCGCGGGTTGCGGCTTGTCGTCGCCGGGCTTGTACGGGATCCGCCCCGGGTCGCCCGGACCCAGCTGCGGCGGGGTCGGGGGACGGTGTTCGATCAGCGGGCCGCCATCGTCGCCGGGACGATAGGTAAGCAGGCGACGCCGCAATACGGGTCCCACCCGGCTTTCGATCCCGACCGCAAGGCTGAAGCTGGCGGGCACGATCAGCAGCGTCAGCACGGTCGAGAGGATCAACCCGCCGATCACGGTGATCCCCATCGGCACGCGCGACGATCCGTCGCCGGTCAGCGCGAGCGCGGTCGGCATCATCCCCATCACCATCGCGACGGTCGTCATCACGATTGGCTGTGCGCGCTTGTGTCCTGCGTCGATGATCGCGGTGACGACGTCGACGCCCTTGTTCATCTCCTCCAGCGCGAAGTCGACCAGCAGGATCGAGTTCTTGGCGACGATCCCGAGCAGCATGATGAGGCCGATATAGACCGGCATCGAGATCGGCGTCCCCGTGACCGCCAGCCCGATCAATCCGCCGAGCGGTGCCACCAGCAGCGACATGATGTTAATGAACGGCGGCAACAGGCGGCGATATAGCAGCACGAGGACCGCAAAGAGCAGGAAAATACCCGCAACCAGCGCGATGATAAAGTTCTGGATCAGCTCTTCCTGCCATTTCGACTCGCCGAGGACGAGTTCCTTGACCCCGATCGGCATCGTCTTGAACAGCGGGAGTTCGTGGATCTCCTTCTGCGCTGTGCCGCTGACGACGCCGGGCGCGAGATCCGCACCGATCGTCAGCTGGCGCTGTTGTGCGACGCGTTCGATCTTGGTCGGGCCTGCACCGAAGCCGATGTCGGCGACGACGCTCAAGGGGACCGATCCACCGGTAGCGGTCTGCACCGGCAGGTTCTGGATAGTCGACAGTCGCTGACGCGAATCCTGGTCGAGCGCGACGCGGATCGGGATCTGGCGATCGGACAACGAGAATTTCGCGCTGTTCTGGTCGATGTCGCCAAGCGTCGCGATGCGGATCGCGCTCGACATGGCGGCGGTCGTCACCCCCATGCTCGCGGCGAGATCCATGTGCGGCGTGATGACGATCTCGGGACGCTTGAGGTCCCCGCTGATCCGCGGCGCGACGATATCGGGCAGTCTGCTCATCTGTTCGACCAGCTTGGCACCCGTTTCGGCAAGGATCTTGGGATCGTCGCTGCCGAGCGTAACGGTCAGCGCACGGCCACCGCTACCCCAGCCGCTCGACGAGCGGAACGAAACGCGCGCGTCGGGGATCGTCTGGAGTGTCGGGGCGAGCGCACGTTCGAAGTCGTAGCTCTTCATCGTGCGCTCCTTCTTCGGCTTGAAGATCGCGGTGACGCGACCGTTGCCGACGAAGGCACGCGAATAGACCGATTCGACGCTTGGCTGTTTCTGGAGGATGTCCGCGACCTGCGCGACGACGGCCTTTGTTTCCGCAAGCGTCGTACCCGGCACCATTTCGACGTTCGCAGTGCTCGAATCGCTGTCACGCAGCGGCTGGAACGTCGCTGGGATCGACATGAACAGATAGATCGTCGCCCCGAAGGCGACCGCACCCGCAAGGATCGCGGACCAGCGATGGAGCAGCGTCCAGCGCAGGATCGCCATGTAGCGATCCATGATCCAGCCCTCGCCATGCGAAGCCTCGCCTTGCGCCTTGAGGAAATAGGCGGCGAGCATCGGCGTGATGAGACGCGCGACCGCAAGGCTCATCAGCACCGAAGCGACGACGGTCAGGCCGAAGTTCTTGAAGAACTGGCCCGAAATGCCGGGCATCAGGCCAACCGGCAGGAACACCGCGACGATCGCCATGGTCGTCGCGAGCACCGCGAGACCGATCTCGTCGGCGGCGTCGATCGAGGCCTGATAGGCGGATTTGCCCATGCGCATGTGCCGGACGATGTTCTCGATCTCGACGATCGCGTCATCGACCAGCACGCCCGCAACGAGGCTGAGCGCCATCAGGGTCATGTTGTTGAGCGTGAAGCCGAGCAGATCCATGACCCAGAAGGTCGGGATCGCCGACAGCGGGATCGCGAGCGCGGAGATGATCGTCGAGCGCCAGTCGCGCAGGAATACGAACACGATGACGACCGCGAGCAAAGCGCCCTCGACCATCGCTTCCATTGCCGAATCATATTGCTGCTTGGTGTATTTGACCGAGTCCGAGATGCGCTTGAAATGCACCTTGGGGTTGCGCGCCTCGAGCGCGGCGAGCTTCTTCTCGGCTTCCTCGAACACCGTGACGTCCGACGCGCCCTTGGCGCGCTGGAAATCGAACGACAGCACTTGCTGGCCGTTGAGCGCGGACGATGAGCGTTGCTCGGCGTAGAGATCCTGCACACGGCCAAGATCTGCGAGCTTGAGCGTCTGCCCAAGCCCGGTGGCGATCTGCGTCTGGCCGAGCTGGTACGCGCTTTGCGCGTTGCCGAGCACGCGGACCGACTGTTCGGACCCGGCGAGCTGTGCGCGGCCGCCCGCGGCGTTGAGGTTGACCTGGCGCAACTGCTGGTTGACTTGCGATGCGGTCAGACCGTGTGCGGAAAGCTTGGCGGGATCCAGGATGACGCGGATCTCGCGATCGACGCCGCCGTTGCGGTTGACGCCGGCAAGGCCCGGTACCGACAGCAATTCCTTGGCGACATTGTTGTCGATGTACCAGCTGAGCTGCTCGACCGTCATGTCGGTGCTGATCGCGGCATAGCTCGCGAGATCGTTGCCGGTGGTGTTGGCGCGCATGATCTGCGGCTCGAGGATACCGTCGGGCAAGTTGCTGCGAATTTGCGCGACCGCCGAGCGGACGTCCTCGACCGCGCGGTCGATCGGCGTGCCGATCGCGAGCTGGACGACGGTCTGCGAATCGCCTTCGGTCACGGTCGAATCGATCTCGTCGATTCCCTGGAGGCTGCGCAGTGCCGCCTCGACTCGCTGCGTGACTTGCGTCTCGAGCTCGGTCGGCGCGGCGCCGGGCTGGCTGATCTCGACGATGACGACCGGAAAATCGATGTCGGGCTGGTTGTTGACGTCGAGCCGCGTGAAGCTGACGATGCCGGCCATCGTCAGCATGAAGAACAGGACCAGCGACGGGACCGGATTGCGGATCGACCAGGCCGAGATGTTCCGGAAGCTCATCGTGCTACCCCTGCTTTGCCGTGGCCGCCGCGACGCGCGTCGGTCTGACCTTCTGGTCCGGCGTCAGGAAGGCTCCTGCCGACAGGACGACTTGCTCGGTGCCGTTGAGCCCCTCGACGATCGAGACGCCGCTGTCCGACACTTCGCCAACCTTGATCGCGCGCCGGACGATCTTGTCGCCGGCACCCATCACATACACGAAATTGCCCTTTTCGTCGCTCTGGATCGCCGAGTTGGGCAGCTGCGGCACGTCGGTCATGCCCGAGACGACCGAAGCCGAGGCAAACCCGCCGGGGCGGAGCGCGGGATTATACGACAGGGCGATGCGCGCGATGCCTTGCCGGCTTGTCGGATCGATCACGGGGGAGACCTGCCACACTTCTCCGGTGAAGCTGTCGCTGCCGCCGACCGGCGTGACCTGAGCGCGTGCGCCGATCCGCAGGCCGCGCAAATCGGCTTCGCTGATCTGCGCCCGCATTTCCATCTGGCCGCCGTCGGCCAGTCGGAACAACGTCCCCGTGCCCGGGCCGACAATCTGCCCCGGCTCGACTGCGCGGGTCAGCACAAGACCCGCCGAAGGAGCGCGAATGTCGAGCCGGTTGGTGCGCGCATTGGCCTCGCCGAGCGTCGCCTGCGCGACCTTGACGCGCGCCAAAGCGGCATCGCGGGTCGCTGCCTTGCGTTCCAGATCGGCCTTGGAGAGGAACCCGCGCGTCACCAGCGTCTGGGCACGATCGAGTTCGGATTGCGCGATCGCGGCATCCGATCGTGCGACCGCGATCTGCGCGTTGAGCGACGCAGCCGTCTGCGTCTGGACCGAGCGGTCGACCAGCGCGAGGACCTGCCCCTTGGCGACCCACTGGCCGGGCTCGACCAGGACGCGCGTCACCATGCCACCGTCACCCGCGACGCCGATCGGCATTTCGCGGCGCGCGGCCAGCGATCCGGTCGCCGAGACGACGCGCGCGACGCTCGACCGCCCCGGCACCACGACCGACACGAGCGGTAATTGCTCGACCGCCTTCGTGACCGGCTTTGCGCGCCCCATCGTGAAATACGCGATCGCCGCCACGATCGCGATGACGGTAATGATCCCGATGATCAGCCCGGTCCGTCCCCGGCGCGGCGCGTCCGGACTCGGGAGCCCAAGTACCTCCTCATTGCCGATCGCACGCGTCTCGTAATTCATCTGAGTCAATCCAGATCCTTAGGGTCTTGCGACCCTACCCCCCGCCCGTACCGCCCGAGAGCAGCCTTCGTGCTTGCAACACTGTGTTATAGGAATAAACCACCAACCTCAAGAGGGGTAATTTTCGTGCGTTACATGCCGCTTTTCCAACCGCGCTGCAAGGCGAGCGTACAGCCTGACCGCAGGAATTGAACGTGTGTTGCGCTGCGGCATCTGACAGCGTTGCCACGTTGGATGTGCCGGGCGGCATTGTTCAACGTTTGCGTGCTGCTGCCCCCGGGCGGTACTGGCGTGCGGTATGCGCGGTAATGTCGGCGGGGTAGAACCACACCGGACGCAGCGCGCCGCCGGCATAACGTTCTGCCTGGTCGCGGAAATGCGGGGACGCAGGATCACCGCTTTCGCCACCCGCAGTCACCGCCCAGGCGCGGACCTTGGGTCCGAACTCGACCACCGCGACGAAGCTGTTGCCGCTCGATCCGTACAGTTTCTTGGTATTGGAGTAGGGCCGCGCGCCGAACGACGCGAGGCTGCCCCATTGCGCCGAGGTGAAGGGTACGGGGATGCTCGGCTTCGCATCGTCGAAATGCGGCTGGATCGAGTCGTCGAGCCGCTGGAAGCGGTTGATCTGGCCCCAGCCGACCTGCCACGTCCCGAAGTCGCGGGTCAGTTGGTCGGCGGCTTCGCCCAGCGCGTCGAGCTTGCGCGCGTCGGGAACGCGGGTGGCGATGTAATCGGGGACATTGATCTGCTCGGCTTGAATGAAGGTGCCTGCCTCACGCCACATCTTGCCGCCCCACAGCACGCCGAGCGTGGTCGCGACCGAGTCCGCACCCCAGCGATAGTTCCAGCCGCGCAGCACGCCGATCGGCCCCGCTAGTTTCGCG
>Ga0308163_10003193_pt1 | contig 14000 bp, 5 predicted proteins | sample PhyTR1_FD_201037 | JGI IMG/M metagenome (GOLD analysis project Ga0308163, IMG submission 201037) | Phyllosphere microbial communities from UC Gill Tract Community Farm, Albany, California, United States - DLSLT.R1 | ecosystem: Host-associated > Plants > Phyllosphere > Unclassified | place: USA... | reverse complement strand
TACTGTAATGCCTGCGGAGAAGATCTCTACCATGGGGAACAGCTGATCTGCATCAAATGCTTATATGATCTCCCATACACAGATTTCCAGCACTACCCTGAAAATCCGGTAGCCAAATTATTCTGGGGCCGGATCAGGTCTTCTTCAGCTATGGCGATGCTTTATTACAGAAAGGGTACCAGGGTACAGAGACTCATCCATCTGCTCAAATATAAAGGTAAAACCAATCTGGGTTTTAAATTAGGCACAATGTTAGGTGAAAGGCTGCAAAAGTCTGAGCTTTATCAAACAGCCGAGCTCATTCTTCCTGTGCCTATCCATCCTGCAAAAGAAAAAACAAGAGGATACAATCAGTGTACTTCCATTGCAATGGGTATTTCATCTGTTTTAAATATTCCTGTTAACACCACCACCCTTCACCGTAACAAACAAACTGACTCCCAGACAAAGAAATCCCGGTATCAGCGTTTTGAAAATATGCGTTCTGTTTTTGGAATCAGGGATCCTGAGATATTAAATAATAAGCATGTTATCCTGGTAGACGATGTAATTACTACAGGGGCTACTATAGAAGCCTGCAGCCTGGCTATTTTAAACTGCGAAGTAAGCAGTCTAAGCATAGTTGCACTCGCGTTCACAGAATAATTCAAATTCTTTAAAACAATTTACAAACGCCTGCGTTTATATAATCGAGAGCGTTAATTTAGATGGTAAGGGTCGGTGTCTTCTTCACAGAAATACCGACCCTTTATCTTTTCTGATAGTTTTAAACTATATGTTGTACTGATAAAAACCCAAACAGAAGTTTTTTGATCTCTTCCGGATTAAAGGGTTTTAATACATGACCGTTCATCCCGCATTCTATAAACTTATAATGGTCATTCTTTAGGGTAGAAGCTGTTAAGGCGATAATCGGCAGGTTTTTATAGTATGGTCCGCTAATATCTCTTACTATGCCTGTTGTTTCGAAACCATCAATACCTGGCATTTTAATATCCATAAAAATAAGATCATACCTTTCGGTCATCACCTTATCTATCGCTTCATAACCATTTATAGCAGAGTCAATATCTAATCCCCATTTACTTAAAATCCTTTTGGCAATCAGTATATTAATTTCATTATCATCAACTACCAGTATTTTCTTTCCAACAAACACACTCATCTCAGTTCCGTTTACCAGGGCTGCTGAGATTTCGGCAGTTTTACTGAAAGCAATCTCAAATGAGAAGTTTGTACCCTTACCTTCCGTACTGTCTACCACAATCTGAGAATTAAACATGTTCAGCAGCTTTTTGGTTATAGCCAGCCCTAAACCTGTACCACCATATTTTCTGGAAATATCAGTTTTAGCCTGGGTAAAGGTTTCAAAAATATAACTCTGCTTGTCTTTAGGAATCCCTATTCCGTTATCTTCAACCTCAAACCTGATCAGTGCAGATTGTTCAGTCTGGCTAACCAGATTAATCTTCAGCTGTACCAGGCCATCATCAGTAAATTTGATAGCATTACCCAGGAAATTCATCAATACCTGATACAACCGGTTTTTATCACCAGAAATCTGCACGGGAATCTGCGGATCAAACTCAAGCTTGAGCTGGTTTCGCTTTTTCTTTACATTAACCTGTAAGGAATTGATAATATCATTGGCAAGCGTTTTAAGATTGAAGGGAAAAACCTCCAGTTCCATATTGCCCGTCTCAATTTTAGTAAAGTCTAAAATGTCATTGATAATGTACAGCAGGTTTTCACCTGAAAACTTCAGGATGTTAAGGTCATCTACCTGAGATATTTTCGGATCATTATCCAGCAGAAGGTGAGTCATCCCAATCACCGCATTAAGCGGAGTCCGTATTTCATGGCTCATCACCGATAGGAACATTTCCTTAGCCTGGCTCAATTTTAAAGCCTGCTCTTTGGCTTCAATCAGATTTTGTTCAACCTGTTTGCGTTGGGTAATATCGGTAATCAGATCAATCTGCCTTTCAACAGTGCCCTTGCTGTTAATGATCGGTGTATTGGAAACCGCGAACCATATCGGACTACCGTCTTTCTTTTCCCCAAGAACCTCTATGGAGTATGATTCATTATTCCGGCTTTTATTTCTTGACGTATTAATCAGTTCCTGGTCGTAAAAATTTGGCGAAAGGATATTTCCTATCTGATGCCCTTTTAACTCTGCCAGCGTATAACCCGTCATCTTTTCCAGTGATTGGTTAACCCAGGTAGTAATACCCTCCTTATCCTGAATATTAACCCCGCTATTTGTTTTACTGGCCACAAGAGACAGTACCTGCAGCTCTTCTTCTGCTTTCTTTTTATCAGTAATATCAATAATAATCTCTACTTCTGCATCAACTTCTCCTTCATCATTCAGCACAACAGTATTGTATACAGATAGCCAGATCTCTTCCTTATCTTTTGTATAGGCCAGCATATCAATAGTGAAAGACTGACGTTTTTTAGTAAGCTTGCGCACTTCGGCTACAAGCTCAAGATCCGTCTTCGGACCAATAATAAGATCACCCAGCCTTTTGCCCTTAACATCTGAGAGGTTAAAGCCCGTAATTTTTTCGAATGCCGCATTTACCCATGTTACATGGTTATTTGCATCGTTAATCACAACCGCATTATTTACCTTGCTGGCTACAAAAGACAACTGGGTCAACTCACTTTCTGCTTTTTTACTGGCGGTAATATCCCTGCCATAAGTATACCAGCAGTCGTTTTTAGCTACCAGGCTCCAGCTTATCCAGCGTATTGTACCACTCCTGGTTACTATACGGAAATCAATATTAAATTCCTTTATCTTGTTTCTCAAGCCATCTTCAATGCTGCTGATCAGACGCGGAATGTCTTCATGGTAACATACGTCCCACATTTCCATGGTCATTGCTTCTTCTACAGAATACTCCAGTACCCGCGTTACAGCATCATTGATGAACAATATATTTCCTTTGAAATCAAGGATACAGTGAATTTCAGGCGAAACCCTTGTCATATCCAGCAGTTCCTGGAAGCGCGCCGCATGGCTGATAATTTTCTGGTCTTGCTTCTTCAGCGTAAGGTGCACCAGCACCTCTTTTGCAAGGCTCTGCAAAATCTCCTTTTGATTTTTGGTCAGTGAACGGGGTTCGAGATCAAACAGGCCAAGGCTACCTAATACATAACCTTCTTCGTCAATTAAAGGGGTACCCGCATAAAATCGTACATGAGGCTCATTAACTACAATATCATATTGGGCAAAACGCGGGTCTGTAAGGGCATCCCCCACCTCAAAAACATCTTCTCCCTGAATGGTGTATTTACAAAAAGACTGCTCCCTGAGCAGCTCCTTCATATCGCAGCCAAAAGAAGATTTAAACCATTGCCTTTCTTTGTCCATAAGAGAAATAAAGGCAATGGGTACATTGAATATTTGTGCCGACAGTTTGACAAGGTTATCAAAACTGCTTTCGTCAGGAGTATCTAATATATTGTATCCATATAAGGCTTCCAGCCTTTCTTCTTCAATAAATGATTCTATTCCTGAGTCGTTTGGCATATATTGTTAACCTGGTTCTATTTATACAGTGGAAATCCGGCAACTAAAGCAGTTACCTGTCCTTTAATCTGATTTAAATGAGCCTCGTCTTCCGGATTGCTGATTACCTGATCAATCAGGTCAACAATTTTTTCCATATCTGATTCCTTGAAACCTCTGCTGGTAATAGCAGCTGTTCCAACGCGGATTCCGGAAGTTACAAAAGGTGATTTATCATCAAATGGCACCATATTTTTGTTAACCGTAATATCAGCTTTTTCAAGCGCATTCTCAGCAACTTTTCCGGTAATATTTTTATTCCTTAAATCAATCAGCATCAAATGATTATCTGTACCACCAGAAATAATGCCATAGCCTTTAGCCACAAAAGCCTTAGCCATTGCCTGTGCATTGGCCTGAACCTGCTTAATATATACCAGATATTCATCACTAAGGGCTTCACCAAATGCAATTGCCTTAGCTGCAATAATATGTTCAAGTGGTCCGCCTTGTGTACCAGGGAAAACCGCCATATCTAATACAGAAGACATCATTCTGGTTTCACCTTTAGGAGTTTTCAAACCAAATGGGTTTTCAAAATCTTTACCCATCATAATCATTCCGCCACGTGGACCACGCAGGGTTTTATGGGTTGTAGTGGTTACAATATGGCAATGCGGAAGTGGGTTCGCCAGCAATCCTCTTGCTATCATACCTGCCGGATGTGAAATATCTGCCAATACCAAAGCGCCGATCTTATCAGCTACGCTGCGGATAAAAGCATAATCCCATTCTCTTGAATAAGCAGAAGCACCACAGATAATCAGTTTAGGACGTTCTGCCAGGGCTATCTCTTCAAGTTTGGCATAATCAATAAGTCCGTCTTCTTTTTTAACGCCATAGAAAAGGGGATGATACAGTTTACCGGAGAAGTTTACCGGAGAACCATGAGTTAAGTGTCCACCGTGAGAAAGGTCAAATCCAAGAATCTTATCACCAGGCTGAATCACGGCCAGCATAACCGCCGCATTTGCCTGTGCACCTGAATGTGGCTGTACGTTTACCCAGGCTGCACCAAATAATTGCTTTGCACGCTCAATTGCAATTGTTTCTACCTCATCAACCACCTGGCAACCGCCGTAATAACGTTTGCCTGGTAAGCCTTCTGCATATTTGTTTGTTAACACGGAACCCGCTGCTTCCATTACTTGTTTGCTCACAAAGTTTTCTGAAGCAATTAGCTCAAGGCCATTTTCCTGACGGTCTAATTCCCTGTCAATCAAATCAAAAATTAAAGTATCTCGTTTCATTTAGTATTGAATATTTCGGTAAAAATAATCATTTTCCTATTGAATTGCAGGCTCAAAATAATTCAGGTTTTAAATAAGATTGGCCAGCTCTTTGCGAAGTACTAATATTTTGCGGTTATATTAACTAAAATCCCGTACTTTGTATATTGTTGTCTACTAATAACTGCATGGAAAACTTTACCTCTCCATTACTACCGAACATAAATTACCCTGCTGATTTAAAGCAGTATAAAGAAGATGACCTTGAGCAGATCAGTCAGGAGTTACGCCAATACATTATTGATGTAGTAAGTGTGAATGGTGGCCACTTTGGTGCCAGTCTTGGTGTGGTTGAGCTAACGGTCGCATTGCACTATGCACTTAATACCCCTTATGATAAATTGGTATGGGACGTGGGCCACCAGGCTTACGGACATAAAATCCTGACCGGAAGAAAGTCAGTTTTTCATACTAACCGTGTGCTGAATGGTATCAGCGGCTTTCCGAAGATCAGTGAAAGTGAATATGATACCTTTGGTGTAGGGCATTCTTCTACTTCTATTTCTGCAGCACTGGGAATGGCGGTTGCTTCTCATTATAAAGGTGAAAAAGACCGTCAGCACGTAGCTGTGATTGGTGATGGGGCTATGACAGCCGGCCTGGCTTTTGAAGGCCTTAACCATGCCGGAATCGAAAATTCTAACCTGTTAGTGATCCTGAACGACAATTGTATGTCTATTGATCCAAACGTAGGGGCACTGAAAGAATATCTCACCAGCATTACCATCTCTAAGTCTTACAACCGTTTCAGGGATGATATTTCCAGCGTACTGATCAAACTTTCAGAACTGGGACCAAACGCACACAAGTTTGTAAAGAAAATAGAAAAAAGCATTAAAGGTACTCTATTAAAACAAAGCAATCTTTTTGAAGCCCTTAATTTCAGATATTTTGGTCCGGTAGACGGTCATGATGTTAAAAAACTTGCTGTTATCCTCAAAGAATTAAAAGATATACCGGGACCAAAACTTCTGCACTGTATTACCGTTAAGGGAAAAGGCTTTGCACTGGCTGAAAAAGACCAGACCAAATGGCATGCTCCGGGTCTGTTTGATAAAATTACCGGTGAGATCAAAAAATCTGTTCCGGAAAAACCGCAGCCGCCGAGGTATCAGGATGTTTTTGGCCATACCCTGGTAGAACTTGCTGAAGCAAATAAAAAAATAGTTGGTATTACACCGGCCATGCCTTCAGGATCTTCGATGAATATCATGATGAAGGCTATGCCAGAACGTGCCTTTGATGTGGGCATTGCAGAGCAGCATGCAGTAACTTTTTCTGCAGGCCTTGCTACACAGGGACTGGTGCCCTTCTGTAATATATACTCTAGTTTTATGCAGCGTGCATACGATCAGGTGATCCACGATGTGGCTATACAGAATTTGAACGTGGTTTTCTGTCTGGACCGTGCTGGTCTGGCAGGAGCGGATGGCGCTACTCATCATGGTGCATACGATCTGGCCTATATGCGCTCTATACCGAACATGACGGTGGCAGCCCCTATGAATGAAGAGGAACTCAGAAACCTGATGTACACTGGTCAGCTTGAAAATCAGGGGCCTTTTTCTATTCGTTATCCAAGAGGAAATGGTGTGCTGACAGACTGGAAACGTCCATTTAGCGCGCTTGAAATTGGGAAAGGAAGAAAAATATGTGATGGTGAGGATGTGGCTATCTTAACAATTGGTCATGTCGGTAATTTTGCTGTTGAAGCCTGCAAAGAACTGAACAGCGAAGGCATACATCCGGCACATTACGACCTTCGGTTTGTAAAACCTCTCGATGAAGGTATGCTGCATGATATCTTTAAACGTTATACAAAGATAGTCACTATAGAAGATGGCTGTCTTCAGGGTGGAGTGGGTTCTGCTATTCTCGAATTTATGGCAGACCATGGCTACAATGCACAGGTAATACGTTTAGGTATACCTGATGAGTTTATTGAACATGGTGAACAAGCCGAACTATGGGCTATCTGCCATTATGATAAGGCTGCAATTATAGAAACTGTAAAGAAGATTGCTGTAAGCAGGAAAACTGCTACAATAGCCTCATAACATACAACTACTAAACAAAGAAACCTGCTTTAAGCAGGTTTCTTTGTTTACAGACCTTACATATCTTAATTATACCCTTCCATAAAATTCTGCCAGCCTGAACAGGTTCTCTGCTGTTTTTGCCGCCGGAAGATGTTTCAATCTCCAGCCCCAGTTATCATCAACCGAAGCAGGTTTATTCATTCTGGCCTTTCCATCCAGACCTAAGATGTCTTGCATGGGTAAAATTACCATCTTGGCAACAGAAGCATAAGCCAGCTTAGAGAGCAGCGTGTGTACATTTTTAACTGTTAGCTGTGTACCGGCATAGTTACTCAGATTCTGTTTCTCCAGCTTACTGGCTTCTTCTTCAAACCATCCCACACTGGTATTATTATCATGTGTTCCAGTATAAACTACAAAATTTGCAGAACTAAACTGATGGGGTACATGTTCTGAACCCGACATGTTTTCACCAAAACCAAACTGTAGTACTTTCATCCCCGCTAAACCAAACTGATCGCGAAGCTCATATACATCAGCGCCAATTTCTCCCAGGTCTTCAGCTATAAAAGGAAGCTCAGGAAATTCTTTTTTCAATACATCAAAAAAGCCGGCACCAGGGCCTGTTTTCCAGCTTCCGTTCACAGCAGTATCTTCACCCGCAGCCACTTCCCAATAATCGGCAAAAGCTCGGAAATGATCTAGCCGCAGCAAATCATAAAGCTGCATATTTTTACGGATACGCTCTATCCACCAGGTATAGCCTGTAGATTTTAACTTATCCCAGTTAAAAACAGGCATCCCCCAAAGTTGTCCGTCAGCATTAAAATAATCTGGTGGCACCCCGGCAATCCCGGTGATCTCACCTTTTGAATCAACACTGAACAGCTCCCTGTCCGACCATACTTCCGCTGCATCGTAGCTCAGGTAAAATGGCAGATCTCCGTAAAACTGAACACCATGCAGTCCCGCATAGTGCTTCAGTGCCGCCCATTGTTTAAAAAAGATAAATTGCTGCCATTTTACAAAAAGGATCTTTTCTTCGTGGCTGCCAATAAATTCTTCAAGTGCTTCCACTTGTCTGTCGGCATACTTCTGAGGCCATTTGTACCAGGCCGCCCCCTCGTGCTTCTCTTTTAGAACCATATATAAAGCAAAGTCGTCTAACCATGATTGTTCCTCGTTGCAGAAAGCAGCAAATGGTTCTGTGAGCTTACTCAACTGTAAATCTTTATAATTCCGGTATGCCTTAACCAGTAAAGCCCTTTTAGATTCCTCCACCTGTTTATAATCAATAGCAGAAGTAACCGGCAGTTCATATTTGCGCAGCATCTTTTCTGTTAGCAGTCCGTCTTCAACTAATAATTCCGGACTGATCAGCAGAGTATTACCCGCAATAGCAGAAACGGCACTATATGGAGAAAAAGACTGGTCCTCGCTAACCGGGTTTAGTGGCAGCAACTGCCAGTATTTTTGGCCCGAGTGTACAAGAAAATCAACAAACTGACGTGCTTCTTTACCCATGTCGCCAATACCATATGCCGAGGGAAGGGAAGTTACTGATAAAAGTACGCCAGCAGAACGTTCTTCATTTCTGGTACTTATTTTCAGCAAGGCCAATGGGAAATCGGAAAAGATAGCATTCAATGTCATTACCTTACCTTTTTCTCCCGTCAGCACATTTTCCCAGTCTGAAGGTGCACCCGCAGGCAGTACCACTTTGGTATCTTCCCAATCTATATTCAGAACCGCAGCATCATCGGCTACGCCCATTTCCAGCAAAAACAATGGAAGTACGGTCAGCATCCATACATTTTCTTTCTTCCTTGCAAAAGCATAAATATGCCTTGCATATTTACCTTTAACTTCTAAAGGGATATAGGTACCGGCAGTAAATATCTCTGGGTTAGCTTTGCGCTGCTCCAGGAGCAACTGCTGCAGGCGGAGTTTAATCTTTCCGGTATAGCGTTCTGTCCATAATTCACCTAATGAACTTTTCCCTTCCTGAATATTATCCAGGTATTGTTTACGGAGCTCATAGTCAACCGGTCGTCGGTTATCAGGGTCTACCATACTCAGATCCCATAATTCTGTCCCCTGATACAGATCTGGTACACCCGGACTGGTAAATTTTAACAGCAGCTGTGACAGCGAGTTCACAATCCCAAACCCGGCTATCTTTGTATGGAAAGCACTAAAACTTTTCCAGAAATCGCTATCCTGGTTTAGCAGGCTTACGGCGAAATCTTTTATTATCTGTTCATATGCTGCATCCGGATCTTCCCAGCTTGATTTCTGCTTACCTTCCCTTAAGGCTTTCTCCAGGTAATCCTGCAGTCGTTGCGCATAATTATCATCTGGCATACCTGGCATCGGATAAGTTCCGGCCAGTGTCTGATAAATAAAATATTCATCTCCGCTGCTGATAGATTTTGTCTGTGCAGCATTCAGTTTTTGCCAGTCAGCCACAGCTTTCATCCACTCCTCCGTAAGCTCAGATATGATGTTTAATCTGGCTCTTGCATCTTCTCCTCTTTTCGTGTCATGAGTAGCCGAAGCATTAAGTGCCAAAGGCCACTCAACCTGTCTTTTCCACATCCAATTGTGGATAACTTTTTTCTTCAGCCCAAAAGCTGAGGGTGCATCTCCTACCTCATTATGCCCTACAAAGCGATTGTAGGTATACATAAGGGTGTCTTCTACTCCTTTTGCCATCAATGGACCGCTAAACTGCATACAACGCAGATAAAATGCTGAAGCACGAATGTTGAAATCTTTTTCGCCCTTTTCAGGCTCTTCCAGCAGCACTTTCTGCAGTAATGCAGCAGCTTTACCCAGTCCTTTGATCCCGGAGATCTCAGTAATTAAATTCGCTAATTCTTCTTTGTAAACTGCCGGCAATGGTAACTGGTTTCCATAAAAACGGTAGACCGGACAATGAATAAGCAACTGGCCAATTGCCTCTTTGAAAGCTCCTTCTTTTAAGCTGCCGATCTCTTCTTCAGACGCCAGGTCAAGGCTTATAAAATAATTGTACAGGTTGTCTAATTCACCCTGCATATTCTGCTGCAGCACCGCTGCTTTTTTCTCAAGAATCTGCTGGTCTACTGCCGCCTTATCCCCTGTCACTTTTTTATAAAATCTGGTCAGCTCTTTCTTGCTTTTGCCGGAAGTGAATAGGTTATTAACATAGGCCAGATAATCATAACCTGTAGTACCTTCAACAGGCCAGTTCAAACCAAGCTCCTCCCCTTCTTCCAATATCTTTTCAATCACAATATAGGTCTCAGGTCCCGCCAGTTCACGCAGGCGTTCCAGATAGGTTTCAGGATCATACAATCCATCAATATGGTCAACCCTTAAGCCCTGAAATACCCCTTCTTTTAAAAGCTGACTAATCAGCTCATGGTAGGCATCAAATGTTTCCTTATGCTGTATATTGAGGCAGATCAAACTGTTTACGGTAAAAAACCGTCGGTAATTAATCTGATGATTGGTTTCTTTCCAGCTGCATAGCCTGTAATACTGCAGGTCGAGCGCTTCTTTTACAGGCATATCAATACTGGTTACCTTATCATTAACCGGCCACAATGAATCGTTGCACTGTAATTTAATCTGATTGTCAACCTCAACCAGTTTCACCTGGCCTTCCTCAATTGTTTCTTCTACTGTCCCTCCCAAAAATGGAACCATAACAGGTTCCTCAGTATTTCCAGACCAGTTAATATCAAAAAAACCAGCGTATGCAGAGTCAGCCCCTTTTTCCAGAACATCCATCAGCCAGATATTATCTGGATGAAAAGACATATGGTTAGGCACTATATCCTGTATCCACTTGATATTCTTTTCCTTTAATACTTTGGATATATTTCTAAGTTCATCAAGCGTTCCTATCTCCGGATTGATGAGGTTAGGGTTTACCGTATCATAACCATGTGTACTTCCTGGCGAGGCCTGTAGTATAGGAGAGGCATAAATACTATGTATGCCCAGCTTTTCCAGGTATGGAATAATATCCTGCAGATGTTTAAAAGTAAATTCTTTATGAAACTGGATCCGGTAAGTAGATATAGGGTTAAGCATATTTATTCGTGTAAATTAAGATTGATTGAGGTTGTATAGTAACTGACTTAAGGGCATCCACAGAAAGCGGTGCTGCAGCCGGACCGTTCCAGCATGGATCAGCAGAGTCTAATATTTTTTTCCAGTAAGGTTTGTCCGCTGGTATCTTCATCGACTGTACTTTGGAAGAAAAATTCATCAGGCACAATACCTGCTGCTCCTGTTCCCATCTGATCAGAGTAAGACAATTGGTTTTTTCATCGGCACTTACCATCATTTGTTCACGGTCATTATTTTGCAAGGCAGCGTATTGCTTACGTAAACCAATCATTGTTTTATAATAGCTATGCAATTGCTGATGCCCTTCCTTATACTGCAAATCCCATGATAATTTTGATTTTGTAAAGGTAGATTCTGCCTGTGGGTCTGGGCTCTCACCCTCACCATGAAAATCTTTAAATTCATCTTTCCGGCCTTTTCTTACGGCCTCAATCAATTCTGCATCACCATGACTGGTAAAAAACAAAAAAGGATTTGTTTCTGCCCACTCCTCACCCATAAATAACATAGGCAGGAATGGGCTGCAAAGTACTGCTGCGGCTAAAAGTTTCTGCATCTCAAAGCTTACCAGCGTACTGGTGCGCTCTCCCAGCATACGGTTCCCTACCTGGTCATGATTCTGGGAAAACACAATGAACTGTTGTCCTGCATTTCCCTTAGCAGATCCGCCAAAAGTACGCTTTCTGGTTTCTGAATAAAAACCATCATAAACATATGCATCCCTATAGGCTTTTTCCAAATGGGCAATGCCCGAAAAATCAGCATAATAACCAATAGCCGGCTCGCCGGCAGTCACACGCAGGGCATGATGAAATTCATCGATCCACTGTGCATCCATACCATATCCCTGCTCACTAACAGGATTGATATATTTATGATCATTCAGATCTAGTTCAACAATAAGGTTAAAGTTTTTCCCGGTAGCCTTCTTTAACAGATCCACTTCCTCCCTCATCTCTTTTAGCAGATGCTTTACCCCAAAATCTTTTATGGCATGTACAGCATCTAAGCGCAGCGCATCAATGTGGAAATCACGAAACCACATCAGTACATTCTGTATAAAGTAATTACGAACACCGTCAGACCAGGCGTCATCAAAATTGATGGCACTGCCCCATGGAGTGTGGTACTTCTCTGTAAAGTAGGGGCCCGACTGCTCAAAATAATTACCTTCAGGTCCTACGTGGTTGTATACTACATCCAGCACAACTGCCAGCCCTTTTTCATGACAGGCATTAACCAGGTTCTGCAGTGCAGCCGGTCCGCCATAAGAATTCTGTGTGGCAAATGGAAATACTCCGTCATATCCCCAGTTCCTGTCGCCTGGAAACTGGGCCACCGGCATTATTTCTATTGCGGTAATCCCTAAATCTACCAGATAATCCAGCTTACTGATTACTCCCTCAAAGGTTCCTTCTTCAGTAAAGGTTCCTGTATGGATTTCATATAGTAGGTATTTACCCAGTTCAGGGCTTTTCCAATCTGCATCGGTCCATTTATAGGCATTTACATCAAATGTTTCAGAAACGCCGTGTACACCCTCCGGTTGAAAAAGGCTTGCCGGATCAGGTACTACTTTTTTTCCGTCTATAACAAAGTTATAAGCGGTACCAGGACTGATGGATAAACTTTCCAGTTCCCAGTATCCAAATTCTTTTTTTTCTAATGAAGTATCAGTTGTTCCAAGCCTGATCTGTACAGATTCTGCAACTGGCGACCAAAACCTGACGCTGGCGGTCTTGTCTTCGCTGAAACTGATGCCGATATTCCTTTGTAAAGTATTTATGTTACTCATTGTTGCAATATTTGTTTTAATAATACAATAGACCTTCCCTCAACATGGATAGATTCGCCGGTAAAATGCCTTAAAGGCGATTCTATAATTCCTTCTATACTGGTATCAAGCACTTTTATCCATTCAACTCCATAACGTTCATTCGGCAGATTATAATCCAGACCTTCATAATGGGCATTAAACATCAGATAGAAATTGTCATCAGTAATTTTCTCGCCATGCACACCAGTACTTTTTAAATCTTGTCCGTTCAGGTATATAGCTAATGACTTCGCAAAATCTTCCTTCCAGTTATGCTCTTCCATTTCCATTCCTTCAGGCAGGAACCAGGCAATATCTTCCAGGCCAATACCCTTAATCGGCATTCCCTGAAACCATCTTCTCCGGCAAAATACCGGGTGTTTTTTTCTCAGGTGAATCAGCTGTTGCGTAAAGGCAAAAAGAGATTCATCTGCCTCAACCCAGTTTAGCCATGAAATTTCGTTGTCCTGGCAATAGGCGTTATTATTTCCCTGCTGGGTACGGCCAAATTCGTCTCCAGCTACCAACATGGGTATGCCTTGTGAAAGAAAAAGGGTAGTTAATAGGTTTCGCTTTTGCCGGTCCCTTATTAAATTTATCTGCTGGTCGTCCGTTTCACCCTCTATGCCATAATTACAGGAAGAGTTATGCCTTTCTCCATCCTGGTTTCCTTCTCCATTAGCATCATTGTGTTTATCATTATAGGTTACCAGGTCATGCAAGGTAAAACCATCATGAGCAGTGATAAAGTTTACACTGGCCGTGGGTCTCCGCAAATCATCCTGATATAAGTCCGGACTACCGGTAAAACGCTGCGCAAATTCACCCAGCATACTATCAGCGCCCCTCCAGTAATCGCGGATACAATCCCTGTACTTACCATTCCATTCCGCCCACTCATGTGGAAAGTTACCAACCTGATAGCCACCTTCACCAATGTCCCATGGTTCGGCAATCAGCTTTACCTGAGAAATAACCGGATCCTGATGAATGATATCAAAAAATGCACTGAGTTTGTTTACAGCATGTAATTCCCTTGCAAGTGCCGGTGCCAGGTCAAACCTGAAACCATCTACATGCATTTCTGTAATCCAGTACCGCAGGCTGTCCATTATGAGCCGAAGTACATTTGGTAAATTGGCATTAAGCGT
>Ga0308163_10003190_pt1 | contig 14012 bp, 6 predicted proteins | sample PhyTR1_FD_201037 | JGI IMG/M metagenome (GOLD analysis project Ga0308163, IMG submission 201037) | Phyllosphere microbial communities from UC Gill Tract Community Farm, Albany, California, United States - DLSLT.R1 | ecosystem: Host-associated > Plants > Phyllosphere > Unclassified | place: USA... | reverse complement strand
GCCGTGGAGAGACGTCCACGACGACGCCCGCCGGGATCTCCGTCCTGCACGTCCTCACCAACTCGCTGCCGCACACCCAGAGCGGGTACACCCACCGCAGCCACGCCGTGCTCCGCGCCCAGCAGGATGCCGGTCTGCGCGTCGCCGCGGCCACCAGGCTCGGCTACCCCGTCACCGTCGGCACGATCGCTGCACGGCACGCCGACACGATCGACGGGGTCGAGTACCGCCGGCTGGTGCTGCCGTCCCCGGGGGCGACGGTCGAGGCCCGGCTGCGCCAGAGCGTCCAGCTGCTGCTGCCCCTCGCCGAGGAGGTCGGGGCCCAGGTGCTGCACGCCACCACCAACTACACCAACGGCCTCGTCGCCCGCACGGCAGCTCGGGAGCTCGGCGTCCCGTGGGTCTACGAGGTCCGCGGGCTGCTGGAGGAGACGTGGGTCGCGAGCCGACCCGCAGGTGCTGAGCAGGAGCACGCCGCCCAGAGCGAGAAGTACCGGATGCTGCGAGACCGCGAGACCGAGCTCGCCGCAGCCGCCGACCACGTCTTCACGCTGAGCGAGACGCTCCGCGACGAGCTCGTCGCCCGCGGGGTCGACCGCGACACCATCTCCCTCGTGCCGAACGCCGTCGATGCCGAGCTGCTCGAGGGCTCGCTCGACGCTGTCGACGCACGGCAGGCCCTCGGGCTCCCGGCCGACGGGTTCTGGGTCGGCACCGTGAGTAGCCTGGTCGACTACGAAGGCCTCGACACCCTGCTCGGTGCCGTCGCCCTGCTCCGCCAGCGCGGGATCGACGCACGAGCGCTCATCGTCGGGGACGGCGTGTCACGGGGTGCGCTCGAGGCCGAGGCCCGGCGGCTGGGGATCGACCGGGTTACGCTGTTCACCGGCCGGGTGCCACGTTCGCAGGCGCTCATGTACCACCAGGCCCTCGACGTGTTCGTCGTCCCACGACGCGACGTCAGGGTGTGCCGCCTGGTCACCCCACTGAAACCGATCGAGGCCATGGCGTACGGACGACCTGTTGTCGCGAGCGACCTGCCGGCGCTGCGCGAGATCGTCGGGGGGCCTGGGAGCGGGGTGCTGGTGACGGCGGGTGACGCTGAGCAGCTCGTACCAGCTCTCGAGGACCTCGCACGTACCCCTGCGAGCCGTCGGTCCTTCGGCGACAGCGGACGATCCTTCGCTGCCACCAGGACGTGGGCCGCAGTCGGCCAGACCTACGCAGGCGTCGTGACCGGTCTTGCCGGTCAGAGTCACGCATGATGATGACGCGTGCAGGCCAGCCCAGGGTCGAGACCGTCAAGATGGACGGCCTGCGGCCTGTCGGCCGTCGTCCGTCGCTGCCCGCCTACCTCGGCCAGCTCTGGGACCGCCGACACTTCATCGTCGCCGACTCGCGGGCGCGCGTCGCGAGCGACACCCGCCAGCTGGTGCTCGGCAACGCCTGGCTGGTGCTCAAGCCGCTGCTCGACGCAGTGGTCTACCTACTGATCTTCGGCTGGCTGCTCCAGACCAACCGCGGCATCGAGAACTTCATCGGGTACCTGGTCATCGGCGTGTTCATGTTCGGTTTCACCGCTCGCTGCCTCACCAGCGGTGCGTCGTCGATCGCGGGCGGCCGCAACCTCATCCGGTCGTTCACGTTCCCCAGGGTGTCCCTCCCGATCGCCACGGTCCTCCGCGAGACGATCAACACCGTCCCAGGCCTCCTCACGATGATGGTGCTCGTGGCGGCCATGCCGCCGCACGCCGAGGTGACGTGGCGCTGGTTGGTGTTCCCGGCGGTATTCGCTCTCCAGGTCCTCTTCAACCTCGGGATCGCGATGATCGCTGCACGGCTCGTCGCGAAGGTCAGGGACATCTCCAACCTCATCTCCTTCTTCACGCGGTTCTGGCTCTACGGATCCGCCGTGTTCTTCTCCTTCGACAGGTTCGTCGAGCACCCGGTCATCCTCGACCTGATGAAGATCAACCCGATGTTCCAGGTGCTCGACATCTCCCGCGACCTCCTGCTCTACGGCCAGACACCCGAGGCCCGTTCGTGGCTGGTGCTCGCAGCGTGGGCTGTCGGGATGCTCCTGGTGGGCTTCGTCGTCTTCTGGCGGGGGGAGGAGAGCTATGGACGTGTTTGACGCCACGTGGAGCAATGACGTCACGGTGGCTGTCGCCAACGCGCACGTCCACTACAGCGTGAGCTCGACCGAGGCGAGCGCACGGCGCTACGGGTCGCGGGTCTCACGACTGGTCGATAGGACTGTCGGACGGCACCCCAAGGTCATCGTCCGGGCCCTAGCCGGCGTCTCACTCGCTGCCCGGCGCGGAGAGTCCATCGGCATCATCGGCACCAACGGATCCGGTAAGAGCACGTTGCTGCGCGTGATCGCCGGCCTCGAGACCCCGACCCGCGGACGCGTGCTGGCAGAGTCGGACCCGGTGCTGCTCGGCGTCAACGCCGCGCTGCTCCCTGAGCTCTCGGGTGAGCAGAACGTGCGCCTTGGCTGTCTCGCGATGGGGCTGACACCACAGCAAACAGAGGATCTGATCCCCGAGATCATCGATCTCGCGGGGATCGAGAAGGCGATCTACCTCCCGATGAAGACGTACTCCTCTGGCATGGGCGCGCGTCTGCGCTTCGCGATTGCAGCTGCGGCCAACCCGCAGATCCTGCTCATCGACGAGGCGCTCTCGGCTGGCGACGCGGCCTTCAAACAGCGCAGTGAGCAGCGCATGCGCCAACTCCAGGCGAATGCGGGAACCGTCTTCATCGTCAACCACGCGGCTCAGGTGATCGAAGAACTCTGCACACGGGCGATCTGGCTGGACCGTGGACGGGTGGTCATCGACGGGCCCGCGCGGGAGACCGCTCGACGATACCGGCAGTGGGCCTGGGCGATAGCGAAGGACGAACCAGCCAGAGCCGCCAGCCTTCTGAAGGAGGCACTGGAGGATGGCCGAGACACCCGCCTCCGACTGATACCCCCAGCCCCTTCGCACCGATCGCCGCGACATGCTCGACGCAGTTAGGCGCCACAATCCCTTTGAGCCGGTCCACCACCGACACCTTCGGCACGAGCATCGGGGCAACATCTCCTAAAAAAACTGGAGCCTTGACGAAAGCACCGGCAAAAAACATATCAGCCTAGAGTTTAAGCGGTTTGGTTGCTTCAAGACCCCACAGAACGGGCCACTCGAGCCGAGAGACACATCGTAGGATATAGAACAGACCAGAACCGTCGAAAGGCTGGAAAATGATGGACTCCGAAGAATATCAGGCCGGCGTGCAGCGCGACGGGGCGCCCGCCCGGATTCTCTTAGGACGGAATCTGGACGAGTTCGAATTCGCAGCACAGTCCGGGAGCTCCTCTGTTAAGTCAGCCACCCCCGCCCCCACGGCTGTCGTTGATGGCGATGGGGCCATCTTCTCCGGTGACGCGCCCGTCCACGAACTACGCGTCCACATGACTGATGCGCTCGGACCTAGCAACGGAGTCTTTGCGCGAATAAACATCTCCAACTGGCAGTCTGTCAGCTACCTCGCCTTCGGGTACACGGGCGCCAATGGCTCTTTCAGACACATTAAGGTCGTCCACATGCAGCAGGACACCTGGCTCGACCTCGCGATGTGCACCTCAGACATCTCGTACAAGGTCCAAAACCATTGGGAAGCGGTAGCCCCAGAGGCAGTCAATGACATCCGCGTGTTTGTCAAAGGCTCACCCGGATCACCCGGCGCCCGTATCGATATTCAAGATGCGGGACGTTTCAGGTCAAACGGCTACCAAGTCACGGCGAGCGAGCACCAGGGCACTGAGACCCACGAGAAGATCATCAGCCTCCTATCCGACTATCTAACAGACAGAAACCCTCACATTCTTCGTGACGCTGAGGGCTACCTCGACCGGGGGACCTTCCCCATCCTCCCGGGCGAACAACTCGACTGGCCCATAGATGAACCAGTGCCACCCAGTGTGGCTAGCAATCCGACTTACCGCTATTCTTGGCACTCGCTGTACGGCGCAGCATACTTAGCCATAGCCTCAAAACAACTTGGCGATCCCCGCGGAATCAATGCCGCCAGGTCCCTCGTCGAGGCCTGGGCACAGAGAAGCTATTACCTGGTCGACCAAGACCCCCGTTACGCCTGGTACGACCACGGGACTGCCGAACGGCTCATCGCTCTGCTCTTGATTCGCGGAGACTCCAATTCCAGCAACACCTCAGCCCGTTTCATCAATCAGCTGAATCATATGATCGTCGCCCACGGATTCCTCTTAGAATCAGAGTCTTTCTACGCCGCCAACCAAGTCACTCGATACCACAATCATGCTTGGTTCCAAGATCTTGCATTGCTCGCGGCTGGAGTCCTTGCGCCAACCGAAGCTGGTAAACGTTGGATTGACCTATCTCGTAGACGGCTTAAGGACCAGATGGCAAGACTCATCTCGCACGACACGGACTACGCTGTCTTCGTGGAGAACTCTACCGGCTACCACAGCGGCGTCCAAGCAATAGTCAGATTCGCCGCCGAATTGTTCGACATCGCAGCGGAAGACGACTCTCTAACAGCTGTGGCTGAGGCGCTCGCTCGGTGGGCGACGCGTGTCCAGTACCCCGATCGACGGACCCCGTCCACCGGCGACAGTTTCCGAATTCCAAACAGCATTCCCCCGCGGAGAGAATCACCAACAGAACCTACCGACAGAGTAGCGGTGCTCACAGAGGCAGGAATCGCCGTAGCCGATGGACTGCACCTAGACATGCCGTTCGCCATCCGATACTTCGCTACATCTATGAGCCGGACTCACAAGCACGCTGACAATCTGTCCTTCACGCTCTACTTGGACGGCGTGGAATGGCTGATTGACCCCAGCTTCTACTCACACGAATACCTAGATCCAATTCCGAGTTATCTACGAGGCCCTTACTCACACAACGTCATGTTCGTGCGGGATCGCGAATACTCGATTGCGCCAGGCCTAGCTAGAATCACCGAGCACTCGATCAATAAGGACAGCTTCCGTGTGCACGGGCGGCATCACGCGTACAGGGGAACCGTGATCGATCGAGTCCTGGAAGCTAGCCTAGATAAGCTCCACATCCAGGGCTCCGACACCATTGCGTCGACTGACCCGGTGGAAGCGGGCATCTCATTCCATCTAGGGGAAGATGTGACCGCGACCATCGAGAACGGTATTGCACTCCTCCACCATCCAGCCTCGGATCTCCAACTTCGCATCACCGTTGATCGGGACATCTACAAAATTGCGGGATGGAATGGCGACGCTGCAACCTCCAGCATCTCCGGAATAGGGTTTCGCGCATATACTGACACCGAAACGCTTCGGGCGAATCTCGATGGCGGCAGACGTATCGCGTGGTCCATCGACGTCGCAAAATAGACCACAACCTAAGTCCATGAAGTACGGGTCGGGGGACACGGGGCCGCGCAAACGCACGCAGACAAAGCCCTCTAGAAGATCAGAGACGCACCAAGATGGGGCGGCCAGCCCGGATCCTCGGAAAGTCCTAGACGTTGACATCCAGCCAGGCTCCTTGGACCCGTCTCCAAGATTGCCAGCACTTCCCTTGCAATACACGACCACTCGGCACCGCTCTTAATCGGCCGACACCGTTGGTGGCGTAGTGGTTGGCCGCCCCTCCTGAGCTCGAGGCTGCAACAGCGATCCCCCGCGCATCGGCATAGCCCTCTGCCCCACCACCCAGGATCGACGGCGCACTATGCCGGCGGCGGGCCGAGCCGGTGGAATAGCGACCAAAGAAATGGTGCAACGACCTGGCTATGCTCGGGGAACGAATAACGTTCGACTGTTACCGATTGCGTGCTGCGCACCGACCCCATCGCCTCCAGCAGGGGCACGACATGGTTCTCGTAGTACTTGGTCTCACCGATCAAGATTCTAATAGTCCCTTTAAACCGCGATCCATATCGTCGAGCCAGTCCTGGCACCAAGTCGTCTAGAGTGTCAATATCGGATTCGTGCACCCTTCCGAGCATGGCATACCTGATGCTTCGCTGCCATTCCACTAGCTCACCTTCCGAATTCGGTGCGCTTAAGAATGCCCCAAGCCGAACCTGGGGTTCGCCAGCGATCACATGGCCTCCACCAAGCATCAAACCGTAGCAGATTGCGCTGGTACCCCCTTTTGAGGTTCCGACTAGCCAGGTCCTTTCGATGGGCACAGAAAACTCGTCCTGCAAAGACCGCACCAACGAGAGGACAGCATTCCTGATCTGCTCATCGCCGCCTACACTCAGCAGGTACGTCCCGTGAGCTCCGGACCCGTCCTTTACATGGACAACCGTGGCGTCTATCGCAGATCCGAAGCCGAAGTACGACATCCGGGTCGCCCCTGGAGTGGAATCAAGACCCGAAAATATGAAAACCAGTCTGCGTGAGGAAGGCCGGGGCCGCACCGAGTACACCACATGACGGGTACGAAACGTGTGTACTCTGTTTTCGACCGGAGTCTCATCCGATGCCGTCTCGAGCGTTTCCGGCGAGAGACTCGGAACTTCGGAGTGCGTTTCTAAGCGGAATTCCGTTTGCGAGGCACGGTTGCCCTGGTCGCAATCAACCCTGAGCATGCTCACAAAATGGCGGTAGAAAGACTCTACATAGTGAAAAGGACCAGGACCCCATTTGTGCTGCTCCGCGGAAACAAGATGTTCGTCGTGGTACCGATAGAATTGTTCGGCAGGCACGTCGATCGCCATGCGTTCATACAACTTGGACAGAAACTTGTTTGCCTCCGCCGTAGAGGACGCTGATCCGGGAGCCGCGTCATCCCCACTTTCGTGCGCGTCCGCCCAAAAGGCCGCGTTGACGCGGAAGCGGTCGCGCTTCCCCGCCGCGTCAAGCTCGGCAATCAACCGCTCCCAACCACGCTCCCATAGTTCATAGAACTCGGTAGAGCCTGAACGGATTTGCTCAGGGCCGTCAGGCCCTTCAGCTCGCAAGTACTCGTTCGACCTCGTCGCGAGCGCGCCGTCGTTCCGGAGCAAATCAAACCGCTCATCGATGGGATCGTAGAATAGCAGGTCGAACTCCCCCGTCTTTACGAACATGAGAAAGGTCTTCTCGAGGTCGTATCCTACTATCCGCCTCTGAAACGCGGACTCGATGGTACTGGTGTCAACATCGAGGAACTTTCTGTCGGAGCAAGCACTTGCAAGTGAACTCCGGGCGTAATAGGCGACCAGTTCGACCTCGTTGCTTTCTAGCAGCTCGAGAGAGTCTCTGGTCACACAGCTGCCGATAATTGCTACTCTCACCCTATCCTCCTCAGACAGCCCACACCGAGACCTTCGCATCGGACTCGTCAATAAGTATCATGCGGAGGACCTCGTCGAACTAGTATCGGAGGGACGACTACGGAATAGCCTGAGCTCCCGCTCCACCACCACAACGGAATCCGACTGCTCTCTCACCCTCGCGGCCGCGCCGGCCGACATTGTCGCAAACAGGTTCGAATCTCGATACAGAACTCGAATAGCGTCAGCCAGTCCGGATGCATCTTCACCGTCCGCAAGGAAGCCGGAATCGCTGTCGACAAACTCTGGAATCGCCGCCACCGCGTTTGTTAGCGGCACAAGACCAGATGCCATTGCTTCGTCGCGCGAGACACCTTGCGCGTCCATCCTTGTCGGCACGAGGAAAACACCATATTCCTTATGGAGTTCAGCGATCTGCGATTGACTCAGGAATCCACGGCGGGCTTCTACATTAGCTAGGTGCGCAAGAGGTTCCAAAGTTTCATCAAACAGCACACCCTCTCCCACGAACAAGATCTCTAGTTCGTCAAACCACGGTTCAGACGCCAACTCCAGTATTGCCTTTACCGAAAGATCATTGGCGTACTTGGGCGATGCGAAGGGGCGGATGCTGAGGATTTTCAGCCGTTGATCTGCCGCCTTGGGGACGAATGTGAATATTGAGGTGTCGATCGGATTGTGAATGATGCTGTAGGCGCCGGTGTCTAAGACGACACCCACGTCCGCCATCACCTCCTCCGCGAAGTATCGAGAGACGAAGATGAAATGCGTACGCGCGGTCGCACCCACGAAGACCCGCTGCCAGAACTCCATTCGCTGCGCCGATAGCTTTTTGGCCTCCGCCAGAGATTCATCGTCAGCGTAGTTATACACGCGTCTCCACCACGGCTGCACCTCCGCGCCGTGAATCCAGACGAATACCGACAAGAGATGATCTTGTTTTTCAAGGATCGTCCACATGGTCTCGTCCAGGAAGTGAACCAAAGCAGAGCGGTACTGCCCACTCCCGAGAAGTCGGTCGAGAGCCTCTTCGGATCCCGTGAAGACCGAAACTCCTTCGAACTCCTCATAGCGAAGCGTCGTGCCAGGCCGCAAGCGGAAGACGTCGACCTTTTCACCAGCTGCCGCGTATGCTCTGGCCCTGCTGTGAACAAACCCATTTCGGTACAGATCGCCGTAAGAAGGGTAGTGGTTCGTCACGACTAGGTGGCGGGCGCTGGCGATGACCACCTCAGGGTCGGTGCTCACTCTGGCTAGTTTGATTCGGTTAACGCGAGCGCGTCCAGGGCCCTGGACGCGTATTCCGATCTTGACCGCGACGGTTCCCTCCGGCACGTCGCAGCTCGCATTTTTCTGCGCGGTCGCGAAAAAGGCTCCGATTCGGACAGCGCTCGCATCGTGAAAAATGAAGACAAATTGCAAGTTCAAGCCGGGGTCGGCATCAACGTAGACATCCGCTGATCGAGCTTCCCACATCCGTTCGATAGGGACGGAACCGCGGCAATACAGGTAGTCGTGCTCTCCATCCTCCAGAATTGAGGTGATCTCCCACCCGTCGCCGAGCAGGTCGGTCGAGATCTTCGGCCGATGGACCCCTGCGAACCAACCCGCCAGCTCCTCTGCCTGCATCTCTTCGACGGGTCCCAACTCAACTGTTGATACCGCAGTCGAATTTGCTATCTCAAGGATGTCAGTCATCGTTCGCCCTGTGTCCAGGTCAGGACCATCGACGATGTCCAGAGCCGCGCGAGAGGGTTCCCTGGCGCCTTCAAGATAGCCAAAGCGGTCTAAAGAGACAGTGTCCGGTCCCGAGAAAGCAGAATCGTCATCTGCGAGAGCGAAGTCTGCGAAGGACTGCTCAAGCACACGACCGACGGACAGTATGCACATCTTTCGCACGAGGGTTTGAGCAACTCCATACTCAGGTCCAGAGGACTTCACCTCCGGCATACCGTCGGGGCCCACTCGAAACCATGTGGCCTTTCCATAGACTTCCCCCCGCTTGAACTTCTGCGCAAGCCCCAGGTCGAGAGCGTAATTCGGGCCGTAGTAGTCATCCGGGGACATGAGGCCAATAAGCGGCTCCCGCACCATTTCTGAGATCTGCTTGCATCTAGCGTCGGCCAAGGACATGAAGGTGACGTCGTGGGCTAGGATCGTCGGATCAGTCACATCAGTAATAATATATTTTGCGGATCTTACATTTTCCTGGCGTGACATGTTGGCCACCAGACTCAGAACGTCGTCCTCACTTTTAGCTACGCCGACCAGCGCAACAGCCGGCATGGACGAGTTAGTTCTGACGGTGCCTAGCTGTTCGAGAATGTACTCGAGCCGGTCGGAATACGTGTGCTGGGATAGGACGTTCCTCAATCCTGCGAGCCGTGTCTGATCCCGGAGCGTGTCATCGAGCATCAGTGTGCGTAGACGGGTCGCCACCTGCTCTCCAGAATCGCTTGTGACGACGATGTCGCCAAAGAAGACCTTGACACCTCTGGAGAAGTTGCTCACCGTAATCGTATTACTAGCCAGCAGTTCGAATACCCGGCGGGCAAACATCGACTGTGATTGCTTCACCGAATTCATATTGATTGAGTAACGGTAGCCCTTGTAGGCCTGTGCGATCTCTGCTGGCGCAAGAGTGCCGACGATGTACTTCCTGTAGGCGTCCGGGAATACATAGTCCGGGTTGTCGTCAAAATAGTTGCGGTCGAAGATCTCAAGCGGTAGCAGTTTAGGCAGCGTGGACGCAAACTCGTCGAGATCCCTAGTTCTGTCCGGATATCTGCGATAATAGGCACCCGCGAACGAGAAGGCTTCTTTCCTCCGACCCTCTTCGATTGGGTGGTGCACTACAGGTTGTACCGCGAATGGAAGCAAATAGACCCGCCCGTGGCCCAATATGGATTTGTACCTAGCTATCGAGTCTACGTCCGTGGTATAGACGGCGTCGAATCTGGCGGCGGTGGTCAGGAACGTTGAGAAATGCACCGGATCCTCCTTGTTCCAGAACGCCGTCGGAACCTTTCGGTCATTGCACCATGCAAGGATTCCGCGTAGTTCAGGGCCGAGTTCGCTCACTGCATTGTGCCACGAGCCCCCCTCGCCCCTCCAGGCGGATTCCACAAGAAGTATGTCTGGCTGAAGTTCTGTGAGTTCTGGGAGCCACCGATCACGGCTCAAATTTTGGAGTCGGCAGTCCGGCGAGAAGGAACTGGCGCTAAACTCATCGAGTATCGCGGCTACCCGGAGTTCACTCAGATCAGGGAAGGTTCTCGTGCGCCCATCCACTTCCACATCCCTCTGGACCTCATCCGGGATAGGATCTTCAAATCCCTGAGCAACCTCGCGGGCAGGCATCGACTGCTTCTTTTGCGCATCAGGCGTTGTAAGCGTCACACTCTCGGATGGTTGCAGCCCACGACCATCCTGAGATTCCTTTCTCGACCCGAGGATCAGCCGAGCTAGTCTGAACGGCATGGCGGCGAGACGGGCAGGCGAACCCTTCGCCCTTCGAACTTCCAGGCCGGCGGTGTAAGTCAGGCTCTGGCGGAGAAGATGGTTCTTCTCGCGTTCCCTGTCAGCTCTTCGGCTCTCTTCGGTGACGAGTGAGGCGAGTTTCGATATTTCATGGCTAAGCTCTCGGGCTTGCCCTCTGGCCTCGAGCAGCTGCTCCTCGAGCTTCGACGACTGCGACCTCAGGGTGGAGTAGGACGTCATCGCCTCTCGGTACTTGATGTTCGCTGAATGCAACTGTGATCTCAAGGCCGAGGCTCGACGTGCTCCAGCCAAGTTGCCGTAGGTGATCCACGAGTCATGGTGAGACTTCTCCTGACTGGCAGCCGATTGCTCGGAGAGGAGCAAGACGGCCATCGAGTTCCCGTCCACATGCCAGATTACGTAGCGGGCGTCCAAGAGCGCGTCCATCTCAGGTCCGCCGACGTTTCCTCGAGGAAGTTCGACAAGAAGAGGCGGCCGAGCGTCTGTCGAGGCGAAGACCCGATCCAAGAGGTACCGCACTGCGGCGGCTTCTGCCCGCAGTGCGATCATTGCTATCTCGTCTGGCATCGCTCCCACCGATTCGTCCGCAGCGGCACTCTCGGTGCGACCCTCAGGCCTTGAGAGTCTGACGATTGGAATCCCGCGCGACTCGGCAAACGAGGCACCAGATCCCCGACCATCAGTGAAGTCAAGCAGGGATCCGCTCAGTATGCCTAGCCGCGCAAGGACAACTCCCCACTCGTCCGAATGAACGGTTTCTGATTTGGTTGCAGATCGGGCCTCGCCTTTGAACCCCTCGTTCCTTCTCTGACCAGGTCCTGTTTCGGCATCCTCGGACCGCGCACGCTTCGTCATGCGAATATCCCTCTGGTGTCGACGACAATTTTTCCCCTCAAAGCCCCGCTCTCAATCGTCCTGAAATCAGCATGGTCAACCAATACCAGAACGAGGTCTGCGGAGTTCAGCGCCACCTCTAGGGTCGAAAGGCTCACGTTCTCGCCTTCAAGCTCAGTCGGAAGATCCACGACGTTCGGCTCTACCACCAGTATGGTGGCATCGGTCAAGCGCTCTGCAAGAGCGTGGACAATTTCGATAGCGGGCGATTCTCTGACGTCATCGATGTCGGCTTTGAAGGCCAGGCCCAACGCGGCAATCCGGGGCGTGGCCTTCGTCCGGAGATCGTTCACAACCTTCTCTACCACGATCCCCGGCTTCGAGTCGTTCACCTCGCGCGCCGTCCGGATCAGCCGGGCCTCCTCCGGCGCAGCGTCCACGATGAACCACGGGTCGACCGCGATGCAGTGCCCGCCCACGCCCGGTCCCGGCTGCAGGATGTTGACGCGGGGGTGGTGGTTGGCGAGCTCGATGAGCTCCCACACGTTCACCCCGACCTTGTCGGCGATGATCGACAGCTCGTTGGCGAAGGCGATGTTGACGTCACGGAAGGAGTTCTCGACGAGCTTGGCCATCTCGGCGGTCTTCGCGTCGGTCAGCAGGATCTCGCCCTGGCAGAAGGTCTCGTAGAGCGACTTCGCACGCTCGGCGGCGCGTGGTGTCACTCCCCCGACGATGCGGTCGTTCGTCACGAGCTCGATCATCACGCGCCCTGGCAGCACACGCTCCGGGCAGTGCGCGAAGAACAGCCCGCCGTCGTCGTCCTTGTGCCGCAGGTCTGGTCGCAGCGCGAGGATACGGTCGGCCATGTGCTGCGTGGCTCCGGGCGGCGACGTCGACTCGAGAATCAGCAGCTCTCCACCGACCAGCTGCGGCGCGATCGCGTCGGCTGCGGCCTCGATGTAGGAGAGGTCAGCGGCGTGGTCATCCTTGAAGGGCGTCGGCACCGCGACGATGTAGGCGTCTGCCGCCGGTGTCTTCGTGCTGGCGGTCAGGTTGCCCTGGGTCACCGCCCCGGCGAGATAGGTCCCGAGGTCGGGTTCGACGAAGGGCACCTCGCCGCGGTTCACGGCGTCGACGGTGCTCTGCCTGACGTCGACCCCGACGACGTCGATCCCCTTCGACGCGAGGATCGCGGCCGTGGGCAGGCCGATGTAGCCGAGCCCGATGACGGCGATCGTCGTGATGTTCTCCATGCGATTCCCCTAGATCATGACGTGCTGGTCGGCACGTCCGTAGAACTTGACCTCGCCACCCGCGAGGACCTCGGCGTCTGAGACGGACCAGGTGTGGGCCCCTGCCCCGGCCTTCCTCACCTGGACGAACCCGAACCTGTCGGAGGAGTAGATGCGCTCCCCTGCCGAGGCCACGTCGCCCAAGAACCGCGTGTCTTCCCCACGCCCCACTGGGGCGAACCTATGCGCCAGCGCGACCTCACGCGCGGCGACGATCGTCGGCCCCATGACGAAGTCCGTGTACTGGTGCTCGCGCTCCGCGAACCGCAGCACCGTCGCGCCGGAGGCCTCGAGGTGCATGTAGTGCGCCTGCTTGCCCACCACCCGCGCCCCGCTGTAGCCCATGGCGTACAGCTGGTCGGAGAGGTAGTGCTCGCCGTAGAGGTCGTCGTCGTCCATCTTGGCGACCACGTCGCCGTCGGCGGCGTCGACGAGCAGGTTGAGGCAGCTGCCCAGCGGTGTCGCCGCATCAGCACTGAGATGCACGACGTCGGCGAGCCCCAGACCGGCGGCGAGCGCGGCGACAGCGTCGCGGTCGGCCTCGAAGCCGTGGGTGAGCAGCGCGAGCTGCACCTCGACGTCCCGCTGCGCAGCGACCGTGCGGACAGCGTGCTCGAGCTGGTGCGGCCTGTTGGTCGAGACCAACGCGGTCACGGTCGGCCGCCTCCGGGTGCCGGGCTCGCGGAGCCCGGCCGCGACGAGCACCTCGTCGGCGCGGTGGGCGTAGGTGTGCTGGGACCAGATGCGTCGCTGCGCACGGTGGGTCGAGCGGTCGCGCAGCTCAGGGCTGCGCACGAGCGCCCGCAGGACGTTCTCGGCCTCGTCGGGCTCGCTGACGGTGAAGACCTCGTCGGGCGGGAAGAACGCCTCGATCGCGGCGCTCGGCGTGGACACCACGGGGGTCCCGCAGGCGGAGATCTCGAAGATCCTCCGCGCGCACATGCTGGGCGACCCGACCACCGAGTTGACGTTGAGGAACACCTTGAAGTCGCGGTAGGCGGTGAGCATCTGGTCGTAGCGCAGCGAGCCGACCACGTGCTGGGCGAAGGGCTCGGGGAACTGGTAGTCGGGGTCTCCCCCGAGCTG
>Ga0308163_10003189_pt1 | contig 14015 bp, 10 predicted proteins | sample PhyTR1_FD_201037 | JGI IMG/M metagenome (GOLD analysis project Ga0308163, IMG submission 201037) | Phyllosphere microbial communities from UC Gill Tract Community Farm, Albany, California, United States - DLSLT.R1 | ecosystem: Host-associated > Plants > Phyllosphere > Unclassified | place: USA... | reverse complement strand
AGATGCAGCCGGGCGTGACCCTGCGCGACCTGGTCAACGCGATCCCGCTGTACGCGATCAAGGCCGGCCTGCTGACCGTGGCCAAGGCCGGCAAGAAGAACATCTTCTCCGGTCGCATCCTGGAAATCGAGGGCTTGCCGGACTTGAAGGTGGAACAGGCGTTCGAACTGTCCGATGCCTCGGCCGAGCGTTCCGCTGCCGGTTGCTCGGTGCACCTGGACAAAGCGCCGATCATCGAATACCTGACCAGCAACATCACCCTGCTGCAGTGGATGATTGCCGAGGGGTACCAGGATCCGCGTTCGCTGCAGCGTCGCATCGACAAGATGAAGGAATGGCTGGCTGATCCGCAGTTGCTGGCACCGGATGCCGATGCCGAGTACGCCGCGGTGATCGAGATCGACCTGGCCGACATCCACGAGCCGATCGTGGCCTGCCCGAACGATCCGGACGACGTCAAGATGCTGTCCGAAGTCGCCGGCGCCAAGATCGACGAAGTGTTCATCGGTTCGTGCATGACCAACATCGGTCACTTCCGTGCGGCGGCCAAACTGCTGGAAGGCAAGCGTGACATCCCGACCAAGCTGTGGGTGGCTCCGCCGACCAAGATGGATGCCTCCGAGCTGACCCGCGAGGGCCACTACGGCACCTTCGGCAGCGCCGGTGCACGCATGGAGATGCCGGGCTGCTCGCTGTGCATGGGCAACCAGGCGCAGGTGCGCGAGGGCGCGACGGTGTTCTCGACCTCGACCCGCAACTTCCCGAACCGCCTGGGCCGCAATTCGAACGTGTACCTGGGGTCGGCGGAGCTGGCGGCGATCTGCTCGCGCCTGGGCCGGATTCCGACCAAGGAAGAGTACATGTCGGACGTGGGCGTGCTGGAAGCCAGCGGTGCGGAGATCTACCGTTACATGAACTTCGATCAGATCGAGGAGTATCAGGAAGCAGGCAAGCCGGTCGCCGCCTGATTCCTTCTGCTTTCGTGGTGCCGACTTTGGTCGGCACGGATTGGACAGGACCCCCTGGTGAAAACCAAGGGGTTCTTGTTTTGTGGGGTAGGGCGGGGATCGGCAACGGGTGGTGACCGGGCGGGTGCTCCTTTTCCGGTGGGTGACGACCGTTGGTCGTCACGCTTTGCGCGGTGGCGCCCGCCGCTGACGCGCATTGAGCGATTCAGTTACAACCTGGCCCATGCATGGTGCATCGTCGACTGTCCACGCTGGACGTGGAGGGGCGCCGTTTTGCGTCGTAATCCGGCACGGCAACCCGCATCGCCCGTAAAGGGAAGTCTACCGACGGATGTCCAATCAGCCGACGAACTGCTGCTGTCGACGCTGGTACGCGTGCCGCAGGCCTTCGGCCTGCAACTGCGCGTGGAAGCCCCGGTAGCGCCGAGCTGTGCTCGGCAAGCGCAGCGGATAGCAGAATCGTGACGACCAACGGTCGTCACCCACCAGATCGATGACGGCCACGCGCTGACGGCCAGCGGCCGTCACTACCGTCTGGCAGCGCGTAGCCCGGTAGCGCCGAGCCATGCTTGGCGAGCGCAGCGGAAAGCAGAACCGTGACGACCAACGGTCGTCACCCACCATATCGATGATGGCCACGCGTTGACGGCCAGCGGCCGTCACTACCGGATCAGCTACGCGACAACGCCAGCAGGCGCTCTGCGATCTTCTCCAGCGGCAGCTGTTCTTCGGCCGCGCCGAGCTTGAACGCGGCGCCCGGCATGCCCCAGACCACCGAAGTGGCTTCATCCTGCACCAGCGTCGGGGCGCCTGCCTGGCGCAGCTGCAGCAGCCCGCGTGCGCCGTCATCGCCCATGCCGGTCAGGATCACCCCGATCGCATTGGCGCCGGCGCTCTGCGCCACCGACTGGAACAGCACGTCCACCGCCGGCTTGTGCCGGTTCACCGGCGGGCCGTCGTCGATCCGGCAGCGCCAGCGCGCACCATCGCGGATCACCCGCAGGTGCTTGCCGCCCGGCGGCAGGTAGGCATGGCCAGGCAGTACCGCCTCGCCATCGCCAGCCTCGCGCACGGCCATCGCCGAATGCCGGTCCAGGCGCTCGGCGAATGCCGTGCTGAAGGTCGCCGGCAGATGCTGGGTGATCACCACGGCGGGGGCGTCGGCGGGCAGGCCTTCCAGGACCACGCGCAGTGCTTCGGTACCGCCGGCCGAAGCGCCGATGGCGATCAGGCGGTCAGTGGTGCGGAACTGCGATGGCCGTGGCGCGCTCGCTGCGCCGGGCGATGCCAGCGTGACCTTGGGTACCACGGGCGAACGCACCAGCGCGCGCACCCGTGAGCGCGCAGCTGTTTTCACCTTCTCGATGATCTCATCGGCATAGCCCTGCAGGCCGCGGGTCACATCCAGTTTCGGCTTGGATACGAAATCCACCGCGCCCAGTGCCAGCGCCTGCAGGGTGGTGTCCGCGCCGCGCTCGGTCAGCGATGAAATCATCACCACCGGCAGCGGATGCAGGCGCATCAGGTTCTCCAGGAAGGCCAGGCCATCCATGCGCGGCATTTCCACATCCAGCGTGATCACGTCCGGTGCCAGCCGCTTGATCTTCTCGCGGGCCAGCAGCGGATCGGCGGCGGTGCCGACCACTTCGATGCCCGGATCGCTGGCCAGGATCTCGCTGAGGATCTGCCGGACCACGGCCGAATCGTCCACGATCAGTACGCGACAGGGTTGTTCCAGGCTCATTCGAACAGCTCCACGCCGCCGGTGACCGGGGCTTTGGACAGGCGGGCGCGTACGGCCGATTCGGCCGCAGCCACTTCGGCTTCGTGCGCGTGCGGCAGGCGGTTGACCACCACGCGGCCGCTGTCGGCGAAGAACCAGATCTTGCGCGGATGGATCCCGCACAGGTCCTCGGCGATGATGGGAATGTGCTCGGCCTGCAGATACTGGCGCACGAACTCGGCGTTGCGCGTACCCACCGGGTTGCTGGTGAAGCCCTTCAGCACGTTGGCGCCGCCGAACACCTTGGCTTCCAGGCGCTTGCGGTTGGCGCCGCGCTTGAGCAGGTCGTTGATCAGCAGTTCCATCGCGTAGCTGCCATAGCGCGCAGGTGCACCATCGCCGACGTTGCCCTCCGGCAGCAGGAAGTGGTTCATGCCACCGATGCGCAGCACCGGATCGCGCAGGCAGGCGGCCACGCAGGAACCGAGGATGGTGGTCAGCGCGGTGTCATCGTCCACCACCAGGTACTGGGTGGGCAGCAGCTTGGCCGCAGTGACCTTGAAGCGGCTGTCGTAGTAGCGCATGACATCGTCTTCGCGAAGGGCGGCGCTCACGTCGGTGCTCCCGGCGCACGGCGGTACAGCGTCCGGCCACACGGCTGGATCAGGTCGGCGGCATGCAGGTAGTTCTCGGAGTGCCCGGTGTAGAGCATGCCGTCGTCTGCCAGGTGGCGGACCAGCCGGCCGAGGATGTCGCGCTGGGTCGGCTTGTCGAAGTAGATCATCACGTTGCGGCAGAACAGGGCAGTGAACGGGCCGCCGATGTCGAAGCGCGGTGCGAGCAGGTTGAGCGGGCGGTAATCGATCAGTTCACGCAGCGCGGGCACTACCCGGCACTGGCCGTCGTTGGGGCCGGTGCCGCGCTGGAAGTAGCGTCGTTTCAGATCCGTTTCCAACGAGGCCACGCGCTCCAGCGCATAGACGCCGCGCGCAGCGGTGGCCAGCACCTGCGTATCCACGTCGGTGGCCACGATCCGTACCGGCGGCTTGAGCGTGCCGAAGGCTTCGCAGGCGGTGATCGCGATGGAGTAGGGCTCCTCGCCGGTGGACGCGGCGCATGACCAGAGCAGCAGCGGATTGGCGCTGGTGGCGGTGGCGGCCCGTGCCTGCAGTTCCTCGCGCAGCTTGTCGAAATGGTGCGGTTCGCGGAAGAACGCGGTGAGGTTGGTGGTCAGTGCATTGGTGAACGCCTGCCATTCGTCATCGCCACCGTTTTCCAGATGGTCCAGGTACTGCTGGAAGCTGCGCATGCCCAGCGCACGCAGGCGCCGCGACAGGCGGCCATACACCATGTCCCGCTTGGCCGGCGCCAGGGCGATGCCGGCACGTTGGTGGATGAGTTCGCAGACGCGGCGGAAATCGCGGTCGGCGAAGTCGAATTCGCGATTGTCGGTGCGGACGAGCGGGGAGGCAGGCAGGGTCACAGGGGGTGTCCAGTGCGGGAACGAAGGCGCGGGGTGCTACCGGCGCCGTTGCGGATCAGAATTCCTGCCAGTTGCCGTCGTCCGGCGTCTGCAGCACGCGCGGAGTGGGGGCTGGGCGCGCGGCGGTGCGTGCCGGGGCGCGCGCCGGGCCCGCGGGTGTGATCGTGGGTCGTTCAATGCGGGCCGCGACCGCGCGTACCGCGGCATCCACTTGGTTATCCAGGCGGAAGATCGCCACGGCATCGGCAAGCTGGGTCGCCTGTTCTTCCATGGCACGCGCGGCGGCGGTGGCTTCTTCCACCAGCGCCGCGTTCTGCTGGGTGGTTTCGTCCATCTGCACCACGGTCTGGTTGACCTGTTCGATGCCGGCGGACTGCTCCTGCGACGCCGCGGAGATCTCGGCCATGATGTCGGTCACGCGCTGCACCGAAGCGACGATCTCGCCCATGGTGGCGCCGGCCTGGTGGACCAGCGCGGAGCCATCGGACACCTTGCTGACCGACTCGTCGATCAGGCTCTTGATCTCCTTGGCCGCTGCGGCCGAACGCTGCGCCAGCGTGCGCACTTCGCTGGCGACCACGGCGAAACCGCGGCCCTGTTCGCCGGCGCGCGCCGCTTCCACTGCGGCATTCAGCGCCAGGATGTTGGTCTGGAAGGCGATGCCGTCGATCACCGAGATGATGTCGGCGATCTTCCTGGAGGAGGCTTCGATCGAGGTCATGGTAGTGACCACCTGGCCGACCACCTCGCCGCCCTGCGAGGCGACGCCGGCCGCGCCGATTGCCAGCTGGTTGGCCTGGCGCGCATGCTCGGCATTCTGGCGCACGGTGGAGGTCAGTTCCTCCATCGATGCCGCGGTTTCTTCCAGGTTGGCGGCCTGCTGTTCGGTGCGGCGCGACAGGTCATTGTTGCCGCTGGCGATTTCACCGGCGGCCAGGGTGATGCTGCTGGTCGCGCCCTGGATCTGGCCGACGATCCGGGTGAGCTGGATGACCGTTGCGTTGGCATCGTCCCGCATGCGGGCGAACACGCCCTGGAACTCACCGTGCATGCGGGCGGTCAGGTTGCCTTCAGCGATGGCCGAAAGCAGCGCCGACAGCTTGCCGAGGTTGTCATCGCTGACCGTCATCATCGCGTTGAGGTTTTCCACCATCGCGCGGAAATCGTGTTCGAACGCGGCGGCGTCGCCGCGCTGGCTGAAGTCGCCGGCCGCGGCCGAGGCGGCCAGCCGCTTGATTTCGGCGTTGATGCGGCCCAGGTTGGCCTTCACCGCATCGACGGTGGTGGTGATGGCGGCCTTGTCGCCGGGGTAGCGGGCGATGTCGGCGCGCAGATCGCCGATGGCGTACTGCTGCACCACCGCCAGCACGTCGTGCAGGGTCTGCACGTGGCTGCCAACCAGCAGGTTGGTGTCACGCACCATCTGGCCGTACTCGCCCGGCACGCTGTCGGCGTCGATCCGGTAGGCCAGTTCACCGGCTTCGTGGCGGCGCGCCATTTCGCGCTGTCCGCCGATCACGGTGTGCAGCTGGTCCTGCATGCGGCCCATGCTGTGCAGCAGGCGCCCGGGTTCGTCGTGCGGCTGTTCGCCGATGGCGTTGTCCAGCTTGCCCGCGGCAATGCCTTCGGCGACCAGGGTGGCCTTGCGCAGTGGGGTGGCGATGCGGCTGCCGATCACCCAGCTCAGCGCCAGTACGACCAGCACGACGATGCCGCCGGTCAGCGCCATGATCAGCGTGAATGTCCACGCCTGGGCCTGCACGTCGTCCATGTACACGCCGCTGGTCACCACCCACTGCCATGGCGCGAACATGTGCGCATAGGTGACCTTGTCGATCGGCTCTTCGGCGCCGGGCTTGTTGGTCTGGTAGTAGGTGAAGCCACCACCGATGCGCGCCATGCCCACCTGCAGGTAGTACAGCGGCACGCCGTCGACGGAGGTGTAGTCCTTCTGCACGCTGCCCACGCGCTCGGGCTTGAACGGGTGCATCAACAGCACGTAGTTCGTGTCCAGCACGTTGTAGTAGTACGCGCTGTCCTGCGCCCGCATGGCGTCGAGCGCCTGGATGGCGGCGGCCTTTGCGGCCGCTTCGGTCAGTTCGCCACTGGCCGCCAGCTTCTGGTAGTGGCTGAGCACGCCTTCGGCCAGTTCCACCTGTACCGCCAGCGATTCCTTGCGGGTTTCGGTCAGGTCCAGGTACTGCATGCGCGCAGCGACGATGGACAGTGCGATGACGCCGATGGCGATCAGCAGGGTGAGCAGGTTGAGCTTGCGGCGAACCGGGAGGTTGTCGAAGTAGCGATGCCAGCGTTGCTTGAGCGTCATGGAGCGGGACCAGAACAGGGAAGGGGGCGCGGATCTGCCGCGTCATCCGTGTTATCGGCCGCGATGGCGGACAATTGAGCCTTGCAGAGGCGTGACGACCAACGGTCGTCACCCACCGGGGTGGCGGTTGTCACCCACCTGGGTGGCGGTCGCCGCATGACCGCCAGCGGCCGTCACTACCGAGTGGGCAAAAAAAAGACCGGGCACCAGGCCCGGCCTTATCCGAAGACGCAGTCGGATCAGAACTCCTGCCAGTCTCCATCGGCCAGCTCGGTCGCCGGCTGGCGGCTGGCCGGGCGGCGCGGGGCGGACGGGGCGGCCGTCGGTGCAGCGGCACGCGGACGTGTCGGTGCCGGGGTGTCGTGCTGCAGCTCGACCTCGTCCAGGGTGAACACCGACACCGCCTCGCTGAGGTGGCCGGCCTGTTCTTCCATGGCGCGCGCGGCGGCGGTGGCTTCTTCCACCAGCGCCGCGTTCTGCTGGGTGGTTTCGTCCATCTGCACCACGGTCTGGTTGACCTGTTCGATGCCGGCGGACTGTTCCTGCGAAGCGGCGGAGATCTCGGCCATGATGTCGGTCACGCGCTGCACCGAGGCGACGATCTCGCCCATGGTGGCGCCTGCCTTGTGCACCAGCGCCGAACCATCGGCGACCTTGCCGACCGAGTCGTCGATCAGGCCCTTGATCTCCTTGGCCGCTGCGGCCGAACGCTGTGCCAGCGTGCGTACTTCGCTGGCGACCACCGCGAAACCGCGGCCCTGTTCGCCGGCACGTGCGGCTTCCACCGCAGCATTCAGCGCCAGGATGTTGGTCTGGAAGGCGATGCCGTCGATCACCGAGATGATTTCGGCGATCTTCTTCGACGAGGTCTGGATGGCCGACATGGTGGTGACCACCTGGCCGACCACTTCGCCACCCTGCGAGGCCACGCCGGCCGCGCCGATTGCCAGCTGGTTGGCCTGGCGGGCGTGTTCGGCGTTCTGGCGCACGGTGGAGGTCAGTTCCTCCATCGATGCCGCGGTCTCTTCCAGGTTGGCGGCCTGTTGTTCGGTACGGCGCGACAGGTCACTGTTGCCGCTGGCGATTTCACCGGCGGCCGAGTTGATGGCGCGGCTGGAATGCTTGATGCGGGTGACGATGCCGCTCAGCTGCTCGGCGGTCGCATTGGCATCGTCACGCATCTGCGCGAACACACCCTGGTAATCGCCGTGCATGCGCGCGGTGAGGTCGCCACGCGACAGTGCGTTGAGCAGCTGGGAGATCTGCTCGATGCTCGATGCGTTGGCATCCAGCAGGCCGTTGATCTGGTTGGCCAGCTGCAGGAAGAAGCCGTCCTTGCCTTCGCTGTCCACGCGGTCGGTGAGATCGCCCGCGGCGGCGCGGGCGATGACCCGGGCCACTTCGGCTTCAACGGCGGCTTCCGGGGTGCGGTCGCGCCATTCGGTCACATGGCCGACCGTTTCGCCTGCTTCGTTGCGGATGGTGGAGATGACCTGGGCGAACTGTGCCTGGCCGTACTGCACTTCGCGGCGGGCCACGCCGTTGCGCTCCAGCTCGGAGAGCACCGCCGCATCGGCCTTGCCGCCCACTTCCAGTTCGGCGACCGGGCGGCCGACCAGCGGCGCTTCCACGTCAAAGTCCGGCAGGTCCTTGCGCACTTCGGCGGCGTGCTCGACCAGCGACTGCGCCAGCGCACGGTTGGCGTAGACGATCTGCTGGTTGGCATCGCTGAGGAACACGCCGGTGGAGCTGTAATCCAGTGCGGTGCGGATACGCAGGTTCTCGCTGGCGATGGCCTGGTCGCGTTCGATGCGTTCGCGCAGATCGCGCTGCATGCGCTGCATGGCCTGCATCAGGTCGCCCACTTCATCCGAGCGCGAGGTGTCGATGTGTCCGTCCAGCTTGCCGCTGGCTACTTCGTTGGCCACGCTCACCGCGCCGCGCACGCTGCCGACCAGAGCGCGGGCAAACAGCCACACCAGCACGAAACCGAGCGCGGCGCCGCCGAGCAGGGCAACGATGATCAGCGTGGCTGAGGTGGCATAGGTGGATTCTGCCTGCTCGCGCGCAGCGCGGGCCAGGCGGTTGTCTTCGGCGATCAGCGTTTCCAGTGCGGCGGCCGAAGCACGGTGCTTGGTGCGCGTCTCACCGACGAAGGTATCGATGGCGTCGTCGGGCAGCTGCAGTTCCAGCATCTCGCTGACCGAATCGTAGGAGGCGAGCGCGCCGTTCCATTCCTTGACGAAGGTGTCGAACAGGGCTTTCTGCTGCGGATTGTCGACCAGCGCCGGGTAGGCTTTGATCGACGCATCCATCTGCTTGCGCAGCTCGCCTGCACGGGTGTGCGCCTCGGCCTTGACGTCGTCGCTGGCGCGGATCAGCTGCTGGTAGGAGGAATTGCGGTACTCACCCAGCACGCCGCGCATCTCACCGGCCATGCGGATGCTTTCCATCCGCTTGCCGGCCAGGTCGGTGGTCACGTTGTTGAGCGAGTGCAGGCCACGGTAGGCCACGATGCCCTGAAGCAGCATCACCAGCAGCAGCACCCCGAAGGTGAGCAGCAGCTTGGGCATCAGTTTGAGGTTGTTGATCCAGGGCATGGCGTTGCACTCTCCAAAGGCGGACGCGTCCGGGCCACCATGGCCCGGGTGCAGCAGCCACGCCGGCCGTGCCGGCGTGGCGGGACAGGCCGGTCTTACTTGATGTCGGCCAGCTTCAGGCCAGCCGGCGAGCTGACTTCGATTTCAGCGCGCGAGGCGTCGCGCTCGATCCTGCCGATCACACAGACGGTCTTGCCTTCCAGTGATTCCAGCGGGAAGCTGAACTTGCCGCGGTTGGCGCCGGCGATGCGGGCCGAGAAGGTGTGGCGCGGGAAGGCGCCGCCCATGTACAGGAAGGTCGGCGAACCTTCCGAACCTTCGGCGAAGCGGGCTTTTTCGACCTTGCCGCAGACCATGCCTTCCTTGCCGACCTGGCGCGGGGCCATCTCCGGCGGAATCATGGCCGACTGGGCGGAGGCGGTCAGGGCGGTGGCGGCCAGCAGGGTGGCCGATGCAAAGGCGAACAGGGACTTCATCTACAGGTACTCCAGTAATGGGGATGGGGATCGGGTGGCCGGCCTGGTGCGTTCCGTCGCGGGCGGTCCTTGAATCCCCTATCGGCTGTTGCAGATGGAACTGAAGGATTTTGTTTCGATCCGCTGCAATCAGGCAGCGGCTTCCTCGGCCACGACCGGCTGGCCCATGTCGGCGCTGTCGAGCAGGGTTTCGATGTCCAGCAGGATCAGCATGCGATCGTCCTGGGTGCCGATGCCGGAAATGAAGCGGGTATCCACTGCCGCGCCAAACTCAGGGGTCGGGCGGATCTGCTCGGCCGCCAGCGGGATCACGTCGGAGACGCTGTCCACCACGATGCCGACCACGCGGTCTTCCACGTTCAGCACGATCATCACGGTGAAGGCGTCGTAGCGCGCGTTCTCCAGGCGCAGCTTCAGCCGCAGGTCGATGACCGGCACGATGGTGCCGCGCAGGTTGATCACGCCCTTGATGTAGTCCGGTGCATCCGGCACGCGGGTGACCGCATCGTAGCCGCGGATTTCCTGCACCTTGAGGATGTCCACGCCGTAGTGCTCGTCGCCGAGGGTGAAGCTGAGGAACTCGCCGCCGGTATCGGCGTGGGCCTGGTTCTTGTCGTTCATCGAGGGTGTCCTGGGTGCCGTGATTCGCGGTCTCAGGCTCGATATCGGCGGATCCGGGCGGGACTTTAGCAAAAGCGCGCGCGAGCAGGCTCGCCCCTGCGACAAAGGGGCCCTCGCGGGCACGCCGCTACAGTTCGCCGTTCTTGCGGGCGCTGCGCTGGCGGTCGATGCGGAAAATGTAGCGTTGGATGGCGCTGTCGCCGCCGCGCGGCAGGCGGTCGAAGCGCAGCCCCACGCGGGTGACTTCGCTGCCGTTGGGCAGCTTCTGCAGGCGCTCGTTGCAGGCGATCAGGCTGACCTGCAGGTCCGGTCCATCGGGCAGGCTCAGTTCGGCGTCGTAGCGCTTCTGCAGGCCGAACACGGCGTACTCCGCGGGCAGGGTGACCGCCAGTCCGCCGCCGCTGATGTCCACCACGCGCATCGCCAGCCGCTCCGGGCGTCCGTCCACCGCCGGCAGTACCAGCTGCGGGGAGTCGGTGATCGGGGTCTCCAGCCGGTACATCTCCCGGCGCTGCAGGTGCACCATCTCGTGCGGCAGGGTGGTCCGGAACGCGACGTGGCGGCCGTTGTCCAGGCGCTCGATATGGTCCACGCGGAAGCGCACCAGCACCCGGTCCAGCTGGGCAAAGCACAGCAGGTGGCCGGCTGCCTCGGCGGCACGGTTGGATGCCTCCTGCGGGCTGCCGTCGAGCAGCAGCTCATCACGTTCCTCGTCCAGCTCCAGCACCGCGGTGGGGAAGCTCTGGTCGCGTCCGCCGATGTGGGCGTTGATCAGTGACCGCTGGTCGATCAGCTGCCTGAGCAGCTGGCGGATCTGCAGCGGGTTTTGCACCAGGAAGCGTTCATCGGCGCTGTCGTCGTGCGCGGAGGGGGGATCCTGTGCTGCATCGTGGCTGCCTGCGGACATCGGTTCTGCGTTCGAGTACGGGAAAAACCGTGACGTAGGACACGGTGGCCTTCCAGCATATCGGCATGGGTGCCATTTCCTGAACCCCATGAAAGCGCCCCGTTGCCAGGCGGGGCCAGTGGGGGCATCGGTAGCGCCGGGCCGCGCTCGGCGAGCGCAGCGGCGGGGAGCTGACGGCCACCGGCCGTCACTACCCGGCGGGCGGCGCTAGCCGGCCAGCTCGCGCAGCCGGCGCAGCACGGCGGTATCGCTGCCATCATCATGCAGGCGGAAGCGCGCCACGGCCTCGGCAAGCCCTGCGGCCTGCGATCCCATGGCATGGGTCGCCTCGGTCGAGGCTTCGACCAGGGCCGCGTTCTGGCGGGTGTTGGCGTCCATCTGGGTGATGCTGTGGCTGACCTGTTCGATGCCCGCGCTCTGTTCCTGCGAAGCCGCGGCGATCTCGGCCATGATCTGGTTGACCTGTTGCACCGACTGCACGATCTCGCGCATGGTCGAGCCGGCGCGCTGCACCAGCGCCGAGCCGTGCGCGACCTTGTCCACCGAGTCGTCGATGAGGCCCTTGATCTGTTTGGCCGCTTCGGCCGAACGCTGGGCCAGTACGCGCACTTCGGAGGCCACCACCGCGAAGCCACGGCCCTGTTCACCGGCACGGGCCGCTTCCACGGCGGCGTTCAGGGCCAGGATGTTGGTCTGGAACGAAATACCGTCGATCACCGAAATGATCTCTGCGATGCGACGCGAGGCATGTTCGATGTCGCTCATGGTGGAGACCACGCTACCGACCACCTCGCCCCCGGAGGCCGCCACCTCGGCCGCACCGCTGGCCACGCGGTTGGCAGTGCGGGCATGTTCGGCGTTCTGCCGCACGGTGGCGGTCAGTTCTTCCATGGTGGCGGCGGTTTCTTCCAGGCTCGCCGCCTGTTGTTCGGTGCGGCTGGCAAGGTGGCCGTTGCCCTGGGCCAGGCCGGCGGCGGTGCCGTTGATGTGGGTGGACGCGTCCTGGATGTTGCCGACGATGCGGGTCAGCTGGGCGATGGTGGCGTTGGCATCGTCGCGGATGCGGCCGAACACGCCGTGGAAATCGCCTTCCATGCGTGCGGTGAGATCGCCCTGGGAGAGCGCCGACAAGAGGGCGGAGATCTGGTCCAGGCTGGTGGCGTTGGCATCCATCAGGCCGTTGAGGTGCTGGGCCAGCTGCAGCAGGAATCCCTCCTTGCCTTCGCAGGCGACACGGCCACTGAAGTCGCCGTTGGCGGCAGCCTGCACGATGCGTTCAAGCTCGGCTTCCACCTCCGCTTCGAGCGTGCGATCGGCCCACTCCACCACGAAGCCCTGGCGCTCACCCTGGGTGCTGACGATGGGGTTGACGATCAGGCGCAGCAGGCGGCCGCCGACGCGGATGTGCGCACGGTAGGTCGTGGCCAGGGTGTCGAGCAGCCTGGCCTGGTGGGCCGGGTTGCGGTGGAAGATGTCGATGTTGCGGCCGATCAGGTCGCGTGCATCGAACTGTGGCAGGTCGCGGCGCAGGTCGGCTTCGGCAGCGGCCAGCATCTGCTGCAGGGGGCGGTTGACGAATACGATGTTGCGCTCGCGGTCGGCGATCATCACGTTGGTGGTGACATCGTCCAGCGCCGTGCGGATGCGCAGCGTGTCCGCCAACGCCGCCTGTTCGTGCTCGCGCCGCTGCAGCAGCTGGGTACTGGTCTGCACCAGGGTGCGCGCCAGCGATTCGGCCGGGAACTGTTCGGCATGGATGCCGGCCGGCAGCGGCTGGTCGGCGGCCACGCCGCGCGCCAATGCGGCCAACTGCCGGGGATCATGTCCGAGCAGCAGCAGTTGGCGGCGCATCTGCACGGCCATGACTGAAAGCAGCGCGGTTTCCACCACCACGTAGCTGGCGTGCAGTGCGAGGATGCCGATGCCGCTGCCTGCACTGAACACCGGGTAGGGCAGGCCGCGCTGCTGCAGCCAGAAGAACAGCACGTGGTGCACGGCGATCGCCGCGGCGGCCACCACCAGCGGCAGCCAGTCGCGGTAGTACAGCAGCAGGGCGATCAGCACGATCACCGTGAAATGGGTTTCCAGCAGGCCGCCGGTCTGGTGGATCAGCGTGGCGGCCTGCACCATCCAGGCCAGCGCGACGGTGCAGCGCGACAGCCGCGTGCCGGGCAGCAGATGGACCTGCGCGGCGACCACCAGCAGGGTGGGCAGGCTGAGGGCGAGGAACGGGGTCCAGGCACCGGCGCGCAGCGCAAGCCCCATCGACACCAGTGCCAGCAGGGCGCTGACCCCCAGGAACAGGCGATCGGCTTCTGCCGTCAGGGCCTGCAGGAAAGGAAGTCTTTCGTGACCTGCGAACGAATCAACAGTGCGTGGCGTGGCGGACATGCGCAATGCTCCTTCTGGCATGAACAGCGGCGTGGCGATTCAACGGCGGTCGGTGGGGGCGACGCACAGGGAAATGGGAGAGTCGGCCTTCTGGTACCACAGCGCCGGTGCTGCCCAGCCCATCCAAAGGCCGAGCAGCAGCAGGCCGGCCAGCGCGCGGGGAAAGCGCTGTCGGGTTACGACGACGTCGGCGGAAGCGTCCATCAGCAGACCGGGCGATGTGGTGAGAGCAGTAACGGCCCTGCGCGGACGAACTTGACGGGCGCGTGATGAGAGTGTGACGGCGCGCACGGATTGTCGCGAAATCACGGCGTTCGGCTGGCCGGCCCCTGACAGGTTTCGGGGGCCGCAGACGCAAAGCGGTAGCGCCGACCCATGGTCGGCGGATATCCATCAGCGCAGCTGACAAATTCCGCCGACCATGGGTCGGCGCTACCGGAGCCGCATGTTCCCAGGCCGCCATGGACCTGACGAAGGCGGGGCGGGGTGGGTTGGCGGCGGCGTCGAGCGCCATGGATGG
>Ga0308163_10003188_pt1 | contig 14017 bp, 10 predicted proteins | sample PhyTR1_FD_201037 | JGI IMG/M metagenome (GOLD analysis project Ga0308163, IMG submission 201037) | Phyllosphere microbial communities from UC Gill Tract Community Farm, Albany, California, United States - DLSLT.R1 | ecosystem: Host-associated > Plants > Phyllosphere > Unclassified | place: USA... | reverse complement strand
TGCCATTGGCCGGCCTTGGTCCAGGCGTCGAGTTCGGCGACGCGGCGGGCGCTGCTCATGATCAGGGCGAAGGCGAGGTCGGCGGTGCTTTCGGTGAGCACGTCGGGGGTGTTGGTGAGCATGATCCCGCGTTCGTTGAAGTAGTCGAGGTCGTAGTTGTCGTAGCCGACCGAGACGCTCGAGACCACTTCGAGTCTGGTTGCGCTTTCCAGTTGTGCGCGGCCGAGTTTGCGGCCGACGCCGATGAGGCCGTGGGCGTGGGGCAGGGCTTCGTTGAACTGGGCGTTGATGTCACCGGTCTTGGGGTTGGGGACGATGACGTCGAATTCTTCTTGCAGGCGTTCGATCATGGGCGGGGTGATGCGGCTGAAGGCCAGGACTGTTTTTTTCATTGGGCTTGGGCTCGTCGGGGCTTGATTGCAAGCACGCTAACATTTTCTTGCTCGGGTTGTCTTGGCGGCCTCTGGGCCGGCCAGGTTCTTGGGGTTTTGGGTGAATATCCGTTTCTTCGGGTGTTGCTGATTACGGTTCCGCCCTTACGGCGGGTCACCTTTTTCAAACGCCAAAAAGGTAACCCAAAAGGCTTGCTCCTACGTTCGGCCCTCGCAGGCTCGGGTTCCTTCGCTGCGGGACTGATCCGGGCGCAGCGGCTCCGGTTTGCTTCGCTGCACCTCCTTCCGCTGTGTTCGACTTCGTCGAACGGTCGCTGCGCTCCCACCCCCGGATCAATCCCTCCACTCAGCCTTCCGACGTCGCCGGTGGATCAAGATCAAAAGCACTCGAGCTTGCGCTCATTGTTGAGTGGGGCGGCTTCGCCGCGGGCAGCTGCGCTGCTTTGCCTTTGCTTTTGGAGGAGTGAGCCTGCTCGCGATGGCGGCCTGACAGCCGACCTGTTTCTCGCTGATTTACTCGATTCAAACTGTGGGAGCTGGCTTGCCAGCGAAGGCGGCCTGACAGCCAACTCCTATCTTGCTGATGTACACGATCCAGAATTGTGGGAGCGAGCCTGCTCGCGAAAGCGGTTTATCTGACACCCGAATGTTGAATGTGCCGAAGCCTTCGCGAGCAGGCTCGCTCCCACAGAGGTTCAATTGTGTGACGGGGGCTGGTGGATTTCGTAGTTATCCAGCACCCGGTTCACCGCCAGTTCCGCCAGCATGATCACCTGCTGGATGGCCAGTATGGTGTGCCGCTGTGGGCTGTCGACGTGGGCGGCGATGTCGCTGCTCATGATGCTCGCCGAGGCGAGGGATTCGCAGGCGTGGGCCAGCAGGCTTTCGTTGTCCTGGTCCGGGGCGACCTGGAACATGGTGCTGGGTTTGTGGCTTTGCTGCGCGGTGGTGGCCGGTTTGAGGTAGTGATCCAGCGCGCGCTCGGCGGCGTCGTGGAGTTTCGTTGAGTCGGGGGATTGGTAGGGTGAGGTGCTTTCGGACTCGGGGGGATTGGGTGTGGGTTTGAACATGGCAAAGATCCTTTTGGATAAATGGAGCTGCCATTTTTCGTTTTCCAGGCGAAAGAGGGTGGCAGCTGTACGCGGACTGGAAAAACCGGCAAAGGATCAAACCCGGCAGACCCGAAGGTCTCCCACGTACAGCCGCCATAACTGAATACCGGCGCTGAAAGAGCGCGGCATTATGTCATGCGCTGTGATCCTGCGGGTTTTCCAGACCCGGTCGCTGATTCGTCAGCAACCATCAGATCCTAGCCAGCGCACTTCCGACGGACAACCTGCAAACCCTGTCGGAAAGTTCTTTGAAAACACCGCGATGTAGGAGCTGCCGTAGGCTGCGATCTTTTGATTTTTAAACAGCAAGATCAAAGGATCGCAGCCTCGTTGCACTCGTCAGCTCCTACACGAAGTTAGCGGTGTTTAAAGTCAGGTGGCGACGCGCGCGCCTGCCAGACTCCCGCTCAACTCATACGCAACCAATTCCGCCTGATGCGCCGCCAATATTTCCGGCAACGATCCGCGCAAATATTCCACCCAGGTTTTGATCTTGGCATCCAGGTACTGCCGCGACGGATAGATCGCGTAGAGGTTGAGTTCCTGCGAGCGGTAGTTGGGCATCACGCGCACCAGAGTGCCGTTGCGCAGGCCTTCGATGGCGGCGTAGACCGGCAGCACGCCGACGCCCATGCCGCTGGTGATGGCGGTTTTCATGGCGTCGGCGGAGTTCACCAGGAACGGTGAGCTGTTGATGGTGACCGTTTCCTGGCCGTCCGGGCCGTCGAAGGCCCATTTTTCCAGGGGGATCACCGGGCTGACCAGGCGCAGGCAGGCGTGGTTGAGCAGGTCGCTGGGTTTTTGTGCGGCGCCGTTGGCTTTTACGTACGCCGGCGAGGCGCAGACGATGCTGTAGGTGATGCCCAGGCGTTGCGAAACGAAGCCGGAATCGGGCAGTTCGCTAGCCAGCACGATGGACACGTCGTAGCCCTCGTCGAGCAGGTCCGGTACGCGGTTGGCCAGGGTCAGGTCGAAGGTCACGTCGGGGTGGGTCTTGCGGTAGCGGGCGATGGCGTCGATGACGAAGTGCTGGCCGATGCCGGTCATGGTGTGCACTTTCAGTTGGCCGGCCGGGCGCGCGTGGGCGTCGCTGGCTTCCGCTTCGGCTTCTTCGACGTAGGCGAGGATCTGTTCGCAGCGCAGCAGGTAGCGTTTGCCGGCCTCGGTCAGGGCGATGCGCCGGGTCGTGCGATTGAGCAGACGGGTTTGCAGATGGGCTTCGAGGTTGGAGACCGCGCGCGATACGTTGGCGGTGGTGGTGTCCAGTTGCACGGCGGCGGCGGTGAAACTGCCCGCTTCGGCAACACAACTGAAGGCGCGCATGTTTTGCAAAGTGTCCATGGGGTGCTCTCAAGGGAGATGGCAAATTGTGACACGAAGTTTCAGGGGCTGAGACCCCCGACCAAGGGATTATCTCGTTAACCGTAACAAAGATTCACAGAAATCCCAGCTTATCGCCGCAGAGGCAGCTCCATAGAATTGCGCCGATCCTGTGCCGGCGCTGCCGAAGGCTGCGGTCTTTTGATTTTGTTTTAAGGGAAGCAAGATCAAAAATCGCAGCCTGCGGCAGCTCCTGCACGGTCCTCGATCTATCCCTCTCTCAGGAATTCGCAGCTGTGCCGCGTCGCATCAACAGAGCGCTTTTGCCGCTCAGTGTTCTGGCTTTAACCCTGGCTCTCGGCGGCTGCATCTCTACCCAAGGCATTGCCCCTCACGGCGAGGCACTCGCGGCCGATTCACTGGCCACCGACGCTGCCATTGCCGAGGCCGCCAAAGACGCCCACTGGCCCAGCGCCCAATGGTGGCAGGCGTTTGGTGATGCGCAACTTGATCGCTGGATCGACCTCGCCGTGCAAGGTAGCCCGAGCATGGCCATGGCCGCTGCGCGGGTGCGTCAGGCCAAGGCTATGGCCGGTGTTGCCGAAGCGGCCGAGGCGTTGCAGATCAATGCCGAGTCGACCCTCAAGCGCCACAACTGGCCGACCGATCAGTTCTACGGCCCCGGCGATCTGGCCAACACCACCACGTGGGACAACAACGCCGCGCTCGGCTTCAGTTACGCCCTCGACCTCTGGGGCCGCGAGCGCAATGCCAGTGAACGCGCGGTGGATCTGGCCCATGTGAGCGTGGCCGAGGCGCGCCTGGCGCAACTGGAACTGCAGAACAACATCGTCCGCGCCTACATCGAGCTGTCGCTGCATTACGCCCAGCGCGACATCGTTGCCGCGACGCTCCAGCAGCAACAGCAGATTCTCAATCTGGCGCAGAAACGCCTGAGCGGCGGGATCGGCACGCACTTCGAAGTCAGCCAGGCCGAAACACCGTTGCCGGAGACTCATCGCCAACTCGATGCGCTGGACGAGGAAATCGCCCTGAACCGCAACCAGATTGTTGCGCTGGCCGGCAAAGGGCCGGGCGCTGCTGCGCAACTGCAACGGCCGACGCTGTCCCTCGCGGCGCCGTTGAAGTTGCCCTCGGCATTACCTGCCGAACTGCTCGGGCAGCGTCCGGACGTGGTCGCCAGTCGCTGGCAAGTGGCGGCGCAGGCGCGTGGTATCGATGTCGCTCACGCCGGGTTTTACCCCAATGTAGATCTGGTCGGCAGCCTCGGCTACATGGCCACGGGTGGCGGCGCGCTGGAGTTTCTGACCGGCAAGAAACTCAACTACAACGTTGGCCCGGCGATCTCGTTGCCGATCTTCGACGGCGGTCGACTGCGTGGCGAATTGGGCGAAGCGGCAGCCGGTTATGACATCGCTGTGGCGCACTACAACCAGACCCTGATCAACGCGCTGAAGAACATTTCCGATCAGTTGATCCGCCGCGAGTCGATGGACAAGCAGCAGGACTTCGCCGCCGAGTCCGTGGCCGCAGCGCAGAAGACTTACGACATCGCGATGATCGCCTACCAACGTGGCCTCACCGATTACCTCAATGTGCTCAATGCGCAGACCTTGCTGTTCAAACAGCAGCAAGTGCAGCAGCAGGTCCAGGCGGCGCGGTTGAGTGCGCATGCCGAGCTGGTGACTGCCTTGGGGGGCGGCCTCGGTGCCGGTGATGACGTGCCGACAGCCGAGCAGACCCAAGCCCCGAAAACCCCGGCGCTCCTGCGTTGAACACAGCATCCATTGTGGGAGCGAGCCTGCTCGCGAAGAGGGCGTATCAGTCAATGAACATGTTGCCTGAGACTGCGTTTTCGCGAGCAGGCTCGCTCCCACAGGTTTCGAGTCCGCATTGCATGCGTGAGTATTTTCAATGACCTCCTTGCCCGCCCCTCTTCGCTGGCTCCACTCCTTGGAATGGCGTCGCGGTTTTTTCGACTGGGCACGCAGCGATGGCGTGACCTGGGTGTATATCTTCAAGGTGTTGCTCGCCGCGTTTCTCACCCTGTGGCTGGCGATGCGTCTGGAACTTCCGCAACCGCGTACGGCGATGATCACGGTGTTTATCGTCATGCAGCCGCAAAGCGGTCAGGTGTTCGCCAAGAGTTTCTATCGCTTGCTCGGCACGCTGGCCGGGTCGGCGATGATGGTCACGCTGATCGCTTTGTTCGCGCAGAACACGGAGCTGTTTCTCGGCTCGCTGGCGATCTGGGTCGGCATCTGCTCAGCCGGTGCCGCGCGTTGCCGCAATTTTCGCGCGTATGGATTTGTGCTCGCCGGTTACACCGCAGCGATGGTCGGTCTGCCGGCGCTGGCGCACCCGGACGGCGCCTTTATGGCGGCGGTGTGGCGGGTGCTGGAGATCTCGCTGGGGATTCTCTGTTCGACGCTGATCAGCGCGGCGATTCTGCCGCAGACCGCCAGTGCGGCGATGCGCAACGCCTTGTATCAGCGCTTCGGCGTGTTCGCGCTGTTCGTCACTGACGGCTTGCGCGGGCGCAGCAAAGCCGAGGCGTTCGAAGCCAGCAACGTGCGCTTCATTGCCGAAGCCGTCGGCCTGGAAGGCTTGCGCAGCGTGACCGTGTTCGAAGACCCGCACATGCGTCGGCGCAACGGTCGGCTGAGTCGCTTGAACAGTGAGTTCATGGGCATCACCACGCGCTTCAACGCCTTGCATCAGTTGCTTGAACGCCTGCGCGGCAATGGCGAAGAGCATGTCGTGGCAGCGATCAAACCGGGCTTGCAGGACCTCGCCGAAGTGCTCGACGGCTTCAGCGGTCGCGCGCTGACCAGCCCCGATGCGGCACGTTTGGCGACCGCGTTGGCCACCTACAAGGAAGGTCTGCCGGCACGTGTCCGAACCCTGCGCGGGATCTTTCAGGACACTGCTCCGAGCGAAGCCGAACAACTGGATTTCCACACCGCCTACGAATTGCTCTACCGCTTCGTCGATGACCTGCACAGCTATGCACAGACCCACGCGTCCCTGGCCGAGCACCGCCACGAACGCGAGCGCTGGGACGAGCCCTTCACCCCGCAAACCAACTGGTGGGCCGCAGCCGCGTCGGGAATTCGTGCCTCGTTCATCCTGATTGTGTTGGGCAGTTATTGGGTCGCCACCGCGTGGCCGAGCGGGGCGACCATGACCCTGATCGCCGCCGCCACCGTCGGCCTTTCCGCGGCGACACCGAACCCCAAACGCATGGCCTTTCAAATGGCCTGCGGCACGTTTCTCGGTGCGCTGATAGGCTTCGTCGAGATGTTTTTCATCTTCCCGTTGATCGACGGTTTCCCCTTGCTCTGCGTGATGCTCGCGCCGGTGATCGTGCTCGGTTCGTTCCTCGCTTCACGACCGCAATACGCCGGTGTCGGCCTCGGGTTGTTGATCTTTTTCAGCACCGGTTCAGTGCCGGACAACCTCACGATTTACAACCCCTACACCTTCATCAACGACTACATCGCCATGGTCATGGGCATGCTCGTGTGTGCGGCGGCGGGGGCGATCATTCTGCCGCCGAACAGTCGCTGGCTGTGGCAGCGCCTGGAGCAGGACTTGCGTGGCCAAGTGGTCTACGCGATCAGCGGCAAACTCAAGGGCCTGGCCTCGCGTTTCGAGAGCCGTACCCGCGATCTGCTGCATCAGGCCTATGGCCTCGCAGCAGGGCAACCGAAAGTGCAGAAGAGTCTGCTGCGCTGGATGTTCGTGGTGCTCGAAGTCGGCCACGCGATCATCGAATTGCGCAAGGAACAGGCGATCCTGCCGGTGCACCCGGCGTATGCCGAATCGCAGCCGTGGCGCCAGGCAATCCGCGTGATGGGGCGCGCGTTGGTACGCCTGTTTTTGCAGCCGAACGCGAGCAATCTCGAACGCGCACTGGTGGCCGTCGATCACGCGATCAGCCGCGTCGCCGCCACCGATGAGCCGTTCGCGCCGCACTTCGACACCTCGGCGTTGCGGCGGGTGAAAAGCTACCTGCACTTCATCCGCACCTCGCTGCTCGACCCGCAATCACCCCTCGCCCAATTCGCTTCTGCCCGGCCCGAAGGACTCGCCCATGCCTCGTGAAATCGCCTTCCACGGCGTGTACATGCCGACCATGACCCTGATGTTTTTCATTGCTGCGGGACTGGCCTGGGCAGTTGACCGCTTCCTCTCGGGGTTCGACCTGTACCGTTTTTTCTGGCACCCGGCGCTGCTGCGTCTGAGCCTGTTTACCTGTCTGTTCGGCGCCATGGCGCTGACTGTCTACCGTTGAGAACATCTTGATGAAAAAGTTTTTCAGCCTGCTCGCGACCCTGCTGGTGTTGGCCCTGGCGCTGTGGATCGGCCGCACGCTGTGGGAGCACTACATGAACACGCCGTGGACCCGCGATGGTCGCGTGCGTGCCGATATCATCAACGTCGCCGCCGACGTCACCGGCGAAGTGGTCGAAGTGCCGGTGCGTGACAACCAGTTGGTGAAGAAGGGCGATCTGCTGATGCGCATCGACCCTGAGCACTACCGCATCGCGGTCAAGCAGGCGCAGTCACTGGTGGCTTCGCGCAAGTCGACCTGGGAAATGCGCAAGGTCAACGCGCACCGCCGCGCCGACCTCGACAATCTGGTGATCTCCAAGGAAAACCGCGACGACGCCAGCAACATCGCTGACGCCGCGCTGGCCGATTACCAACACGCCCAGGCGCAATTGGAAGCCGCCGAACTCAACCTCAAACGCACCGAAGTACGCGCGGCGGTGGACGGTTACGTGACCAACCTCAATGTGCATCGCGGCGACTACGCGCGCATTGGCGAGGCGAAGATGGCCGTGGTCGACATGAATTCATTTTGGGTTTACGGCTTTTTCGAAGAAACCAAACTGCCTCACGTCAAAGTGGGTGACCAAGCCGACATGCAATTGATGAGCGGCGAAGTGCTCAAGGGCCATGTCGAAAGCATTTCGCGCGGGATCTACGACCGCGACAACCCGGAAAGCCGCGAGCTGATTGCAGATGTGAATCCGACCTTCAACTGGGTCCGTCTGGCGCAGCGGGTGCCGGTAAGGATTCACATTGATGAGGTGCCGGAAGGGGTTTTGCTGGCGGCGGGAATTACTTGCACGGTAGTGGTGAAGCAGGGCCTGGCAGACAACTGATCGACCGAGTCGCCCCTGAACAGGGCGACGCGGTGTGCTTCGGCTACTGGGAAATGTTGTAGCGATACAGACAACCCAGAGGATTTTCTGGATTGATGTTGAGGGCAACAATCAATTTGCCAGGGTCCTGCTGATAATGAAGCCTGGAGAGAGAGTCGGTGGTCTCCTCGCGATGGATGACGCCACCCGCGTCTGAAAAATCGGAGTTGTAGCCACCGCTGCGTGTTTTCACACAGGCAATATAATTGCCCTTCTCGTCTCCACCAGAAACTACGATGTTATCAGTGAAAGGAACATGGTCCGCCCAGTTGACTCGCCTGTCGCTGCCGAGTTCTGCTGGAAGCGGCATGATATTCGGACTGCCGAAAACGTCGAAATCGGGCTTACCTTCTTCATCGAAGGCGATCAACATGCCGTATCGCTCACTCAAGGCGTTGCCCATGTTGGTGTAGCCGGATGCCGTGAACCTATTGGGGGCTCGCTGTCTCACAGTGTTGAGTTCGGCCCCCCTGGAGTTGTACCGGACTACCAGAACTCCGGGTCTTTCCGGGTGGCCGAAATTCTCACGGGGCGCGCCACTGTCTGAATTCAACATCACGACGAGACCGTCCGTGTTCACGTCGGGCTCGTATTTTTCGTAGCCTGCAAATAACAACAGCCCATTGTCCAGCACGCAACCGTCGCTGAGTGAGGTCGATGCATGCCGCAGTCTGTGCGTTATTTCAACTCGGCCATCTTTGCCGAATGCCTTCACGGGTGCTCCCTGCGCATCGAATTTGTAAAGGTGCGCCCTGAGCACGTCAGGCGTATGGTAATCAACGCCGACAATAACGCTGCCATCGGGTAGCGCGAACACGAATGCCGGGCCTTTTTTCGTAAGTCGTTGTGTGTCTGGGGGATCGATGATGACTTGGCCATTCTCGCCAAAACTGCTCACTCGATTGCCTTTGCTGTCGAGGCAGAGAATCGCGGGGCTAACCTCGCTCGACTTCCCATTGGTTGTGCTGCCCGCCATGAACAGCCGCCCATCGGCACCTTCTGCAATAGGCCCGCCAGAGGCCTGCTCATTGGCCAGGAACGAACCCATGACACGCCCTTCGACCCCAAACGCCAGGTCAACGGCACCCAAGTGGTTCAGCTTGGAAATGAAGAAGGAGCTATTGTCGAAGGTACTGGTAACCAGCAACGATTTATCGCGCAGCAGCGTCGATCCGGTGAGGGGCCGGGACTTCGTCGGGTCGTCCTGGAATATATCGTCAAGTTGAAGTTTGCCCTGGCCGCTTCCCCATGTAGCGTCGATTGTCGCCCTGATGTTCGCGGCTTTCTTTACGGTTGTCATATACGTCCCTGCGCGGTTGTCGTGAGGTCGGATTACTCGCCGGGCTTTAACACAGCCTCAACACCGTTCACCTGGCTTGAACTCACGATAGGCCTTCCTTTAGAGGACGCCTACTGTCAACTCTGACAGGTCGGGATACCGCTCGTCGCAGCAACTGGGTATCAGAGTTTTGCGCGCAATCCGAACCGCTTCATCAACGTCGATTCCAGCAAACCCTTCGGCAACAACGCCGCCAGCAACGGCAACGCCCGACTGCCGTTGCCGATGCGAACCAGCCGTGGCGGCTTGCTCTGCCGCACCGCTTTCAACAGCTCGGCAGCAAACTCACTGGCCGGGGTGGGTTTGTCCTGCGATGCCTTGGCCCGTGCCCGAATGCCTTCACGCAATGGAAACCACGGCGATTGCTCGTTGATCAATTGCTCGGCTTCATGTCCGGCATTCTTCGCAAAGCTCGATTCGATCGCGCCGGGCTGGACTTCCATCACACGAATGCCAAACGGTGCCAGTTCCATGCGCAAGGCATCGCTCAATGCATGCACCGCCGCTTTCGAAGCGCAGTAGGCGCCGGCAAATGGCGTGACCAGCACACCTGACACGCTGCCGATATTCACCACCAGCCCCTTGGCCCGACGCAGCAGCGGAAACAACGCGCGGGTGACGCCGACAATCGAAAACACGTTGGTCTCGAACTGGCGCTGCATCGCCTGCACGCCGCCGTCGAGCAGCGGCCCCATCGCGCCGTAACCCGCGTTGTTGATCAGTACATCAAGGCCGCCATGTTGCTGGTTCAGACGCTCGGCGAGTTGTTCCAGCGCAGCGCCATCGTTGACGTCCAGCTTGATAGCGCTGAAACCGGCAGCGCCCAGCGCGCTGACATCTTCAGCCTTGCGCGCACTGGCCCAGACTTCGTAGCCGGCGGCTTTGAACGCGTCGGCGAGGGCGCGGCCGATGCCGCTGGAACAACCGGTAATCAACGCAACGGGCATGGCGCATTCCTTGTGCAAAAGTCGGGGGAGGGGATCAGTCGGCAAAACTACCCTGCAAATGCTCGGCGCGAAACTCCAGGGTTTGCGGGCGATAGCCGGGGCGCAGCGGCGGCAGTGGCAAACAATCTTCCCAGGTGGCGCCGGCCTGCAGTTCGCCGGGGCCGCGATAGCGCGGGGCGGTGTATTGATTGTCGGCCAGATTGACCGTATCGCCCGGCGCGTACGCGGCCATGCGCCAACGCAGTTCGGTCAGCGGCACATCGTTACCGTTGTTCATTTTCAATTGCAGTGGACGGTCGGCCGGACATTGTTCGGGAGCATAGGCAATGCGCAGTTCCAGGCGCGCCAGTTGCTTGATCTCGCGGTTGTCCAGCCACACCACCCACATGGCTACGAAGCCGAGGCCGATGGCAGCGGCCACCGACACCGGCAAGGCCTTGGCCGGATAGCGCAGCAGCAGGATCAGCCAGGTGATGACCAGCAGGATGCCGATGAACATGCGGGAACGCTCCGTGAGTGAGTGAGCTTCATCCTACCGAAGGCGTCGCACAATGGATATTCGGGCGGCAACAAGCCTGCCGTTGGTCGGGACTGTAATTTCTGACAGTAGGCATCCACGTCCGGGCTTGCTCTCATGAGCGAAGGGCACACTGGGACGTTGACGCACTATGGGCATCCACCGCAATACGCCAACGCTTGCCGTGAACGATCCGCGCGGTTTGGCCATCCTCAACGTCAACTACTGGCGCGCCGATGCGGCGCTGGCAAGCGAGCCCCGGATCGAGCGGACGGTGCGCGACGCCGCCGGCCGTGCAGTCAAACAATGGGATGCGCGAATGTGGGCGTTGCAGGCGATTGATCCGCAAGCGCCCGCCAGCCTCAGCACCGTCCATGCCTTGAACGATATCGCGCTGCGCTCGGACAGTACCGATGCGGGAGCCCAGGTCCAGTTGCCGGGTTTGGCCGGCCAGACACTGTTCAACTGGGACAGCCGTGGCACATGGCGTGAAATTGCATACGATGACTTGCTGCGCCCTGTCGCGGTGCTCGAGGAAGGCACGGGCGAACCTCGCCGTTGTGCCGAGCGCTTTGCCTATGGCCGCCCCGGTGCGGGTGATCCGCTGCGCAATCAGCTAGGTCAGGTGGTTCGTCATGACGATCCCGGTGGCAGTGTTCTGTTCTCGCAGTTTGCGATCACCGGGCAGTGCAGTGAAAACATCCGTTACTTCACGCTTGAGCCGGTTGCCGCGGATTGGCCTGAGGCTATCGCCGATCGACAGAAGTTGCTCGAACCCCAAGGGGCAACCACACAGTGGCGCTACGCCCCGCTGGGGCCGGTGCTCGAACAGATCGATGCCGGTGGCAATCGGCAGGCCTTCGCACTGACACTCCACGGCCACTTACGCGCGGCTGACATACGGCTCAAGCTTCAGACTCAGGGCCATTCGGTCGTCAGCGATATTCGCTACAACGCTGACGGACAAGTCACTCATGAACTGGCAGGCAACGGCGTACTGACTACGCTGAGCTACCGTCCCGAAGACGGCCGCCCGCTCACGCGCCATGCTCAGGACAATCTGGGCAACGTGCTGCAGCATCTGATCTATGCCTACGACCCGATGGGCAATGTCACCAGTGTCGAAGACCAGGCATTGCCCGTGCGCTGGTTCGCCAACCAGCGCATCGAGCCGGTCAGTCGTTACCGCTATGACAGTCTTTACCAGTTGGCCCATGCCACTGGCTGGGAGGCCGGCGCTGCCGGTGGCGGGCCGGCCGCTGTTGCCAACTACAGCCAGAATTATCGTTATGACGCCGGCGGCAATTTGCTTGAGCTGACTCACGTCGGCCAACAGAGTCCAGGTCATCAACTGCAGGCCGCGCGCTATAGCAATCGGTGTTTGCCTTGGCGCGACGGTAAGCCGCCCTCCGAGGCAGAGATCGCTGCAGCTTTCGATCCGCGGGGTAACTTGCTGGTGCTGGATCAGGGACGCCGGTTGCAGTGGAATCTGCGTTGCCAGCTGGACTCGGTCGTGGTCGTTTCACGCCGATCAGATGCCGATGACCGAGAAAGCTATCTCTATGACGGCGCCGGTCAGCGGGTATGCAAAATGCGTTCGTCACGGACCTCTGCGCGCAGTCTTCTTGCCCAGGTGCGTTATCTGCCGGCGCTGGAGTTACGCACCGACACTGGCACGGATGAGAGCCTGCAAGTGATCATCGTGCAGACCGGGCTCAGCAATGTACGCATCCTGCATTGGCAAAGCCCACCGCCGACGGGCCTCAATAATCTCTTCCGATACAGTTTCAATGATCATCTGGGTTCGATCAGTCTTGAGCTGGGCGCGGATGCGCAGCTGATCAGCCGCGAGCATTTTTATCCATTCGGTGCAACGGCGTGGGCCGAAGAACCCGACGTCAGCTACAAGACCGCGCGGTATTCGGGAAAGGAACGTGACGCCACGGGACTTTACTATTACGGGTTTCGCTATTACGTGACGTGGCTGCAACGCTGGCTGAATAGCGATCCTGGCGGAGCGATCGACGGCCATAATCGCTATCGCGCGCTGCGCAATAACCCAATGACTTACAGGGACAGCGACGGGCGCAAGCCCGACAAGCCCGACAAGCCCGACAAGCCTGCTGGCGATCGGGTGTATCACGATCTTGCCGACAAAAAACTGGTCAATCCCACGCAAGCCGCCGGCATGCAGCCCGTGCGCCGTTACTTCGAGAATGACCCCAACCCTGACGTCCAGGCCTTCCGCGGTGAAATACCCTTGGTACTGGCGGAGCTGGGTGCCCGGGACAACTCCATGCTCAACACCCATCAGGCGCACGTAATCGCTGCTGCCCGGACGAACACGGCGTCGCCCTCCGGTGCTGTTCTTTATCATTCCGGAGAGCTGGTTTCATCAGCGATGAACAGAGTGGTGGGAGAGGAGGCTACCAGTCGGGTGATGGGACCCCTGTCTGTCGCTTTCAACAGCCCCGTTGAAGATCCCAAGGTATTGGCTGCAAGACGGGGAGCTGTAGCCACGGGCTTCAAGGTCGGTGGGAAATTATTGATGCACGCCTCCAATCCTGCCGTACAGCTGGTTGGAGCTGCGAGTGTGGCCCTGGGCAACGTGATGAATATTTCAGAGGCGCAGACGCGTATTCAACACAGAGTTTTGACCACCCCCGTCAATGCGCCGTTGTCACCGCCTTCGAATACACCCACAGTCGACTTTCATTCGTTGAACCCGGCATCGCCTGCACGTCATCAAGCGCAGCTTGCAGAGCACGGTGAAACACCGAGCCCATGGGCGCAACAGCTGTTGGTTGCCGGTTTTGCAGCGCCGTTGGACGGTGTTCATGCGATTGATGGCGCAACCGCCGAAGACAAGTGGATGAACAGACCTCGGCGAAACTCTGGCTTCGGCTAAACGAAAAAAAGCCCCCGCCCAGCCCGCTGCGGATAGGGAACGCAACGGGCTGGACGAGGGCTTCTTGTTTCAGCAGGCGATTACTGCGCGATGGTCTTCACCGACACGCCGCGTTCGATCGGGGTGGAGCGGCCGTAGATATCTTCGAAACGCTCGATATCGTCTTCACCCAAGTACGAACCCGACTGCACTTCGATGATTTCCAGCGGGATCTTGCCCGGGTTGCGCAGGCGATGCACCGAGGCGAT
>Ga0308163_10003185_pt1 | contig 14026 bp, 8 predicted proteins | sample PhyTR1_FD_201037 | JGI IMG/M metagenome (GOLD analysis project Ga0308163, IMG submission 201037) | Phyllosphere microbial communities from UC Gill Tract Community Farm, Albany, California, United States - DLSLT.R1 | ecosystem: Host-associated > Plants > Phyllosphere > Unclassified | place: USA... | reverse complement strand
GGGCTACGACCATAATTTCGTGCTGGACAAGGAGCCTGGCGCCTTGCAAGTGGCGGCGCGGGTGGTCGATCCGTCGTCCGGCCGGGTGCTGGAAGTGCTGTCGCAAGAGCCGGGTATCCAGTTTTATAGCGGCAACTTCCTGCATGGCGGGGTAAGCGGAAAAGGGCGCATCTACGGCCATCGCAGCGCCTTCTGCCTCGAACCGCAGCACTTCCCGGATTCGCCGAATCGTCCTGATTTTCCCTCGACGATCCTGCGTCCGAACGAAGAATACTCGACCGTAATGGGCTATAAGTTCAGCACGGTCTGAGGTATATCGTTTTTGGTATCGATATCGATAAACAATTTATTGGAAAGTTATCTCAGCACCACTTAGTATGTCCTATCGATGCGGGGCATGACATTCACGTCTCCGCACAGGAACATACTGAGGAGAAATGCATGTCTGAGAATGACAAAAAGGTGAAGCTGCGCTCCGCCGAGTGGTTTGGTACCCAAGATAAAAACGGCTTCATGTATCGCAGCTGGATGAAAAATCAGGGCATCCCTGATCACGAATTCGAAGGCAAGCCGATTATCGGCATCTGCAACACCTGGTCCGAGCTGACCCCGTGCAACGCGCACTTCCGCAAACTGGCGGAACACGTCAAGCGCGGCATTTACGAAGCCGGCGGCTTCCCGGTTGAATTCCCGGTCTTCTCCAATGGCGAATCGAACCTGCGTCCGACCGCCATGCTGACCCGTAACCTGGCATCGATGGACGTCGAAGAATCGATCCGCGGCAATCCGATGGACGGCGTGGTGCTGCTGGTCGGTTGCGACAAGACCACGCCTGCGCTGCTGATGGGCGCTGCATCGGTCGACATTCCGACCATCGTGGTGACCGGCGGCCCGATGCTGAACGGTAAACTGAACGGCAAGAATATCGGCTCCGGCACCGCCGTCTGGCAGTTGCACGAGCAAGTCAAGGCCGGTGAAATCTCGATGCACGAATTCATCGGCGCGGAGGCGGGCCACTCGCGTTCCGCCGGCACCTGCAACACCATGGGCACCGCATCGACCATGGCCTGCATGGCCGAATCGCTGGGCACTTCGCTGCCGCACAATGCCGCCATCCCTGCTGTCGACGCGCGCCGCTATGTGCTGGCGCATATGTCCGGCATCCGCATCGTCGAGATGGTGAAGCAGGATCTGAAGCTGTCGAAGATCCTGACCAAGGAGAATTTCGAAAACGCGATCCGCGTCAACGCCGCCATCGGCGGCTCGACCAACGCCGTGATCCACCTGAAAGCCATCGCCGGCCGTATCGGCGTGGACCTGGAGCTGGAAGACTGGACCCGCGTGGGTCGTGGCACGCCAACCATCGTCGACCTGCTGCCGTCGGGCCGCTTCCTGATGGAAGAGTTCTATTACGCCGGCGGCCTGCCTGGCGTGATCCGCCGCATGGGCGACGGTAACATCCTGCCGCACCCGAACGCGCTGACCGTCAACGGCAAGACCATCTGGGAAAACTGCAACGACGCGCCGATCTACGATGCAGAGGTGATTCGCACGCTGGATAACCCGATCCGCAAGGACGGCGGTATCTGCATCCTGCGCGGCAACCTGGCGCCACGCGGCGCGGTGCTGAAGCCATCGGCTGCGACGCCTGAACTGATGCAGCATCGCGGCAAGGCCGTGGTGTTCGAGGACTTCGAGCATTACAAGTCGCGCATCATGGACCCGAACCTGGACGTCGACAAGGACTCCGTGCTAGTGATGAAGAACTGCGGCCCGAAAGGCTACCCTGGCATGGCGGAAGTGGGCAATATGGGCCTGCCGCCGAAATTGCTGGCGGCTGGCGTCAAGGACATGGTGCGGATCTCGGATGCGCGCATGTCGGGCACCGCCTACGGCACCGTAGTGCTGCACGTGGCGCCGGAAGCCATGGCTGGCGGCCCGCTGGGCATCGTCAAGGATGGCGACTGGATTACGCTGGACTGCGCCGGCGGCAAGCTGGATCTGGAAATCTCGGACGAGGAAATGGCGGCTCGCCAGGCGGTTCGCGTGACGGGCAGTGCGCCTGGTCCGAAAACCGGTTACCAGCAGCTGTACATCGAGCACGTGCTGCAAGCTGATGAAGGCTGCGATTTCGACTTCCTGGTCGGTAATCGCGGCTCGGCCGTGCCACGCCACTCGCATTAATTCCGGAGACTTTGCATGCTACTCGTACAATTTAAAAATGAACAAGGCGCGCGTCAGGTCGGCGTGCTGGAACAGAACACCATCCGTATTATCGACGGCTACAGCACTACTTACGCGCTGGCCCAGGATGCAATCCGCAAATCGGTCGGCCTGGCCGCGCTGGCGGAAAAATCCGCCGGCACGCAAACCGCTTCGTTCGACGCAGTGGCCGCCGCTGGCCGCCTGCTGTCGCCACTGGATCACGGCGACGACGCACATACCTATGTCACCGGCACCGGCCTGACCCACCTTGGTTCCGCCGATACCCGCGATGCCATGCACAAGAAAATCGGCGGCGACGTTGAATCGCTGAGCGACTCCATGAAGATGTTCCGCATGGGCGTGGAAGGTGGCAAGCCAGCTGCCGGCGCAGCAGGCGTGCAGCCGGAATGGTTCTACAAGGGCGACGGCACGATCGTTGCCGCCAGCGGCCAGGATCTGTCCATGCCGGATTTTGCGCTGGACGGCGGCGAAGAGCCGGAAGTCGCGGGCCTGTACGTCATCGGCGACGATGGCCAGCCGTATCGCGTCGGTTTCGCCATCGGTAACGAATTTTCGGACCACGTGACCGAACGCCAGAACTACCTGTACCTGGCGCACTCCAAGCTGCGCGTCTGCGGCCTGGGCCCGGCGCTGCTGGTAGGCGAAGCGCCGGCCAGCATCGAAGGCACTTCGCGCATCTACGACAAGGAAGGCAAGGTACGCTGGGAGAAGCCATTCTTCAGCGGCGAACAGAATATGTCGCACACCATCGCCAACCTGGAACACCATCACTTCAAGTATCCGCTGTTCAAGCGTCCGGGCGACGTGCATGTGCACTTCTTCGGCACCGCTACCCTGAGCGTGGCAGACAACATCGTGGTGCAGCCTGGCGAGACCTTTGAAATCGAGTCACCGCAATTTGGCCCGGCGCTGCGCAACAAGCTGTCCGTGTACAAAACCGACGTGGCGAAAGTGAAAACCCTATGATGATTACCGGCGATGCATTGATCGGCGGCCAGGCCGTCACCGGCACGGGCGCGGGCGTTCGCGCCTTCAACCCGGCGCTAGGCCAGGTTATCGAACCTGAATTCCGCACCGTGGACGCGGCGCAGATCGACCAGGCTTGCCGCCTGGCTGATGAAGCGTTCGACACCTTCCGCGCGCTGAGCGACGACAAGCGTGCCGCCTTCCTCGATACCATCGCCGAGCAGATCATGGCGCTGGGCGACGTACTGGTCGAGCGCGTGATGGAGGAAACCAGCCTGCCGCGCCCCCGCGTGGAAGGTGAGCGTGGCCGCACCGTCGGCCAGCTGAAACTGTTTGCCAACCTGCTGCGCGAAGGCTCGTGGAACGATGTGCGCCTTGATAAAGCGCTGCCGGATCGGACGCCGCCGCGTCCAGACCTGCGCATGCGCATGATCGGCCTTGGTCCTGTGGCTGTTTTCGCCGCCAGTAACTTCCCGTTGGCTTTTTCTGTCGCCGGTGGCGACACCGCGTCGGCGCTGGCCGCCGGCTGCCCGGTGGTGCTGAAGGCGCACTTTGCGCACCCTGGCACGTCGGAGCTGGTCGGCCGCGCAGTGGTCAAGGCGGTGGAGATCTGCGGCCTGCCGGCCGGTGTGTTCTCGCTGCTGACCGGCGTGGGCAATGAACTGGGCATCGCGCTGGTGCGCCATCCGGCCATCAAGGCTGTGGGCTTCACCGGCTCGCGCGGCGGCGGCATGGCGCTGATGGCTGCTGCTGCGGCGCGTCCTGTGCCGATTCCGGTGTATGCGGAAATGAGCTCGATCAATCCGGTTTTCCTGCTGCCGGAAGCGCTGAAGAACCGTGCAGAAGATATCGCCGCTGGCTTTGCCGCGTCGCTGACGATGGGCGTGGGCCAGCTATGCACCAATCCTGGCCTGGTGCTGGCGATTGATGGCCCGGACCTGCAACGCTTCACCGCTGCCGCCGCGCAGGCGCTGGTGGGCGGTGCAGCTTGCCCGATGCTGTCGCCGGGTATCGCCGGTAACTTCGCACGCGGCGTGAGCCAGCTGGCGGAACACGCGGACGTGAAGACGGCTGCGCTGGCGCCGCAGGCAGAAGGCAAGGGCGCGCCGGCGCTGTTCGTGTCATCGGCATCAGCCTTCCTCTCGCAGCACGCACTGCAGGAAGAGATCTTTGGCCCGGCGTCGCTGGTGGTCGCTTGCAAGGATGTGGCGGAACTGCGTCAGGTAACCGAGAAACTGGAAGGCCAGCTGACCGCCACGCTGCAAATGGATGAAGGCGATCTGGAAGCGGCGCAGGCGCTGCTGCCGGTACTGGAGCGCAAAGTGGGCCGCATCCTGGCCAACGGCTATCCGACCGGCGTGGAAGTCTCTAGCGCGATGGTGCACGGTGGGCCGTTCCCATCGACGTCGGATGGTCGCAGCACCTCGGTTGGCACGGGCGCGATTACGCGTTTCCTGCGTCCGGTATGCTACCAGAACCTGTCGCAAGGCTTGCTGCCTGACGTCCTGCGCGACGGCGGATCGGCTACCTGGCTGCGTCGTGAAGGCGAATTGACCCGTAACTAAGAAACCGTAACTAAGAAACCGTAACTAAGAGACCGTAACTAAAAAGATCCTGGTCCCGGCGCTTGCCGGGACCAGGACGATACTGGAGAGCGTATGACACAACTGGCCAAGTTTGGCAGCCTGCGCGGCAAGCGCGTATTCATTACCGGCGGCGGCACCGGCATCGGTGAAGCGATGGTGATTTCGTTTGCGGAGCAGGGCGCGCAAGTCGCCTTCGTCGACATCGCCCGCGATCCCAGCCTGGCCCTGATCCGCCGCGTCAAGGAAGCCGGCTATCCTGAGCCGTTGTTCCGCCAGTGCGACATCACCGACATCCCCGCGCTGCAAGCCACCATGACTGAACTGGCCGGCCTGGCAGGCGACTTCGACATCCTGGTGAATAACGCCGCCAACGACCAGCGCCATGAAACGGCGGAAGTCACGCAGGCATTCTGGGACAAGTGCATTGCTGTCAACCAGCGTCCGATGTTCTTTACCTGCCAGGCGGTCCTGGAAGGGATGAAGAAAAAGGGCGCCGGCTCCATTATCAACGTTGGTTCGATTTCGTGGCATGTCAAGAACGCCGGCTATCCGGCGTACGCCACCACCAAGGCAGCCACGCATGGCCTGACGCGCGGCCTGGCGCGCGAATTCGGCGCGCACGGCATTCGCGTCAACACAGTCACGCCTGGATGGGTCATGACCCAGCGGCAGATCGACCTGTGGCTGGACGACGCGGGCGAAGCAGATATCAAGCGTAACCAGTGCCTGCAGAATAAGCTGATGCCGCAGCATGTGGCGTCGATGGTGCTGTTCCTGGCCGCCGATGATGGCGCCATGTGCACCGCGCAGGAATTTATTGTCGACGCAGGCTGGGTATAAACCGCCTGCAGTAGCACCGTTCGCCCCCGGAGACACCGCGCACAGACGCGGCGGGGTATCTCAACCATAGTTAAATGGTAGGAACATGGTGAATACAACCGTAGTCACGGCGCTGACCTGCGCCGCAGCAATCCTCGCAGCCGCCCCGGCAGCCGCACAATCTGCAGCAGCAGCCCAACCCGGCGCCGCGCCCGCTGCGTCCAGCGCCGCCGCGTCGGCAGATGCTGCTCGCCAGGCGCCGCTGCGCAGCCCTGACAAGCACATCACGGTCGCCGTCCGCGCGACGGATGGCAGGCTGACCTACGCGATTGCCCGCGATGGCAAGCCGGTGCTGCTGGCGTCGGAGCTTGGCTTGCAACTGGCTGGTGCTGACTTGGCCAATGATCTGTCGCTGGCCGCCACCTCCACGCCGCGGGCCGTCGAGGACCACTACCAGATGGCAGTCGGCAAGCGCAAGGACATCAGCTATCGCGCCAATGAACAAACCTGGACGCTGCAAAACGCCAGGCAGCAGAAGATCGACATCGTGTTCCGGGTATCGAACGATGGCGTGGCCTTCCGCTACATCGTCGCCGAACCATCGCTGCCGCTGAAAAAGCTGCTGCAGGAACGAACCACGTTCGCCTTGCCGTCCGGTGCAAAAGCCTGGCTGCAGCCGATGTCTGTAGCGCAAACCGGCTGGAGCAACACCAATCCGTCGTATGAAGAGCACTACCAGATGGAGATCCCTGTCGGGACGAAGTCGCCAACCGAGGCGGGCTGGGTATTCCCGGCGCTGTTCCGCACCGGCGCCAACTGGCTCGCCATCTCCGAATCCAATATGGACGGCACCTGGCAAGCATCGCGCCTGGCGCAGGACTCCACCGATGGCAAGTACGGCATCGGCAATCCGATGGCGGCCGAGGTCTACACCAACGGCGGCCTGATGGCGGAAGCGGAGGGCACGCTGACGTCGCCATGGCGCATCATCGCCCTCGGCTCGCTGGCCACCATCACCAACTCCACGCTGGGCACCGACCTTGCTGCGCCGGCCGTCGCCTTCGATGCGGCGCGCATCAAGCCGGGGCGGGCTTCCTGGAGCTGGGCGATCCTGAAAGACGACTCCATCGTCTATGACGTACAGAAGAAATTCATCGACTACGCCGCCGAGATGAAATGGGAATACACGCTCATTGACGTCAACTGGGACCGCAATATCGGCTACGACAAAATCAAGGAACTGGCTGATTACGCGGCGAAGAAAAACGTTGGCCTGATCCTCTGGTACAACTCGTCGGGCCCATGGAATAAAACCGAATACTCGCCCAAGGGGCAATTGCTCACGCACGAGCAACGTGTGAAGGAATTCAAGCGCCTGGGCGACATTGGCATCAAAGGCCTGAAGATCGACTTCTTCGCCGGCGACGGCCAGTCGATGATCGCCTACTACAACGACATACTGCGCGACGCGGCCAACGCCGGCCTGCTGGTCAACTTCCACGGCTCCACGCTGCCGCGCGGCTGGCACCGCACCTGGCCCAACCTGATGACGATGGAAGCCATCCGTGGCTTCGAGTTCACTACTTTCGAGCAGAAGGACCAGGACGCGATGCCGAGCCACGCCGCCGTGCTGCCCTTTACGCGCAACCTGTTCGACCCGATGGACTTCACCCCGGTGGTCTTCGGCGATATTCCGAAGATCAAGCGCGCCAGTACCAACGGCTTTGAACTGGCCACTTCGGTGCTCTACCTGTCCGGCATCCAGCACTTCGCCGACACGCCCGAAGGCATGGCCAGCGTACCGGACTATGTCAGGAAATTCATGCAGGATGTGCCGCGCAGCTGGGATGACAGCCGCCTGGTGGATGGCTATCCGGGCAAATATGCTGTCATTGCGCGCCGTTCCGGCGGCACCTGGTACATCGCCGGCATCAACGGCGGCGATAAGGAAAAAACGCTGACGCTGGACTTGTCCTTCGTCGGCAGCAAGCAGGGCGTCATCCTCACCGATGGCAAGGAGGCCCGCAGTTTCAGCCAGCGCGCTATCACCGCCGGCAAAAAAGTAGCAGTAACCGTCAAGCCGCATGGCGGCTTTGTCATCCAACTATAAAATCAGGAGACTGAAACATGAACCCAATCAAACGTGGCGTACTCGCGCTGTGCATGCTGGCCTCGGGCGGCGCATTCGCCGCTGAAATCACCATCGACACCGGCAAGCCGGGCGCCGTGATTAATAAGGACGTCTACGGCCAGTTCGCCGAACACCTGGGCACCGGCATTTACGAAGGTATCTGGGTAGGTCCGAAATCGAAGATCCCGAACACCAAGGGCTGGCGTAACGACGTGGTCGGCGCACTGAAAGATATCCAGGTGCCGCTGGTGCGCTGGCCAGGCGGTTGCTTTGCCGATGAATACCATTGGCGCGACGGCATCGGCGCGCGCGAAAAGCGTCCGGTCAAGGTCAATACCAACTGGGGCGGCGTGGATGAATCCAACGCCGTCGGCACGCACGAATTCTTCGACCTGGTCGACCTGCTTGGCGCCGACGCTTACGTCAACGGCAACCTGGGCACCGGCAGCGCGCAGGAGATGTCGGAGTGGGTCGAATACATGACCTCCGACAGCAAGTCCACGCTGGCCAACCTGCGCCGCAAGAACGGCCACGACAAACCGTTCAAGGTAGCGTACTTCGCAGTCGGTAACGAGGCCTGGGGCTGCGGCGGCAATATGAGCCCGCAGTATTACTCGGACCTGTACAAGCAGGTCGAAACCTTCCTGCGCGCGCCAAAACAATATCGGCCGAAGATTATCGCCAGCGGCGGCAATGACAATGACCTGGCCTGGTCCGATGTGCTGAGCAAGGAACTGAAAAAGCAAACCGAGGGCATCAGCTTCCACTACTACACCATCCCGACCGGCAAGTGGGAAGTCAAGGGCGCTTCGACCGGCTTCCAGGAAAACGAGTGGATCTCCACGCTGTCCAACACCATGCGCATGGAAAGCCATATCCAGAAGAACAGCGCGGTGATGGACAAGCATGATCCGGAGAAGAAGCTGGGCCTGTTCGTTGACGAGTGGGGCACCTGGTATGACGTGGAAAAGGGCACCAATCCTGGCTTCCTGTTCCAACAGAACACCCTGCGCGATGCGGTTGTGGCTGCGCTTAACTTCAACATCTTCCACGCCCATGCGGAACGCGTACGCATGACGAATATCGCGCAGATGGTCAACGTGCTGCAGGCGATGATCATCACCGACAAGGACAAGATGCTGCTGACGCCAACCTATTACGCGTACCAGATGTATGTGCCGTTCCAGGGCGCGACCTCGCTGCCGATCGCATTGAAGGATAATCCGGATTATTCGGCGGGCGGTTTCAAGGTGCCAGAGATTAGCGCATCGGCAGCACGCGCCAAGGACGGCAAGGTGTATGTGGCGCTGGTGAATACCAACCCGAACAAGGCGGTTGATGTGGCGCTGAATATTCCTGGCCAGTCGGTGAAGTCGGTCAAGGGACGTGTGCTGACTGCTGCTGCGATGGATGCGCATAATACGTTCGCTGCGCCGCAAGCCATCAAGCCTGCGCCGTTCAGTGCTGCTGCTGGCGCCGATGGCAAGCTGAGTATCAAGGTTCCAGCCAAGGCTGTGATCGTGGTCGCGGTGGAGTAAACGCATGGACGACATCAAGCTCACGCGCCGGAAAGTGATTGCCGCCGGCGGCGTGGCGCTGATGTTGGCCGGCTGCGGCGGCGGAGGTGGCGGCAGCGCCACACCGACGCCGACGCCCGCGCCGACACCGACACCGACGCCTACGCCTACGCCAACGCCAACACCGACACCGACGCCAACACCGACACCGACGCCAACACCGACACCGACCACCATCACGTTCGGCGAAGCATCGGTCCACGATCCCTCCGTCATCAAGGTAGACGGAACGTTTTACGTGTTCGGCTCGCACCTGGCCGCCGCCAAGTCCACGGATCTGATGAACTGGACCAAAATCGCCGATGGCGTCACTGCGACCAACCCGCTGTTCAGCAACGTGGTAACCGCGCTGGCCGACACCTTCGCCTGGGCGCAGGTAACCGATACCTGGGCGCCGGACGTGGTGAAACTCGCCGACGGCAAGTTCTACCATTACTACTGCGCCTGCAAAGGCGACTCGCCGCGTTCGGCGCTGGGACTCGCTGTCGCGGACAAGGTTGAAGGGCCATACGTCAACAAGCAGATCCTGCTGAAATCCGGCATGTGGGGCCTGCCGGGCGAAGATGGCGTAACCATCTACGACGCGCTGACCATGCCTAATGTGGTGGACCCGAACACATTCTTCGACCAGAACGGCAAGCTGTGGATGATCTACGGCTCGTACTCGGGCGGTATCTTCATCCTCGAAATGGATGCCGCTTCCGGCGTGCAGAAACCGGGGCAGGGCTATGGCAAGCATCTGATCGGCGGCAACCATAGCCGCATTGAAGGCGCCTATGTGATGTACAGCCCGCAGTCGAAGTACTACTACATGTTCACATCGTTCGGTGGCCTGGATGCGAATGGCGCGTACAGCATGCGGGTTGCGCGTTCGCTGAACCCGGACGGCCCGTATCTGGACGCGAAGAATAACGACATGGCCAATGTCAAGTCGAATCCGGCCTTGCCGCTGTTTGACGATGCGACCATCGCGCCGTTCGGCCAGAAGATCATGGGCAATCACCAGTTCGCGCTGGCGACTGGCGAAGCGGGCGTGGCGCTGGGTTACGTTTCACCGGGTCACAACTCGGCTTACTATGAAGCGTCGACCGGGCAGTACTTCCTGATCTTCCATACACGCTTCCCGAACTCCGGTGAGCTGCATCAGATCCGCGTGCACGAGATGTTCATCAACGCGGACGGCTGGCCGGTAGTGGCCCCATTCCGGTATGCGCCGTTGAGCAAGAACGCGACGCCGCTGTCGGCGGAAGTGACAGCTGCCGATGTGGCGGGTACATACAAGATGATCAACCACGGCAAGGATATTTCGACGACGATCAAGACGTCCGTGAATGTACTGCTGGCGGCGGATGGCACGGTGACCGGTGCCGCTACCGGCACGTGGAAGCATGACGGCAGCAACAGGATCACCCTGGCGTTGGGTAGTGCTGGCACATTTGCAGGCGTCTTGTCGCGTCAATGGAATACCAATGCCAGCGCGTTTGTGGTGACGTGGACTGCACAATCGGTGGACGGTGTATCCATCTGGGGTGCGCGCACAGGTAATTAAGAGAGGCGAATCATGAAGTATGTTTTATCGACGGTGGCGTTTTCACTGGCAGCAATCGGCTGCACGGCCAAGGAAGTGAGCGTGCATGACCCGGTGATGGCCAAGGAGGGTGATACCTACTATGTGTACAGCACCGGGCCAGGCATTACTTTCTATAGCTCGAAGGATATGCAGAACTGGACGCCGGAAGGCCGCGTTTTCAAAGGCCAGCCGGTGTGGGCGAAGAAGGCTGCGCCGACGTTTGACGACCATATCTGGGCGCCGGACATCCAGTTCCATAACGGGAAATACTATCTGTACTATTCCGTTTCGGGTTTTGGCAAGAACACGTCCGGCATCGGCGTCACCGTCAATAAAACGCTGAATCCCCGCTCGCCCGACTACAAGTGGGAGGACCAGGGAATGGTGCTGCAGTCCGTGCCTCACCGCGACGACTGGAATGCCATCGATCCGAATGTCATCGAAGATCAGCAGGGCAATGGCTGGATGTCGTTTGGTTCATTCTGGAGCGGGCTGAAAATCGTCAAGCTGAATAAAGAGTGGACCGGTCTGGCGGAGCCGCAGGAGTGGCATGCGATCGCCAGCCGTACCAATGGTGCATCCCACGCCGGCGCGGACGCCGGTGTGGGCGAAATCGAGGCGCCCTACATCTTCAGGAAGGGCGACTATTATTATCAGTTCGCGTCGTTTGGCTTGTGCTGCAAGAAGGGCGACAGCACGTATCACGTCATGGTTGGCCGCTCGAAAGCGGTAACCGGTCCTTATCTGGACAAGAGCGGCGTGGATATGATGAAGGGCGGCGGCTCGCTGGTGATTGCCGGTGACAAGGACTGGAAAGGCCTGGGCCACAACAGCGCCTACACCATGGACGGCAAGGACTACCTGGTGCTGCACGCCTATGAGACGGCGGATAACTACCTGCAAAAGCTGAAGATCATGCCGATGAAGTTTGACGCCGCCGGCTGGCCGACGGTCGATCGGGCTGACCTTAACAAATATCGCAGCGTTCAGCTGCCATCGAAATGATGAACAATCTGCGCGCTCCTGCGCGCCGTCGCGCGCTGAAACTGGCCGCCGGCGCTGCGGCTACGGTGGCGTCGCACGGTGCGCTTGCCGCAACGTCGCAAGCGCCGCCGCCGGACGGCGCGGTTGCGCTCTTCGCGCTGAACGCCGTGCGGCTCGGACCGAGTCCGTTCCTCGAAGCCCAGCAGACCGACCAGCGTTACATTCTTTCGCTGGACGCCGACCGCCTGCTGGCGCCATTCCTGCGCGAAGCGGGCCTGCCGCTAAAGCAGCCCAGCTACGGCAATTGGGAATCCAGCGGTCTGGATGGCCACATGGGCGGCCATTACCTGTCCGCGCTGGCCCTGATGTATGCCGCCACCGGCGACAGCGAGATCCATCGGCGGCTGGACTACGCGGTGGCGGAACTCAAGCGCTGCCAGCAAGCCAACGGCGATGGCTACATTGGCGGGGTTCCCGGCGGCGCGGCCGCATGGCGGGATATCGCCAATGGCAAACTCCAGGCGGACAATTTCTCCGTCAATGGCAAATGGGTCCCGTGGTACAACCTGCACAAAACCTACGCCGGACTGCGCGACGCCTGGACCTATGCAGGGAACCAGGACGCTCGCGCCATGCTCATTGCGCTATGCGACTGGACCATCGGCCTGGCCGCACATCTCAGTGAAGAACAAATGCAATCCATGCTGCGCGCAGAACACGGCGGCATGAACGAAGTGCTGGCGGACGTGTCGCAGATGACCGGCCAGCAAAAATACATGGACATGGCGATCCGCTTCTCGCATCAGGCTATCCTGAAACCGCTGGAGGATGGCAAGGACCAGCTCACGGGCCTGCACGCCAACACGCAGATCCCCAAGGTCATCGGCTTCAAGCGCATCGGCGACATCACCGGTCGCAAGGACTGGCAAAAGGCTGCCGCCTTCTTCTGGCAAACCGTGCATGATCACCGCACGGTTGCCATTGGCGGCAACAGCGTCAAGGAGCACTTCCACGACGACAAGGACTTCTCGTCCATGATCGACGAGGTGGAAGGCCCGGAGACCTGCAACACCTATAACATGCTCAAGTTGACGGAATTGCTGTTCCAGGGCGACGCCCAAGGCAGCTACGCCGACTATTACGAGCGCGCGCTGTACAACCATATCCTCTCGTCGCAGCATCCGCGCAGCGGTGGCTTTGTCTACTTCACGCCGATGCGGCCGAACCATTATCGCGTCTACTCGCAGCCGCAGAAAGCCATGTGGTGCTGCGTGGGCTCCGGCATCGAAAGCCACGCCAAGTATGGAGAATTCATCTATGCGCATCGCGGCGACACGCTGTATGTGAACCTGTTCATCCCGTCCACGCTGGACTGGCGCGAGCAGGGCGTGCAGATCCGCCAGGCCAACCGCTTTCCGGACGAAGACAACAGCACCATCACCATCAAGGGCAACCAGACTTTCACGCTGAAGCTCCGCTATCCGGAATGGGTGGAGCCGGGCGCCTTGCGCGTCAGCGTCAATGGCAAGCAGGTCGTCGCCGCCATCGGCGCAGACCGTTATGTCAACGTGCGCCGCCAATGGCGCGATGGCGACCGGGTCGATATCAACCTGCCGATGAAAACGCGGCTGGAGCAGATGCCCGATCAATCGGCCTACTACGCCGTGCTGCATGGCCCGGTGGTGCTGGCCGCGAAAACCAATCCCTTCCCTGGCGAACAGCTTCATTACCTGGCCGACGACAGCCGCATGGGCCATATCGCCAGCGGCCCGGTGGTGCCGCTGGAGCAGGCGCCGGTGCTGGTCAGTGACAGCACGGCTTTCGCCAGCCGCTTCCGTCCCGTACCTGGCCGCCCGCTGACCTTTACCGCATCGGGACTGGTGCAGGCGACCACCAGTGGACCGATCACCTTCGTGCCGTTCTTCCGGGTTCACGACGCGCGCTACGTGGTCTACTGGCCGTACTCGACGCCGGGCGACCTGTCGAAACGCCGCGCGCAGGCTGCAGAGGACGAGAAGGAGCGCCTGGCGCTGGATGCGCAAACCATTGACCAGGTGGCGCCGGGCGAGCAGCAGCCTGAATCCGACCACTTCTTCAAGGCCGAGGGCGCAGATGCCGGCATCAACAAGGGCAAGCACTGGCGCCATGCGAGCGGGTGGTTTAGCTA
>Ga0308163_10003182_pt1 | contig 14031 bp, 14 predicted proteins | sample PhyTR1_FD_201037 | JGI IMG/M metagenome (GOLD analysis project Ga0308163, IMG submission 201037) | Phyllosphere microbial communities from UC Gill Tract Community Farm, Albany, California, United States - DLSLT.R1 | ecosystem: Host-associated > Plants > Phyllosphere > Unclassified | place: USA... | reverse complement strand
CACGAAAGCCCGGCTCCGCCATGGCGGGGTGAGCCTGCAGATCCCTGGCTCAACCCAGCGACACGCCCATAACGTCATCCACGTCGTCGTAATCGGCGTTCTCACCTTCCTCCAGCGGCGCCGTCAAAACGTCCACCGGCGCGTCCCGGTGCGTGATCACCAGGAGCGGTCCCGCCTTGCCGCTCAACTCGGCGAGCGTGTATTCCGGCAAGTCGTTGGCCGCGATCAGACGGCGCAGAATGCGGCAAAACTCTTTGAACGTGCCCACACTCCCGCTGCGCTCGTAGATGAGCTTGAACGTCCATTTCGCCCGGGCCTTACCGGCGGCACGCCGGGCCAACCGGTACAGAAAACGCCCAATGCCTGGCTCGATCAAGAAATACTCTGGGTGCACGGTTAGCACGCCAGGCGCGTTCGTTTCGACCACTTCGTCATACACCCACTGCGGGAGCTCAATGGAAACGCTCGCCAGCCGGCCGTTGTCCGCGTAAGTCACGGTTTCATAGCTGTTGATCAGCCCGACCCCCTTGGCGGTGCGCATGGCGCGCTTGCCCTTGGCTTGTGTCGTCGTGACGACCTCAACGAACGTAGTGCTCAGGCGCTTGAGCGCGCCCTCGATTTCCTCGTACTGCCGCCCCCCATCCGAGCGGCGGCAGAACTTGAGAATCTCCGAGACATGGGGCTTGAAGATGCGGCTGGGCTTCTCCCCGCGGCCTTGCCGGTGGAGGTTCATCGCATCGTTCAGATGGGAAATCGCCATCAGGACAATGTCGTAGTCCCACACCGAGGCCATGCCAGCCTCGCCGGACACAACCTCCACATAGCCATCGGCACGCTCGTAGCGAATCGTTTCGTTCGCCCGTTTGTCCTTCTTGGACAGCCGAAACACCGCCACATCCATGATGCTGCGGCTGTCTTTGGTGGCCACGTCGTACAGCAAGGGCACGAAGAAATCAGCCTGCGCATCGCCGCCTGGTGGCTTGCGCAGCGTATTGCCGGCCGATGGGTCTTCCTCGTCGGATTCCTTGGCCAGACCATCACCGGCATGCAAAAACCGCTGCTCGGCCTGCTCGAAGGTTTCATCCGGCAAGGCCTGCGCTTCGACCAGCTGGCGACGCTTGGCCCGGATCTTCTCGGTGCGCGCGATCACCGAGGCCGGCAAAGGCGCTTTCTTGACCTTGGGCGCGCCATCATCGAGCTCCAAGGCAGATTGCTCGGCGCCACTTTTACGAAGATTGGGCATGTCTTTATCTCGTTGAAGAACCGACGAAACCTAGCCTAGAGATCTCGCACTGGCAACCGATGCATTCCTTTGCAAGCATGAGTACATGCTTGCACTTTTTCATGCAAACATGAATGCATGCAAGAAGTGGCCGATTTTTTGACCACGCTCGGCAGCTGCAACCTTGATAGCTCGCACCTTGTCATGGAAGCAGCTCGAATGCATGCTTTTACTTTTTCATGAAAGCATGCACACATGCAAGCATGAATTCGCTGATTGTCTGATCACGCTCGGCAGCGGCGATCTTGATGGCCCGCACCTCTTCGCGAGGCAACCGAACCTGCAAAGGCACCTGGTCGGCCTTGGACTTGGGCGCTGGCTCTTCTTTCACCGCATGGGCACGGGCCGGCGTGGCCGCCTGTGGGGTTTGCTGCGGAACGCGCAGGGCATCGGGGGTCAGGGCAATAGCTTTAGCCATTCGTCACTCCTTTCTTCTTTTTCATGTTTGCATGCAAGCATGCTTGTATGTTCTTCCACAAGGCCGCAGTCTCTATGGCCGCCGGCCCCTTGGCCGATAGCTCGATGGCCGTGCGCCCATCGGTCATGGCGGCGGCATACGGCACGCGATCGGCAATAAAGGTTTCAGCCACCGGGCCGAAGTGCGACAAAGCTGCAGCGGCCTGCGCCGTGATGCTGGCATTCGCCTTGGCCTGGTTGAGGATGAACAGGAAGGGGATCCCCGCCTCCTTCAGAATATTCACCGTCGCCGACGCCGCCCACAGGTCCGAAGGACTCGGGCGTATCGGAACAAGCACCAGGTCCGCCAGCTGGAACAGGGCGGCATTCTGGTCCGTCCTGGTGGGCGCGGTATCCACAAAGCAAAAGGCCGCCTTGCGGTCCTTGAGCACCCGCAAGCCGTTCGAGATCTCGGCAAGCGGCACTTCCACCCGCTGCGGGAACTCGTCCTCGCGATGTTCATGCCAGGTGCTGAGCGTGCCTTGCGGATCCGTGTCGATGACATACACCGGACCATCTCCACCACGCTCGGCCTGCACGGCCAGATGGGCGCAAAGCGTGGTTTTACCGCTGCCGCCCTTCTGGGAATTGATTACGATAGTCTTCATGCAAGCATGCTCCTAGCTTTTCATGTTTTTATGAATGCATGCAATCATGCATGATTTTTTGCAAAAACGCTACTTCCTTCGCTTCCAAACACAAAGCTAGTTGCCTCTAAAGCCAAGCTGTCCACGTTCCTGTTCAGTCCAACTTTTAGTCACGCACTACTGTATAAATAAACAAGTGTTGACATTTATCGTTTATCGATATACAATAAAGCCTCATGAATAAAAAAAGAGGAGGTTTATGGCGATTCAGTCTTTTAAGTGCAAAACAACAGCAGACCTGTTTCACACAGGCAAGTCCGTAAAATTCGCGGCGATATCGAAGCCAGCAATGATGCGCTTGGGGTTCTTAGAGGCAGCGGTGGTACTCAGCGATTTGAAGCTTCCACCAAGCAACAACCTGCACCCCATGGTAAAAGAAAAGCAACGTCTTGGTCAGCATGCTATTAGCATTAATGACAAGTACAGAATATGCTTTAAGTGGGGCGTTAATGGCCCCGAAGACGTAGAAATAGTGGATTACCACTAAGTAGTTTTTAGTATTTAAGCCGCCCCGTTTGGGGCGGCAATAAATGAAAGAATGCCCCCTTTTTTGGGGATCCTAAATTTATGTTAACTGCCCTTAAAGTAGTTTAATAGTTAGGAAAATAGTTATGACTTCAAAAGTTAGCTTCCCAGCAGGCCGCAATGGCATGCCTCCTATGCATCCAGGCGAAATTCTGAAAGAATTGTACCTAGATCCAATGGGATTATCTGTAAACAAACTGGCTGAGCGTATGCACGTTACGGCTACGCGTATAAATGATGTTGTACGCGGCAAACGCGGTATTACCGCAGATACAGCAATGCGTCTAGGCAAGGTTTTTGGCACTACTGCGCAACTTTGGCTCAATCTACAAAATATGTATGAGCTTCGCCTGATTGAAACGTCTGAAGACGATTCAATATCTACATTAGAGCCTTTTGAGATGTTGGAACTCGCCTAAATTTTGCACTTAGAATCGTCATTAATAAGGTCCCTTCATGGGACCTTTTTTTATGCGGATTAAATCCGATTCTGGATTGAACTCTCTATGAACTCTATGAGCCTTTTGCCACCTGTTGTCAGACACATGTGGATATTGGCTAAAAGAGGCTTAGTGCTTTTAAACTCAGGACCTACAATAAAGTCATGTCCGCCACGCTCAGACTCGGGTAAGGCTCTAAATGCTGAAACAGCTGTCGAATGCGCTCCTGTTAAGCTAAGTCCTCGATATGAAATACAGTAAAAATCCAAAAGCTCTGCATTTTTCGCGGCTTCAAAGACACTTAATCCAGTGTCCTTGATATTTCCGACAGGTAGCATTGATAATAATGTGGATTTTGACTGATCAGAGAGTTCGCTCCACGAATATTTCTGAATTTGGGCAATTTGCTTAGCAAGCTCAAACTTATCCTTTTGATAAACCTTGTCAACAAGAGTTGGATCACGCCAAAGAGCACAAGCGTAGAACAAATTTTCCCAGGCTGATCGAATTGTTGACATAGCAGAAGTTGCCATTCCTAAATCTATTAAAATAATTGATCCTTGACAGTTTTCCATGCACCGCCACCAGAATGACCTTCCCAGCAGGTGTCCATAGTGGATTTCTCCGTTAGGCAGCTCCTGGATTTCAGCCATAGATTTCTTGCAAAGTTCATGTATTACGGCAAAGTCCTGTACATATTGAATCTGATTGCTGGCCTTACTTTCCTGCATTTGATCAGAAAGAAACCCCAATTCTTTGAACTTAGATACAGAATTTCTCATGTTGATCCCTATGGTTTTTATATATCAGTCGATAATGTTTAAATCTATGGATCCAGTATAAACTGGACAAGGATCCGCTCTTTTGGAAAAACATTCTACAAAACGGTCGTTTTTTGGACTTTTAGAATTGTCTCGGATAATTGGGTTTTTCGGGCTGTTCCGCGTCTCAAAATTCGTCTATAAATCAAATTCTATAAAATAGAAGTTTTGACGGTTTTTCGGACTGCACTATGAAAATCGGCTATGCGCGGATATCAACCGACGACCAAAAGATGGATCTCCAGCGGGATGCCCTGCAGGCGGCCGGCTGTGAAAAGGTCTTCACCGACACGGCCAGTGGCGCCAAGGCCGCACGGCCTGGGCTGGCTGACGCTCTAGCCTTTGCCCGCAAGGGCGACTCCCTGGTGGTCTGGCGGCTTGACCGCCTGGGACGCTCACTGCCCGAGCTTGTAAAGATCGTGGGTGAGCTGGAAACGGCAGGAGTGGGCTTCGAGAGCACCACAGAACGCATAGAAACCAGCACGGCCGCCGGGCGCCTGGTGTTCCATGTGTTCGCAGCACTCGCCGAATTCGAGAGACGGCTGATCGTTGAAAGAACGATGGCCGGATTAACTGCCGCGCGGGCGCGTGGCCGCAAAGGAGGCCGCCCCAGCCTACCTGCTGAAAAAATCGCTGCTATCCAAGCACTGATCGCCAGCGGGCATAGCCCTACTGAAGTCTGCAAGGTACTTGGTATCGGGCGCAGCACGTTCTACAAGCACATACATAGGGCACAAGCTTGATATCCACTCCATGATGGCCCTGACGAATTCGAACTGCTGTCCGAGTGCATGAGCAATGATCCTAAGTACTAACTGGGCAACTTAGCATCAGCCATAAAGCAAACGCCAGAAGTTACAATTGAATACAAATCAGGTCAAAGAACACTACATCTAGTGTCTTGCAATAGGATGAGACACCACATATAGTGTCCCCCATGTAATGCCTGTATGAGCATACATAAAGAAAAGGCCAAGCCGGGGGTAGGAGCCCGACTTGGCCTGTACAGGAAACGCACCCGGCGCTACCTGCCACCTCTCCGCTAGGAAAAGTCTGCGAAGCATAGAGAAATCTGGTCAAGCTGGCTACAAGAGGTTTTCATTTCCGGGGGTATTGCTGTTCTATAGGAGTACTTCATGGCAGCACCTAAAAAGCCCGGTTCCAGTACCGGCAACACTGGCGGCGTATTTCAACAAGTCGGTCCGCGCGGGGGTAAGCAACCCAACTACGCGGCTGTTCCTGACAACAAACCACTCCCACCCACCACGAAGCCTGGTCATGCCTGGATCCCTTTGAAGGTCACGCCCGATAGCCACCGGTGATCGGTTGCTAGGGATAACCATCCCTAGCTTTCTTTAAGGAAATCTCTATGCAAATCAATTTCTCACATCTGCGCGAACGTGCCGTCAATGGTGGCGAAGTGAACTTCGTGGTCTTTGAAGCCAACTCAACCTCCAACACAGATTCGACGCGCGCTTCGGTTCTCGCAGATCTCACGGCAAAAGCTCGTTTGTCTGGCCTTCGTGTCGATCAGTCGGCCTTGGCCTTCCGTCAGAATGGACGCCTTCGGTTTTACGGGACACGTACCTTGGTGGATTACCTTGCTCGGGGCTGGACTCCTCATTGGACTCATACCCTGAACGTCTGATATTTATCCATACCCGCAGTCGTTATCGCGCCCTCGCTTCTGTTCGTGCTGCCGCTGCAAGCCGCGTGTAATCCCCTGCGAATCTTGAGCGTACCGGTCAGCAAGCGTGCGTTGCATCTTCTCCAGTTCGATGACTTGGCGCTCCTTAGGCAAGGCATTGAACCGTTCTATGCTTTCTCGCTGCTCAGCGGGTAGTGCCTGCCAAGCACCCGAGTTACGTTCGGTATAGCCCGCAAAACCCGCTTGCCGCTTCACGGCCAGGGACTTGAACTGGTCAACTTCTCTTTTAGCGAACATCTCGGCCCTCTGGCGGTCTTGTGCGCTTACTGATTGCTCAGAAACCTGCTGCTTTTGCATGGCTTCCATGGCCCGCTGCATCTTGCCAGCCAACTCCGCCACCTTGACCCAACCATGTTCTATCCAGCGGCGCACCACGCTTTCGCCGTCAAAACCGTGCCGGTCGGCAAAGTCCAGTGTGTTTTCCTTGGGACGCTCGCGCCCTAGCACCTGGCCCAACTTATTGTTGGCCAGCTCGGCCTCGCTGCGGACGTGCCAGTTATGTCTCAGCGCCGTGGTGCCGCCCGGCAGGCGCACAGTCTCGGAGCCGCCATGTTCCAGGCCGATGCGCTCGCCAAGCTGCGCACCGCTGGCGGTAAGGGCACGTTCGAGATCGACGCCCCAAATGGTGTGCTGCTTTCCCTTGTCGTTCTCCAAGGTGACGAAGTAGCTCTTCCGGTTATCAGGGTCGTTTTCGTAGGGCGCGACGCCATGCTCCACCAGGCGGCCGGCCCGCCGATCGGTGAAGTCGTCGACCCCGGCGAACAGGGTCGCCGCCTCGCGGTGCCGGGTCATACCTACATATGCAAGACTCCGGTCCATGCCAGGAGTTGCCAATACGTAGGCGCGATCCACCGTCACACCCTGGGCCTTATGAATCGTCACGGCATATCCGTGATCGACGGCCGCATACTGGGATGCCTGCACCTCGCGTTCTTCGCCACTGTCCAGGCGCACGGCCAGACGGCCTTCCTCGGCCTGCTCGACCGTGCCAAGGGTGCCGTTCTTCACACTGAGATCACGGTCGTTTTTCAGGAACACAATGCGGTCACCCTGGGCAAACTCGCGACCGCCGCGTTCGGCCATGAAGCGGGCGGTTTCGGTCAGCTCGCCGCGTTCCTTGCGGACTTCGCGCACGGCTTGATTCAGCGCTTGAACATCTACATTGGCATGGGCAAGGATGATCTGGCTGCCTTTGCCCTGGTCACGGACATAGGCGGCCGCCAGGGCTTGGCGAGCCGTCTCCTTGGTGTCATGCATTTGAACGTAGCCGCGCTGCGCATAGGCCGCCAGGCCATCGGCGACGGAGCCCCGTGCGAACTGCGCTCCCGCCTCTCGTGCCCAGGCCGCTTTCTGGCGGCGAACTTCGGTGATTTCCGCCGCACCGACCTGCTGCACCACGCCCCGCAAGGCGGCCCCGGCTTCGATAGCGGCCAGCTGCTTGTCATCGCCTAGCAAGACCACCTTGGCTCCGGCCTGCTCGACGGCCTCGAGCACGCGTGCGAGCTGCCGACTTCCGATCATGCCCGCCTCATCGATCACTAGCACGTCGCGGGAACTGAGTTGGTCCTTACCTTTTCTCCAGGCAGATTCCAAGGAAGCCAGCGTGCGACTCTCGATGCCGCTTCCTGCTTGCAATTCATCTGCCGCCTTGCCCGCCAGGGCCGCTCCGTGCACGTTCAAGCCCTGTGCCTGCCAGGCTTCGCGAGCGACCTTCATCGAAAAGGATTTGCCCGTGCCGGCGTCACCGATCACCACAGCCAAGCTCCCTGGTGCGAGAACATGGCGAACGGCATTTCTTTGCTCGTCCGACAACGTTTCAGCGCCTTCTAACACGACTTTCGTGACCTGGTCGGATACGCCATGTCGCCCGGTCTGCTTGAGTTGGTCGGCGCTTTCCACCATGGCACGCTCGGTGGTGATCATTTCGCGGGTACTGAACTTCGCCGGATCGCGGCCAACGGCTGGTTCCAACTCCACCAGATGCGGCGAATTTTCTAGCCTGGTCAACACCCCTTGGAACTGATCAGTGTCATCGATGTACCGGCTCAGCTCTGCAGCCATGTCGCGGCGCGTGAATACCGCCTGAGTGGCCGTGATCTTGTCCAGGATGATCTCTGGGCGCTCGATGATTTGCCGCGCCTGTTCCTGCCGCTGGAAATGATGCATATCGATGCGATCGGCTTCCAAGCCGCGTTTACCCATGGCCACGGCATCGCGGCCTATATGCGGGGTTGCCACCAGCTCGAGGCCCTGGTCCGCATAGCTGCGGTGATCGATACGGGCACTGATACCGGCACGCTCGAGCGCGTCGTTGGTCAGCTCGGCCCAAGCACGGCGAATGTCGGAGATATCGCCCTGACTAGTGCCCGCAATGCCGGCCTTCTTCCGGTCCTTGTTGGCCAGCTCGATAACGGCCTTCGCGCCCAGCGTGCCATCGGCCTCGATGGTGCGCGTCGTTGCCAGCATATGAACATGAAAATTCCGGTCGTTGCCTCCTTTGTCTGGAGCATGGACACACACATCCACAGCTACGCCGTAGCGGTCGGCTATTGTCTGCCCCATGCATGTCGCCAGCGCGCGCCGATCAGCTTCGCTCAGTTCATGCGGCAAGGCCGCGCGCCATTCCCGCGCCACCCTGGAGTCCTTGCGTTTTTCCGCAGCCTCGGCGGCATTCCATAGCGCCTCTCGGTCTGGAATCGGGATGCCTTGCGGCGTGACGATCTCCGCTGATAGGACGCCCCTCTTTCGATGGAAATCGAAAACTTCCCCGGTCCGTTCATCGGCCATCTTGGACGCGCACCGATAGGCGGCCGCGGCCACGGCGCTATGCCCGGCCGCCCGCCCGATGGTGTGCGTGTGCAGATGAAAGATAACCATCTTTGCCAGTGGTAGCTGGGCCCCTAAAAAGGGGTGCCGGGGTGTCCCCGGCCGCACGAGGGTTGCGCAGCAACCCGTAAGTGCGCATTTACGCTCACGCGCAATGACTGTACTGGCGCCGCGCCTTTTTTTGCCAACCACAAGGCACTAGCATCGGTGGGAGTGGTTTGCCCGAAAGGATTGGTGATGGCCAAGAAGACTCTTGCCGAACGCAAGGCCGACAAGCTGGCCGAGCTGGAACGCATCAAGGCCGAGCTCGCGGCCATTGAAACCTTGGCCGCCGAACGCATCGGCAAGCTTGCGCTCGCCGCTGGACTCGACGCGCTGGAACTCGACGACGCCGTCTTGCGTCGCGAGTTCGAGGCGATCGTTGCCAAGTTTCACCGGGGGCAAGGCCAGCGCTTTGCATCGGATGCGGCAGCTGCAAGCACGCACTGAACGCGAGCTGGGAAGGCTGAAGATGAACGTCAGACAAGAAGACACGCGGCGCAAGATCCAGCTCGGCGGCCTAGTCATCAAGGCCAGGATGGCCGACTATCCGCCGGCGGTGCTTCTGGGCGCCTTGGTGCTTGCGGCGAACGCCCTTGCCGGGCCCAACGCGCAAGCCATGAGGGAGCGATTTGCCGCCGCTGGCGACTCCTGCTTTTCAAAAGACAGGGATGACAGCAACCGTTCTTAGCCTGGCTCGCCAGGCATAGGGGGTGTGAGATGTGGGGCTTGGAAACGCGGTCAGCCAAATGGGCCACGAGATTTGGGGCCGTCATGGCCGCGGTATTGTTCGTGGCCTGCTGCTTCTTGCTGGCGACGACATCGCACGCCCAGATATTTCCGCAATGCAATCTGGCCACCGAAACGAGGCGCTTCGGTGGGGAAGAATCGGAAATCTGGGCAAGGCGTTCATGCGAGGCCCAGGACTCGATTTTCAAGACCTGGGAAGCCACTCTGCACAAGCTCGATATCGGGCAGCGGGACTTGACGATGGCGACGAACGCCAGCGACTGGAAAACCTACCGGGAGAAGTGGGCCGGGCTTTTGCCCGTTGCTAAAGAAATGGAAGCCTCGGCCTTGGCCCATCCGGGCTCTGGCGGCGCGGCGCAGATCCTTAGCCTGTATCGCTCCGACCTTGGCATGTTCTTGCAAAATGCTGGCCTCGACACAGCGTCGAATCTGGACGATTTCAGCACCCGTATTTTTGCGGGCCTGGAAGGCCCGCGCCCGGCCGCCGCCGCGACGGCCGGCATCGGTGTAATGCAGCAATCTGCGACCCGCGGCCTTGAACTGGCGCGTGATTTGGCAACCATCGAAGCGGACAAGATCGCGAGCGAATACCGCGGCCAGATGGAGCAGAAAACCGCCGAGCGCATGCATAAGCTCTCCGGCGACACCCTTGAGGGCTATTTCAGCGGCTTCGGGCAACGTATCAGCGAAGTCTGGACCGCCTTTTTCTCCGTGCTGTTCGTGCTCATGCTGGGTGCTTTTTTCGTTGCGAGCAAGCTCAAGCAGAACCCGATCACGGTGGCGAGCGTGGCAGCTATCGCCTACCTGCTTCCAGGATCGGCGATGGTGATTGCTTTTGTCTTACTCCCATTCCTGCCGACCTCGGTTCTAGTCGCTGTCACCCTGGCCGCTACCTGTGCCATGTACGCGCGAGGTGGCCTCATTTGCGGCGCGCTCGCATCGCACCTTCCCCAAGGATCCGCTGTGGGCCACCAGCTGCGTGTTCTCGGAGGGTGGCTGGACAACCTGCGCATGGGATTGCAAGGCAGTGGCGCGGCTGCCGCTGGAGCCAGTGCCTTGCCTGGCGCGCAGCTGGCAACGCATGGCTCGGCCAGGTGGGGCACTGCCGCTGAAATTCGCCAGTCCGGCCACCTGGTCATGCCAGGCCAGCCCGCAGGTTTCGCCCTGGGCCGCGTGTCCAATCCGCCCCCAGGCCTCGATCCGCGTTTCCGCTTTACTGGCCATGTGGTGACGGTCGCCCCCACGGGATCGGGCAAGGGCATCGGCGCGGTGATCCCGAACCTTCTGGACTACCCCGGCAGCGCGCTGGTTTTGGATGTCAAAGGAGAAAACGCAGCTGTCACGGCCCGGGCCAGGCAGGCAATCGGCCAGGCCGTATATGTGATCGATCCATTCGAAGTGCGTGGCGGCGACGGCGCGGCCTTCAACGTGCTCGACCGGCTTGAGCCAGTGCATCCTGATTGCGTGAGCGAATCGGCCATCCTGGCCGATGCCCTGGTGATAGCCGAAAGCAAAAGCGGCGACAGCGTGCATTTTGATGAATCGGCCAAAAACTTCTTGCAGGGCCTCATGCTGCACACCGCTGGACTCGAGGAAGCGCAGCGGCGAAACCTGGGGGAACTGCGCCGGTTGCTGACCATGGGCGAAGCGGAGTTTTTCGAACTCCTGTCCACCATGGCTATCGATGACACGGCGGCCTTTGGCATCCCGGCCAGAGCGGCCACGACCTTGATGGGAATGCCCGACAAGGAGCGCGGCTCGGTACTTTCGACGGCACGGCGCAATACATCCTTCCTGGACGATCCGCGCATCGCGGCGGCGCTTTCGCGCTCCGACTTCAACCTGTCGGACATCAAGACCAAGGCCATGACGATCTACCTGGTCATGCCCGCCAACCGCATTGCCCCCAATGCCCGATTCCTGCGCTTGTTCATCAGCTCGATCATTGCCGCCATCACCTCCAGCAGCGTGCAGCCGGCGCACCGGGTCGCCTTTTTGCTCGATGAATTCGGCCAGCTGGGCTACCTCCGGCAGATCGAGGACGCCGTGAGCCTGATGCGCGGCTATGGCCTGGCCTTCTGGGTGTTCATTCAGGACCTGTCGCAACTCAAGGGCAGCTACCCGAAATGGCAGACCTTCCTCGCGAACAGCGCGAAGTCGTTCTATGGAACCGACGATTACGACACCGCCAAATACATTTCCGACTCGCTGGGCAAGGCTACCATCGAGTTTGAAACGGAGAGCAGCGGCCAGAACAAAGGCGCCGGTCTTTCGGGCAAAGGCAGCTCCATGAACCTGGGCAAGAACCAGGGCACCAGCCAGCAGTTCGCCGGGCGCGAGCTGCTGACGCCTGACGAAGTAATGCGCCTGGGCCCCGAAAGGCCGATCGTGCTGGTCAAGGGAGAGTATCCATACCTGCTCAACCGGCTGAACTACTTGGTCGATCCTGAATATGCCGGTCGATTCGACGCGAACCCCTACCACCGCTGACGGGTAGGGCCTGCATCTCACTCCCTGCCCGGCGCCGAGGGCTTGAGCGCAGCCAGCAGCGCAGCGTTCTGCTCCTGCATGGCCTGCAGCTGGCCGGCCAAGCCTGCGGCACGCTCCCGCGCTTCCCCCGCGGCCTGGGCAGCGGCATCGCGTTCGGCCTGTGCCTTGGCGAAGCGTTCCTGCGTGCGCTCGTCGGCGCGCTGGGCTTCGATCGCTGCTTGCTTGCGTTGCTCCGCATGCGCCTGCTCGGCAGCTTCGATCTGGGCCTGCAGCTTCATCAGCTGGGCCCGCGCGGCTTCCGTTGCCGCATGGGCAGCCTCGATTTCAGCGGTAGCCTGCTTGCGCACTTGGCTGGCCTCCTCGCGCAAGCGGTCGGCATCTGCATGCGCCCGATCCAGCTCGGCGCGCAGATCCGCGGCCCGGTGTTCGATTTCAGCAATGCGGGCTTCGGCCTTGTCGGCCCGGCTCAAGGCGTCCCCCATTGCTGACGCACCCTGGCCAGCTCCCGCCCTTGCTCTTGCCCTCCGCCCTTTCGGCGGCCAGTTCGTTCCCGGCCACCTCCAGTTCCGTGGCCTGGCGTTCGAACGCCTCGGCCAGCTCTTGGCGCATGGCATCCAGCTCGCTGCGCTCGGTCTCCCACGCCGTCTGAGCGGTGCGCAGGGATTCGTTGGCCAGTTCCTGAGCCTGCAGCCAGATGGCCGTCACCGCAGCGGTACCGGCCTGCTGTACAGCCTCGGGCACGGCCACCACCAGCGGCGCGGCTTGGGCGGTCTGCGCTCGCCGCCATTCCTTCATCACCGTGCTAGCGGCGTTCATGTCCACGCGGGCGGCCCGGCGCACAGCGTCCACCGTGGGCATGACCTGGCGCCCAGACTGCTCGAAAAGCTCAGAAGCGGCGGAAACGATGCGTTCACGCACTTCGCCGGGGATGCTGGAAGATACAGAAACCATGAGCAACCTCCTGCATCCCCGATCGAACGCACGTCAAGGTCAAATAACCAGAGTCATTGCAATAGGACTCAGAGATCTGCAAGCCACGCAACCCTCCACCAAGGGCAGGGCATGACCAAGGGCTTACAAGGCCTGCTCACAAGCCTCTGCGCAGGCTCTGTGGGTCTCTTGGGGCAGGGGAGCCCCTCCTTTTGATAAACCGGTTTTTGGATCCTTGAATTCGAGCTGAAGGTTCTTGGCATGGCGCGCACACGCGCCGGGCTGAGCGGGCGGACGGCTGTAAGCCGTTCGGGCGCGATTTGTCCCGGTCTTAGCGCCCCCAAGGGGTGGCCGCTTGCGGCCATGTCGGCCGGCTTGCCGGCCGAGACGCTTAGACCATGCCTGGGCGGGGCGGTTGATCAGGCATTCGCGGCAGGTGCCGCGATCGGGGTATGGGTTTACTGGCCGCAGGCCAGCACTTCACCAGGGGGAGGGGAGCCGACCGAAGGTTGGGGGAACCCCGCAGGGGTGCCCCGGCCGCTAGGCCGCTTCGCGCGGCATTTTTTGGGCACGGCTCCGGGTTGTCCACTGGACTCTGCGTTTTAGAGTTTTAAATAAGTTTTAAAGTTTTAGGAAAAAAAACTGCCGAAAAATTCAATTAAATCAAGCACTTACAGAAATCGTCGGTGTGTAATAGACGGGTTCTGGTGGGTAATAGACGGAATCGGGTGGGTAATAGACGGAACTTGGTGGGTAATAGACGGACTATCCACAGGTTGGAGAGATCGATTCCGTCCGTTCCGTCTATTACCCACCGCGGACAAAACGAAACCTCTACCTGGTTGTTTTTCCACCGCTCGACCTCCGTCTATTACACACCGACAGGAGAGGTGGACGTGCTGCTCATGCGGTCGATTGCATCCGAAAGGGATTGAAGCCCGCAGGGTCGAGACGCGGAACGCGGCTCGATGCGCAGCACGAAAGCCCGGCCCCGCCATGGCGGGGTGAGCCTGCAGATCCCTGGCTCAACCCAGCGACACGCCCATAACGTCATCCACGTCGTCGTAATCGGCGTTCTCACCTTCCTCCAGCGGCGCCGTCAAAACGTCCACCGGCG
>Ga0308163_10003181_pt1 | contig 14032 bp, 12 predicted proteins | sample PhyTR1_FD_201037 | JGI IMG/M metagenome (GOLD analysis project Ga0308163, IMG submission 201037) | Phyllosphere microbial communities from UC Gill Tract Community Farm, Albany, California, United States - DLSLT.R1 | ecosystem: Host-associated > Plants > Phyllosphere > Unclassified | place: USA... | reverse complement strand
CGAGCACATAGACCGCCTGCCCCGCCTGATATTGCGGATGGATTTTCACAGCCGTATGCACGCGGCTGGTGGTCGCACCACCAATCAGCAGCGGAACATTAAAGCCCTGGCGCTGCATTTCTGCGGCGACATGCACCATTTCGTCGAGTGACGGAGTGATCAGGCCGGACAGGCCGATGATGTCGACATTTTCCGCCTTCGCCACCTCGAGGATCTTGGTGGCCGGCACCATGACGCCGAGGTCGATGATCTCGTAATTGTTGCAGGCCAGCACGACGCCGACGATGTTCTTGCCGATATCGTGCACGTCGCCCTTCACGGTCGCCATCAGCACCTTGCCAGCCGCTTCGCGCTCCCCGCTGCCGCCGTTCAAGCGCTTTTCTTCTTCCATGTAGGGAAGCAGCACGGCCACGGCCTGTTTCATCACGCGGGCGGATTTGACCACCTGCGGCAGGAACATCTTGCCGGCGCCGAAGAGGTCGCCGACCACATTCATGCCGGCCATCAACGGGCCTTCGATGACATGCAGCGGCCGGTCGGCCTTCTGGCGCGCTTCTTCCGTATCGGCATCGATGAATTCGGTGATGCCGTTGACCAGCGCATGCTCCAGTCGCTTTTCGACCGGCAGTTCGCGCCAGGACATATCCTGCACACGCGCCTTGGCCTCGCCGGTGCCGCGATAGCGCTCAGCAATTTCCAGCAGGCGTTCGGTGCCGTCTTCGCGGCGGTTCAGCACCACGTCTTCGCAGGCTTCGCGCAGTTCGACGTCGATGCTTTCGTACACTGCCAGCTGGCCGGCATTGACGATGCCCATGTCCATCCCCGCCTGAATGGCGTGATAGAGGAATACGGCATGCATCGCCTCGCGCACCGGCTCATTGCCGCGGAAGGAGAAGGACAGGTTGGAAACCCCGCCCGAGATATGCACCAGCGGCATGCGCTGGCGGATCGTCCGGGTGGCTTCGATGAAATCAACGCCGTAATTGTTGTGCTCTTCGATGCCGGTGGCAACTGCGAACACATTGGGGTCGAAGATGATATCTTCAGGCGCAAAGCCGGCTTCTTCGGTGAGGATCTTATAGGCGCGCGAGCAGATCTCCACCTTGCGCTCATAGGTATCCGCCTGACCCTTTTCATCAAAGGCCATGACCACGACGGCGGCACCGTAGTTGCGGATCAACTTGGCTTGCGCGACGAAATTCTCCTCGCCTTCCTTCAGCGAGATTGAATTGACGATAGGCTTGCCCTGCACGCATTTCAGGCCGGATTCGATGATCTGGAACTTGGAACTGTCGATCATCACGGGAACGCGGGCAATGTCCGGTTCGGCAGCAATCAGGTTGAGGAATTCAACCATCGCCTTTTCACTGTCGATCAGGCCTTCATCCATGTTGATGTCGATGATCTGCGCGCCGTTTTCCACCTGGTCGCGGGCAACGACAAGGGCTGCATTGTAGTCGCCAGCGGTGATCAGCTTGCGGAACTTGGCCGAGCCGGTCACGTTGGTGCGCTCACCGACATTGACGAAAGGAATGTCCTTGGTCAGCACGAAAGGCTCGAGACCCGAAAGCGACATGAAGGGCCGGTGCTCGGCCGGCTGGCGCGGTGCCTTGCCCTTCACTGCGTCTGCAATCGCCTCGATATGGGCAGGTGTCGAGCCGCAGCAGCCGCCGACCACGTTGACGATACCCTCGTCGGCGAAGCTGCCGACCAGCTTGGCCATGTATTCAGGGCTCTGGTCATACTGACCGAATTCATTGGGCAGGCCAGCATTGGGATAGGCGGACACGAAGGTGTCGGCGACGCCAGACAGTTCCTGCAGATGCGGGCGCATCGCGTCGGCACCGAGCGCGCAGTTCAGCCCGATGGTGAAGGGCCGTGCGTGACGCACCGAGTTCCAGAAAGCCGAAGGCGTCTGTCCGGACAGCGTGCGGCCCGAGAGGTCGGTGATTGTGCCCGAGATCATCACGGGCAGGCGAATACCCTTGGCCAGGAAGCGCTCTTCACAGGCAAAGATTGCCGCCTTGGCGTTCAGGGTATCGAAGATCGTCTCGATCAGGATGAGATCGGCGCCCCCATCGATCAAGCCGTCGATCTGCTCACCATAGGCCAGGCGCAAATCGTCAAAAGAGACCGCACGATAGCCGGGATTGTTGACGTCAGGCGAGATCGAGGCGGTACGGTTGGTCGGGCCGATGGCGCCGGCTACGAAGCGGCGCTTGCCATCCTCGCGCTCGGCGCGGGCAATTGCCCGGCGCACCACTTGCGCACCGTATTTGTTAAGGTCGTAGACCGCGCCTTCCATCTGGTAATCGGCCTGGGCAATGCGCGTCGATGAGAAGGTATTGGTCTCGATGATATCCGCACCGGCCATCGCATAGCGGAAATGGATATCTTCGATGGCCTGCGGCTGGCTGAGGATCAGAAGGTCATTGTTGCCCTTTTGGTGACAGGCGCAGCCAATGAAGCGCTCACCGCGAAAATCATCCTCATCAAGGCCGAGACCCTGGATTTCCGTGCCCATGGCACCGTCGAGGATAAGGATCCGCTCGCGCGCCGCCTGCTGCAGAGCCTTCAGGATCTCTGCGCCATCGCGGTTCGCTCCCTCTTTTCCGAACAATTGATCGAGCATGAGCGACTTCCTTCCGTTTCCAGGGTTCTTACCCAATCACATAAAGATATGTTTATGTCAATATACGCCGCATGTGAATTGCACGCGAGGGTGCGGTGACAATTCATGACGAACTCTTTATAGACGTTCAGGAATTTGTACCGCGTGGAGGATGATATGTCGAACGTCAATGAAGCACCTGTCCTGGCCGAACAATGGACCGGCCGCCCCTACCATCGTAAATGGCTACTGGACCAGGCCAATGGCCTGTTTGACTTCTTCCAGACCGCGACGATCAACCCCAAGGGCGGCTTCTACGACCTGTCACGCGACGGCAAGCCTCTGAAGACCGACAATCCGGTCCGCGGCATTCATATGAGCGCCCGCATGGTGCATTGCTACTCCATTGGCGAAATGCTTGGCCGCCCCGGCGCTGCCGATGTCGTCGATCACGGCATGCGTTATCTCTGGCGCAAGCACCGCGACGAGAAGCATGGCGGCTATGCTTGGCAGCTGGACGATGACGGCATTCTCGATGGCTCCAAGCAGGGCTATGGCCATGCTTTCGTGCTGCTCGCCGCCGCCTCCGCCAAGACCGTCGGCCACCCGCTCGCCGACCGGATGCTGGAAGACATTACCGAGGTTCTGAACGATAAATTCTGGGAAGAGCGCCATGGCGCCATCGCCGAGGAATTTTCCCAGGATTGGCAGCCCGTCGCCGGCTATCGCGGCCAGAATTCCAATATGCATCTGACCGAAGCGCTGATGTCGGCCTATGAGGCGACCGGCGAGCAGCATTACCTCGACAAAGCGCTCAGCATTGCCGACCTGATCATCAACCGTCGCGCCCGCGAGGAAGCCTTCCGCGTTGCCGAACATTTCGACGAGGAATGGACGGTCGACCGCAATTACTACCACCCCAACGAGATGTTCCGCCCCGCCGGCACCACGCCGGGCCATTGGCTTGAATGGGCGCGTCTGGTGATGCAGCTCTGGGCGCTGACCGGCAAACAGCACGACTGGATGCCGGAAGCAGCAAGTGGGTTGTTCTACCAGTCCATGCTGCTCGGCTGGGACCGCAAGAAGGGCGGTTTCTTCTATACGCTCGATTGGGACAATGTGCCGGCCAAGACCTTCAAACTGTGGTGGCCGCTCTGCGAAGGCGCCGCTGCCGCGCATTTCCTCAACTACCACCAGGGCCGTGAGCTGAACGAGGAAAACTATCGCAAGATCTGGAATTTCATCGCCAACCACACGATCGACAAAGAGTTCGGCGGCTGGCACGAGGAAATGACCGAGGATCTCGTGCCGTCCAACACCCTCTTCCCCGGCAAGGGCGATATCTACCACGCGCTACAGGCCTGCCTGATCCCGCTCTTCCCGGCCGAAGGCAGCCTGACGAAGATGATCCAGGAACATCCGCTGTCGATCTGACAAAAAAGACATTGAACAGGGAGGACCTTGGCGCCTGCAAAGGACGTTGAAGTCCTCCCGGGTTTCACATGCAAAGCACGATGCCGAACTTGCTGCACACCATCTGCCGGAACCCCAACATTTACTGCGATTTATCGGTCAATTCGACCGGCATTGTATCGCAGTCGATGGTAGCGTAATCCTCCAGCAATCCAAGCGGAGTAGGTCCTCCGATGCTGGTTGCAGCGGTATCCTGATAATCGAACCCCTTGCCTGGCTGTGTCAGCTCTAAAAAAATGCGCGAATAGGAATAGTTGGGCCCTTCAATATTCGTATATTCCCTCACCGTAACGATGGCCATCTCGCGATTGCAAAATTTTCTTGTAACGTCGATGTCGACAATATCGAACGCCTCGACTTTAGGCGTCACATCAAAACGGTACGACGTCTTCCGCTGCCCGCTCACACTGTATTCAACAAGATATTGGGAGCCGTCACTGCCAGTTGCGTAGTCTCGCTGGAGGCGCACCTCTGATTTTCCTGTATCATAGACGACCAATTCGTTTGAATAATCCCGCGATATCAGTATCTGCCCTTCCTGTAGGATTAAGCTTTCGGCCCTTACCGGCAAAGCCGTTGAGAGTAAAATTATAGCATAAGCGGCGGAGATTCTTAATCTCATCTGGAATCCAAAATTTCGATTATTATTTTCCGACATAAAGCTGCTCCGACATAAAGCTGCCAGGCACATTGCACCTAGCCAATCCCAAATAAGAACTTATTGCGACCACGGTTCATATGTCCGATGTCATAGCAAGTCGATCAAATACGGCGATTTTTAACCCTCGTAAGCAAGCAGACAAATAACACAGCCCTGCACGCTAGGCTCAGAGCGATTTGTCGATTTCGAAATTGGCGGAAAAGGCCGTGCCCTTTTCCATCGTGCCGGAGCAGGCAACCAGGAAACGGGTCCCATCTATCTGGCTGGTATTGCAGGCGCCCTTGGCAGCAATCCGCTGGATCCCGCCTTGGCTCTTGCCGTCATTGAGGATCACCTCGTCCAGCTTGATCGCCTCGATCTGGTTCTGGTCACGCGTTTTTTCCTTCGACGGAATGCCCGTGAAGGTGATGATATGGTCCTTGCCCATGAAGAAATAGAGGCCAGAGCGGCCATCGGCGTGCAAACTGCGACCGATTTCGGCCGCGCAGACCTTAGTTAGATCCTGGGTGCCGATAGCAATCCTGAGGCAGCGGCCTTTGACAGAGGAAAATTGGGGCTGCGTCGCGTCCTTAGGCAGTTGAGGCTGCGCGCCTGCGCCACCCGCGACACTGCATGCCATCGACAAACACAGTGCGTAAACCAGCCGCATTCCTACCATGTTCAATGTCCACTCGCCTGAATATGAAACTGCCGCTCGCGTAAGCACGCAAACCGACAATAGTCCAGCCCTAGCCCGCGGAACTGCCGTGGGGCTTGTGCTGGAACTTAAAACTTTGGTTTGGATTCAAAAGCAAAAAAAGAGGAAAAAATCCTGGCAATAAAACGCCGTCTATCGCCGCAACGCAGTGTGGCGATAGGGCCGCCCCTCAGGATTACAGGAACTCAGGGCCGTTTTGATCAAGCGCAATCGACCGGCATCTGCAGATGCGCGACGCTGTCGATGACATGGGCGGCCGGAACGCCAGCCTTGCGGCACCGCATGGCCAGATTACGCTGGCGGGCGGCATCGTCAAGAAGCACGGCAAAATCGCTCAGCGACACGCCGTCGGCGCGCAGAAGCTGGCGAATCATTGGGTCCTTGAGCACTTCGGACATGGTCAGGTCGGTCATCTCGTAGGTCATTGGTCTTTCTCCCTATATCCTTGCAGCGCTTGACTGCCGGATCCGAGCCCCGCCTTGTCCTAGAGCGTCAGCATCGAACGGTTAGAAACGCTGCAAACCGGAATTTGCTCCCTGCTTCATTCAAATTCTTCTGCGTGATTTTACTGCTTCGTCTTTATTAGCACAAAGCATAGATACAAGTTGTTACGATCTGATGTCGTGGCGATGGCGCAATCGTGGCGAGAACAGCTATTTTTGGTGACATATGCCACAAATCGACACAATGCGTCCGCTGCGGCACAAAAGGCCGGCCAACCGGGAATAAATTTCCGGGAAGCTCTGCCGAAGCGTGGCAGTCGGCAGAGCTGCATGAGTTGAGCGTCAGGCTTAATCCATCAGCACCAGGGCAGACGACGCCCGGTCCAGGGCCGCACCAGCCCCTCATCCACCATCATGGCGCCAAGCGAGCGACCGTTGCGGCTGACGACCCTGAGCTTGCGGCCATACTGGTCGTGATCCTGATTGCCGAAGGGTGACAGGTCGAAGTTGCCGGAATTCAAGAGATCGCGCAGCCGCACCTTGGCGGCAAAACCCCGGTCGCGCTCGGATTTGCATTTCGCCTGTTCGGTTTCCGGCGCATCGATATCGGCAACCCGGACCTTGGTCTTGTTGACCCAGAAGGTATCACCGTCGACGACGCAATTGTCGACGCCACTCGTGCCGCAATAATAGAACTTGCCAGAGACCCGCTGCTTCTCCACTCCGCGTGGCTGCAGCGACGCAACCGATGTCGCGGGAACCATGGTCGTCGCCGGCGGCAGCGGGCTTCGGTCGCCAAGGCCCGGCATCATCGAGGCACTCGGGATCATCGTCGTTGCCGGTGGCAATGGCGTCGGGTCAAACCGCCGCGGCATCGGAGTCGGGATGCTGGCGGGCGGCACCGATCCGGTCGATTCATTGCTTGTAGCATGCCTTTGGCCGTCCCGGTCGTGACCGCCTCCCAGCGCCGCAATCATCTTGCCGCCATGACCAAGGGTCTGGTCAAACAGTCCAGGAAGATCCCGGCGATGGTCATAGGCCGAAACGCCGGCGATAACGACGGCCAGCGCCCCGAACCAGGGCCAGAGGCTACCGCCTGCGCCGGCTTTGCCGCCGGTTTTCCGACGCTTCGTCCCTGCCCCGCGCCTTGCCCCTCCCGCTGCTTTTCTGGCCGCCATGTCATACTCCTTGTCTGTGCGGCGCCATTATCGTCGTTAAGAGTTTCTAAAAGGTTGGCAAAACGCGATTGCCGATGCGTCACGATGGAACAGGATGGAAGGCTCGGCGAAACCGTTGCGGCAGCGTGCTTTGAAATCAAAGCAATGGCCTTCCGCCTTCATCATGGTTCAATCGACCAAGAGCTATGCACTGCCATCTTGGACGGTCTGACGATTGCATAAAGCGTTCGCACTGATAAATTCATGGACAGCCAGCGAGGTGCAAGCATTGACCCGCCTTGAAGAAATTCAGTCACTCGAAGAAGCTCTTCACCGCCCTGAAGTCAGGACGTCCCGAAAAGCTCTGCAGACGTTGCTCGCAGAAGATTTTGTGGAGTTTGGGGCATCGGGTCGCGTGTATGACCGGCAAACCACCATAGAGGCCCTTTTGGGAGAGAGCGGCATCGACAGGGGCGAACTTCAGACAGCGAACTATGCGTTGCAGCCTATTTCTAGTGACGCCGTGCTTTTGACGTACGAGGCGGAGCGCCTTTATTCTGATGGCTCAAAACGGCATGTTCTGCGAAGCTCCATATGGAAACACGACGGACGCAAGTGGCAAATGCTTTTCCACCAAGGGACAATCAAAGCTTAACGTCAAACCATAGAAACCAGGCACGAAAAAGCCCGCATCGCTGCGGGCTTTCGGATGCCGGAGAGATCCGGTTGGTGGGGCATTCACCATGGATCAGCCGGGATCCCCTGGGGCGGGGGATTAGAGTTTGTCAGGGAAAAGTGGAACCCGGTTTTCCCGACAAGACAAACGAAAACAAAAGAATCGATAGTCTGCCTGGTTCAATCTGAACATGACAGACTCGAGGATGGTTCAGGGCGTGACGGTCAGCTTGCTCTGCATGCCGGCTTCGTAATGACCCTTGATGTTGCAGAATACCAGATAGCTGCCGGGCTTCAGCGTGACTTTCAGCTTGCCATCGGCGCCGGGCTTCAGATCGGAGACTTCGCCGAGGCTCTTCAGCTTCTTCTCATCGACCCGGTGCTTGGCGGCGTCGAGGGGGATCTTGGCATCCGGCGAGGCCAGTTTCACCACGATCATCTCGTGATTTTCCGACATGGCATCGTTATGGACGTGGAACACGGCAGGACCGGCAGCGACGGTTGCCGGCTCCAGCTTCAGGCCCATGGCGCCGCCGCCCTCGCCGGTTTCGGTGACCTTGATGTCCGTTTCTGCGGCAAGCACCGCCGTGCCGAACAGGCTGACGGCAACGAGGACGGTGGCAAAGCTGGTTTTGGCGATCATGGGGGAAACTCCTGATAACGTTGGTGTTGCCCCGTTATGCCCCTGCTTGCTGACAGCGATCTGAACAAGCAGGATCCGACTAAATCCCCCTCACCCCTTGCGAGGCAACCTGGCCTTCAGCGAGGCACAAACCTTGGGATCATCCATCTGCGCCACGTTGAAGCGCATGAAGCGGCCGGCATTTTGCGAGAGACTGAAGACATTGCCAGGCGCGAGAATGACGCCGTCGGTCAGGCACTGGCGGGCGAGATCGGCGCTATCGACGCCTTCGGGCATTTCACACCATAGAAACAGCCCCGCCTTCGGCAACAGCCAGGGCACCAGCCCGAGGCCGGCAAGATCCTTCGCGGCTTTCTGCCGCGCACTGGCAAGCCGTGTCTTCAACCCTTCCAGATATTTGCGATAGCCGCCATCGGTCAGCACAGCCAGCACCATTGCCGCCGCCATTTGCCCGCCGCCAAAGCTGGTGGCGATCTTCAGGTCGCTCAAGCCTTCGATCCAGTCCGGTCGGGCGGCGACATAGCCGCAGCGCATCGAGGCCGACAGGGTTTTTGAAAAACTGCCAATCTGTACAACCCGGTTCAAACCGTCGAAAGCCGACAACCGGGCCGACGCCACGTCCTCGAAATCGGCAAAGATGTCGTCTTCAACGATGGTGAGCCCAGCGCGGTCAGCAAGCGTCAGCACCCGATGCGCATTGACCGCCGAAAGGCTGGCGCCGGTCGGATTGTGAACGCCTGAATTGGTGATGTAGAGCCGTGGCCGATGGGTTTCGAGAATGGCGGCAAATGCAGCAAGGTCCGGCCCGTCAGCCAAGTAGGGCACGCTGACGATCTTGGCGCGATGCGCCCGCAGCAGTGCATGAAAATTGAAATAGCAGGGATCATCGACCAGCACGCAATCGCCCGGCTCCAGAAAGAACCGGCAGATCAGATCGATGGCATGGGTGCCGGATTCCGTCAACATGATCGCGTCAGGCCCAACGCTCAAGCCGTGATCCGCCAACCGCCGGGCCAGCAGCTGCCGAAGGCCGGGCAAGCCCAGCGGCGAACTGTAGTCTGTCAGCACGGCGTCATCGGCCCGGCCAAGCGAGCGCAGCGCACGGCGCAATGCCGCCTGGGGCAACCACTCAGGCGGCAACCAGCCGCAGCCGGGCTTGAGCACGTCCGCCCCGCTTTCCAAAGATTGCCGGGAGACCCAGAGCGGATCGATGTCCCGCTCCAGCCGCGGCCCGATGTCGACCAGGGACAAAGGCGCAAGCGGCGCCGCCACGAAAAAGCCCGAGCCCGGGCGCGAGCGGATCAGCCCTTCCGCCGCCAGCCGCTCATAGGCTTCGACCACCGTGGACACAGACACCTGCATAGCGCGCGCAAAGGCGCGCACCGATGGCAGCCGCGCGCCCGCCACCAGGCTGCGCGAGGCAATGCGGCTGCGGATGGCCTGCATGACCGTTTCGATCCGGCCGCCACGCTGCACATTCGTATCCATCCCCAACACCCTCATCCGTACTGCACCATCAACCATAACAGTTCGTGGAAATTGTACTGCATCATCTCTGGCAAAACCATCCGTGCGGCGTAAGAAAGATGGGACGTCGGAAGCAGGCGAGAATCGAGAGCATCACCATGACCAACAGCATCAACAAAACGACGAGCGGACTGATCAACGGATTTCTGGGCATGCTGATCTTCAGCGGTTCTCTGCCGGCCACCCGTGCGGCCGTCGCCAGTTTCGACCCTCTTTTTCTGACGGTTGCCCGGGCCAGCATTGCCGGTGCGCTCGGCTGTGGCCTGCTGCTCGCCTTCCGGCAAGTCAGGCCGACAAAGCGGGATCTAGCCGCGCTGGCCATCGTATCGCTTTGCGTCGTGATCGGCTTTCCGCTTTTGACGGCACTGGCCCTGCAGCACATGACATCTGCGCATTCGCTTGTCTTCATCGCGCTGCTACCGCTGTCGACTGCTATGTTTGCGGTCTTGCGCGGCGGCGAGCGACCGCGACCGGTCTTCTGGCTATTTTCCGGTCTGGGCAGTCTTCTGGTGATCGGGTTTGCGCTCAGTCAGGGTGCTGGCAGCGCGTCTGCCGCCGATCTCCTGATGATCTCGGCGGTACTAATGTGCGGCCTCGGCTATGCCGAAGGGGCCAGCCTCTCGCGTCGGCTGGGTGGCTGGCAGGTGATCTGCTGGGCCCTGACGCTCGCTCTGCCGCTCAGCCTCATAGCCGCCGTCATCACCATGCCGCCGGCGCTTGCCGTTGTTACGCCAGGCGCCTGGGCCGGCCTTGCCTATGTCTCGCTGTTTAGCATGCTGATCGGTTTCATCTTCTGGTATCGCGGCCTCGCCCAGGGCGGCACCGCTGCCGTCGGCCAATTGCAGCTGCTGCAGCCCTTCTTCGGCCTCGGGCTCGCCGCCGCCCTGCTGCATGAGGCCGTCAGTCCGGCACTGCTCGCCACCACGCTCGGCGTCATCTTCTGCGTTGCCGGCGCGCGCAAGATGGCACGGTGACCCCGCGCTTAAAGACGGAACGGTCACCACAAACGGCCCCATTCTGCCCTCCCAAGCACAGCTCGGTTATCCACACCTCTGAGCAAAGGAAACATTAACCGTGCCGTAAAAATGCACAGGCGACGTCAGTCTGCAATGCCCGTATGCCGCAGGCCAAAACCGCCGAAACCCGCACGCTTGGCGCGAGTGGAGCACTAAAGGCGACTGAAATGCAGTTATGAATTGCATAAATAGTTGCAAAAAAGTGACATACACGCAGCGCGGTAGGCGTTATGTGCCACACGTATTAGAACGTAAGTGGAGACAAAGATCATGAAATTTATTCTTTTAGCAACCGTTGCCCTGCTTGCCACTGCCGGCGCCACCATGGCCGCAGATGCGATTGATCAGGTTCCGACCGCCCCGGCAGCCGTCGAAACCCCGGCTGCCTTTTCCTGGGCTGGCGGCTATGTCGGCGTGCTCGGCGGCTACGGCTGGCTGGATGCTACCCTGTCGCAGGGCGGCGCGTCTCTGAGCGACAATTTCGACGGCGGCCGCATCGGCGGCTTCGGCGGCTGGAATTTCGACGTTGGCCATAACGTCATTCTCGGCGTCGAAGGCGACGTAAATTACGATTGGAACGAAAACAGCTATTCCGGCGTCAAGGTCGGCACTGATGTTTCCGGCTCTGCCCGCGCCCGCGCCGGCTACGCGATCGACCGCGCCCTGCTGTTCGTTGCCGGCGGCTGGACCGCAAGCCGTGGCTACATCAAGGCGCCAGGTGCCGAAGTAAAGGAAACCTTCAACGGCTGGACGATCGGCGCAGGTGTCGATTACGCAATCACCAACCGCATCTTCACCCGCGTTGAGTATCGTTACAACGATTACGGCAGCAAGTCGTTCAGCGGCATCGACTTCGACACCAAGCAGAACGTCGTCAACGTCGGCCTCGGCGTGAAGTTCTGATCTACTGATCCGGTATCTTTGGGGATGCCGCAGTCGTCATGATAATGCCCCGGTCGTTTGGCCGGGGCATTTTACGTTCTACAGGACAGCCTCTGCACAGTTCCTCAGGACCGCGCTGTAGGGCTCGCCCATCATCAGACGCAGGACGCTGCAAGGCATTAACCTGCCAGCAGAACCTCTTGAATCGACTCAGATTTGAGATCGTCATCGGCCATCTGGAGAGGGCCGCATATTCCGATCCAACCATCGATTCCACCGCATCCAACACATCGCCTTCTTATGGGTCTTTGCCACAACACCGGTCAGCCGACGACGTTATAGCCGTGTCATCGACACCTGATCTCGCACCCCGTAAAGCCTCAAGACAGCCTACTGCTCGAGAGCAAAGCTGACATTGACGGTAACGCGATAGGCATTTTCGCCTGCGGCAACCGGCATCGGCGCCGGTGCCACGTCACGGGCCATGGCCGTTTTCATCATCATGGCCGGCTCGAAGGGCCGCACCGTGTTTTCATTGATGGAAATGATCCGCCCAAGCTTGACGCCCGCCGCCTGCGCCAGGGTCTTCGCCTTGTCGACCGCATCAGCCATAGCGGCCTTGCGCGCCTCGGCAAGCGCTGCATCCGGCTTCTCGTTTGTAAAGTGGATCTCGCCGCCCTGGTTTACACCGAGCGCCACGGAAGCGTCGATCACACCACCCAGTTTGCCAAGATCGCGCACCCGAATCGTCAAACCGTTACTGACCGAATAGCCTTCGATGACAGGCGGCTGGCTACTGGCCTTGTTCTCCGGCACCTGCCGATAGCGTGGGGTGATCTGAAAGCCGGAGGTCTGCAGATCGCGATCCGCAAGTCCCTTGTCCTTCAGCGCCTGCAATACTTTGGCCATCGCCTGGTTATTAGCCTTTAACGCCGCCGCCGCGTCCTTCGCCTCGCTAACGACGCCGAGCTGCATCATCGCCATATCGGGCGCCAGCGACACCTCACCCTCCCCCGACACATTCACCGCAGCCTCCGGCCGCACGGCCTCCTCGGCCATTGCAGGCGTCGCCATCAGTGGCAAAGCCACAAACGGCGCCACCCAAACCACCGACGCCACAGCAAACGTGAACTGCCTCAAACCACTCATGATATCCTCCAAATGCCCAATCCAACGGCCTCACCACAAAGACCGCTCCACGCAACCGCGCGCCGCAATACACCTCTTGCGAAACCATTGCGGCAAACACTTGTCCCCATGGTACTTTTCGGCTAGAGCGTGTCCAGGGACGATTGGAACCATTGCCAACCCCTCCGCCGGCGCACAGCCTGCCGGGCCTGTAGCTCAATGGTTAGAGCCGGCGGCTCATAACCGCTTGGTTGGGGGTTCGAGTCCCTCCGGGCCCACCATTTTATCTCACCGACGTTAAATCAGATAAGGCTGAAATATGGAACGGCATACCGCACACATCGAAATGACCGGCGGCGGCTAGATCGCTGCGCCTCCAATTGCCGTCCGCTTTCGGCCCATTGCGGACACTCAACCGCGCATGCAATATACAAAGTATGATGATCGAAATCACCTTGCCTGCAAATATTGGGGCCCTCTGCGAAACCTGCGAAACCACATGTGAAAAGGAATGCTGCGGCATCCTCGCGTTCAACTTTTCACCCTTCAACATCATCTATCACCTTACCAAGATTGACGAGCGCATTCGTGATAGTGATGTCGCCGAAATCCGGGAGCAAATCGCTCGTATTACAAAGAAGGTCGGCAATCTGGACCGGCACGCTGACAAGGTAGTGATCGCGGAGTTGAACGCCATCTTTACTGTAGATCAGTTGATTTCCCTGTTCGATCTCATTGACACAGCTCTTTCTGACGGCTGCGCGATATACTCAATTCACGCGAAACAGATTGAGCAGAACGAGCAGAAATTTTCGCGCATAATCCGCGTGCGCTAGAGTCTGCTATTGGCGCAAAGCCGACGATTTCATACGAAATAGCGCCCTGCTCGGAGCAACAGCCCCTCCTCGAAACCGGCGCCAAAATCAAATAATACCCAGTTAAGGAACGGCCATGAAGCACGAACTGGTTCATGAAATCTGGCTGGATCCCGAACCAGACGGTCAGATGCTTCCCGGCTTGTGTCTGGCCGGTCCCATGGGGGATGGCTTTAGGTCGCTCCTCAACGAGGGTGCTCTCAAGATTGGTGAAATTAGCGGCACCAGCCGCTTCGAGGTAATG
>Ga0308163_10003172_pt1 | contig 14054 bp, 17 predicted proteins | sample PhyTR1_FD_201037 | JGI IMG/M metagenome (GOLD analysis project Ga0308163, IMG submission 201037) | Phyllosphere microbial communities from UC Gill Tract Community Farm, Albany, California, United States - DLSLT.R1 | ecosystem: Host-associated > Plants > Phyllosphere > Unclassified | place: USA... | reverse complement strand
CGTCTATGGAGAAACGGCGAAAGGTAGTGGCAAGTCGCCTCTGGCGGCCGGCGTCGGGATGAAAGGCCTGGTAGCCGACGGCGAATCCCGCGCCGAGATCTACGCCGCAGCGACGAAGAAGGACCAGGCCATGATCCTGTTCCGGGACGCAGTCGCGATGCACGACCAATCGCCAGAGCTGCGCAAGCGCCTCACGAAGAGCGGCGTCGGCGAGAAGGCCTGGAACTTGGCCTACCTGCAGACGGGTTCTTTCTTCAGGCCGATCAGCAGCGACGATGGGCAGTCCGGGCCGCGGCCGCACGTCGCACTGATCGACGAGTACCACGAGCACAAGACACCCATGGTGCTCGAGATGATGCGCGCTGGCACGAAGAGCCGGCGCCAGGCGCTGATCTTCATCATCACCAACGCAGGCGCAAGTCGGAAAAGTCCGTGCTGGAACTATCACGAATACGCTTGCAAGGTCGCTGCGGGAGAGCTGCTGGACGACGCGTTCTTCCCCTACGTCTGCGCGCTGGATGAGGGGGACGACCCGTTCGAAAGTGAAGACTGCTGGCCGAAGGCAAACCCTAGCCTGCAGGACGCTAACCTGCCGGGCTACAAGTACATCCGCGAGCAGGTGACCGAGGCCCGCGGCATGCCGTCCAAGGAAGCGATCGTTCGCCGGCTGAACTTCTGCCAGTGGACGGACGCCGAGTCGCCATGGATCAGCCACGAGGTGTGGAAGGAAGCGCAGCTCGAATACGACGTCGAGTCGCTGCGCGGCCGGCGCGCCGTCGCGGCGCTCGACCTGGCCAGCACGACCGACTTGACCGGTCTGGTGTTCCTGGTGGAGCCCATCGAGCCCGACGAGCCGTGGAAGCTGGTGCCGTACGCATGGCTACCTGACGCGGACCTAGACCGGCGCGCCCAGCAGGACATGGTGCCCTACGTCGAGTGGAAGGCCGAGGGCCTGCTCGACACCACGCCCGGCCGCGCGATCAGCAAACGGGTGATCTTGCAGAAGCTGTCCGCGATGTGCGACTTCTTCGACATCATCGCATGCGCATACGACCGCTGGCGGATCGAGGATCTGCTGCAGATGGCGGCCGACGACGGCATAAGCCTGCCGCCGATGGAGCCCTTCGGCCAAGGCTACAAGGACATGAGTCCAGCCCTGGAGACGTTCGAAACCATGCTCTTGAACGGCGAGCTGGCCCACAACGGCCACAAGGTGCTGACTATGTGCGCCGGCAACGCGGTCACCGACCAGGACGGCGCCGGCAACCGGAAGCTGGACAAGGAAAAGGCAACCGGCCGCATCGACTTGATGGTCGCCGCAGTCATGGCGGCCGGCCTGGTCAACCGGGCCGAGCCCGAAGATGTGCAACCCGAAATTTACTTCATGGATTTTTAATGACCGGAACACTACTGAACCTGGAGGCAACGCGACACGAATCGCGCGTGTTGGGCTCCTGGCTGTCCGGTCGCGACGGCGCCGCCGAGCGCGTGGGCATCGCCGCCCTGGGCGAGAATTCGCACGGCAGCCTCACGATGAGCGAGCTGGCCAATCTGCTGGGTGCCGCGCACCGGTCATCGTCCGGCGCCGCCGTGACGGCGGAGACGGCAATGCGCGTGTCGGCCGCCTACGCCTGCATGTCGCTGGTCGCCGGCGCGATCGCTACTCTGCCTGTCGGGATCTACGAGCGCAACGGCAACGAACGCGACTCGGCTGACCACGAATACTGGTGGATGCTGAACGAGAAGGCCAGCGATGGCTGGACGGCGTCGGCGGCCTGGGAGGCCCTGATGCTGTCGAAGCTCTCGCACGGCGATGGCTTCGGCGAGTGGATCCGCCCGAGTTTCTTCAGCAACCGCGTGATCGGTTGGAAGCCGCTGCCGCGCCACACGGTCATGCCGTTCAAGGATGGCGACGTGGTGCGGTACCGGATCAGCCCCGGCGACAAGCCGTCGTATGTGCTGGACCGGGCCGACATCATCCACCTGCCGAGCCTTGGCTTCGACGGCTTGACCAGTCCCAGCCCTCTCACCTTCGCGGCCCTGGAGGCGATCGGCACCGCGCTGGCCGCGCAGGAGCACGTCGGAAAGTTCTTCTCCGGCGGCGCCAATTTCGACTACGCGCTGAAAACTGCGTCGAAGCTGGACAAGGAGCAACTGGAGCAGCTGAAGGCCTCGCTGCTGGCGCGCGTGCAAAACGGCGGGCGCGGCCCGCTCATCCTCGGCGGTGGACTGGAGCCGGCTCAGCTCAGCGTGAATTCGAAAGACGCCGAGATCCTGGCGACGCGCTTGTTCACCGTGGAGGAAATCTGCCGGATCTTCGGCGTGCCACCCACGATGGTAGGCCACGGCGGCGCGGTCTCGAACTGGGGCACGGGTGTCGCCCAGCAGGGTATCGGGTTCAAGACCTACACGCTGCAGCGGCACCTCACGCCAATCGCCCAGGAACTGAACAGTAAGCTCTGGCCGGTTCGGCAGAGATTTTTCGTCGAACACATCACTGCGGCGCTGGAGCGTACCGACGTCAAGTCCCGCTACGAGGCCTACCGGATCGCGCTGGGCCGCGCCGGCGAGATGCCGTTCATGGACGCCGACGAAATCCGCCGGCTGGAAAACATGCCGTCAAACCCGAAACTGAAGATGAACGCGGCCGATATACCAGTCGAAAAGGAACCCGTATGAACATGAAGTTGCTCCAGCTACTGCTGGATAACCGCCGTCCTGACGCCAAGCCGCTTTCCCGCATAGAGGCGGCCGTGACCGAGGGCGACGAAACGACCGTGTACCTGTACGACCCGATCGTGGGCAGTCGCATGCTGGCCGAGCACTTCGGGTACGTCTGCGCTCAAGAAATGGTGCCGCCAATCGACGGCATCAAGGCAGGCACTCTGCGCTTGCGCGTGAATTGCCCGGGTGGCGACGTGTTCGCCATGCAGGCAATCATGAATGCGCTGCGCGCGGCATCAGAGCGTGGCGTGCGACTGGTCGGCCAAGTTGACGGCGTCGCCGCTAGCGCCGCCACCGGCATTCTCGCCGTATGCGACGAGGTGGTGATGGGCGCCGGCACCCAGTACATGATCCACAACTCCCAAGGCATGGCGATGGGCGACCGCAACGAACTGCGCGCCCTGGCTGATCTCATGGAGAAGGTGGATGGCGGCATGCTGGCCGCCTACACGGCAAAAACTAGCAAGCCCGAGGCCACGATCCGCGGCTGGATGGATGCCGAAACCTGGTTCACTGCCGAGCAGGCTGTCGACAATGGTTTTGCAGATCGTGTAGGCACACCCGGCGGCAAGGCTCAAGCGTCGACAGGTTGGAAGTTGGATGCTTTCGCCAACGCGCCCAAACCGCAGGCCGCGCCGGCTGCCCACGCGCCCGAGCAACTCGACCCAGCCACCACCGCAGAACACCGCGCACGCCAGCAGCAGCGCATCCGCATGCTGGCGTGCCGCCCGATTAGCTGACGCTCTCGCGCCACTAAACCAGCCGCCTTCGAGCGGCTTTTTTTACGCCCCACCCGGCCGCGAGAGCGGACCACCCACCGAAAGGCATTACCCACATGAGCAAGCTCGCACAACTGCGCGCCCAGCGCGACGCCACGGCCAAGAAGGCCCACGACCTGAACAACAAATATCCGGCTGACCAGCGCATGCCGACCGCCGAAGCCGCACAGCTGGATACCATCCTGGCCGATGTCGAATCGATCGACGCCGAGATCGCGCGCGAGCAGCGCGTGGCCCAGCTGGCCGGCGAGAGCCCGGAAGCGCAGCACGCCGCCGCGCTGGCAGCTGCAACCCGCCCTGGTGGCGCCCAAACCGATGAAGGCGCCGCCCTGCGCGCCGTGTTGACCGGCGGTCTCTCGGCCCTGTCGGCCGAACAACGCAATGCGATGTATGCCCGCGTGAACCCGGACATTCGTGCCGCGATGTCGACCACGACCAGCTCGGAAGGTGGCTATACCGTTGCCACTGAATTTAATAAGACCCTGATCCAGGCGATGAAGGCAGCCTACGCCGTCCGCAGCGTGGCGACCGGCTTCCAGACCTCGACCGGCGCGTCTATGCTGTTCCCGACCGCCGATTCGACCTCGGAAGAAGGCGAAATCGTTGGCCAGAACACCCCCGCCACTGTTGGCGAGACCGCTTTCGGCCAGGCCTCGATGGATGTGTACAAGTACTCGTCGAAATCGATCGCTCTCCCGTTCGAGCTGCTGCAGGATTCGATGTTCAGCGTCGAAAGCTACATCTCGGGCTTGCTGCAGCTGCGCAAGGGCCGCATCCACAACCGCCACCACACCGTCGGTACCGGCACCGGTCAGCCGCGCGGCATCGTGACCGCTGCTGCCGCCGGCAAGGTCGGTGCCACTGGTCAGACCGCTACCGTCACCTATGACGACCTGGTCGACCTGGAGCACTCGGTCGATCCGTTCTACCGCCCATCCGGTCGCTGGATGATGCACGACGACACCCTGCGCATCCTGCGCAAGCTGAAGGACGGCAACGGTCGCCCGATCTTCGTGCCCGGCTACGAGCAGGGCAACCCGGGCGGCGCGCCCGATCGCCTCATGGGCCGCGAGATCGCCATCAACCAGCACATGCCGACCATGGCGGCGAACGCCAAGTCGATCCTGTTCGGCGACTTCTCGAAGTACCTGATCCGCGACGTGATGGACACCACGCTGTTCCGCATGACCGACAGCGCCTTCACGCTGAAGGGCCAGGTCGGCTTCGTCGCGTTCTCGCGCATGGGCGCCAACCTGGTCGACGTCGGCGGCGCGATCAAGTACTACCAGAACAGCGCGTCGTAATCACACCTGGTGGCCGGCCCTGCGCCGGTCGCCACAACAGGAGATAAAACATGGCAGATGCCAAAAAAGTAAAAGTGCGCGTGCTGATGGCCTGCTCCCTGGGCAAGTGCAACGACGTCGTCGAGATCGACGCCACCGAGGTGAAGGCCTTGGCCGGCACCGTCGACGCCGATCCGAAGGCGGTCGCCTACGCTGAATCGCTGGCGACCGAGTAACCCATGCGCCCTGTGACCGTCGCCTGGCTCGCCAACGTGCGCGCCGAGGCAACGGCCCCGGGCGCAATCCTCGTCATCGTTCGCGGCCCGGCCGGCTCGGTGGCGATCTCCCCTGAAGACATAGTCGGCAAGTCCGACGACGAGCTGCTGGCGTTCATCGCCGGCAGGATCACCGAACAAAATACCGAAGCCCCGAGGACCGCATGAGCGCCAATACCGACGCATTCGAAAATAAGATGATCGACTTCCTGTTCCGCGGCCAGGCGCTCGGTCTGGCCAACACCACCGCGGCAGCCGGTACCGGTCCGTCGACGCACTACGTTGGCCTGATCGGCGCGGCCGGCAGCGATGCTACAGTCGGCACCGAGCTTTCCGGCGCCGGCTATGCGCGCGTGCCCGTGGCCGCGACGCTGGCCAACTGGGCCGGCACGCAGGGCGCGGGCACCACGGTCGCTTCCAACGGATCGAGCGGCACCACCTCGAACAACGTCGCCATCACGTTCCCGACGCCGACCGGCGCCTGGGGCCAGGCCGTCGAGTGGGGCCTTTTCGATTCTCAGACTGGCGGCACCGAGATCATCCGCGCCGCGCTGGGCGCGGCCAAGACGATCAACCAGGGCGATCCGGCGCCGTCGTTCGCCGCCGGCGCGCTGACCTACCAGATCGACAACTGATCATGACGCCAGAACAGCAAGCAGCGCTGCGCGCGCAGGCGCACGGCAACCCGGCCTGTGCCCAGGCGCTGGCCGACCGCGACCTGGACGAGCTGGCGCGCATCCTGTCGGCCGGCCGCACGCGCCCGTCGGCGCGCGAGATCGGCAACGGCACGATCCTGGAAGTGCTGGGCATCGCCGCCGGCAACAAGCTGCTCGACCACATCGCGGCGGCCGACGAGCTGCGGCACGTGCGTCCTCTGCTGGAGCAGGGGCGCCTGATGATCGGCGCGGCGCTCGTGCAGGGTGCGCTGCAGTCGTATGTGCGGCTGCCCGACATCATCACCCAGGCCGACGCCGACAAGCTCTGCGCCCTAGGTACGGAGCCCGATCCGCTGACGCCACAGGATGTGGCAAGCGCCCTGTATAACCCCGACCGAACGATAAAATAATGGCAATGTCCATCGCTGAAGCAACCATCATCGCGGCTGGAACGGTTATTGCGCCTGGCGGCACCGAGTCGTCGCCAGTCGCGGCCGGCGTCGGCCAAATTGTGGGCCCATTTGCGGATTACGCGGCGTCCTTCGCCTACCGCATTACGAACACCGGCGGCGCGCTCGGTGCGGCCCCCACGATCGTGTTCTATGTGATCGTCGGCAGCCGGCTTTACGAGGTCGACCGGGCTTCGGGTGACGCCGTCGCAGGCAGCATCAGCCACGGGGTTATTCCTTGCCCGCCGGGGTTCCCATCCGCGACAGCCAAGGTATTCGGCAACCAGACCAATGCCGTCACTGTCGAGGTGTACCTGGAACGCCAGGTGCCATAAGCGATGGCCCACTTCTACCGCCGACAGCCGCCGCGCGGGGCGAAGGTCGCCGGCGCATCACCGCTCGGTCGACGCATCACCGCGCATTTTCTGTTCAACGGCGATTTCCAGTCGGCCGTTCGCGGGAAGTCGGGCAGGCCTGTGGTTACCGCAGGCCCGACGATCAAATCGGGGCCAGGCGGGAAATATGCCCAGGGCAATGGTAGCGGCAAAATTGTTACAGATCTGCTGCCATCAGATTTAGGCTGTGCGGGAGCGACACCACGCACCGTCATTGCCGAATTCACGCTCGGCGACACCAGCGAGTCCAAATGTTTGTTAAGTTTTGGCGATGCAAGCGGGAGGGTTCGTAGCCAGTTCACGGTGGAGATCGGCGCAGGGTATCGTGGCGTCCGACTGTCGACGTATTCCAACGACATCAATTTCGAGGCGTGGACGGTACCGGGGTCTAGCGCGCGTGTTTTCTTAGCTATCACCTATGACGGCAACGTGACGATCACGTTTAGGTCGTGGGCGAGAGTCGACGGCACCGGGCAAATTCTGCTCAAGACCCAGACTTCAACGCTCGCCGGTCCGCTAGACACGGGCAACACCACCCCGCTCAATCTGATGGGTGGGGGTACGTACAATTTCCCCTCGATGGACACATCGCTGTCGCATGTGTCTGTGTACGGCGGCCGCTGCTTGTCGCCTGCGGAAATCGATCGACTGTATGCCGATCGGCATCAGGTCATGGCCGTGCTGCCGCGATTCCCGTATGCCGCGCTTGCAGCCGCCGGCCCCGCGGCCGACACCGCTCTAGCTGGCGCGGCCACCACTGTCGCCTCGGCGTCAGGATCGCTGTCGACCGCCATCCGGCTGGCCGGCAGCAGCACGGCCACTGCGACGGCGTCGGGCACGCTGAATACGACCATCCGGCTTGCGGGCGCCGCACAAGCTCAGGCCAGCGCGACCGGCACGCTGTCGACCGCCATCCGGCTGGCCGGGCTGGCCCAGGCCGGCGTTGTGGGCACGGGCACGCTCACGACGGCGATCAAGCTGACCGGCGCGGCGTCCGCAGTGGCCGCTGCGGTCGGAGCGCTCGCAGGAGGCGGCGCTGGCCTGTCGGGTGCGGCGACTGCCGCTGCCAGCGGAGCCGGCACCCTCATCACAGGGATCCCGCTGACTGGCGCGGCCTATGCGCGGGCGTCGGCTGTCGGAGCGCTGACGACCGGGATTGCACTCGCTGGCGCGGCGGCGGCATCGTCGACAGCCGCCGGCATGCTGGTGGAGACCGGCCCATCGGCCGAGATCATCGATGTATCAAAAATTTCGGCCGCGCGCATCGTCGTGTTCGAAAGCAGCGGCAGTCGGGTTGTCCCGTTTGAAGGAAGTGGAAGCCGTGTCGTTCCGTTCGAAGGTAGCGGTAGCCGGGTCGTCGTTTTCGAAGGCTCAGGCGAGAGAGTGAGGATTGATGGAATGGATGTAAATGCAAAAGCGCCCACCAAGATCGGCGACAAGTGGACCGTCGACAGGGATCCGGACGAGAAAAGCCACTACCTGGCCGACATCACCCAGGAGCTGATCGACCGCGCCACCACGGCTGTGTCGGTCGAGCTGGTCCTGGTAGGCGTGGTGCAGCTGGAGCTGCCCACAATCCAGACGGCCACCAAGGACAACGCCCAGCGCACGTATGCGGTTGCGTTCCTGGGTGGTACCGATGCGGAGCCGCCCGAGGGCTGGAAGTGGGTGGCGCGCGTCACCTGCGCCAATGGCGAGCGGTTCGACAAAACGACCTGGTTCAACAAGGTAGACCCATGATCAATATTGCAGACCTCCCCGCGGTGCGCGCCCAGCTCGAGCGCGACATCGCCGCGGCCAAGGAAGGACCGGCGCCGGCCGAGAAGCCGGCACCGCCTGGATACGCCCGCGCGCCGGCGGCGCCTGGCGGCCAGGCTGTAGCGCCGCGGGGACCACGATGAGCGCTCGACTGATCACCCCGCCGGCCGCAATGGCCGTGTCGATCGCCGCCGCGCGCGCGATGGCGCGCACGAGCAGCCCGGCCCTGGACGTCGAGCTCGAGCAAAAGGCGCGCGACTATGCCGAGGACGCCGAGCACAGGACCGGCCGTGCGCTGATCACCCAGATCTGGGAAGTGACGCTCGACGCCTTCCCTTCCGGGCACGGCGTGGCCGCCGCGATCCAGCTGCCGCACGCACCGCTGGCCAGCGTCGACCACGTCAAGTTCTACGACGCCGACGGCGTGCTGGCCACCCTGCACCCAGATGACTACTTCGTCGACACGAAGAGCGAGCCGGGCTGCATCATGCCGGCGCCGGGCCGCGTCTGGCCGGCGACCGCGGCGCGCGCTAACGCGATCGAAGTGCTGTACGTGTGCGGCTACGGCCCTGACGAGGCGTCGGTACCGGCCGCGATCAAGGGCTACATCCTGGGCATGATCGAGAACGACTACTTCCCGAACCCGAACGCCCAATACCTGGTCCGCAAGCTCGATCGAGCCTCGGTGTACGGATGACGGCGCCGTTTAGGAAGGACGACCAGGTCACCATCGAGCGGCGAACGGTGGCGCGTGACCCCAAGTTCAATACGCCGATCCCGGGCGCCGGTGGCTGGGAGATTGTGGCGGACCACATCTGGGCCAACGTGCAAGACCAACTACCCAGCCGTGGCGAATCGATAGAAAACGGTCTGGTGACCGCGCTTACGCGCACGCGGCTGCGCGTCGAAATCGACCACCGGATCACCACGGCAATGCGCGTCACGCTGCACGGGCGCGGCGATCGCGTAATGCAGATCGTCGCGGGCCCGGCCGAGCTGGACGACCGGCGCCACATGGAATTTATGCTCGAGGGTTACAAGAATGGATGACCAGGCGATTATCGGCGGGCGCGAGCTGGACGCGTTCCTGCAGCAGCTACCGGCCCGTGTAGAAAAAAATATTATGCGCGCTGCCCTGCGCGCCGGTGCGAACGAGTTCAAGAAGGCCGCGCAGCAAAGCGTACCGGTCGACGACGGCGCCCTGAAGCGCAGCATTCGCGTGACCACGCGGACGAAAAAGGGAACCGTCTATGCATCGCTGAAGGCAGGCGGAAAGAAAGCACCGCACTGGCATTGGGTCGAGTTCGGCACCGCTGCGCACAAGATCAAGGCGAAGCCAGAACAGGCGCTGTCGTTCGGCGGAACCACGGTGCGCGAGGTCGACCACCCGGGCGCCCGGCCGCAGCCGTTCATGCGCCCCGCTTTCGATTCGGCGGCCGCTACCGCCATCGCCGCGGCAATGACGAAGATCCGCGAGCGCCTGACGCTGGCAGGCATCAATACGCCGGCGCCGGAGGACGCATGAGCGTTGAGGTCATCCTGGAGCTGCTCCTTGCCTCCGGCGATGTCGCCGCGCATGTTGTCGCCGCCAGCATCGTTCCGGGCGTAGTTCGGGAAGGCGCCGCGCTGCCCGCCCTTGGCATAACGGAAGTCAGCTCGGTACCGGTCGGCGCGATTGACGGCCAGGCCGAGTACTCGGTCGTCACGGCGCGCGTGCAGGTGACCGTGATGGCCGCTACCTACCCGGAAGTGAAATCGGTGCTCGACCTGGTGCGGCGCGCCTGCAACTTCCAGCGCGGCCAGATCGCCGGCGTCGACGTCATCAGCGTCGTGCGCGACACGGTCGGCCCAGACCTGGAAGACATGGCCGGCAACCACTTCCAGAGCATCGACTTCAAGGTCACGTACCACGAGAAGAATTAGCAACACCACCGTCATCAACCCGGCCCGCACAGCATCCGCTTGCGGGCTTTTTTATTGTCAAAAGGAATAAAAATGGGTATCGCATCAGGCGTTTTCAAACAAGTGACTTATAAGGTGGAGACCACCTACGGCGTCTTGCCGGCGGCCGGCGCCGCGCAGGCAATGCGCCGCACTACGTCGTCGCTGGACCTGACCAAGGACACCTACCAGTCGGCCGAGATCCGCCCCGACTTCCAGATGGCGGACTTCCGCCACGGCTTGCGCAAGGTCGGCGGCTCGATCAGCGGCGAGCTGTCCGCCAAGACCTACGGCGATTTCGTCGCCGCCGCCTTGAAGAAGGATTTCGTGGCGGGCGTTTCGATCTCTGCCGCATCGATCACCGTCGGCGGCACTGCCGGCGCCTGGACCCTCGCCCGCACGGCCGGCTCCTGGCTGACGGACGGCGTCAAGGTCGGCGACGTCGGCCGCCTGACGGCCGGCGCCTTCAATGCGGCCAACCTGAACAAAAACTTCATGGTCACCGGCGCCACCGCAACCGTCCTCACGGGAATCGTGCTGAACGCATCGGCCCTTGTCGCCGAAGGTCCTGTCACGGGCGCCACCTTCGCCGTCATCGGCAAGAAGACCTTCACCCCGCAATCGGGCCACACCGACAAGTCGTTCGCGATCGAGCACTGGTACCCGGATGCCGGCGCAACCGGCGCGAGCGAGGTCTTCACCGGCTGCAAGGTGTCGAAGATCAGCTACACGCTGCCGGCCACCGGCATGGCGACCGTCGCCGTGGAATTCGTCGGCAAGGACATGACCCCGGCCGCGTCGCAGTATTTCACCAGCCCGACCCCTGTTACCGTGACCGGCACCATGGCTGCCGTGAACGGCGTCGTCAAGGTCGGCTCGGCCATTGGCGGCACGATCACCAGTGCGAGCATCGAGATTTCGTGCGCGCAGTCGAGCGAACCGTCGATCGGCTCCAACACCGCCGACCAGGTAGCAACCGGGCGCGTCATCGTCACCGGCCAGATCACGGCGAAGTTCGACTCGACGGCATCGCGCGACGCGTTCGTGAACGAAACCGAAGTCAGCGCCTGCCTGGTCTTCACCGCCGATAACACGGCGAACAGCGACTTCATCGGCTTCAGCCTGGGCCGCCTGAAGCTGAACGGCGCGACGAAGGACGATGGCGAAAAAATCATCATCCAGACCATCCCGTACCAGGCGCTGCTCGACATCAACGGCGGCGCTGGCAAGGCCACCGAGCTGACCACCCTGTCTGTGCAGGACAGCGCCGCTTAACCCTTTCGCCGCACCCCTGCGGCAATCCTGGCACCGACTGGTCGCCGTCGCCTTTCGCGGGCGCGGCGGCCGGCACGGGCATATATCACCTCCGCGAAAAGAGAAAACCATGAACCACATCACCACTGCACAACCTTCCGATCTGCTGACCAAGCTGGTCGACTCTCTCGATATCAGTGCCTTCGACGACGTCCTGAGCGGCAAGCTGATCCTGGTGAACCCGAAGACCAAGGAGCCGACCAGCACCTTCATCGAACTGGCCAGCCCGGAGCACGGCGCGCGCAAGCGCATCGACCTGGCGCGCACTCGCAAGCTGCGCGCTGAATTCTCGGCCAACGGCAAGATCGCTTCGACCGATCCGCTGGAGGACATCGAAGACGAAACCGAATACCTGGTGGCCGCGGTGCTGGGCTGGAACGTCGCCATCGGCGGCCAGGTGCTGGAGTTCACCCCGGACAACGTCCGCTCGCTGCTGACCGATCCGAAGAAGCAGTGGCTGCGCGCCCAGGTCCGCGCCGGCATCAACAAGACCGAGCTTTTTATCGTCGACTCCGCGAAAGCCTGACGGAGTGCTGCCGCGCCGAGTACGAGCTATCGGCGCGGCTCGGCGACGGCGCCACGTTACGCACGCACCTGCAGCGCGACGCAAAGAACGGCCACAAGCCGGACCCGCGGCTGTTCATCGACTGGCCGGCGGCCGGGCGCCCCATCTGGGATGCATTCCGGGGGATCGGCCGATCGATGACGCCCAGCGGCGTCGGTCCGATCCTGCCGGAGAACATCCTGGCGTACCAGCAGCTGCACCGCGTGCGGTTCTCCGCCTGGGAGCTGGAAGTAATTGACGCCTTCGACGCGATCGCGGTCGAGGCAATGCAGAAGAAAGACTGAAGGGCGCCCTGGTGGCGCCCTTTCTCATTGGAGAGACGCAATGATCGTTGGGGACATGGAGATCCGCCTCCGGGCTGACATCGCACGGCTGCAGCGCGATATGGACGACGCTCGCCGGGTGGTCGGCAACGCTACTGCTGGCATGGCCCGTGCAGCCGAGGTCGCGAAAACCGCTTTCTCCGGCCTGGTCGGCGCCGCCAGCTTATCAAAAATTGCCGAGTTGGCAGACCAGTATGCGAAGTTCACTGCACAACTGCGCCTGGCAACCAACAGCACGCGCGAGTACTCGCAGGCCTACGCGGATGTGAAGCGCATCGCTACCGATTCGCAGGCAAGCCTGTCCGCTACCGGGGTGCTATATGCCCGCATCGCGAACGGCACGCGCGAACTGGGCATCAGCCAGCAGAAGGTTTCTGACATCGTCGAGGCCACCAACTTGGCGCTCAAGGTATCGGGCGCCACCAGCGAAGAATCGGCTTCGGCCATTCTGCAACTGTCCCAGGCATTTGGCTCAGGAGCACTGCGCGGCGAAGAATTCAACGCGGTTAACGAAGCCGCCCCACGCCTAATGAAGGCGCTTGCCGATGGGCTGGGCGTGCCTGTGGGGGCGCTCAAGGAAATGGCATCCGAAGGGAAAATCACGTCGCAAATCATGGCAAACGTGCTGCCCGAGGCACTGGCCAAGTTGCGTGAAGAGTCGAAGCAGGTTCAGACGATCTCAGGCGCCTTCACCGTCTTGAAAAGCAACGTGATGGAATTCGTCGGGATCCAGTCCCAGGCAAGCGGAGTCGTGTCGGTACTGACCGGCGGTATCGACTTGCTGGCGAACAACCTCACCCTGGTTGCCGGCACGATTATGACGCTCGGCGCCGCTAAGCTCGGCAGCATGCTCAGCGAATGGGTCGTGGCGACCTACAAGCAGGTTGCTGCCGCCGTCGCACTGCGCGCAGCCAACATCGCATCGGCAGAAGCTGAAGTCGCAGCGACCGGTGCAAAGCTCGCTCAGCTGAGCAGCACGCAGGCGATGATCGTTGTTGCCCGTGAGGAGGCAATAGCGAAGCTGGCGAGTTCGAATGCCAATATCACTTCGGCACGCACTGCGATCGCGGCAGCGGAAGCGGCCGGCGCACAAAGCTTTGCACTGCGTACCCTGCGTCTTGCTACGGCCGAACTGTCGGTAGCGGAAGCGCAGCGCGCTGCCATGGTGGCGGAGCTTGCAATCCTAGGACGCCAGCAGGCAGCGGTGTCGCAGCAAATTGCGGCCGCCACTGCCGCGCAGGCGGCGGCACAGGCAGGCCTGAATGCAGCGACCACTGCGGGCATCGGCGTGGCCGGCCTCGCAACGCGCGCACTGGGGTTGCTCGGCGGCCCAGTCAGCGCCGTCATCACCCTGCTTGGCCTGGGCGCGATGGCATGGTCGGCCTGGAAGAGCAGTGCTGTCGAGTCCGAGAAGGAAGTCGCCCGCACTTTAGCTGATGAAACCGACGACTATATCGCGGACTTGCAGCGGCAGATCGACAAACTCAAGGAGCGGAATGAGCTTGCCGGTAAGCAGATGGTGTCTGGCGCGGCGCCAGCGACGGACGATGATAAAAAGCGCGAGGCTGTTATCGCCGAGATCAACCGTGTCG
>Ga0308163_10003171_pt1 | contig 14055 bp, 18 predicted proteins | sample PhyTR1_FD_201037 | JGI IMG/M metagenome (GOLD analysis project Ga0308163, IMG submission 201037) | Phyllosphere microbial communities from UC Gill Tract Community Farm, Albany, California, United States - DLSLT.R1 | ecosystem: Host-associated > Plants > Phyllosphere > Unclassified | place: USA... | reverse complement strand
CTTCCAACGCGCTCGCCGTTCGGGCTTGCCATCCTGCTGTGGCTGCTGCTCGATCGCCTGGCCGCTCCTGGCTGGGCGTTCGGCGTGCTCTGGACTGTGATTGCGCTGCTTACGGTGATGTGGATCGTTTCGTTCTGGACCGAATCATTCCGCGACGTGCCGGGCTTCGGGGAGAAGTAGCATGACCGTCGCGCAGGAGTTGGACTGGCTGCGCCATCGCTTGCGCAAGCTGCATGAGCAAGCAACATTTAATCGGATTCGAGGTATTGCATGAACGACATTGCACGCATCTATCGCGCCGAGATGCTGCGCGCCGTGCTCGGGCCTGGCGCGCATTCAGCCAAGGCCGCCGACCTTCATCGTCTGAACCAGCTTGCTGATCATATGGCAGAGTGCGAAGAAGCTCAGACCATCCTGCGCGCCAAAGGCCATGGCGGTCCGGGCGTGAGCATTGTCGAGGCGGCCCGCCGAGTCCCTGTCAATGTGAAGCAGGTTATCCGCGCGCTAATCTCGGCGCCAGCGGCACCGCATGAGCAGGGCATAGAGCAAGCACACGAGCCGTGGAAGGCCACCTGATGGCAATCGTATCTATTGCATTGCGGACCCATGTTGCATGGTGGGTTCGTCCCGCGCTCGCCGTCGCGTTCCTGTGCGCCTCGCTTTGCCCAGCTCGCGCCGATCAGATGATCGACGCAATCGTTGATTGTGGAATCAAGATCGAGCTGACGTGAAGCTGCAGCAGCTACGAACGCAACTGCGGCCAGCGGCAAGCAAAGTCACCATGCTGCCGACGCAGCGGCCTGAAACCGTCGAGCGCAAGCGTGGGTCGGCTGGTGTGCGCGACCGTGATCGCATCCGGGCTCGTGACTGTGGCTTGTGCCAAGAGTGCAAGCGCCAAGGTCGCACGACACTGGGCGGCCCGGTCGACCACATTGTCCCGCTCTGGAAGAAGGGCAGCGACGACGAATCGAACAAGGAAGTGCTCTGCGTTCCATGCCACGACGCCAAGACGGCGCGTGAGGCTGCGGAGCGATCGCGCGGCTGACGATGGTCGGCAAGGGGAGGGGCTGTTGTAAGTCTACAACGCCTCGGACCCGGACACCGACTAGCAACTCACGCGCAGAAAAAAATCCCCCTGGAGGAAATTGTTAATGGCTTTAACAGGCAAAAAGCGAGCCTTCGCCGATGCCGTTTTGGCCGGGTTCTCGAATAAGGAAGCGGCAATTCGTGCCGGTTTTAGTGAAAAAACGGCATCAGCAGCCGGGTCCAGAAATGTTAAAGACCCGGATGTTAAAGCCTACCTTGATCAGCGGCGTGGCACTGGCGCTACTGGCCGCGCGAACGTCCCTAAGCCACCACCGCAGGCTGACGAGGTGGTCGACATCCCATCGACCACAGACCCAATGGAATTCCTCACCAATCTGATGAACGAGCCGGCCGCTGATATCCGCATTCGTGCTGATGTCGCCAAAGCACTGATGCCGTTCAAGCACCAGAAGCTGGGTGAGGGCGGGAAAAAAGATCAGAAAAACGAAGACGCCAAGAAGGTGGCCAGCCGCTTCGCGGCGGCGGCCCCGCCGCAGCTCAAGGCAGTGAAGTAAGGACGACGATATGGAATGGTCTACCGCCTGTCCGGATTGGGAAGACAGGATAAGGGCCAAGCTGTCGATCATTCCTCCGCCGATCTTCCCGCAACAGGCTGAGCAGGCGCTGGCCATCTTCAAAGAATTGAAGGTAACTGACTTGCCTGGCAAGCCGACGTTCGGCGAGTGCAGTGAACAATGGGTGTTTGACTTCGTCGCTGCGATCTTCGGTGGCTACGACGCCGAAACTGGCAAGCAGATGATCCGCGAGTACTACCTGCTGATCAGTAAGAAAAACACGAAATCGACGATCGCCGCCGGCATCATGCTGACTGCAGTGATCCTGTGCTGGCGCGACGAAGAAGAGCACCTCATTCTGGCGCCAACCAAGGAAGTGGCCGACAACAGCTTCAAGCCGGCCGCCGCGATGGTCCGCGCCGACGACGAGCTGCTGGCGCTGTTTCACGTCCAGGACCATGTTCGGACGATCACGCATCGCGTATCGCGCGCCTCTTTGAAGGTTGTAGCAGCTGACACTGACACCGTGTCCGGCAAAAAGTCCGGAAAGGTGCTGGTTGACGAGCATTGGCTGTTCGGCAAGCGTGGCAACGCCGAAGCGATGTTTATGGAAGCGCTGGGTGGCCAGGTTTCGCGCGATGAGGGGTGGGTTATCTACCTGACCACCCAGAGTGACGAGCCGCCGGCCGGCGTCTACAAAGACAAGCTGAACTATTTCCGTGATGTACGAGACGGAAAGATCCACGATCAGAAATCGCTGGGCGTGCTCTATGAGTACCCGGCAGCCATGGTAAAGGCCAAGGCCTACCTCGACTCCTCAACCTACTACATCACCAACCCGAACATCGGTCGCTCTGTCAGCGCCGAATGGCTTGAAGACCAGCTGCGCAAAATGCAGCACCGGACGGACGGCAAGTTTCAGCAGTTCCTCGCAAAGCACCTGAACGTCGAAATCGGGTTGAATCTGCGCTCTGACCGCTGGGCAGGCGCGGATTTCTGGGAGCAGCAAGCGAAGGTGCCCGGTTTGACGCTTGAGCAGCTGCTCGAGCGGTGTGAAGTGGTCACCGTTGGTATCGACGGCGGCGGCCTGGACGACTTATTGGGCCTGGCTGTTGTCGGGCGCGAGCGCGTAACCCGAAAGTGGCTAGTTTGGACGCGCGCCTGGGCACATCCAATCGCACTCGATCGGCGCAAGAGCGAGGAAAGCCGCTACGAAGATTTCAAGGAGCAGGGCGATCTGATCATTATCGAGCAGTTGCCCGGTGACGTCGCCGCCGTGGCCGCTGTCGTCAAGCAGATCAACGAGTCCGGTTTGCTGGCATCGGTCGGCCTGGATCCGGAGAAGACGCACAAGGTGATGTTCCAGGCCTTGATCGATGCCGGCATTGAAGAAGCCATGTGCTTTGGCATTCCTCAGGGCTGGAAACTCGTTGGCCCCATCAGCGTCACAGAGCGAAAGCTGGCGGAAGGCGTGCTTCTGCACGGCGGCCAGCCGTTGATGAACTGGTGCGTAGGCAATGCGAAGGTCGAGCCACGCGGCAACGCGCTCCTGATTACCAAGCAGGCATCGGGCATCGCGAAGATTGACCCGCTGATGGCGCTTTTCAGTGCCGTCTCACTTATGGCATTGGACCCAGTACCAAATCAGACCACATCAATTTACGACGAGGGCGTTTGCATATGAGTTTTATCGACTGGGCGACCCTTGTTGCCGGCATCGTCGGCCTGCTTTCGATCACCGTTGGCGCCGGGATGATCTTCCTGCCAGCGGGCTTCATCGTCGCTGGCGCTGGCCTGCTGTTCTGGTCGTACACCGTTGCCCGCGCCATGGCGCGCGGCGGCATCAAGGAATAACGGATGTTCGCCAAACAGTTTTTTAGCCCGCAGGTTAGCGCCGGCGGCGGCAGCTGGCTGTCCGGCCTGGGTGGGGCGCGCTCCGATGCGGGACCGATGGTGACTGTCGAGTCGGCCCTCACGCTTACATCGCTGCAGGCCTGCGTGACTTTGATCGCGGAAAGCATTGCTCAACTGCCGCTCGAGCTATTCCGCCGCACCAAGGACGGTGGTCGCGAGCCGGCCAAGGATCACCCGCTTTACCGGATCCTGGCGTATGCCCCGAACGAGTGGCAGACGCCGTTCGAATATCGCGAGAACAGCCAGCTGAAGGCCGGTACCCGGGGCAACTCGATCAGCCTGATCGGCCGTGACGGCGACGGCACGGTTACCGGGCTCTATCCAGTCGACACCGAGAGCGTTCAGGTGCTTAAGGGCCCGGACTTGCTGCCGTACTACCGCATCGACGGTCAAGAGCCGATCCCGCAGCGCATGGTGCACCATGTCCGGTGGTGGAGCCTGAACAACTACGTCGGCATGTCGCCGATCATGCTGCACGCAAACGCCATCGGCCATGCCCAGGCGATCCAACAGTATGCCGGCAAGTCGTTCCTGAACGGCACCGCACTGTCGGGCGTGATCGAGCGGCCGCGGGAATCGTCGCCGATCAAGGACCAGAGCGTCATCGATCGAATCACTGACCGGTGGCAGCAGATGTACGGCGGCAGCACCAACGCCAAGCGCGTGGCGATGCTGCAAGAGGGGATGACGTTCAAGCCTCTGTCGATGACCAACGTCGACGCGGAGTTGATCCCGGCCCTGAAGCTGACGTCTCTCGATATCGCGCGCATCTACAAGGTGCCGCCGCACATGATCGGCGAGCTGGACAAGGCCACTTTCTCGAACATCGAGCATCAGGCGATCCAGTTCGTGATTTACACGCTGCTGCCTTGGATCAAGCGGCACGAGCAGGCGATGATGCGCGACCTGCTGCTCCCGAGCGAGCGGGATGAGTACTACATCGAGTTCAACGTCTCCGGCCTGTTGCGCGGCGATCAGGGATCGCGCTATGCCGCATACGCGGTCGCCCGCCAGTGGGGATGGCTGTCCGTGAACGACATCCGCCGCCTGGAGAACCTGCCCCCTATCGTGGGTGGCAACACCTACCTGCAGCCGCTCAACATGGTTGACGCGGCCAAGCCGCTGCCGGTCACGCCCGTCAAGGCGAGCGCCGAGCAAGTCGCCGAAATTGAAGGAATCCTTGCATGAAGAACCGTTTCCGCATCGCCGGCTTGATTTTCAATCAGCCGCTCATGGTCACCGAGGCAATGCTCGACCAGGCCGCTGCCTGGGCGAACCAGCAGATGAGTCTGAACATCGTCAACCTGAGCGTCAACGGCGCCCAGCCGCAGATGATGGAAGACGACGACGGCCCGTACGAGACGGCAGCGATGCGCGCCGAGTCGGCGCGCCGCCAGTCCATCGCTGACACCGGCGTGGCAATCATCCCGGTCCACGGCGTTCTCGTTAGCCGAAGCATGCAGATGAATCCCTGCGAGACGATGACCAGTTATGAACAGGTCCGCGCGCAAGTGAGCGCCGCGCTGGCCGATCCGTCGGTGGAGCAGATCGCCTTCGATATTGACAGCCCCGGTGGCAGTACCACCGGCTGTTACGAGCTGGCCGACTTCCTCTTCGAAGCGCGCGCTGTCAAGCCGATGACTGCGATCGTGCACTACAACGGCTTCTCGGCGGCGTATCTCATCGCTGCCGCCGTCGGCAACATTTCGATGTCCCGCACGTCCGGTGTCGGTTCGGTTGGCGTGATTGCCAAGCACCTGGACATCTCAGCGCGCAACGAGCAGATGGGCGTCAAGGTGACAACCGTCGCCGCCGGCGCCCACAAGAACGATCTGAGCCCGCACGAGCCCATCACCGAGCAGTCGATGAAATTCCTGGTCGACGTGGTGCAGGGCTATTACACCCAGTTCGTGGATGCCGTCGCGAAGTATCGCGGCATCAGTGCCGACGCAGTACGCGCCACCGAGGCTGGCGTGTTCTTCGGGCAGAAGGGTGTGGATATCGGCTTTGCCGATCGCATCGAGACGCCTCAGGCGGCAATCGACCGCATCGCGATGCAGGCGCGCGAGTCGCGCACTGCGCGCAGCACCAAGCCTTCCATCGGAGCCCGCGCGCAAGCGATGGCACTCCAATCCCAAATTTGACCGCGTTCGCGGGACAAGCAACCAAGCCGCCCTCGAGGCGGCTTTTTCAATTCTAGGAGAGGCAATATGCCAACCATTAACGAACTCCGCAGCGAACGCGCCAAGGTCAACGCCAGCGTGCAAGCCCTGGCCCTGATCGAAGCCGGCGGCGGTCAACTGACCGCCGAGCAGCTGGTCGAGTTCACCGGTCTGCAAACCAAATTCGGCGAGCTGACCGCGCAAATCACCCGAATGGAAGCATCCGAAAGCATGGCCGCCGCGGCCGCCGTGCCTGTTGATCGTGCTCTGTCGGCGATCCATCAACCCGCAGCACCGCCTGCGGCGGCTGCAAGCATGCCGGCGACGCCGCGCATGCCAAGTGTGCCCGGTACCGGCATGTCGCGCATGGTTCGCGCGCTGGTTGTCGCTCAAGGCAACCAGCAAGTGGCCGCTAAGTTTGCGATGGACAATCACTTCGGTGAGGACGTCGCGATGGCACTGAACACCCTGACGCCTGGCGCCGGCGGCGTGCTCGTCCCGCAAAACATGGCCCGCGAAGTGATCGAGCTGTGGCGTCCGCAGTCGGTTGTTCGCCGCCTTGGCGCGCGCACGCTGCCGCTCACAAACGGCAATATCACCCTGCCACGCCTGAAGGGTGGCGCAGTCGTTGGCTACACCGGCAGCGATTCGGATATCGGCGTGACTGGCCAGACCTTCGACAACCTGAAGCTGTCGGCGAAGAAGCTGACCGGCCTGGTCCCGATTTCGAACGACCTGCTGGCTTACGCCGGCACCAGCCCAAATGTCGACAAGCTTGTGGTGGACGACCTGACCGGGGCAATGAGCTCGCGTGAAGACAAAGCGTTCATCCGCGACGACGGCACCCTGGAAACCCCGAAAGGCCTGCTGGCCTGGGCGCTGGCTGGCTTCAAGTTCGCAGCATCCGCAGGTGACACGCTGCAGAAGATCGAAAACGATCTGAACAAGCTGATCCTGGCCCTGGAAAACGTGAACGCCAACATGGGCGCGCCCGGCTGGATCATGTCGCCGCGCTCGTTCCGCTTCCTGGAAGGCCTGCGCGACGGCAACGGCAACAAGGTCTATCCGGAAATGAAGGACGGGAACCTGAAGGGCTATCCAGTCGGCAAGACGACCCAGATCCCGAACAACCTGGGCGCTAGCTCGAACCAGTCGGAAATCTACTTCGTGGACTTCAATGACTGCTTCATCGGCGAAGACGAAACGCTTCTGATCGATTACTCGAAGGAAGCGACGTACAAGGACGAGGGCGGCAATCTCGTCAGCGCCTTCCAGCGTGATCAAACGCTGGTGCGCGTCATCGCGAAGCACGACTTTGGCCCGCGCCACGTCGAATCGATCGCGATTCTGACCGCGGTCACCTGGGGCGCCTAAAGCGACCTGCCTGCCGGCCTGCTACCGCAGGTCGGCCAACCCTTCATCAAGGAACTCCATCGTGGAAACTGTCGAATTCATCAAGCCCTGGAAGATCTACAGTCCAGGCGACGTCGCCGGCTTCGAGGCCGATCAGGCCAAGATCCTGACCGACGGCAAGGTGGCAAAGCCGTACGAGGCAGACACCAAAGCTGCGAAAGCAGCGAAGTAATCTTCCGCATCTCCGGCGCCGGGTCGGCGCGCACCGCGCGTACCGGCCTGACAAGCGTTAAGAGAAAGCTACCGTTATGACCCATCTGCATATGGCCACGGCCGTTTCCACCATCCGCGTATATGACAGCCCGGGCGGATATGAGGCGCGCCGTGCGTACCTCGGGATCATCACGGTCAGCCACCTGACAAGCAGCACCGTGTATGTGCACGGCGCCGTCGGCAAGATCGACCGCGCGACGCATGCGCGCGCACTGAACATGCTCCGCGAACTCGGCGTCACCACGGTGATGTACGAGCGGCGCGGGCAAATGAAAACCATCGAGCTGGCACCGCGGCCGGAGAGATAGACAAATGATTAAGTTTAATCGGGCGGCTGCGAATCAGTCGATTAGCACGCCTGACAACGCACTGTTGACGCTCCCTGACGGCGATTGGGCGATCGGATTTACGCTTCGTTATGATGGTTTGCTTACTGGTGATAATCCGCAATACCTAATCTCTACCGGCGCATTTCAAGCAGCCGGGTCGCTCAACATCGTATTCCAAACAACCGGCGTTGGCGAAGTAAGCCAGCAAGGCCGTCTTGCTATTTTTGCCCACACTGGGGCACCGGCAGCAGCCGTTTCAAATTCCGTGGTGACGACGGGGGTGCACAAGTACGTGATCCAGCGTAGTGGCGGAATTGTCTCGATTTACCGCTGCGAAATCACAGGTGTTGCCGCAACCGACGCTTCGGTTATCGCTGATGGCACTAGTACCAGCACTTCTTTGATCCGGGAATTGAACGGTTCCGGTTTTAAAATCGGTTCTCGCCTTGACGACACCGCTTTGCGCAAGTCAGACCAAAGTACTAGCGACGTGTTCTTGCTGAAAGATGCGCTAAGTCGCGCAGAAATTGCGCGGTTGACGAATGGCGAGAAGCTTTCGGCTATTGGGAAAACGTCGACGCTAGATATTGGCATGTCCGATACTTCTGACATTATCGACCGCAGCCCGAACAACCTTCCATTCACCGTGGTAGGTAGCCCGACCACAAGCGCCGAGCCGACGTACCCTGTTGTCACCCCGGAGCCAACGAACACGGTTTCGCTGTCAGTCACCGCCGAGCGCGTCTATCAGCGTAGTAACGGTAGCGCAGCTGTCGATGCTACTTGCACGTATTCGGGCGTCGAGCCAACATCGATCGAGCGACAACTGTACGCCGCAGATGGCGTCACGGTCACTCATGCATGGGCCGCTATCCCAGGCGTCACATTCACTGGCGGCAATGTGCTGCTCAGTCAAGGCATCGCTCTCCCTGAGGGCTTGAAGCGCCGGATTGCTGTCCGAACTAAAAGCGGGTCGACTGTACTGGCAACATCGAGCGTGTCGGCACGTGTCGGTGTCGGAGCGCTTGACGCCTACATCGGATCGAGCAGCGCAGAAAAACCATTCGATAGCACATCGGGAACAGGCTTCACCGCCGACGTGAACGGCAGCAAATTCAATGAGACTGGGTGGTCCCTGCTGGGTACTGCCGGCTCGGGCATTCTCATGTCCAATAGTCTGATCGCGCAATCTGGCTTGTGCCGGGGTGCGCTGGACTATGGGATTGGTGGCACAACACTGGTCCAGTGGCTGGACAAGAATGGGCCGCAGTGGACCGCATTCGCTGCGGGAGTTGCCGCCGCTGGCGGGAAGATCGAGGTCGTAGTTATCGCGATTGGATCGAACGACGCCGCTACGGCCAACACAGTGCTGTCGCGCGTGGCCCACGCTGCAAACATCCGGGCGCTGATTCAAAATGTGCGCACTCTGACCGGGCAACCGAGCCTGCCGGTGATTTTGAGCGGGTTCAATCGTCGCAGCGGGGGCTTGCAGAGCGGACAGACAACCGCGGCATTCAATATCGCGGCCGACCAAGTTCGCATGGCCGAAAACGATGTCGGCACCGATCCGTTTGTAACGCACGTGGCTACGCTGGAATTTGCGATGCACACGGACAATGTGCACTTGACGCCGAACGCTGCCGGGTTCCCGGCCAGTGCCACGCGCGCGGCGCTAATTTTCGGCCGTCGACAGTATGGCGATGGTGTGTATCTACGCGGCCCCCGCATCACCACGCTGACGTTTGACGGCGCCGATCTGCTTGTCGATGTCACGCACGGCACCGGCACAGACCTATCGCCAGCAACGGGCGGCACTGGGTTCACCGTGACTGATGCCAGCGGCACGCCAGCACTGGTGTCGACCGCGCGCGTCAGCGCAACGCGCTACCGTGCGACGTTTGGCCGACCGCTGGTTGCGCCCGTCGTTGCGCGGTACCAGTCCGGCGGCGCGCCTGATGTCAGTGCTGCCATTTTCGACAATGGCACGGTGCCTCTGCCGATGTTAGTCGAAACGGAGATGGCAACCGTTGCTGCATCAACGGAAGAACCGGCGCCCGACACAACGGCCCCGGTCATGACCGGTTCGATCTCGATTTCAAATGTCACGACGGCCGGCGCAACGACCTCGTGGCCTGCTGCGACCGACAGCGTCGGCGTGGTCGGCTATGAGTACAGCATCAACGGCGGTACGAGTTACACCAACGTGGGTACCGCGCGCACGGTCACCGTTTCCGGTCGACCGGCCAGCACCGCGCACCAGGTTCGGGTTCGTGCCTATGACGCCGCTGGCAACCGCGCCACGCCGCTGCCGGCGAGCTTCACCACGTTGGCCACGCAGCCTGCGCAAAATGTGGTGGTGGCTTCGACGGTGGCGGAATCTCGCCGGGTTGCATTCCCGGGCGGTACCCGCGTAGTGGCGTTTGGCACTGTGCCGGGCGCGGTGACGCCGAATGCTCCTTATTTGGAAGCGGGTAAGTGGTGGAGCGAGAAGCATACGCTGGACGAGCGCTACTGGGTCGCGAACATCACGGTCGACCTGGACGAGCGCGCCACCACCGCGACGTCGGTTGCCGCGATCGTGGCCGGCGTCACCGTGGTTGAGCAGCCCGTCATCCAGGGAAAGCTGATCCCAGTGAAGCTCGGCGGCTTCAATGCCGCCGCCGGAGCGGCCAACTTCTGCACCTTCCGCGTGACATGCGCGAACGGCGAGCGGTTCGACCGCACGATTTGGTTCAAGCAGCAGGTGGGATCATGGTCGCTCAACAAGGATGCTGACGACGAAAGCTACTTCGTGGCCGACATCAGCAACGACCTGGCCGACAGCAATACCACCGCCAGCGCGGTGCTGGCGCAGCCGGTGGGGGTGAGCGTGCTAGTGGCGGCTGTGATCCAGGGGCCCTTGATCCTGGTGAAGCTGGGCGGCATGGACACCTTGCCGGCCGGCGTGAACTACTGCGACCTGCGCATCGACTGTGCGAACAGCGAGCGCTTCTACCGGACCATTCAATTTAACAGGGTGGACAACTGATGATCGATGCATCCCAACTGCCGAGCGTGCCGAACACCGAACTGCTGAAGCAGCAGGAGGCGGCCACCGTCGAATACGCGCGCGCGCCGGTTGCGCCTGGCGCGCCGCACGGCACCGGTCGCCCGCCAGCAGTGCAGGGGACGACACGATGAGCTGGAAGCTGATCACTCCCCCTGTCGGCCTGGCGGTTTCGATGGCCGAGGCGCGCACTGCCGCGCGAGTGGACGTTGGTGAAGATGGTACGTCGCCCCTCGATGGCGAAATCCAGCGAGCTATTCGGACCTACACCACCGAAGCCGAAGGCGAAACGAACCGCGCTGTGATGGAACAGACCTGGCGCCTGACGCTGGATGGCTTCAAGGGTGCAATCGCGCTTCGCCGGCCGCCGCTGCTTGAAGTGGTGCACTTGAAGTTCTACGACGCTGACTTGGTCTTGCAGACGCTCCACCCTGAGGACTATCAGGTCGACGGCGAAAGCGAGCCGGGCTTCATCGTTGCCGCGCCGGGCCGCGCTTGGCCAGCAACAGGACGTTCGGTCAACTCGGTCGAGGTGCAGATCCGGTGCGGCTACGGACCGGACCACACGACCGTTCCGGACGCCATCTCCGGTTTCATCCTGGCGCGCGTGAGCGAGCACTTCCAGTCCGGCGGTCAGCCGAAGAATGAGCACGTCAAGCGGCTGTTGTGGCCAGAAGTGGTGATCGCATGAACATGAACGACCGAATTACGCTGCAGCGTCCTGGGCCCGGCGCTGGCAAGCTTCGGGCCCAGGCCGCCTGGGAGCCAATCGCCACCGTGTGGGCTAACGTACTTTTCCCAAGCGGCGTGGAAGTGGTGCGCGCCGGTGCCGAAGTATCGATCGTCAAGTGCTCGATTCGGATCCGCGCACGCGCTGATGTTGATACCGCTGCTCGCGTGCTCTTCAAGGGAAAGGCCTACGACGTCGAGTCGGCACTGCCAGATGGGCGCGACTCCCACTTCATGTTCTTGGTGTGCAAGGCGGTCACATGATCGACTTTGATACCTCGGCCTTTGAGACTGCGATGACGGCTGCAAGGCGAACCATCACTGAAGCGCTTGGCGAATCGACACTTCGGACGGTGGGTTTTGCCGGCGCCGAGGTTTTTCGCGATCAGGCAAAGCAGAATTCGCTGGCCAACAAGAAGACCGGCATCCTGTTCGACAACATCATCGTCAAGCGCCTGGAGGAGGATTCCGATGGAGATCGGCGTCAAGCGTACCTGGTCACCGTGCGCAACGGCACTGCAGCCAGCCCTGGCGCCTTCTACTGGCGCTTTGTTGAAAACGGTCACAAGTTCGTGCCCAAAAACAAAAAAGTAAGCAAGAAGACGGGCAGGACAATTGGCTGGAAGGCCCACCGAGAGGCAGCTCAGCGCGTGGCTGATCTGGAGTTTGGGAACAAGCAAACCCGGGCATATCCGTTCATGCGGCCCGCCTACGACAGCAAAAAACAGGAAGCCATCGACGTCATGACGCAAACGCTGGCGGAACAGATCGCAAGGAATGCAAAGTGACTCCAGAAGAACATATCGACGGTGTGTTGGCTCACCTGGCCGACGGGCGCGTCTATCCTGACGTGGCGCCGCTGGATACCGATACGCCGTACATCACGTACCAGGTGGTGGGCGGGGAGCCGATGAACTTCCTCTCCGGAGATATCCCGGCCAAGCAGCACGTGCGCATGCAGGTGAATTGCTGGGCCGGCGCAGACGAGCGCGCCGAAGTTTCCGAGCTCGCCAAGCTGGTCGAAGACGCGTTGCGCTCCGCGACCGAACTGCAGGTCGAAGTTGTATCCGGCCGGACGTCCACGTACGACGAGGAAACCGATTCCCGCGGAACCATGCAGGACTTCATGCTTTTTTGTTGACGAAACAAGTTTTTACTCCAAGCCGCCCGAGAAATCTGGCGGCTTTTTTAATGCCCGGCTTCCGGGCTTTACCCCTGAAAGGCCGATATGCAATTGCCAAATAACATCGCGTTCGCTCTGGCGACCGTGTTCGCCGCCGCCGTCAGCGTCACCGCAGCGACCAACGCCACGGAGGCGGTGTGCACCGCCACCAACACCTTCGCCGCTGGCGACTTCGTCGAATACACCGGCGGCTGGAGCAAGGCCAATGGCCGTGTGTTCCGCGTGAAGGTTGCAACCGCTACCTTGTTCACGATCGAAGGCCTGGACACCACCGACACCAGCCTGTTCCCGGCGGGTGCTGGCACTGGCACCGTCCGCAAGATCACTACCTGGGTGCCGATCACCGGCGTGACCAGTGCCGAAATCTCTGGCGGCGACGGCAAGAACGTGGAAGTGCCGCTGCTGGACAGCGACGCACCTGTCATGTTGCCCGATGGCTTCACTGCGACCACTGTCACCCTGACGACCGCCGACGACAGGTCGCTGCCACACCACGCTGCACTGAAGAAGGTTTCGGACAGCGTCGCGCTGACCTGCCTGCGCGGCACGCTCCCAGGCGGCAGCGTGCTGTTGTACGCCGGCTACTGCTCGTTCAACGAGTCGATGAGCCTGTCTAAGGGCAGCGTCATGGCGGTGAAGTCGATGTTCTCGCTGCAGAACAAGGTCGTTCGCTACTGATCTGTGTTGCCAGCTGGCGCCGAATGGTCGGCGCTGGCCTTTTCCCAACCCTGCGAGGTAGCTCCTTGCAGGGTCTTTTTTTACCCCTCCTGAAAGAAAAATCATCATGGCAAAAGCAAAACTCACTCTGGCAGTCGCCGCTACCTTCAAAGCAACCGTGTCGATCCCGGTCCCGGGCGGCAAGTCGGCTGACGTCGAATTCATCTTCAAGCACCGCACGCGCGACGACTTCAAGGAATTCATGGAAACCCTGGCTGGCTCCGAAGACGTCGATGCGCTGATGGATATCGCCAGCGGCTGGGATCTGGACGAGCCGTTCGGCAAGGACGCTGTCGAGAAGCTGGTGCAGCGCTACATGGGCTCGGCCCGCGCCGTGCTCGACGTGTACCTGGCCGAACTGACCGGCGCCCGCACAAAAAACTAAGGGACGTTGCCACTGCCATGTACGAGGCCGCGCCCACCGACGCTGAACTTGCGATCGCGGGCATGACTCGGGATGAGGTGACAACGTCTGTCGAAATCTGGCCCGACAACGTGCGGGCCTACAACACCTTTTCCGGGCTGCGCAAGCAGTGGAATTTCGCTCCGATGGGAGGCCCGATCGGGTTGAACTTCCTCGTCGCCTACAACCGGATGGACCGGATGGGTCTGACGGTCGAGGAATACAACCAGCTGGACGAGGATCTCCAGGTGATGGAAGACGCAGCGCTCACGGCAATGCGAAGCTCGGATTGAATGCAGTGCCGCCGCCGGGCGGCTTTTTTATGGGCGGCGAATGAGCACAATC
>Ga0308163_10003165_pt1 | contig 14079 bp, 7 predicted proteins | sample PhyTR1_FD_201037 | JGI IMG/M metagenome (GOLD analysis project Ga0308163, IMG submission 201037) | Phyllosphere microbial communities from UC Gill Tract Community Farm, Albany, California, United States - DLSLT.R1 | ecosystem: Host-associated > Plants > Phyllosphere > Unclassified | place: USA... | reverse complement strand
GATAAGCAAGGAAGTGGTGCAAGACGTACGTTATTATGGACTGCACTTAAATATATTGCTGAGACCAATCGTAAGACGAGAGAGGAAGGATCTGCTACCCGGCCTTACTTATTACTGATCGACGAGCCAGAAATTTGTCTGCATCCAAGTGCTATACGAGAAGCCTGCAAAGTACTCTATGACCTTCCATTATCGAAAAATTGGCAGGTTATGGTAACAACACACTCTCCAATATTCATTGATTTTACAAGAAACAACACTACTATAGTAAGAGTGGACAGAGGAATAAATGGCGAAGTCGAAGGTACAACGATCTTTCGCCCAGACAAAGTGAAGTTCGATGATGATGATCGCATTAACATTAAACTATTAAATGCCTGTGATCCCTACGTTGCGGAATTTTTCTTTGGAGGCCAAGTAATAATTGTAGAAGGTGACACGGAATATACCGCCTTTAACTATATTCGGCAGGAAAAGCCAGAAAAGTTTCGTAATGTACACATTATCCGTGCGCGTGGTAAAGCGACAATAGTATCTCTTTGCAAAATTCTCAATCATTTTGGGGCAAGTTACTCGATCTTACATGATAGTGATAACCCTTTAACGAAGGATGGCACTAAGGCGAATCCCGCCTGGACTAATAATCAAAGAATTAAAGATAGCATTCCTACAGCAGCGGGTTCATTTCCAGTTCGCATATTGGCCTCAATTCCAAATTTTGAAAAAGCATATTTTGGATTAGAAGCAAAATCGGAAAAGCCGTATAATGCACTGGAGACTATTTCAAAAGACCCTGAGAAATTTGCCTTGATTGAATGCCTACTAGACGCATTGATAAATCATACAGAAGAACCACCATACAATTGTCTTGAATGGAATGAGCTTGCAGACCTACAGGCCCATCTTGATTTGCAGTTGAACTAAAGATCGTTATGGTTGTATCAACGTTGGCAGTAGCATTTGTCTATTGCCAACTATACATATCAAATTTAAGTTTACAGATCGGTGTGTGTCTCCCTATTATAAACTCTGTTGTCATTTATATATTCACAGAAAGAGATGATTATAATCAACTCAATTGCAAATGTGATTGTAGTGCTCCTATCTGAGTGATTAGCTTAGAAAAATTATCAAACGCACCAATTTTTGAAGTAGAAATAATCTCATATATACCGGTTCCTGATTGAATAGTATATTCTGAATAATGGCAGATAGGAATTTGCCGATTGTTCTTAAACCTTCTATCCAGACCTCCACCTTTATTCAAATACTTCCATGTATGCCCCACTATTGCTGCATCCCTAGGGACTGATTCATCTTCGATAAATCTTGTTACCCGACTGGCAATATTAATATTTTTGTAGAATACTGCGCCGAACTTTTGACCACGCTTGATCAATAACCGCTCTGGCAGGAAGTAAAGTTCAGTGTTCCTTAATTTAATATATGGAATATCAACATTAGTCTTGAAATATTTCAATGGTTTCCGATCGGACGATAGGCTACTTATACCAATCCTGCTGATTAACTGACCTGCACCTCCAGTTCTTTTATAATCAGATGTCCTGGATGCATGCAGGTATTGCCATATTTTAGATGATCTGGTAAAATCCTTAAAGTGATTTATAAACTGATCATGGATTACCTGCACTTTTTCATCCATTTCATAGACGAGTTCCATTTCTAAGCGCTTTTTATCTAGCCGACCCGTCCACAAATACAAAAAAATAAATGCCGCAATCAACAAGACACTTTGAACCCAAAAGAATTTATTTGAGATAAATGTTTCTGAACTATTAACACTATCCGTGTGGTTATGATTAATAAGAGCTACTTTTCTACTTATATACCCTATTGAATCATGCAGCTGAATTTTTAGCCATCTTTTATTGGAAGAATCAAGAAGATTGAAATCTTCCCCAGAATTTGCATACTTTAAAATCTCACTTTTAGCATCAGGTTTTCTTCTGACATTTGCTCCAACTTCTGAAGTAACAGAAGCCACAGTCTGATCTTCTGCTGCGGACACTTGGACTACTCTTGTGTCAAATGAGTTAATGAGTAAAAGCAACACTCCAATAGCAAAGGGTATGATGGCCAACCATAACTGAAGAGAATATTTAGCAGCCTTCTCAGTAAGTTCCTCAATAAAATTTTTTGAATCTGTATCAGTAAGGAGGTCAACATCTGCTGAGGTAATCGTATGCATTCCATTATAGATCGGAACAGGTTGACTTTCTTGAGGAAGTCTATCAACCACCTGAGGAGAATCAAGCTTTTTTCGGTATTGGAGGCCGTGTGAGCTGAAGGTTACATACGTTCCTTTCGGACCCACATTTAGGCGTGCGCCTTTAAATCCGGTTGAATAGCTAACACCGCTTTTAGAGAGATTTATCCTAAATAAGCTATTTCCAAAGGATTTCCTGAATGATAGTCCCATTTAAATTGATTTAAAAATGTGAGGGGATTAAATTGGTAGAGAAATTTATTTGATTTTAGACGCCTAAAAATTTGAAAATTACCTTTTCAGCTTCTGCCTTATTAGAAAATTTTGGATAGAGCTCAAGCCTTTTTACTCCAGAACACTTAAGCCAATCACTCCAGATCAGTTTCATAATTTCAAGGTCAGTGGGATGTATCGAAGCGCCCGTGTTAGTTTCTGTTCTATCATATAGTTCTAGGACCAATACTTCAAGATTTTTTAGCAAAGGATTAGCCAACTTATGAATTCTATATTTGGGATTCTTTTTATAAAAAGTTTGTATATCCTTATCTCCAGAGGCTAAAAATTCTTTTCGGAAGGCATTTATTTTTTTACCACTTAGGTCGTAATCTTCGTCCAGAATACCTGCTTCTATATAACCGTCAGTTAGTACTATAAGCACATTCTTATAAGTATTTTTATAATCAAATAAACTACCTTTAGTTAGATGCTGTTCATTATTAACAATGAATCCATCCACGCCCTGTTGCATGTAAGTCCAAATATCTGAACCAAATGGATTCTTAATTGCCTTGTCCTGAGCCTTCAGAAATTCACTTTCGAATCTTCTTTCATCGCCCTGAAACGAATCCCTAAGATATTGAATCCTCTCAGCTTGTAGTTTGAACCTGGAAAAATCAATCTCCAGATTTTTGGTATTAACGCGATATGCACTAATCTGCTTCTTATTGATAAAATCTACTCTAAACTGATCTAGCTGATTCATAGCCCTTTTATGACCTAATATCTTGGGATATATATTCATCCCAATAATATTCACTATTTCAGCGTCGGAAACAGCTTTTGGATATAGCTTTTGATTGAGGCGATTTGAAAGATCAGATGATACTGTGATGTTATAATGCTCAATAATAACCTCCTTCTTTTCTTTCCCGGTATTAGAGTGATTGTCCAATCCGCAACCCACAAGAATCACAGACAGAATTAATAGATTTATGTAGCTCATTATTTCACTTTTACCCTCATGTCTATACTATTTTTGTTTATTTTTTTGTATTCCCAGTTTAGCGCCATTTCAGTTGCGTGTGCTGACTTTTCACTTGCTTTACTGATAGAATATTCCTGATGCAGGAAGTCGTTCCAACCCTCTAAAAACACATTAATTCGATCTTTAAGCGCATCGATAGATACTGGAATATTATCGTTTTCTACATGACTTTTATAAATATCCGTTGATGCTTCAATAACCTGTAATTTATTAGCAAGATCATTTTTTCGGTTTTCAACCTGTGTAGTTTTTTTAAGGGGGAGGTTTTGAAGATCACTTTCAGCCAATTCGATTTGCGCCTTCTTCTGAATAGCTTCCTGTTCTTTCGATTCTATCTCTGAGATAACTTCAGCCATATCGGACTTATACTTCTCGATATCTTCTCTTTGGTTTTTAATAAAAATTTTATTCTTCTGCTCGGCTACATCAGGATTTCGCTCATCAGCCATAGTATTCAGTTTTTCAAAACAGAACTTGAAAAGCAGTATTCCAAATGCCCCTAGTACAAATACTAAATAAAAATTAATATCTGTTACAACATCCAGCAGTGTCCATTTCACAGGTTTCAATTCTGTCTGAGATTTAATTGTAGAAATAGACTTTGAAATTTTGATTGCAATAAAAGTATCAATTAAGACAAGCCCCAAACCGTATGTAAGAATCTTGGCTGTTATCTTCTGTCTCATGATTCTCTCGAGACACGCGAAAATCAAAGGTATCAGGACAAACAGGCACACAAATAAAAATGCAACGCCCCCATGAGCCCAGGCCTTGCTAAATGCATTTGGATTGAATACCTGAAGAGAAATCGGCTCACCTGTCTGTAAAGCATTGCTCGCATCTTCTTCACTATAAAGGAGAATATATGCAGCAGATGCATAAAAGATCTGCAGATAAATAAATAATCCAACTGCAAAAATAATCGTTGTTATCAGCTCCATCCATTTAATACCTGGTTTGACGAAATCGGTCATTGACGACCTGATATTTTCCTCAACTTCAGTAATCTTACTACGCAAATTTTGAAGTTTGTTTTGCTTTAAATCATTGACTGCGGACTGAGTGATTAATATTTCAGCTCGCAACGTTATGATCCTATTATTCAGGTTATCTTTTGTAACTTCAGATTCAGCTTGAATATGCTCAATTGTACTGTCACATTTTTCCTTGAGTTGACTCTGTAGCTTAGCTTTTTGTTCATCTATCTTTGATAGCAATCGACGTTTTTTATCATCAATTACATCAATATCGTTTATAAATCCATTATATAAAGTATCCAAAGCCTTATCTAAAACGTTGTGGTCGCCGTTATTGGATAAGGACCTGTCAAAACCCTGTCTTCGTAAGGTTTCCCTATTGAAGGAACTGACCTCGGCTGCAATCATTGAATCCAATACTTTCTCATATTCAGACTGTACCACTAAAGTCTCATCCAAATGCTTAACGGCTTTTTCTGGTATGGATTGAACTTCATCAATAGGAATCTCTGCGCCTGAAAGTTGAGCCTGTGCTCTTGCCTTGATATTATTGAAATTTGTTATGAGGCTAGCAACTGTCTCTTTATGATCTGTTGCGATTATACTTTCATGATTGTTCTTTCTGGCATTTATTGACCAATTATAGGATCCATGCAAAGCCATCCTTTTATCAACAATGCAAAACTTTTGATGCATAATCCCGTAACCTACGTTCTTAATTTTGATTACGACTGCCCCCTTTTCCGATAGTGATGAAAAGTCAAGCTTTTCATTTTCTGGATTATCTGCGATTATCAATTCTACCTTCACACCATTGGTCACCTTTGCAAGCAAAATATCAAATAGCTGATCATCGGTGAACCACGAGGCCGCAACTAAAATTTCTGAAGTAGCATTGATGAGTTCTGAGCATATCCTAGCATAAATTTCTTTATTGTCATTAATGACTTGCTGGTCAAGTACTGTGTTATCTGAGGTCATATACCATCGTTTACATTGATAAATTTTCGCAACTGAAGCTCTCGGCAACCAGCGAAATAAATTTTGTTTTTTTGTTAATTCAGCAGTTTTCCGATATGTTCAACTATACTTTTATATTTGCACAACACACACATTTTAAGTTAGATAATATTAGAAAGTATTGTTTTCTTGTTATCAAAAGTAGAGAGATGTGAAAAATAAACCTTACGGGAATCCGTAAAAATTCCGAACACCCCGAACTACTTTTATGAGAAATTTATATGTAATGTTTGATGACTATAAAATTGCTTTGCGAGACTTCTATAAGGAACAAAAAAATTCTAATAAGTTGTCTCCTGGGATGGAAAACCCTACTTGTCTTATACTGAAAAAAGAATTTTTCAATGCTTATTCATCCAATCACACCAACCATGATACTGATTCAATAAAAAGATTTTTTACACCTGCAGCTAGTTATGAAGATCAGCTTAAAAACATTGATCATATCGAACTTGATAAATTAAAACCCTTCATAAACCTCATGAAGAGTGGAACCATACTCAGAGATGAAGCATCAGTAGTTGCCCTCGCATGGCTTCTGGGATTTGTGCCGTACTCCGAATGGAAAGCACTTAAAGGTGAAGTCACAACACAGCCACTTAATGATGGAAGCACTTCAGGTAACAATTCCACGTTTCCTGATCAGACAGTGGCTACTGAGGAGCCTATTTCAAACGGTGATCAAACAGTTACTCCAACCGATGATCCTGCTTATAAAAGAACATTTCCAAAAATCTTCTTCATCGATATTGCCATAATATTATTATTGCTGATAACTTTAATCTGGCAAGGTATTCTCGGTTACAGACGTTACAAACCCTCTCCTGCTCAAAAGTGTATGTACTGGGACGGCTATCGATATGTTCCCACAGAATGCGATAGGTACTCCAATGAACAAACGACGATCCCCCTAGACGCCCGCGTGCTTTATAATTTAAAAAAAATCAGATGGCCGGATCTTTTAACAAAGAAAGACATAGGAAAAGTTTGGTATGTAAGAATAGATAGTCAGCATGAATATTTCACTGATAGCGGACAATATCCATTAGACCCGCAAAAAAAATTAAAGCCCCTCAGCAACTACATTTTAAGCAACCATGTATCCTATTTTAGATTTATTCTGAAATGTTTGTTTTGGTCCACATTGATAGGCGTTATTTTATATGTCAGGATAAAAAAGTACTTAGTCGCAACAAATTCAGTTGCGACAAGCAATCGTCGATAGACCTATCAGAATCAATAAAATTACTAGTTGCTATCAAATAATATTTTTGTTAATCATCCTTCAATCATTAGCTTTGAGATAACACCTATTGCTTACATCTACATCACATTGCTTTAACCTAAGATTCTTAGAAGACCAGTCTTTATGCAGGAAAACATTTTACCAAAATTAGAAGCGTCGAGGAAAGAACTGCTTGATCTCGGCATGCGAAATCCCCTTTTGAATTACAAGACGCCAAAGGCAAGGGGCCTTCACATCGTACAGGAGCAATCAACTTCGATTTATGACATCCTTGTAAAGCAAAACAAAGCTATGACTTTTCTTGGAAGGCCTGGAAAAGACGACGAAACGGAGGTAATGGATATCCCGGAGCTTACTGCCGAGGAATTGAAAGATGCATACAATGATACGCGGCTGCAGACCAATGAAAAAGAACAAAAACTGCAAACAAAGATCCTCAATACTTACTATTTCGCTAAAACGAGTATAGAAGAACAGGGTGTTAATATTCTCTATCTTTCCTTTGGGATGCTCAACTGGTATGATAAGACAGAGACTGAAGAGCCACGTACTGCGCCATTGGTGCTCATCCCGGTATCATTGGAAAGATCCAGTGCGAGCGAACGATTTAGGCTGCGTTTCAATGGAGGAGATGTCGGTGCTAACCTATCCCTTCAGGCAAAGATGATGGCAGATTTCAATATCACCATTCCTGATCTTCCAGAGCCGGATGATTTCAACATTGAAACGTATTTCGCCAGTATAGAAGATAGAATAGTCCATCAGAAGGGCTGGAAGATAGACAGGGATGCGATAGAGTTGGGTTTTTTCTCCTTCGGGAAGTTTATGATTTACCATGATCTGGATTCAGCGAAATGGCCAGAAGATTCGAAACCTTACGAACACCCTGTCCTATCGTCTTTGTTTGAAGGTGGATTTACCGATCCTCAGCCAACCGCAACAGAAGAACATAATCTGGATAAAGAAACAAAAGCACACGAATTATTTACGGTAGTTGATGCTGATAGTTCGCAGGTATTGGCGATGCTGGCGGTACATGAAGGACGAAACATGGTAATCCAGGGCCCTCCAGGCACAGGTAAATCACAAACCATTACTAACATCATAGCCAATGCTGTAGGCCACGGTAAGAAAGTATTATTTGTTGCTGAAAAGATGGCGGCACTTGACGTAGTAAAAAGGCGTCTGGATTCTATCAATCTTGGCGAAGCATGTCTGGAACTACATAGCCATAAAGCCAACAAACGGGATCTCCACGAGGAACTGAAAAGAGTTCTTGACCTGGGAAAACCAACGATAACGCATTTGCAGGAAGAAATTGCACTACTAGATGCTTATAAAGGCCAACTGAATGGATACTGTAATTCTGTGAACCGAAACATTGAGCAAAGTAGCTTATCAGCACAAAAGGTAATTGGTTACCTCATGGAAATTAATGGCCGATACAAAGACATCAAGCTTCCCTCAATTCCGTTAAATAGAATTGAAACGTGGGATGCGGATACAATGAGGCGTGCTTCTGCCCTGGCGGATCTTATTGAGACGAGGTTAAAAGATATCGGTGTCCCTACTCATCTTCTATTTCATGGTACTGGGCTTAATATCTTTCTGCCACATGAAACAGATGTCACCAAAGGAGTGATAAATACGGCACTGGCTGCTACTAAGCAGACGCAACAGTTGAGCAATGTTGCTGCTTCTTTTACTGGAACCACAGTGCCGGGATCACTACAGGAGCTTGTATCTTTTATCAGCCTGCTGGAGTTTCTTTCCTTGTCACCAGACTTGAATGATATCGCGGTTAGCGATCAGGCCTGGGTACTCAACCATGAGGACATCAAAGAACTCCTTGAAACCGGCAGACAGTTGTCAGATCTTCGTATTAAATATGATAACGTATTGCATCCGGAAGCATGGGACCAGAATGTGATGGAAATACGGCAGAACCTGGTTGAGCATGGTCATAAATGGTATAAGTTCCTCCTGGGAGATTACAAAAGAAGCGTGAAGCAGCTGGCTTCATTCTCCAGTATCCCCTTGCCTGAATCGTTGGATGCAAAAATCAGGTACACTGACGATATCTTACTGGCCAAACGCTTAAGCAATACCATTAATGAAAATGCTCATTTGGCTACGCCTCTTTTTGGAAACAGATGGAGGGGCCTGAAAACTAACTGGATTGATTTGGGAAATTTATTGGCATTCCTATCAGGTTTAAATCGGGATATTAACGCGGGTAAATACCCCGTGCAAATATTGGGTTTCCTAAGCCGCCACGAGAATCCTGCAACGGTGAAGGATCATCTTAAGGGTTTGAAGGATGCAGTCGATGATAATCAAAATAGCATTGCAGAAGTCCTGCACAAACTTGGGTTTAATAATATATCTGCAGTTCCTGATAAGAACCTGGCGGATTTAACATTCAACGATCAAATCGCCAGATTGCAGGAATGGGGAACACGTCTGAATGAGATCCAGCACGCTGTTCAATGGAATAACTTGACTGAGCAGGCACGCAAGGAAGGATTTGAATTCCTAATCGAATCATCATTGACCTGGGAAGGCGCATCACAGTATCTAAAGATCGCTATGCAGAAGACCTGGTATGAATATCTGGTTACAAAAGCGATGACAGAAAGACCTCCCCTGCGTGGGTTCGAAAGAACAACGCATGAGGAAATCATCAACAAATTTGTCCAATTGGATCTCCTGAACCTTCAATATAATCGGGCAAAGGTTGCGTTAAAGCACTTTGAATCAGTACCAAAGCTGGAAGGTGGTGGCCAGTGGAATATCTTGCGCAGCGAATTTAATAAACGGGCACGACACATGCCTATTCGTAAACTAATGGAACAGGCAGGGATTGCGATTCAAACCATTAAGCCAGTCTTGATGATGAGCCCAATGTCCATAGCTAGTTTCCTTTCTCCTGAAAGCATTGACTTTGATCTGGTAATCTTTGACGAGGCAAGCCAGGTCAGACCCGTAGAAGCCTTGGGAGCTATCCTCCGAGGCAAACAGTTGGTTGTAGTCGGTGACTCAAAGCAACTGCCTCCAACAAGTTTCTTCGATAAGATGAATGCTGAAACCGAGGATGAAGAAAATGTAACTGCTGACATACAGAGTATCTTGGGTATGTGTGATGGTCAGGGAGCACCGCAAAGGATGCTTCGCTGGCATTACCGCAGCAGACACGAGTCCTTAATAAGTCTTTCGAATAGAGAGTTTTATGAAAATAAACTGGTAATCTTCCCCAGCCCTGGTTCAAAGTACCGGATGGGTTTGGCTTTCCATCATCTGCAAAACGCAGTTTACGACAGAGGCAAGACACGCACCAATCCGATCGAAGCCGAAGTGGTTGCGAAGGCAGTATTTGAGCATGCTTTGAAGAATCCACGGCAGAGTCTTGGAGTTGTGGCCTTTAGTACTGCACAAATGCAGGCAATCCAGAATGCCATTGAGATAAAACGCAGACAGAACCCTGAGTCTGAAATATTTTTCAGGAGCCATGCCCATGAACCTTTCTTTGTGAAAAACCTTGAGAACGTGCAGGGAGATGAACGGGACGTTATTTTTATTAGCATTGGATATGGCAGAACAGAAGATGGAAAAGTACCTATGAGCTTTGGTCCATTAAATAATGATGGCGGAGAACGAAGGTTAAATGTATTGATCACCCGGGCTAAATACCGCTGTGAAGTGTTTACGAATATTACTTCGGAAGATATTAATCCAACAGCGACTACCAAGTTTGGAATCAGGGCGCTGAAGAGCTTTCTATACTTCGCACAGCATGGTACCTTTGAATCGGAACAGGACCTGCCTATTCCTGATAAGCGGCCATTTGAAGATATGTTGGCGGCACAACTGACTTCATCAGGGTATATCGTTCGTAAAAAAGTAGGATCAGAAGGTTTTTACATTGACCTTGCTATAGTAGATCCGGAAAACCCAGGACGTTATCTGTTAGGAGTAGAGTGTGACGGCAATTCGTATAGCAATGCGAAATCTGCCAGAGACCGAGACAGGCTGCGCGGACAGGTATTGGAGAATATCGGATGGGATATCTTCAAGGTTTGGAGTGTGGAATGGTATAGAAATCCTGAAAGAGAATTGCAGCGCCTGGTTGCAGCAATTGAAAGTGCCAAAGCACATGCCTTAGTACAGGATCAGGCCGATGACGATCTTCAGCAAGAGCTTGCTGCATTAGCAGAAGAGGCTATCGCTCGGGCAAAGGAAAAGAACGCATTGCAGCGTGAGGAAAAGAAAGAGGTTGTGGTATCTGTTGAGAAATATACACAAGCAGTTCTCCCTCCTGGTCTCCCAGCTCAGGAACTTCATCTTGTTCCTTTTGGAAAACTTGCAGAATGGATCAAACAGGTGATAGATGTAGAGGGACCTGTACACTTTGAAGAGGTAGCGCGTCGTATTGCTGATGCTTCTGGTGCATCCAAGATTGGGTCCCGGATCCGCTATACATTAAATGCAGCTACAGATTTTGCCGTGAGCTCTAGTATAATCACGAGACGAGGAGATTTCCTGTGGCATCCGGAAATGACTGCTCCTACTCTTCGGGACCGCAGTGGTTTAACTGCAGGATCTCGCAGGATAAGCTTAATACCCCCTGAAGAACTGGATCTGGCGATAAAAAATGTCGTAGAGTCGTCTATTGCGATTCAGCCTGAAACAGCTGTTCCATTGATTGCCAAACTGTTTGGTGTGAACAGGGTAACGGAGGATGTCCGTAAAGACTTAGGAATAGCTATTGATATGAGTGTAGGCAGAGGGATTGTTATCAAGGACGGGGATTATCTAAAGGCCAAGTAGGGCGGAAAGCAGGCTAAGTAAACGGCTAATTAATAGGATTAAATCGATCAAAGCATAAATATGGAATATAAAGTTTGTCCAAACTGCAATAAAAAAATCGGAGGAATATTGTCCACAAATTATATTCTCGCTAACGATGACGTAGAATTTATCAATATTTTCAAGCCAGAGAAGTCAGATGCTTATTGTTATGAATGTGGTTTTCAGTTACTCTTAAATTGCAGGAATAAATTGAATTCTCAAAAAGCAGAGCAAAGGTCATTGATTGCTGATCTGTTGATTAATATTCCTGTAATTACATTGCAGAATCCAAATGACTGGGTTTATACCATCATAGATATGGTTTCAGCTCAATCAGTAAGTGGCACAGGCGTTATATCTGAAATTGCATCTTCTTGGAGCGATCTCACCGGGGGCCAGTCCCAAGCACTTGGAACAAAATTGAGTAATGGCGAAGATATTTGTAAAAATCAACTTAGGGCAAAAGCTGTAGCCATTGGGGCCAATTGTGTCATCGGTACAGATATTGACTATGCAGAAGTTGGCGGATCGAAGGGCATGCTTATGGTATGCATGGCTGGCACAGCTGTATTATTGAAGAATATTCATGACGTTTTGCCTAAGCAAGCTTCAAATCTTAGTGCTTTAGAACAAGCAATTGAAGAATTACGCAGACTTAGGGCGATTAATGTGCCTTCTAATTGACATAAAGACTTTGAGAGTTGTTGCTATTCGATTTTAAGATCTATAAAGTATCTGCCCTGTTTCTAATGCTTGCAATCTCCGATTTATGCCAAGGCATTTTTCTCTTTTTTTACTCATACATTTATAAAAAGACCTATTCTTGTGTTTAGTGACTCAAACATGCTTGGCAAATAAGTAATAAACAGCTAAAAAAGAAATAGTCTTTTTTAGCTGTTAAACAAAGCTGAGCCTTGCCGTGGTATCATATTGTTATGAAATTATAGGGGCAACCTTCTTGCCCCTAATGTAATCTTATTTTGGAGGAGGAATGTGTCCTGTGTCACCACCTGTTATTGGTGGAGCATCATCCTGGGTAGTTACTGTGCCGTTTGAAGGCGAGCCTAATCCTAGTAAGGCTGCAAGCATTAAATGAAAAAAGAACATAACAAAAATTTAAAAGTTGAAATACTTGTAGTTCCCCGCGATCATTCGCGGGGGCTGCTACGATTGTAAATCAGAAGGCCTTCTGAATTTTTGGGAAGTATGAGAGTTGAACGCGGAAGCTGATAACTGCTTCCCAAACCGGTTACTGACTGCCGCGTCTTTCTCTCTTTATGAAATCAGTTTTGTTTGTAAACTTAGATAGCGATTCGAAGTCTGCGCTGATTTCTAATGCAAACATAGGGATAGGTAAATAATTATCTATCAGAGGATTCCGAAGATTCCGATGATTCCGCTGGAATTCCGGATATTCCACTTACATTCCGGCAATTCCGTTAAATTGATAGCTGTCAAAGGATTTGACCTCGGTTATTATGTATAGGAGGCCGAACTTAAGGCTTACAAAAAGTTACAACATGAAAGTTCTTTGCATCAGAATTTGCTACACCACACAGTTGCAAACTTGAGAAATGATTGCGTTAACGAATTCCCTATGCTGGGATCTCTAAATTAACCAGGCTAAGAAATAAATTACTGCTCACTTGCAAACCGATAAAGTATATTGCCAATAAAGCGAGGAGAATTAATCATCTATCTTCTCTATGATGTAATTTGAAGAAAGAGTATATTTATTGATATATATACTCTCAATTGATGAAGCATCTTATAATAATATTATCAATTTTCATCTCCACCTCGCAGGGGTTTAGTACAAGGACTTTAGCCAGAACATCCGATGAGATGGTATTGATTTGCCAGAGTAATGGCGCAGTGGCATATCACAGTCATGAGTGTGGTGGCTTAAAGAGATGCTCACACACTGTGTCTAAAGTCAAAAAATCTGAAGCTGTTAAAATGGGTTTGAGAGCCTGCAAGAATTGCTATAGGTAGATTTAAATTAACCTGAGTGTCATCCATTTCACAATCCATAGCCTGCCTGTCTGCATTAATACCATCTGAAAAAGAACTCACCCGGTAAGTATGGTTTTTCTGTGGTATTTTGTTGCAGCATTACTCCTCGCAGCAATAAACGTACAGCAGCTTAGCTTTTAAGATAAAAATGTGATCTTAGTAAGATCAATCCGAATTGAAAAAAAGTATTATACAATGATAGACATCTTACTGAAAAACATACAAACCATTATCACTGTAAGCCCAGAGGAGAAAGAGATCATAAGCTCGCTATTTAAGGAGAAGATATACAAAAAGGGTGATTTCTTTTTAGCTGATGGGCAAGTTTGCAAACATGTTGGATTTATTACCAGAGGTTTGATGAGATACTACATCAATGACGATGGCGAAGAAAAGACATATGCCTTCTCTCAGGAAAATCAGTATGTAAGCAACTATGAGAGTTTCCTTCCGCAAAGCCCATCTTCAAAAATCATTCAGG
>Ga0308163_10003162_pt1 | contig 14089 bp, 10 predicted proteins | sample PhyTR1_FD_201037 | JGI IMG/M metagenome (GOLD analysis project Ga0308163, IMG submission 201037) | Phyllosphere microbial communities from UC Gill Tract Community Farm, Albany, California, United States - DLSLT.R1 | ecosystem: Host-associated > Plants > Phyllosphere > Unclassified | place: USA... | reverse complement strand
AAAGTTTCTTAAAAAAATTATATATTTACGGCTTAATTATAAAAATTAACATGAAAAGGATATTTCTTTTATTATTGTCTGCGTCGGTAGCATCGGTATCTTGTTCAGGTGGTGGATCTTCTTCTGTAGGGAAGCCTGGAACAAAAGGAGAATTGATACCTAGAGAAAAAACAAAATCATTCGTTGCACAGAGACCTTATGGTATGGTGGCAATTCCTGGCGGTTCTTTTATTGCTGGTATGGCCGATGAATCATTTACCAATAACGGTGAAACTGCACCTTTGAAAACGGTAACTGTTGCTCCTTTCTTTATGGATGAAGCAGAAACTACTAATGCAGAATACAGAGTTTTCATCAATTATGTAAGAGATTCTATCGCTAGAACGATGCTTGCTGAAGCAGCAGGTGAAGGTGGTGAAGGTGGCGGCCGAGGTGCAAGCATCGGAGATTACGCTTATCTTGCTAAAAAAGAAGAAGACCTTACACCTTATCAGGAATATCTTGAAGGAGCAGGTGGAAGAGATGATGGTTTCGATGCAAGCAAAAAATTAGACTGGAAAATTCCATTACACTGGAATACGTCTAAATATCCTGATGTAGAATACGCTGAAGTTCTTGAGTCTATGTATTTACCTGCATCATCTAGAGTAGGAAGCGAAAGACTTATTGATGTAAGCAAACTAAAATACAATTATAGATGGGGAGATATGGATGCTGCTCTTGCTGATAACGAAAGAGGTGTAAACTTCTTAAGAAGCGAAAGCATTGCAATCTATCCGGATACAACAGTTTGGGTTAATGATTTCCACTTTACTTATAATGAGCCTTTATTTGAGCAGTATTTTTGGCACAAAGCTTACAAAGATTATCCTGTTGTTGGGGTAACTTGGGATCAGGCAAGAGCATACTGTGACTTCAGAACAAAATTGAAGTCTGATTATAATGAAAGCTTGAAAAGAAAACAACAAAGACCTTTACGTTTCCGTCTTCCTAATGAAATGGAGTGGGAATACGCAGCAAGAGGAGGTAAGCAAAATGCTACTTATCCTTGGGGTGGTCCTTATCTGATGGATGATAGAGGTTGTTATCTAGCAAACTTCAAGCCAAAGAGAGGTAGCTATATGGAAGATGAGATAAAAGGTACGTATACTTACACAGCACCGGTAAAAAAATTCAAAAAGAATACTTTTGGGTTATTTGATATGGCTGGTAACGTATCTGAGTGGACTGATTCAGGATACAACAATTCTGCGTACGGATTCTCTTCTACTTTAAATCCTTCTATTAAATCTAAAACAGACGACAAAAAATCTGTAAGAGGAGGTTCTTGGAAAGATGTTGGTTATATGTTGATGACGGGTGCAAGAGACTGGGAAAACAAAGATTCTGCAAGAAGTTATATCGGTTTCAGAACGGTACAAGATATTCCTGAAGCAGCTGTTAAAGCGAAAAGAGTTAACAGATAATATTGCTTAAATCATTTTTATTATCAATTCATAACACTTAAAAAAACTAACTTATATGTTTAAGACTAAAGATGCTTGGATGAATTTCTTCTATTCATTCGGTGCTGCAATTGTAATTCTTGGAGCTTGGCTTAAAATTACTCACATTACCTTGGGACCTATTAACGGAAACATCGCTCTTACCGTAGGGCTTGTAACTGAGGCAATTATCTTTATCATTTTTGCATTCGACCCTCCTGCTGCTGAAGAGTCGTACCACTGGGAAAACGTTTATCCTGAATTGTTGGATAAGCATGCAAACCCAAATCCTTTACATTCAAACATTTCTGCTAAAAATACAAGCGCTCAGTTTGCTGAGCTGGAGAACTCTCTTTCAACTAAGTTAGATAAAATGCTTCAGGATGCTAAGCTTGATGTACAATTGTTTGACAGATTAAGAACAGGGATTGATAAATTTTCAAACTCAGTAGATCAAATCAACCAAACTGTTGATGTATCTGCTTCTACACACAAATATAATGATCAGTTAAACAAAGCTGCTGCACACATGGAAAGCATGAATGCTCTTTATGCAATGCAGTTAGAAAACGGTCAGAAACAATCAGATTTTGCTAAAAAATATGTTGATGATATGCAGAAATCAGCAGAGCAGTCTGAGAAATTTAATCAAGAATTACAAGGTTTAACTACTAACTTAAACAGCTTAAATAGAGTTTATGGTGGTATGTTAACTGCTATGAAGTCATAATCCTTAACCATTAATTAAATAAAACTAAAGAAAAGAGAATGGCAAAAGGAAAACAGACTCCACGTCAGAAGATGATCAACCTAATGTATTTGGTGTTCATCGCTATGATGGCCCTAAACATTGATGTTGAAATCATCAGATCGTATTACGATTCTACAAGAGCCCTAAATGAAACAAGGTTTTTGACAGAGCAGAAAAATGAAGATATTTTTGAAAAAACATTAGAGGCAAAAGCTCAGCAAGTACCTGACACGTATGCTACACCTTGGGAACAGTATAAAACACTGAAGAGCAAGATTGATGTTTTGGTAAGTTCTGCTGAAGATATTAAAGTTACGCTGAAAAAGCAATCAGACTTCCATGATAAAGATCCTAAAACAGGAAAAGACATGGATGTAAGTGAGAACTTCTCAGCATTGAATAATAATGAGGCTACAACTGAATATTTCTTTAAAGATGGCGACGAAAATTCTCCTTCTCCAAAAGCTTTAGAGCTTAAAAAGAAATTGGATGACGTAAGATCTTATATTGTAGCTACTTTTGGAGGTAACGCACAGTTATTGAAATTAGTTGAAAGAGCAAACAGATCTATCATTGCAGACTATCCTGCCGGAAAATCTCCGAATGGTAAGACTTGGTTTCAGAATAAATTCTATCACCAGCCTCTTATTGCTGCGATTTCAAATCTTGAGATTATTCAGAATGACGCAAGAAACGTACAATCGGATGCATTGGCGTTGATGCTTCAGGAAAAAGTAGATGCTAGTATTAAGTTTACAAGTTATGAAGCAATTGTTTCTGCTCCAACTGATGTTCAAGCTGGTAAAAAAGCTGAAGCGGTTGTAATGCTTGGTAACTATTCAAATAGTAGTAAAATCAGCATCAGTGGTGTAAGCAGACAAGAAAACGGTAAAGGATATCTTCCTTTAAATACTGGTGGTCTTGGTGAGAAAAAGATTGGTGGTGTAATTACTTTAACAGATGCTACAGGAAAAGCTCAGCAATTCCCGTTCACACATACTTATAATGTAATCGCTGGTCCTCAACAGGTAAAACTAGAACAAGGGCTATTGCTTTCTGCTGATAAGATGAATGTAATGTATAGAGGATTAGAAAACCCTGTTACAGGATCTATCCTTGGTGCAGACAATGCTAAACTATCTTTATCTGCTCCGGGAGCAGTGGTTAAGAATACTGGTAAAGGTAAGTGGAATGTTGTTCCATCTACTGGAAATATTGTGAAATTAACTCTATCAGGTACAGATCCTACTGGAAAAACAGTATCGCAAGTATTTGAATATAGAATTAAGGGAGTTCCTAGACCACAAGGTCAGATCAGAGGAAAGGCTGTTAATTTTATGCCTGTTGGTTCTATTCCAAATCAAATTGTTGCTGCGGCATTACCTGATTTTGATTTCCCGGTTTCGTTTACTGTTAACAGTTTCATTTTGAAACTTCCAGGCAGAGCTGGTACTATGATTCAAGGTAACTCATTATCTTCTGCAGAAGGGTTAATCAGAAATCTTAGACCGGGTGATGTTGTTCAGATTTATGATATCCAAGCTACGGCTACTGGACTTGGTAATCAACGATTGAAAGAAATATCACCAGTTATTATCAATGTTCAATAACATTAATTTGTAAATTCATATTATGAAAAAATATATTAGCAGTCTTTTAGTATTAGCTTCTGGGTTTGCATTTTCTCAGACTATTCTAAATGCTTCTTCACCGGAAGAATTCAGACAGATGAGAGCTGAAAATATGAAAAAAGTAGGAGATACTGTTATCAGCAATAAAATAACCCCACTTGAATATGGCTTTGTAGATGAAAAAGACATCTTAAAAAGTATGATGGTTTGGGAAATAATTGACCTTAATGATAAAATTAATCAGCCATTCTACTATGATAATCCCAATGGATTAACATCTAGAACTACAAGATCTTTGTATCAGATTTTATTAGATGCAGCTTTAAGTGGCCAGATTGATGAAGTTTATGAAGATGAAAACTTTTCTACTAAATCTACTCCTGAAGCGATTAGAAAGAAGTTGGAGAGTGAAAGAATTGATGATGAATTAATTGAAATTATTAACTCTGGAAGAACTCCTACAGAGGCCGAGAAAAAGCAATATGTAGACTTAATCAGAACAACTACTGATAAAGTTAAAGTTCTAAAGATTATGGGAATGTGGTTCATCGACAAAAGAGATGGTATGATGAAATACAGACCTATTGGTATTGCTGCAATGGGACCTGACCCAACTTCAATTGGAAGAATAGGACCAGATGGTCAGCCTTTAGCTGGAGCCGACGAATTAGTTGATTTATTTTGGGTTTATTATCCAAAAGCAAGAGATATTTTAGCAAACAATTATGTCTACAACAGAGCAAATTCGTCAGCGGATTTATCTTTTGATGATATAATTAATGCAAGAAGATTCTCTTCAATCATCTATAAATCAAGCAATGGTCTTGGAGATGGTACAATTAAAGATTATATTCCTAGAAATGCTGAAGAGCAATTGGCTGAAAGCCAAAGAATCAAAGATCAGATTCTTCAAATGGAAAATGATATGTGGAATTACTAAATTTCACTTGATATTTATAAAAAACCTGAGTACTTTTACTCAGGTTTTTTTGTTAGAAAATGACTTTTCATAAATACAATTTAATAACGCATTCGATTGTTATTGCTTTTAAAAATTAAGAATTTGATATGAGAAATGTAGATTACATCATAGTGGGTGATGGTTATGCGGCTTTGTTTTTTGCTCATCAGTTATTATTAAATAACAAATCATTTGTAATTTTCTCGGAGGGTAAGAAAAGTGCATCGCAAATTTCTGCCGGAATTATTAATCCCGTAGTTTTAAAAAAGTTTACTACATTTTGGTTAGCTCAGGAACAAATTGATTTTCTAAAAAAATCTCTTAAAGAAATAGAATCTTATACAGGTCACAATTATCTTATAGAATCTCCTATTCATAGAATTTTTCATGATGAGAACGAACAGAAACTCTGGCTTAAAAAATCTGATAATGATGAGTTAAGAAACTTTTTAGATGAAAATTTCGATCATTTAAATGGTGTAAAAAACGACTTTCAGACTGGCAAAGTTAAGCAGTCAGCGAGACTGAATGTTAGAGGCTTTTTTGAGGGTATATTAAGTTATTTGGAAAATAAAGGAAATTTGATCAAAGAAAAATTTGATTATTCACTAATTGACACTTCAAATTCTACTTACAAAGATTTTAGCTTTAAAAACATTTTGTTCAGCGAAGGAATGGGAGTAAAAGAAAACCCTTACTTTTCCGATATTGCTGTTAATCCAAACAAAGGGCATCATATTCGTGTAAAACTTTCTGAATCCATTCCTAAAGATATTACCATTAAGAAAAAGCACTTTTTATTTCCTTTAGACGATAATCTTCATTTTTATGGCGGAACATACGATCGTGAACAACTTCATTACGAAATTGACAATTCTGCAGTCGAACAGTTAAAAAAAGGTCTTTCAGAATTTTATCCGTATGATTTTGAGATTAAGGAAGTGCATTTTGGTTTTAGACCTACCGTAAAAGATAGGAGACCCATTTTGGGAAGACATTCTCAGCATCACAATTTTTATGTTTTTAATGGTTTGGGAGCTCGCGGAATTCTTAATGGCTGCTATTTCTCAAAAACATTGTTCGATTATATAGAAAATGATATTCCATTGCCCAAAGAGATTTCAATCGATAGATTTAATCAAAAAGACGCTTAAAAAGCGTCTTTTTTTATTGTAATGCGATCTTTTTGGTGGGTTGATCTTTTTTTGCATGAAATAAAACCATGTCAGCATCTTTTTTTAAGAAAGTGACTTCGTATTTTGTTTCAGTAAATTGATATTTGTTATCATCAGTAGAAAAACCGGGGTTTTCTGCATTTTTATAAAGTTCATAAGATTGCCCGTTGAGTCTTACAATGACAGTATTCTTAGTGTTATTCGTAATGATTTCCATTTCATCACCATGACGGTCAGCGAGTGTTACCTTGGTGATGTCATCCTGAGATATTGGCTTTTCTTGCTTAACGATTGATGTGTCTGGGTCTTTAGCCGAGTGTTTACAGGCTGATAGAGTGAGGATTATAAGAAATCCGGGTAAAAGTTTTTTCATTTGTAATTTTGGTTTTTAAAGGTTTCATATTATATTGCTTTGGTTGTGTAAAATTACAATTATTTTTCTTTAAAATATGTTAATTTTTAATAATTTAAAGAATTTAGATTCTGAATATAGTCTTTTTTTAATGTTAGATATAATTAATTGGTTCTCTCATTAACTTTTCAGCTGATTTCAAGAATAGTTAAATTTTGTTAATAGTGAATTAAGTATTAAAATCTCAGCTTACATTTGCAACTTGTAATGAGAAACTATATTGTATACTTTTTGACAACGCTTTTTCTGCTATTCGTAGTGGAAAGCAAACTTAATGTCAAAACTTTGTACAATGACTTTTCAACTCATATTTCTCACAATTATCCTGAAAAGGTAGATCACTCAACTCATTCTGTACAGAAGTTTTCTATTCAGCAATCTACTGACAGTGGTGATAATTTTTCATTTGATGTTGCAGAAGAAGATTTTCAGTTAGCTGACAGTCTGCAGACAATTATTACTTTTGCCTGTGTTTTCGGACTGATTTATTCTTTTGGGCTATTATTCAAAAAAAGGGTTAAACCTTCAATTCCCAATTTTTTACAGCATATTCATTCTGTAAAAACGTTTATTCTGGTTCGATCTATCAGAATCTAAAATCTCGTTTTCCGATTATCATTTTGGCTCCAAAACGGAGCTAAAAGCATTGCGTTGTGACTTTTCTGGTTTTCACAAAGTAAATATTTTCAAAATTATTATTCAATCAACATTTAACGATTTATACCACTCTAAAATTATGATGAAAAGAGTTGTCCCAGGCGTTGTATTAAGCGCTGTTCTCTTACTGTTTAGCTGTAACGAGAAGAAGGAAGAAAAACAAGAAGACTCAGTGTATCCGGTGACTTCCCCCGTAAAAATGGATACCATTATTAATAAAGACTTTGTTGCTCAGGTACAGTCTGTAAAAAATATCGAAGTGCGGGCTCAGGAAAAAGGTTTCCTAGAAAAAATCTATGTAGACGAAGGTCAATATGTAAAGGCTGGGCAGACATTATTCAGAATTATGCCTCAGGTTTATCAGGCCGAATTATTAAAAGCAAAAGCTGAAGTAGAGCAGGCTTCAATTGAATTGAGAAATGCAAGTACACTTGCCAACAATGATATCGTTTCAAAGAACGAGAGATTAATGGCAAAAGCAAAACTAGACGCAGCCAATGCAGAAATGAGATTGGCGCAAATTCACCTTTCATTTACTGATATCAAAGCGCCATTTTCAGGTGTAATTGATAGAATTCCTTTAAAATTGGGAAGTCTCGTTGATGAAGGTGATCTTTTGACTACACTTTCAGACAATACCAATATTTACACATATTTCAATGTTTCGGAGCCTGAATATTTAAATTATCAAACCAATGTTGCAGGCCGTGGAAATCAAAATGTAAGTTTGGTGATGGCAAACGGAGATTTGTTTAATCAGACTGGAGAAATTCAAACCATTGAAGGGCAGTTTGATAACGAAACGGGAAATATCGCTTTCAGAGCCAAGTTTCCAAATCCTGAAAAGTTATTAAGAAATGGTGAAACCGGAAAAATCCGTATGACTTTGCCGCTCAAAAATGCATTGATCATTCCTCAGAAAGCTACTTATGAAATTCAGGATCAGAAATATGTTTTTGTAATCGATAAAAACGGAGTTGCAAAATCTAAAAATATCAAAGTGTCTTATGAGCTTCCGGATATCTATGTTGTTTCTTCAGGGATTTCTCCGGATGAAAAAATCTTGTTAGAAGGTGTTCAGAAGGTGAAAGATGATCAGAAAGTAAAGGTGAAATTCCAGGATCCGAAGAAAGTTCTTCAGTCTTTAAAATTAAAAGCAGAGTAAAAAATAAGTGATAATTGATAAGCGATCATTGATTATTGTTTATCATTCATCATTAATAATTTATCATTTATAATTATTATATGTTTAAAAAATTCATCCGCAGACCCGTTCTGTCGATCGTAATCTCTTTGATTATCGTTTTTATGGGAGTTTTATCATTAATGAAACTTCCGATTACTCAGTTTCCTGCGATTTCTCCGCCAAAAGTAAATATTACGGCAACTTATCCGGGAGCCAATAATGAATTGCTTGTAAAGGCAGTGGTAATTCCTTTGGAACGATCATTAAATGGTGTTCCGGGAATGAAATACATGACTTCAGATGCCGGAAATGACGGTGAAACATCTATTCAGGTGGTTTTTGATTTGGGAACAGACCCGAATGTTGCTGCAGTAAATGTTCAGAACCGTGTCTCTTCGGCAGTTAATAAACTTCCACCTTTGGTGGTACGTGAAGGGGTGAAGATCACCCGTGAAGAACCGAATATGTTGATGTATATTAACTTGTACAGTGACGATCCCAAGGCCGATCAAAAGTTCCTTTTCAACTATGCAGATATCAATGTAATGTCTGAATTAAGAAGGGTAAGCGGAGTAGGTTTTGCCGATATTTTGGGAACCCGTGAATATGCAATGCGTATTTGGCTGAAACCCGACAGACTTACAGCTTATAATATTTCGGCTGATGAAGTAATGGAAGCTTTAAACCAACAAAGTTTGGAAGCTTCTCCTGGAAAAACAGGCGAAAGCTCAGGTAAACGTTCTCAGTCTTTCGAATATATCTTGAAGTATTCCGGACGTTTTAATAATGAAAAAGATTACGGAAATATTATTCTTAAAGCTAAATCTGCCGGCGAATTTGTAAGACTAAAAGATGTTGCTGATATCGAATTTGGTTCTTCGATGTATGATATTTATTCTACATTAAACGGAAAACCTTCTGCTGCAATCACGGTAAAGCAATCGTACGGATCAAACGCAAGTGACGTTATCAAAAATGTAAAAACATTGATGGCAGATCTTGAGAAAACAAATTTCCCGAAAGGAATGCATTATGACATCAGTTATGACGTTTCCAGATTCCTGGATGCTTCGATTGAAAAGGTAGTTCATACTTTGTTTGAGGCCTTTATTTTGGTGGCGATTGTGGTGTTTTTATTCCTTGGAGATTGGCGTTCTACGTTGATTCCGGCGATTGCGGTTCCGGTTTCTTTGGTAGGAACTTTTGCAGTGATGTCTGCATTTGGAATTACTTTAAATATGATTTCGCTTTTCGCTTTGGTAATGGCAATTGGGGTCGTCGTCGATGACGCGATTGTAGTAATCGAAGCCGTTCACGCCAAGATGGAGGAAAAAGGACTTTCTGCATTAAAGGCTACTGAAGAAGCAATGCATGAAATCAGCGGAGCGATTATCGCAATCACTTTAGTAATGGCAGCGGTATTTATTCCGGTGGCCTTTATGTCGGGTCCGGTTGGGGTTTTCTACCGTCAGTTTTCCATTACAATGGCGTCATCAATTATTCTTTCGGGAGTTGTGGCATTGACGTTGACTCCGGCTTTATGTGCTTTAATTCTAAAGAATAACCACGGAAAAGCGAAAAAAAGAGGTCCGATCACGATTCTTTTAGATAAATTCAACAATGTATTTACAAAAGGAGCAGGAAAATATGAGAACTTACTGAAGAAAACAGTTACTAAAAAGTTCATCACCCTTCCTTTGTTATTGATTTTCTGTGCCTGTACTTACTTTTTGAGCAACTCATTGCCTTCAGGGTTTATTCCGGGAGAAGATCAGGGGATGATTTATGCAATTATCCAGACACCGCCGGGTTCTACATTAGAAAGAACGAATCAGATTGCCAAAGAATTATTAAAAGAATCTGAAGATATTGACGGAGTACAGTCTGTTTCTTCATTGGCTGGATACGAAATTCTGACGGAAGGAACAGGTTCAAATTCAGGAACATGTTTGATTAACCTTAAAAGTTGGGAAGACCGTTCAGAATCTGCCGCCGAGATTATTGAAAAGCTCGAAGAAAAAGCCAAAAATATTCCGGGAGCCAATATTGAATTCTTCCAACCGCCTTCTATTCCGGGTTATGGAGCAGCAGGTGGATTTGAATTAAGACTTTTGGATAAAGCCGGAAGCGGTGATTATCAGAAGATGGAGCAGGTAAGTACCGATTTCGTGAAAGAACTCAAGAAACGTCCTGAATTGGGATCTGCATTCACATTCTATTCTGCGAGTTTTCCTCAATATATGCTTAAAATCGATAATGATTTAGCTGAACAAAAAGGCGTAAGCATCGAGAAAGCAATGGATAATTTGTCAACATTAATCGGTTCAAACTACGAAACCAGTTTCATCCGTTTCGACAGACCTTATAAAGTAATTGTTCAGGCAGGTCCGCAATATCGAGCTTTACCAAGTGATTTGATGAAATTATATGTGAAAAACGATAAAGACCAAATGGTTCCGTATTCAGATTTTATGCACTTAGAAAAAGTGTATGGTCTTTCGGAGATCACAAGACATAATATGTACAATTCTTCTGAGGTAAGCGGAACTCCGGCTCCGGGTTATAGTTCCGGACAGGCAATTAAAGCCATTCAGGAAGTTGCCGATAAAACGTTACCAAGAGGTTTCGGAATCGACTGGGCGGGAATTTCAAAAGATGAAGTTGGTCGTGGAAATGAAGCAGTGTACATCTTCCTGATCTGTTTAGGATTTGTTTATTTAATTCTTTCGGCGCAGTATGAAAGCTTTATCCTTCCGTTACCGGTAATTCTATCATTACCGACAGGTATTTTCGGAGCATTTTTATGTCTTAAACTATTAGGTTTAGAAAACAACATCTACGCACAGGTAGCGATGGTTATGCTGATCGGGCTTTTAGGTAAAAATGCGGTGTTGATTATTGAGTTTGCCGTTCAGAAAAAAGCTGAAGAGGGAATTCCTGTGGCACAGGCGGCAATTGAAGGAGCTGCCATCCGTTTCAGACCCATTTTGATGACTTCATTTGCATTTATTGCAGGATTAATTCCTTTGGTAATGGCAACCGGACCGGGAGCTGTAGGAAACAGAACGATAGGAACGGCAGCAGCAGGAGGAATGCTTATCGGAACTGTTTTCGGACTGATGATTATTCCGGGATTATATTACATTTTCGGAACGATTGCAGACAAATCCCGACTGGCAAAATATGAAGAAGAAAATCCGTTAACTGAACAAACAGAACCTTATCAACACGATGATAAACATGAAGATTTATAATAAATATATAGCAGCCATCGCCTTATCGCTTGTTTTAGCAAGTTGTAAGGCGCCAATGGCGACCGTCATTCAGGACGAAGTAAAAAATAATATTCCTGAGAATTTTACTCAAAATGAGCAACAGGATGTCAATAACAATAGTGGAACTACACCTTGGAGACAGTTTTTCACAGATCCAAATTTGGTAAGCTTAATCGAAACTTCTTTGAAAAATAATCAGGAGTTGATGATCACGCTTCAGGAAATTGAGATTGCAAAAAGCGGAGTTGTTGCTAAAAAAGGAAAACTTTCACCCACAGTAAGAGCAGGATTAGGAGCCGGAGTTGAAAAAGTAGGTCGCTACACAAGTACAGGTGCCGGAGATGCGTCAACTGAAATAGAGCCCGGAAGGGAAATGCCCGATCCGCTGGGGAATTTCGAAGGAGGTTTGATGGCCAACTGGGAAATTGACATCTGGAAAAAACTCAGAACGGAAAAAGAAGCTGCAGTTGCGCATTATCTTTCAACGGTTGAAGGGAAGAATTTTGTTCTTTCTAATCTGATTGAGGAAGTTGCCGATAATTATTACGAATTATTAGCGCTCGATAATCAGATGGATATTATTCAACAGTATATCAAATTGCAGACTAGAGCTTTAGAAATTGCTAAAATCCAGAAGCAGGCAGCAGCGGCAACAGAATTGGCGGTGAAAAAGTTTGAAGCAGAATTAGCAAAATCAAAAGCGACAGAATATACAATTCGTCAGCAGATCACCGAAAAGGAAAACCAGATCAATGCACTTTGCGGTCGTTATCCGCAGCCGATTGTAAGAACGAAGGAAAGTTTTATGTCCACAATTCCGCAAACAGTTTATACGGGAATTCCGTCGCAATTATTAGCAAATCGTCCTGATATTAAACAGGCTGAATTAGAATTAAAATCTGCAAAACTAGATGTTGAAGCCGCAAGAAAAGAGTTCTATCCAAGCTTAGAAATTTCTGCAACTCTAGGTTTGGAAGCCTTTAAACCTTCTTATCTGGTTAAATTACCAGAGTCGATCGCTACAAGTTTAGTTGGAGAACTGGCGGGGCCACTGATTAATAAAAGTGCTATTAAAGCTAATTTCCAAACAGCAGATGCAAAGCAGATTCAGGCTTTGTATGAATACGACAAAACTATTTTGAATGCCTATCTGGATATTTCAAACCTGATGTCGAAAGTAAAAAATATCGATCAGTATTACCAATTGAAGTCTCAGGAGACGCAGGCTTTAGACCAATCTATCGATATTGCCAATCAGCTTTTCAAAAACTCGAGAGCCGATTATCTGGAAGTTTTGTTAAACCAAAGAGACGCTTTAGATGCAAAAATGGAATTGATTGAAGCCAAGCAAAAACAATTAAGCACCGTTGTAGATATTTATAAAGGTTTAGGCGGCGGCTGGAAATAAGTTAGTTTTTTATTCATATATCATTATTTCAATTATGAGGTCCGGTTCTGTTTTCAGAGCCGGGCTTTTTATTTTAAAACAGGGTAGTTGATAACCATCGGAATTTCCCGAAGATGCAAAACACTCCTGTTTATAACTATTAGAACTCTCCGAAAGTTTAAAACACCCTTGTTTGTGGTTTCCGAGACTCTCCGAAAGTCTTCTGCACCCCTGCAAGAAACTTTCGGGTATTTCCGATGGTTTGTTTCATCCTTTTTAGAAATAAAATGATTCTTTTTAAACTATTTAAAAAATGTTTTATCAAAAAATAAAACACGTCAAGTTTTGGCGCATTACACCTATAGCTTTGTAGTATAAAATAGTAAGAGTTATGGAAATTCCGTTTTATTTAAGTTTCAGAGAATTTGAAAATAATTATTATAACAATCTTGAAAACTGGTTTGAAAACAATCGAAATACCAATGAGACCGATTTTTTGCTTCATTTGAAAGAGATGTATAAACCCTATTTATGCTATAACTTTTCGAAAGATCGATTGCAGGCAGATGCCGTAATTGAAGTGAAAAACTGCTTCTTTCCGTATCATGATAATTTCGGAATTTCATTTGATACAAATCATGCCAATGCTAAAAATTTCAAAACCGGAATCAACAATATTTCGGAAATGAAAACCATTACCATGATGGAATATGCCCAACATATTTTAGACAGGATACATCATTATTTTCAGAAACAAAAAATTTCGATGAAAGAAAATGAAACGATTCTCGATTATATCAATCATTACGAATTGATCACTGCAAAAGAAAAAACAGGGTATTGTCCGGATTATAATTTACACCAGAAAAATCTTCCGTTTTTAAAGGCTTTTCTTCCCCTTTTCGGAAGTACTGTAGATATCTCTCTGTACAGGAATTTTTATTTTTCGGTGGTAAGAATTGCAGATTTTATAGATGCAAAATTAAATGATGTTCAGGCTTTTGATCAAAGTATTTACAGCGAATTAAAATCTGAAGCAATGATAAAAATTCACATGAGAGGACATAGTTTTCTTACGATTTGCAATTGATTTTTTTTTAGGAGCTTAATCCCGCTTTCCGCACTCGCTATTTTTGTGATTTCGGGCGGCGGCGGCAAAGCAGCCGCCGC
>Ga0308163_10003161_pt1 | contig 14099 bp, 9 predicted proteins | sample PhyTR1_FD_201037 | JGI IMG/M metagenome (GOLD analysis project Ga0308163, IMG submission 201037) | Phyllosphere microbial communities from UC Gill Tract Community Farm, Albany, California, United States - DLSLT.R1 | ecosystem: Host-associated > Plants > Phyllosphere > Unclassified | place: USA... | reverse complement strand
AAGCTATGTGTAACCACTTTTACCTGATAATCCACTTTAGGCCTTGGCTGAGTTGCGGACGTCACCCTCGGAATCGCCTATCGGGTTTTTTGAGGGAGTTAAATGCCATAGTCGCAACGCATCGAGACACTTGCTGATGGCGGTTGTGTCTATGGCGATGAAAGACTCCAGCTAGGCCGGAGATCAATCGTTCCATGCCTAGGGTACAAGTTGCTGGTGCCGAGACAGCCTGAACGAGCTGACAAGGTCACAAGCTCTAGATGCTGCTCCATGCCACTACCTTGGGGAGCCTATTTTTCCAGGTCTTTCCTGCGGTAGAAACTACTGGCTGAAACATACGGCAGCCGCCGGGCCGAGTTTTTATTTCATCTGGATATGGCGTGATATGTCGACATACATATAAAGTGTATGTTGGATGGTCGGACGTCCTTCAGCTGTCCAGGTGCAGAACTCCAGTTCGGTTGGTTTGCTTATCAAGCAAAACATCAGCCAGAACATTTTCCATGAAGTCGGGAGACATTTGTGACGTTATCTAAAACACATCCAGCCGTAGGCAAAACCGTCAAATTTGAGCGCCCTGATGGTCGAGAGGTCAATGGATATCTGGCCAGCCCAGTCCATCCTCAAGGTGCGCCAGCGATAGTAGTCATACAGGAATGGTGGGGTCTAAACGCACAGATTCGTGGAGTCGCCGATCGTCTGGCGGCTTGTGGTTATCTGGCCTTGGTTCCAGATTTGTATCGCGGCGAAATGACCGTCGAAGAGGAGGAAGCCCACCATCTTATGGGCAAACTTGACTTCGCAGACGCTGCGAGCCAGGACGTCAGGGGAGCAGTGCAGTTTCTACAGGGGTACTCCCAGAAAATCGGCGTCACGGGGTTCTGCATGGGGGGGGCGCTGACTTTGCTGTCATTGAATCTCATTCCTGAGCTCTCAGCAGGGGTTGTTTTTTATGGGATGCCTCCACTGGAGTATCTTGATTCTAAGGCGATACAGGTACCGGTACAGGCGCATTGGGCGACGCAAGATGAATTTTTTCCAGCTGACAGCGTTGATGCACTGGAAGCCATGCTGACCGGGGGCGGGGTGAACATCGAGTTCCATCGCTATCTTGCTCATCACGCCTTTGCCAATGAACAAGCTGTTGGGCATGGACGTATCCCAGGCACGCAATATGACCCTGTTTGGGCTCAGCTCGCATGGGATCGAGCGATAACTTTTTTTGGTCGGACATTGTGGTCTTAGCCGGGAGACGGTAAACACTTCGGATGACACACCGGATGCTCCATGCTGAGCAATTGGGTGATGTGTGCCACCATCAGCTGCGCTCATTAGCTCCTAGGCGGAACCGAGCATCATCAAGGATGCCCTGAGGATCTTGCAATGTCAGGGCATGGTTCGAAAGCGTGCCTTTTCAATCCGGCTTCAAGGTGAGCTTCAATGGGGGATGACCGACACCATGGATCGCAACATTCGAAGGCTTATGCATAGAGTGCACCATTTATATCAGTGGATGGATCTGTCGTTCGCACTGGATGCATGCCTCCACAGTCTGTGAGCAAGAATGCCCTCTTTCGAAGAGACCGCCATCGTGAGACAGGCGAAGTCACCCGGTCTTTCTCAAGGAGCATCACTCCTAGCTTCAACCTTTATGACAGTCTCGAAAAGCTAAGGATGTCGATCATGTGCGGCAGTGGGAAGGAGGCTGTTGCAAAGTGTGATCGATTGGACACCGAGGCGCGTGGGCTGGCCGGTGAAGGAGCATGCAGATGAGACACCGGGCAGGGCGCCGTTCCACAGCCTTGTTCGATTCCTCAAAGGGTTGGCACTACATGATTGAGCTTTACGTCTGCTTGCGGGCGATGATGCGCCGGATCATGTGCCCTGACGAGACGCTCACTACCTCTTGGTCGAGCAGCACCTGTGCGCGTTCATATAACGGCGCTAGCGCTGTTTCTGGGTTGACAGGTGTGTAAAGTCGATCAGCGTCATCACGCAGAGCTTCGCCATACACTCTCCAGCTAAGGTAAATTGTACCGCCTGGACGAAGCAGTGCGACAAGCGTATCAACTGCCTCGGAAAGGTGCGATGACGGCAGATGCATGATGACGGTTTCGCACAGGACGTTCTGATAGGTTCCTCTGTCTACACCCGCAAGTAATGGAAGCGATGACTGGAAAAAGGGAAGTTGAGGATACGCGGCTTTCGCGTGAGCGAGCAGGTTGAGAGACGGATCAAACCCCGCGGCAGCGCATCCGTGTTCGGATAACCACGCTACATCTCTACCGGTACCACACCCGATGTCGGCAGTAAGGCCAGGTCTGAAATACTCTTTTAACAGTGCATAAAGATCGTCCGGGGCACCTTGGAGCGCCCATTTCTTTGCGTACTCATCAGCGTTGGTCTCGTAGCTTTCAATAGTTCTTTGATCCATCTTTCCATCCTGGCTCACCAGCTCGTTCGCTGGCTTTCTTGATTCTGACGGTTAGCCTGACGGCAGATGACCGCAACGACGCAACGATAATATGTCGTTCGACATATGGATTTCGCGCATCGCTCATGGGGTTGCTCGCAAATTGAACGCCCAAAAGTCACGTGGGTGGGTCAGCAGCCATATTCATACCACCCAATGGCCTCAAAAAAAAGCTGGCATATACCTGTATATTTGAAATATGTTGGCATATGCCACCTTTCTGGATGGGCGCGGCCGGTCTCTGGCCTGGAGATCGACGTGGGGCATAAGCACCCCTCGATCGATTCATTTCTTACGCTTGTCTGGACACATCTGATGCTTGAGCTAGTACGCGTTGCTCTGAGACGTCCGTATACGTTCGTCGTGCTTGCCATTTTGATTTTGATTATTGGGCCGTTAGCAGCTTGGCGAACGCCAACCGATATCCTCCCGGAAATCCGAATTCCCGTGATTGCCGTGATCTGGCAATACACAGGATTGCCACCAGATCAGATGGCCGGACGTATCACCTCACCCTTTGAACGGGTATTAACGACCACCGTTAACGACATTCGCCACATTGAAGCCCAGTCTCTCAACGGCTATGGCGTGGTAAAGGTTTTCTTCCAGCCGGGAGTCAATATCAGCACTGCTAACGCGCAGCTGACGTCTGTTGCTCAGGCAATTTTGCGAAGTCTTCCCCCTGGAACTGTTCCTCCGCTGATCCTCAACTACAGCGCTTCCACGGTTCCGATAGTGCAACTTGCTCTTTCTGGTAAGGATTTGAGCGAGCAAAAGCTCGGCGATATCGGCCTCAATACGGTTCGTCTGATGTTGACCACCGTACCCGGCGCCTCACTGCCATATCCGTTTGGTGGGAAGACGCGCCAGGTGCAGATCGATCTTGATCCTGCTCAAATGCAGGCCCGGGGGCTTTCCGCTCAGGATGTCGCGAACGCTTTAGCCACGCAGAACCAGATCACCCCGGTAGGTACGGAGAAAATCGGTGGCTATGAATACATGCTGCAGTTGAACAACTCGCCCGTTGCGTTCAAAGACTTGGAAGACCTCCCGATCAAGACTGCGAACGGCACCACGGTGCTGATTCGCGATGTTGGTACCGTTAAGGACGGGAGCCCGCCGCAGAGCAACATTGTGCATGTGAATGGCAACCGTTCGGTGCTGATACCAGTGCTCAAGACCGGCTCTGCTTCGACCCTGGGGGTGATCGCCGGGATCAAGGAAAAACTCGCAGACTCCAAAGCGCAGCTACCGGACAACCTCAATATCGACCTGATCGGCGACCAGTCGTTATTCGTCCGCTCTGCTATCAGCGGCGTTGCGCGGGAAGGCGTAATCGCTGCGGCACTGACCAGTCTGATGATTCTGCTTTTCCTCGGCAGCTGGCGTTCTACCGTGATCATCGCGGTGTCGATCCCGTTAGCGATTCTGTCGTCGATTGCTGCGCTCTCGGCGCTAGGCGAGACCTTGAATATCATGACTCTGGGAGGGTTAGCGCTTGCCGTCGGCATACTCGTGGACGATGCCACGGTCACCATTGAGAACATCAACTGGCATCTGGAACAGGGTAAGGCGGTCGAAACAGCGATCTTGGACGGCGCAGCACAGATCGTCACCCCAGCTTTTGTTGCTCTGTTGTGCATCTGCATCGTGTTCGTGCCGATGTTCTTTCTCGAAGGTGTCGCGCGTTTCCTGTTCGTGCCATTAGCGGAAGCAGTGATCTTCGCCATGATCGCGTCGTTCATCCTGTCGCGCACCTTAGTACCCACCATGGCCAACTTCCTGCTTAAGCCGCATACGTCCGAGGACGAGGGAGCGCAGAAAACAATCAGTCAAAATCCGCTAGTACGTTTGCAACGTGGATTCGAAACACGCTTTGAGCGCGTACGCGCTGGCTATCATGGGCTGCTTGCGGCTGCGCTTGAGCGACGAAAAATCGTGATGATCGGTATCTTCGCTTTTGCAATCGCCTCGTTTGGCTTGGTGCCATTTCTAGGACGCAACTTCTTTCCTGCCGTTGACTCAGGGCAGATCCTCATGCACGTGCGGGCGCCGGTGGGTATGAGGGTCGAGAGCACCGCTCAAATGATCTTCGGCGTTGAAAAGGCTATTCGACAGATTGTTGAGCCGTCGGAGCTCAAGGCAATGGTGGACAACATCGGGCTGTCCATCAGCGGTATTAATACCGCTTACAACAACACCGGCACAGTGGGTTCTCAGGACAGCGACATTCAGATCAGCCTCAATGAAGACCACAGACCTACCGCCGAGTACATCCGCAAGCTGCGCGAGCAACTGCCACGACAGTTCTCGAACGCAGTGTTTTCTTTCCCGCCAGCAGATATCGTTGGGCAGATCCTAAACTTCGGGTCGCCTGCACCGGTTGATGTGCAGATCACCGGGAACAATCTGGCGGCCAACTTCGCGTTCGCGAACACGCTACTGCGGGAAATTCGTAGAGTGCCGGGTGTTGCCGACGCGCGGATTCAGCAGTCGCAGCAGCTGCCAACGTTCAAGATCGACGTCGACCGCACGCGTGCGCAACTGGTGGGTATTAGCGAGCGCGACATCACCAACAGCTTGGTCGTTAACTTGGCAGGATCCAGTCAGGTGGCACCTACGTTCTGGCTCAACACTGCCAACGGGGTGTCTTATCCGATTGTATTACAAACCGCGCAGTACAACCTCGACACACTGTCGCAACTGCATAATCTGCCACTGACATCGGCCGGGCCGCCTGGTACCGCACAAATTCTCGGCGGTCTGGCGACTGTTGAGCGCTCTCACAGCAATTCAGTAGTGACGCAATCCGACATCCAACCGGTGGTAGAGATCCTGACGTCTATTCAGGGGCGTGATCTTGGCAACGTTGCGGCTGACATCCAGAAGATTCTTGGGGCTCACGCCGGTGAGGTGCCCAAGGGCGCGAAGGTCGCTCTGCAAGGGCAGGCCACCACTATGAACAGCGCTTTTAGCGGGATGCTCTTCGGCTTATTAGGCGCAGTGGTGCTTATTTATTTACTGATCGTTGTGAACTTCCAGTCCTGGAGTGACCCGTTCGTAATCATCACCGCGTTGCCGGCTGCTCTGGCTGGGATTGTTTGGATGCTGTTCGTCACTCACACGCCGCTGTCGGTGCCGGCGTTGACCGGTGCAATCATGTGCATGGGGGTGGCGACAGCGAACGCCATTCTTGTAGTCAGTTTCTGTCGGGAACGTCTGGCGGAGCATGGTGACCCTCTGCTGGCGGCCCTTGAAGGGGGCTTCTCGCGATTCCGCCCGGTGTTGATGACCGCGATCTCGATGATTATCGGTATGGCACCGATGGCATTAAGTCTAGGCGAGGGGGGTGAACAGAACGCCCCGCTGGGTCGTGCTGTGATCGGAGGGCTGATGTTCGCTACGGTCGCCACACTGTTTTTGGTTCCTCTCATATTCAGTCTTGTCCACGCAAGCGAGGCCGTTCCCGCGAACGCTATTTGCCTGCGCAGTCCAACATTCCCCAAGGGTTTTAAAATGCGCGCTGAATCCCATCTCAAACATACCCAACCATCCCACAATGCTTGGCGTGGCCGGATAGCATTGATCGCGGGGTTGATCGTTGTGGTCGCCGTTGTCGTTAGCGGAATAAGTGCCCGTGCGAGCGAATCCAAAGATCTAAAGAACTGGACTGACGTGCAAGCATTGCCGAGCGTGATACTGGTCAACCCGGCGCCACCGAATCAGGGTTCTGCACTGATTCTGCCAGGTCGTCTGGAGGCCTGGTCGCGGGCAGCGATCTTTGCCCGTGTTGGCGGTTACCTGAAGTCCTGGAAATCAGATATCGGAGCGAAGGTAAAAGCAGGCCAGACACTGGCGGAAATCGATACGCCTGAACTGGATCAACAACTCCTTCAAGCAAGCGCCGATCTTGCCAGCGCCAAGGCCAACGCGTCCCTTGCGCAAACCAGTGCCAAGCGCTGGCAGGCAATGCTCTCATCGGACTCGGTCTCGAAACAAGAAGTTGACGAACGTAATGGTGATTTTGCTGCTAAGCAGGCGCAAGTCATGGCCGCGCAAGCCAAGGTCAACCAACTGATGGCCACCAAAAGCTTTCAGAGACTGACCGCGCCTTTCGATGGTGTAGTGACGGCGCGTACAACTGATGTCGGTGCGCTGATCAATGCTGGCAGCAGCTCCAGCGGACAGGAATTATTTGCGGTGTCTGACGTCAGTCGTTTGCGGGTGTATGTCCAGGTGCCGCAGTCCTATGCTCCGCAGATTAAGATGGGTACCGACGCTCGGCTCAGTGTCCCGGAGTACCCGCAGGAAGCTTTCAAAGCGATGGTAATTGCAGCTGCCGATTCGGTGAATGCTAATTCTGGAAGTACGTTGGTTCAGCTGCAAGTGGATAATCCAGGCGGCCGCCTCCTGCCCGGCGCGTATACCAGCGTGCGGTTCGATCTACCGATGCAGCCCAATGTCGTGAGACTCCCCGCCAGCGCCTTGCAGTTTGATGACCACGGCATGCGCGTGGCGACTCTCGACCAGCACGATCAGGTGCTGTTCAAGACTGTGACGATTGCGAGGGATTTCGGCGACTCTGTCGAAATCGGCTCTGGTCTAGTGGCCACGGATCGCGTTATCGATACGCCGCCCGACGGCCTGAGTGACAACGATACCGTGCAGGTATCTCGACCAGAAAAAAACAAAGCGATCGCCGAGGCAAAGCCTCATGGTTAAGCACAATCTTCTCCTGATTGCCTTGTTAGGGTTGGGCGCTTGCTCGCTGGCGCCCACTTATAAGGCCCCCGAAACAAGTCTCCCCGCACATTATAAGACCCAAGGGCAATGGAACCCCGCGACGCCGGGCGACCAGATTAGTCGCGATGGCTGGTGGCGTATTTATAACGACCCGCAACTTGATGCTTTAGAATTGCAACTGCTGTCCAACAACCCCACCCTGAGCGCCGCGCTGGCCCATTACGCGCAAGCGCAAGCCTTTGTGTCCCAAACCCGTTCAGCGCTGCTTCCTACCGTAAAGCAGATCGGTAATGCTCAGCGCATTCGCCAATCTGATACACGGCCCTTGAGATCGAGTACTACCGCTGATGTGTACAACTCAGGGACTCTGGGGTTACAACTCGACTACGAAGTAGATTTGTGGGGAAGGGTGCGTGATTCCGTTGTCGCTGGTACTGATGAAGCGCAGGCTTCCTTGGCCGATCTAGCGTCGGCCCGTTTAAGTCTTCAAGCTCAACTGGTTGACAGCTACGTGCGGTTACGTGGACTGGATCGACAAACTCAACTGCTTGAGCAAACTACTGGCGCGTTTACCAAGGCGCTCGGGCTGACACAGGGGCTGCATGAAGGAGGCATCGTGTCAGGTTTAGACGTAGCCAGAGCCAATGCACAACTCTATTCCGCCCAGTCGCAGTTGAAACAAAACAAGGTGCAACGAGCGCTTTTGGAACACCAAATTGCCGCCCTCGTAGGGTCTCCAGCTTCAGCGGTGAGCATCATTAATGCCACCGCAGACTTGCCGATGCCTAAAGTGCCTACGGGGGTGCCATCTGAATTACTACAGCGAAGACCTGATATAGCTGCGGCTGAAAGACACATCGCAGCTTCGAACGCCCGAATTGGTATAGCACGAAGCGCATGGTTCCCTGCGCTCACTCTAAGTGCGCAGGCTGGTTATCAGAGTGACGAGTTCGCGAACTTATTGAGCGCACCCAATCTTTTCTGGGCGGTTGGGCCAGCGCTAGTCACCACAATTTTCGATGGCGGGCTGCGAGCAGCGCAAGTCAATGCGGCGAAAGAAGCAACCGAAGAAGCGGCAAGCAAGTACCGAGCACAGGTACTTGCTGCGTTTCAACAAGTCGAGGACAGCCTTTCGGTCATGGACGGACTGGGCGCTGCCATTGAGGATCAGCGCGCGTCGGCGAGAGAAGCAAAAAATACTGAGAACCTATCACTTGCACGTTACAAACAGGGTGCAGTTGGCTATCTGGACGTGGTTGTCGCGCAGACGTCTTCTTTGCAGGCACAACGCAGTGTTCTGGATCTTCAGACCCAGCAACTGGCAGCGAGTGTTGAGCTGATCAGGGCCTTAGGGGGGGGATGGAGCACCGACGAGCTCGCTCTGAGGACTGAAGGCAAAAGCCGCAGTCTGCTCCACTAGACTCCATTTTTGGGGCATTTTTGTGTTCGATATTCGGTCGTTTACTCTACCGTCCAAACAAGGGGGCTCGTAGGCGGTACTGCCCGTTGAGCCTGAGGTTGTTTCAACGGCGCAACCGCTTGGGCTGCCCCTTGATAAACCCCAGGCACGTACTCATTGCGCTTGGCCCTTCCTCGGCGTGAGCTTCGCGCCCATAAGCTCGAAACTCGATGTGTCTCGCCAGCTGGCTCTACCAGCGACCGCAAAATCAGCCATCTTCTACGTACTACTGCTGAGATATTCTTAGTCATATGCTGGTTATAATCCTAAAACTTTTGTTCTGATGGCTTTCTCCGAAAGGCTGAAGTCCAGACTCCTATTCCAATAAATGTCAATGTCGGGTTCTGATGATGCCTCTGTCCATTCGTAGCAAACTCGTCTTACTCTGCGTTATACCTATTCTCCTTTTCTCTGTACTCGTCAGCGGGCTCTCGGTCGTTCTATTGAAGAAGACAGCTGACGAGCAAGTCAGAGACACGCGTGAGGCCTTGGTCGCGGCACGAAAAGCCTCGCTGCAGGATGCAACGCACGTCGCGGTTAGCGCTATCGCGTCTTTATATGAAGTATCCACCCCGGGTGATATGGCGCTTCGTGATCAAGCTGTACGCATACTTAGGAAACTGACTTACGGAAAGGATGGATATTTTTTTGGGTACGACTCGAATAGCGTCCGGATTTTTTGGGCAGATAAAGACACTAAGCTGGGTGAGAGCTTCAAGAACTTTCGTGATCCTAGTGGGCTGTTTGTCATCAATGAGTTGGTCAGAGTTGCACAGGAGGGTTCGCATTTCCGAAGCTACATTTTTCCGCTACCCAATAGTGACAAGCTCGTTGAAAAGATAGGGTATACAATTTATCTAGATAAATGGGATTTGGTTGTTGGTACAGCAGTCAATGTCGACGACATTGAAGCTCAGGTTAGTCGATCGGCTGAGGAGCTAGAGGCTCGACGGTACACCCTCATCAGTCTGATATTAAGTCTAAGCGGTGTTGTCTTCGCGGTTTTTGCAGTGATATCTGCTTGGCTCGTGAAGAGATTACTGCTCCCGATGCAACATATCCGTATCCAACTGGACGACATCGCTGAGGGGGAGGGCGATTTGACTCATCGCCTGCCGATACTTCGTAACGATGAAGTGGGACAGCTTTCTGCTTCTTTCAACCACTTTGTCGATAAAATCCACAAGCTAGTCAGTCATATCGTCGACACAACCCAACGGCTAAATGCGCTGGTGGTGCAGGTGTCTCAGCACGCAGAGCGCTCGGAGTGGGCTATGAGCCTCCAGCGTCAGGAGACCGACCAGATTGCGGCAGCAGTAAATGAGCTTTCCGCAGCTGCTGCAGAAGTGGCCAATAGTGCTCGCGACGCCTCCCAGGCTGCTACTGGGGCAGAAAACGAAAGCAGTTCGGCAACTGCTATCGTTCGAGAGAACATGGAAACCATCCACTCTCTCGTAGGCAATCTGCAAAGCAGTCAGGGGTCTTTGGATCAGCTACAGGGCGAGGTTAAAGATATTGCCGGTGTGGTTGGAGTTATCCGATCTATTGCTGAACAGACCAACTTGCTTGCCCTAAACGCGGCGATTGAAGCCGCTCGCGCGGGAGAGGCGGGTCGAGGTTTCGCCGTTGTCGCAGATGAAGTTAGGGCACTGGCGAATCGCACCCAGACGAGCACGCAGGAAATTGAAGGGATGATCAGCCGACTCCAGCACGGTACCGCCGATACAGTATTGGCAATGAAATTGTCCAGTGAGGCTGGTATTGGTAGCCGCGAACGCGCATTGGAGGTCGCGAGTTCCCTTGCTTCGATCGCAACGCTTGTCGGGACGATCACTGCTATGAACGCTCAAATCGCGAGCGCCGCTGTCGAGCAAACGGCTGTGTCGGAAGAAGTTAATCGTAGCATCCAGCAAATCGCAGTGACGGTCGACGGGATGGCACAGGATACACGCCTTGGCGCATCAACTGCCCGTGATCTTGCAGTAGCCAGCAGCAGTCTGAATGCAATGGTGAATCAATTCATAGTATAAGCTTTTGATTTTTTCACGGGATGGGCTTTGGCTAGATTTGAATGTTATTACTAAAATCGTCGAAAACTCCGTTCTATCCAGACAATATACGAGCAAGAAATAGTCGGCTCGCTTGGATTAATCGTAGTTGGGATAGACTTGGTCGAGATCAAAACGACTGCGCTAGGCGGAAAAAAATGTCGAAGCTGAGTAGAATTTTTTGTTACCCGATTAAAGGCTTCACTGGACAGGAATTGGAACGGGTTAACGTCACCGAAATGCAGCCGTTGCCCAATGACCGGGTTCATGCGTTGCTTCGGCCAAACAGTGATTTAGACCGTAGTCCGCCAACGTGGGCTCATAAGTCTAAATTTGTGATGCTCATGAAGGATGAAGCTTTAGCGGCCTATACAACGCACTTGGACGAAGCCACTGCGGTGTTAAGGGTTTATTGCGAAGACGAGCTGTTGCTCGACACCGATCTTCGAAATGAGCAGGGAAGGCGGAGGTTTGAGAATTTTGTGTACGAAGTCCTTGGAGCGCCAGACGGGCAAGCGCCACCTAAACTGATAAGCGCGCAGGAGCCGAGCCCGACGCATTTTATGGACAAGCCTGATAATGTGATCTCCTTGATCAACCTGGAAAGTGTCCGCGAGGTAAGTGACGCCATCGGCATGGAATTAGACCCAATGCGTTTTAGGGCGAACTTCTATATAGATAATCTCACAGCGTGGCAGGAGTTCGATTGGGTTGGAAGTGCCATATCGATCGGGGCCGCAACATTCCGGGTGGATCGCAGGAACGCTCGATGCGCGGCTACGGATGTCAATCCTCGCACAGCGGCTCGTGACATCAAACTCCCATCAACATTGCGCCGGCTCTACGGTCATACCGATCTTGGTGTCTATTTGATCGCAACCAGCACAGCTACTGTACAAATCGAAGACAGCGTGGAACCCCCTCGGCCGAGGAGATAGAGAATCTGATGATGTAAGGCGTATCTCAATCGCTAATCAATAGCGTATTAAAGGCGCCTTAACCCCATGACAACCGCGATAAAACGTTGGCGTTAGGGTATTAGTCCCGCTGCGCGATAGGTTTCTATTGTCTTGTCATAAACGCTGATGTCGCCGCGCCCACGAGCAATCAACTGAGCCCCCTCCACGGCCGCATAGATTGCAAGTGCTCGACTTTCCCTCGTTTCTTGATTCAGTTTCGGACGGCAGGCACCCAATACTTCCGTGAGCCAGCGGACGTTGAGGTCGGTAAACCCATCTACTTCTGTCCGGACTTCTGGTGGTAGGTCGTCGTATTCGGCCGCCATGATCCCGCACAAACACATGCGGTTGTCGTTCACAAGAGCCATGCGAAACACGTCTGTGTATCCCTTAATCCAGAGATTCAGATCGCTGGAATCTTGTCGCAGGCTGTTCAAATAAGACTGGCCGTCTGCTGTGTAGCGTTTTGCAAGCGCTGCACCCAAGTCACCTTTTGTTGGAAAGTGATAGTGGATGCTGGCGCTCTTGATACCAACCTCTTTTGCCAGTTCCCGAAAGCTCAACCCATTGTAGCCGCGGGTCTGAACCATCCTTCGGGCGACCGCCATGATCGTTTCTCGCGTGTCCGTATTCACAATTTACCACCCTATCGATAGATAGACGTTGACAGTCAAAATTTTCTCCCTCAGTGTATATCTACCACTAGGTAGACATCTACGGAGCAAGCATGAAAATTTTTGATATTCCAGGATTTCCTAACCCACTGCGCATCCGAATCGTGTTGGCGGAGAAGAATCTGGGCTCGCAGGTCGAATTTATCAAGATTGACCTGCCCGCGGCTGAGCACAAGCAACCGGCATTTCTAGAGATCAACCCGCTGGGCACCGTTCCGGTACTGCAGTTGGAAGACGGCACCAACATTTCCGAATGCACTGCAATTACGGAATACCTGGACAACGTCGACGGCAACCCAATCCTGACCGGGAAGACGGCTAAGGAAAAAGCGATTATTCATATGATGCACAAGCGTGCGGAGTCGGAATTGTCGGATCCTGTGGGCTATTACTTCCACTACGCGACCCCAGGCTTGGGCGCAGCCTTGCAACCTTACAAGAGCCCAGATTGGGAAGGACGCGTGGAGTGGGGGAACCGTCAGCGCGAAAAAGCCGTTGCGGGGATGAAGTACTTTGACAAGGTGCTCCGTAAGCAGCCGTACGTAGCGGGTGAGCAGTTCTCGATGGCGGACATTACTGTTCTCGCAGGGCTTATCTTTGCTGGGTTCGCGAGCATCGCTATCCCAGAGGAATGCACAGCTCTCGCAGCGTGGCAGGGCAAAGTTCAGCAACGTCCAAGTGTCAAAAACCCAGCGTGATTCAGCGCGCCTCGACTGGCCACCGGTCGGGGCGCATTCACACACCCTCTACCATCTCGTAACTTTAGGTAAATCAGATGACCGTTTTCAACACTCGTTGGGCGTTGCGCCATTCTTTGGCCGTTGCGGTTCTGGCGGCCGCATGCTCAACACTGTCTGCGCAAGCAGGCACTTCCCCGGTGGCCTCGCAAGCCTCTCACGCTTACACGCATCAAACCGCGCCAACTCAATTCGTGAATGTCGACGGTGCACGCTTGGCCTATCGTCGTTTCGGGAAGCCTGGTGGCGTTCCATTGGTGTTCCTTCAACACTTCGTTGGTAATTTGGACAGCTGGGATCCCAAGGTCATTGACGGTTTCGCCCATGACCGTGAAGTTATCCTTTTTGACAATGCCGGTGTCGCGAGCTCGGGTGGAGAGGTGCCGAATAACATTGAGGACATGGCCAAATATGCTGCCGGCCTGCTCAAGGCGCTGGGTGTGAAAAAGGCTGACTTGCTCGGATTTTCGATGGGAAGTCTGATTGCTCAGCAGGTTACGCTAGATCACCCAGACTTGGTGCACCGCCTGATTTTGGTGGGTTCATCGCCTCGCGGTGGCGTTGGTATGGCATCCTTAACCCCGGAGTTTCAGGGGTATCTAGCTAAAAAACGTGAAGTTCCAGACGAGTTGCTGCTAGACGTTTTCTTCACTCAAACAGCCGAAAGCCAAGCTTCGGGCCGAGAGTTTTTGACCCGTTTGCGCGCCCGCAAAGTAAATCGTGACGTCGATGTGAACGACAAGACTGCACCAGCGCAGGCTACTGCAATCGCAGGATGGGGAGCCCCAGCCGATAATGCCAACGAGTATTTGAAAGCGATCAAACAGCCGACGCTGGTAGTTTCCGGTAGCCACGACATTGTCTTCTACACCGTCAATGACGTGACCCTGCAGCAGAATCTACCGAACGCTCAGTTGCTGATCTACCCGGACTCAAACCACGGTGCTATCTACCAGTACCCTGATTTGTTCGTCAAACACGCTACTCTGTTTTTGAACGGCGTGAA
>Ga0308163_10003160_pt1 | contig 14101 bp, 12 predicted proteins | sample PhyTR1_FD_201037 | JGI IMG/M metagenome (GOLD analysis project Ga0308163, IMG submission 201037) | Phyllosphere microbial communities from UC Gill Tract Community Farm, Albany, California, United States - DLSLT.R1 | ecosystem: Host-associated > Plants > Phyllosphere > Unclassified | place: USA... | reverse complement strand
CCTTACGCTTTCTCGGCAAGTTGCTGCATGACCCGAACCTCTGGCACCTCAATCGTCACTCGGTGGCCCGGGCGATGGCCGTTGGCCTGTTCGCCGCGTTCCTGCCGATTCCGGCGCAAATGCTGGTGGCGGCGGCGCTGGCGATCACCGTACGCGGCAACATGCCGATTGCCGTGAGCCTGGTGTGGCTGACCAACCCGATCACCATGCCGGCGGTGTTCTTCTGCACTTATCAGGCCGGGGCCTGGTTGATGGACGTGCCCGCCCGCACGTTGCCTGACTCGTTGACCTGGGAGTGGATCAGCGGCGAACTCTCGACGTTGTGGCAGCCGTTCTTGCTCGGTTCGGTGGTGTGCGGCCTGGTGCTCGGCGCCCTCGCCTACTTCGTGGTGATGCTGTACTGGCGCTGGTGGGTGGCCCGGCAATGGGCGCGACGCAAGAAAAGCCGCAAGGCATGAATGCAAAACGGCCTCCGCAAGGGAGGCCGTTTGGCTGTGTGCTGTCTGGTCTGACACGATCGCTTGCAGACAAGCTCCCACAGGAAGATCGGTTTCACCTGTAGGAGCTGCCGCAGGCTGCGATCTTTTGATCTTGATTCCTAAAGTCAAAAGATCGCAGCCTGCGGCAGCTCCTACAGGGATATTGCGGTCGATCAGGTCCGCATCCCGCGCCCACTCACCAGCAACCGCGCACAACCGAGATACAACACCACGGTCGCCACCAGCATGAAGGTGATCGCAATGCCGATGCGGATATCCGACACCCCGAGAATGCCGTAGCGAAAGGCGTTGACCATGTGCAGTACCGGGTTGGCCAGCGACACGGTCTGCCAGAACGGCGGCAGCAAGGTGATCGAGTAGAACACCCCGCCCAGGTAGGTCAGCGGCGTCAGCACAAACGTCGGGATGATCGAAATATCATCGAAGTTGCGCGCAAACACCGCGTTGATGAAGCCCAGCAGCGAGAAGATCGTCGCCGTCAGCACCACCACGAGGATGGTCACGCCGAGGTGATGCACCTGCAAATGGGTGAAAAATAGCGACAGAATCGTCACGATCACGCCAACCATCAGACCACGCAACACACCGCCGATGGTGAAGCCGATCAGAATCGTGTGCGGCGACACGGGCGACACCATCAGTTCTTCGATGGAACGCTGGAACTTGCTGCCGAAGAAACTCGAGACCACGTTGCCGTAGGAGTTGGTGATCACCGACATCATGATCAGCCCCGGCACGATGTACTCCATGTAAGTGAAGCCACCCATGTCGCCGATCTGCCGACCGATCAGGTTACCGAAGATCACAAAGTACAGAACCATGGTGATCGCCGGCGGCAGCAGCGTCTGCGGCCAGATCCGCGTGAAGCGTTTGACCTCGCGGTAAACGATGGTCTGCAGGGCGACGAGGTTGGGACGGAATTCGGAACTCATACCGCCACCTTCGACAGATTTTTCTCCACCAGGGACACGAACAGCTCCTCGAGGCGATTGGTTTTGTTACGCAGGCTCAGCACTTCGATGTTCTGCTGCGCCAACTGAGTGAACAGCGCGGTGATACCCATGGATTTGTCGACCTGGACTTCCAGGGTATGGCTGTCGATCAACCGGGCGGGATAGCCGATCAGTTGCGGCGCGGCGTTCAAGTCGTTTTTCAGGTCCAGCAGGAAGGTCTCGACGTGCAACTGGCCCAGCAACTGTTTCATGCTGGTGTTCTCGACGATGGTGCCGTGGTCGATGATGGCGATGTTGCGGCACAGTTGTTCAGCCTCTTCCAGATAGTGCGTGGTGAGGATGATGGTGATGCCTTTCTGGTTCAGTTCGGTGAGGAACGTCCACATCGAGCGGCGCAGTTCGATGTCGACCCCGGCGGTCGGTTCATCGAGGATCAACAGGCGTGGCTCATGCACCAACGCACGGGCAATCATCAGGCGCCGCTTCATGCCGCCGGACAGCGAACGCGACGGCACATCGCGTTTGTCCCACAGCCCGAGCTGGGTCAGGTACTGCTCGGCGCGTTCCTTGGCGATCTTCGCCGGAATACCGTAGTAACCGGCCTGGGTCACGACGATGTCGAAAGTCTTTTCGAACTGGTTGAAGTTGAATTCCTGGGGCACCACGCCGATCGAGCGCTTGAGCGCGGCGGGGTTCTTGTCCAGGTCATGGCCGAAGATATTAACCGTGCCGCTGGTCTTGTTCACCAGGGTCGAGAGAATGCCGATGGTCGTGGATTTGCCGGCACCGTTAGGGCCGAGCAAGGCGAAAAAATCACCTTCGGCAACGTCCAGATCGATACCACTCAAGGCCTGGAACCCGTTGCCGTAGGTTTTGGTTAGCTGCCGGATGGACAGAGCGGAACTCATATCTGATTTACGCACCAAGAAGGGAAGAAAAGGAAAGGTTAGGCCGGGCGGCGAACAAAACAACCACGGCACATGAGCGCAATGGTGCTTGCCGCCGCCACACAAGTACAGTCAAGTGTGTTGATAGTTATTATCAAGTCAACGCGGTCATAACCGCTTTCTGATAGGCCGGCCGCTGCTTCAAACGTGCGTACCAGGCCTCCAGGTGCGGCTGCGAGGTGCGCTCGATAGGCATTTCGAACCAGGCATAAATGAAACTGCCGAGGGGAATATCGCCCATGCCGATTTCCTTTCCGGACAAATACGGCTGGCTGGCGAGCGCCTGATCGGCCATGGCCAGCAGCGCCGTGCACTCCTTGATCGCGGCGTTGATCGCAGGCCAGTCCTGCTTGTCCGCCGGCGTGCGCAAGACACCCCAGAACACGGTGCGGAACGGCCCGGCAAAACTCGAGGTGGTCCAGTCCATCCATTTGTCAGCGATGGCTCGGCTCTGCGGGTCCGCCGAGTTCCACGCACTGTTCGGCGCATGCTTGGCCAGCAGGTAACGCACGATGGCGTTGGATTCCCACAGCACAAAGCCGTCATCCTCGATCACCGGTACCCGGCCGTTCGGATTCATCGCCCGATACTCAGGCGTATCGACCACACCGAAGGCACCCCCGGCGTCAATCGCCTCGTAGGCCAGGCCAAGCTCCTCGGCGGCCCACAGTGGCTTCCTGACATTCGATGAATTTTTCCGTCCCCAGATCTTCAGCATGACCGCCTCTTTTCAAGTGAGTGGGCGAGCAGCATACGCCGGATCAGACACGGCTCAAATCCGTCTGCATATCACCCAGGGTCTTCGCTTGTTGTCCGCCGAACAGATGCGGGTAGCACTTTTCCAGGTGTTCGAAGAAGAACTGCTCCGGCACATCGCTGAACTGGCCGTGATCGATCAGGTACTCCATCAAATGCGCGCCGTCGCGGTTGTACGGGTGGAACACGCTGTCGTTGATCCCGTCGAACTCCAGCGGCGCGACGTTGAACAACTCGCAGAGTTGCTGGTTGAAGGCCGGCGTGGCTTTGACCCAGCGACCGTTGAGGAACAGCTCGGTGTAGCCGTGCATGGCGAACACGTCACTGCGCAGCAGCTCCAGCAGACGCGGGGTCGACAGGTGGTTCCTGACGTCAGCCAGACCGATGCGCGCGGGAATGCCGCAATGCCGCGGACACCCGGCGAGCAACGTGGCCTTGGGCACGCAATAGCTTTCCCCGGTCGTCAAGGCATGGCTGCCACACAGGGTTTGCGGGTCGAGGCTGAACGTATACGGGTTGTAGCGCACCGCTTCGCGCACGGCGTAATAGAGACTGATCGCCTGCGCGAGCGGGTCGCGACTGGCACCCCGATGTCGTTCGGCGAACTCCACCACCGCCGGGTGGTCACTATCGATGAAGCGGCCGGGGTTCAGATACTCGCGCATGACGTTTTTCTCCTGGGTGAGTCCCGAGTCTAGCGACAGCTCAAGCACAGAGATAACGACGTTTCGGCCAAACATGCACGCAAAGGCGCGGGATTAGCGAACGAATTCCTACAGGTGTTGCCCACCGAACCTACGAAAACCATCCGGGGTTTCCCACGATTTCAATCACCTTGCTCTGACCACCCGGTTTTACAGATGCCGTCTAAGCTCTGGAGGGTCGATTTGCCTTGGTTCACGGAGGACTGAATATGCTGTTGTTGTGGATACTGGTTTTGATCGTTGGCGTGGCGTATCTCGCCCACCGGCGCATCGCCCCGCTGCCCGCGTTGGGCATCGTTGCCGTCTACCTGCTGGCGATGGGTATTTTCAGTCATGCACCGGGCTGGTTGTTGCTGGTGTTCTGGGTCCTGCTGGCGGTGGTCGCCGCGCCGTTGCTGCTGCCTGACCTGCGCCGCAAGCACTTCACCGCGCCGCTGTTCAACTGGTTCCAGAAGACCCTGCCGCCGATGTCGCAGACCGAACGCGACGCGATCGATGCCGGCACCGTGTGGTGGGACGGTGAACTGTTCAGCGGTCGTCCGGACTGGGACAAACTGCTGTCGTATCCCAAGGTCCAGTTGACCGAGGAAGAACAGGCCTTCATCGACGGCCCGACCGAAGAACTCTGCGCAATGGTCACTGACTGGCAGATCGGCCAGTCGATGGACCTGCCGCCCGAAGCCTGGAGCCACATCAAGGAACACGGTTTCTTCGCCCTGATCATTCCCAAGGAATTCGGCGGCAAGGGCTTTTCCGCCTATGCCCACTCGCAAGTGGCGATGAAACTCGCGACCCGCAGCGGCGACCTCGCCTCCACCGTGATGGTGCCCAACTCCCTCGGCCCGGCCGAACTGCTGCTGCATTACGGCACCGATGAACAACGCAATCACTACCTGCCACGGCTGGCCCGTGGCGACGACATTCCGTGCTTCGCCCTCACCGGTCCGCTGGCAGGCTCCGATGCCGGTGCCATGCCGGACACCGGGATCATCTGCAAGGGCCAGTGGGAGGGCCAGGAAGTCATCGGCCTGCGCCTGAACTGGGAAAAACGCTACATCACCCTCGGCCCGGTAGCGACCCTGCTCGGCCTGGCCTTCAAGGCTTATGACCCGGACCATCTGCTGGGCGACAAGAGCGATCTGGGAATCAGCCTGGCGCTGATTCCCACCGACACACCGGGCGTGGAAATCGGCCGTCGCCACCTGCCACTGGGTGCCGCGTTCATGAACGGCCCGAACTCGGGTAAAGACGTGTTCATCCCGCTGGACTACCTCATCGGCGGCCAGGAAATGCTCGGCAAGGGCTGGATGATGCTGATGAACTGCCTGTCGGTCGGGCGTTCGATTTCACTGCCGGCAGTGGGCACCGGTGCGGCCAAGTTCACCAGTCTGGTGACCGGTCAATACGCGCAGATTCGTGAGCAGTTCAACGTACCGCTGTCGGCCTTCGAAGGCATTCAGGAAGCCATGGCTCGCATCGGCGGCAATGCCTGGATGATGGACGCAGCGCGCATGCTCACCGCCAACGCGGTGGATCTGGGCGAGAAACCGTCGGTGCTGTCGGCGATCCTCAAGTATCACCTGACCGAACGCGGCCGCGAGTGCATCAGCCACGCCATGGACGTGCACGGCGGCAAGGCCATCATCATGGGCCCGAACAACTACCTCGGACGCAGCTGGAATGGCGCACCGATCTTCATCACCGTGGAAGGCGCGAACATCCTCTCGCGCAACCTGATGATCTTCGGTCAGGGCGCCATTCGCTGCCATCCGTTCGTCCTCAAGGAAATGGCCCTCGCCGGACGCGAGGACAAGGAACAGGCACTGAAAGAATTCGACGGCCTGCTGCTCAAGCACATCGGTTTCGCGGTGGGCAACGCGGCCAGCACGCTGGTGTTGAACCTGGGCTTCGGCCACTTCGAGCCTGCGCCCGGGGACAAGATCAGTCAGGGCTACTTCCGCGCACTCAACCGTCAGGCCGCAGCCTTCGCAATGCTGGCCGACTTCAGCATGATGCTGCTGGGCGGCGAACTGAAACGCCGCGAACGCCTGTCGGCGCGTCTCGGCGATGTATTGAGCAACCTGTACCTGGCCTCCGCCGCGCTCAAGCGTTATCACGATCTGGATTCGCCGGCGCATATGGAACCGCTGTTCCGCTGGGCCATGGAAGAAAGCCTCGGCCAGTCGGAGCGCGCGCTGGATGAGTTGCTGAGCAACTTCCCGAACAAGCTGTTCGGCTGCCTGTTGCGAGTGATCGTGTTCCCGTTCGGCCGTCGCCACAAAGGGCCGTCGGACAAGCTCGGCGCCGAAGTGGCCGCCGTGATCGGCCGCGCCAAAGGCGATCCGACCCTCGAAGAACTGCTCGCCGGCTGCTATCGCCCGCAGTCCGCTGACGACGCCGTCGGTGCCCTGCAACATGCCAGCGATCTGCTGAGCGCGGTACAGCCGCTGCACAAGAAACTGCACACTTCGCTCAAGAGCGGCCAGGTCAAACCGCTGGCGGGTGAACACGCTATCGATGCGGCGCTGGAGGCCGGGGTGTTGCAACCGCAGGAAGCACAGAGCCTGCGCGATGCCGAAGCGGCACGGCGCAAGGTGATCGACGTCGATGATTTCGACAAGGAAGAGCTGAAACAGGCAGAGGGCAAAGTCCGCTGATCCTGACAACCGTGTAGCTGTTTATTTGTGAAAAACGGGCGCGAGGGCTTTATACTCCCGCGCCCGTTTTGCTCTTGAGGACTTATCTCGTGTCCAACGTCGTCGCCGATCATCTTGTTTTGCTCGACCACCTGCGCAGTATCCTGGTCGCCGTAGGTGAGGCCGAACAGGTTCCCGAAGAAAGCCATGCCTTGTTCCTGGAGCGCTTCGACGAACTGCTGAAGTCACTGCCGATCGATCCGATCGAAAGCCAGTATCTGGGCCAGGACATCCTGACCCAAGTGATTACCCGTTACCCACAAATTGCCCACCTGATCCCGCGGGATCTGCTGTGGTTCTTCGCTGGCGACTGCCTGCACTACCTGTCCGATGAAGAAATCGACCTGTACCAGGCGCTGGAAGAACGTCGCTACGAAGCCGAACAGAACGACGAACCGTTCGACTGGAATCAGGAAAAACAGCTGCTGGCGATGTCTGCACAAGACAGCAAGCACTAAGCTTCCAAAGATCAAAAGATCGCAGCCTGCGGCAGCTCCTACAGGGGATTGTGTGCATCCGTTTCCACGGTCGTACACAGTCAATGCAGGAGCTGCCGCAGGCTGCGATCTTTTGCTTTAAAGAAGCCCTTCACTCTCCGGCAACTCATACGCCATCGCCAGATTGTTCGGCGCGCCCGCCTTGCCTGGCTTGCTCAATGTCGGCTCCTTCTCCAGACACTCCACCAGATAATCGATGAACACCCGCAGCTTCGGCGGCAGATAGCGCGTCGGCGAATGCAGTAACCACAGGCCGCCGTGGTAGGACGCCAGGAATGTCCACTCCGGCAACACCTGCACAATCAACTTCTGCTCCAGCGCATAACGCGCGGTGAAATACGGCAGGCTGCCGATACCGATGTGCTGCAACACGGCCCCCAGGCGCACGCCGGTATGGTTGGCGGCATAGCGGCCACGCACGCCGACAGTCACCGCCTTGCTGCCCTTCTTGAATTTCCAGCGTGCATCGCTCGGGGTTTCGCCCAGATAGATGCAGCTGTGATTGAGCAGGTCATGCGGGTGCGTCGGGGTGCCGTGTTCGGCGAGGTATTGCGGGGTGGCGCAGAGCAAATGGTCGATAGTCAGCAACTGACGCCCGACCAGACCTGCCGGCGGACGATCAGTAATACGAATCGCCAGATCGACATGATCGTCGATCAGATCAACCTGGCGGTCCTCCAAGAGCAACTCGACATCGACCTTGGGATAACGCCGCAGAAACTCGGGCATGTGCGGATGAATCACGAAGCGCCCGACCGCTTTCGGCACGCTGACGCGCACCAGCCCTTCCGCCTCATGGGTGAACTGGCCACTGATCTCCATCACCGACTTGGCGGCGCTGACCATCTCCTGACAACGCTTGAACACTTCTTCGCCACCGTCACTCAAGCGAAGTTTGCGTGTGGTGCGCTGCAGCAAACGCGTGGCCAAGGCTTTTTCCAGGCGGGAAATGCTGCGACTGATCGCCGACGGCGACGACCCCAGTTGGCGGGCCGCCTCGGAGAAACTGCCGGTCTCCACGACCTTGACGAAGATCGCCATTTCACCGAGCAGTGGCAGCGGAAGATTGATGCTCACAGCGCACAAGTCCTTTGATGTTTGAACGGATTATCACGTTATTGCACGATTCATATAATAAAAATAGAAACTTTAATAAGGGCATGGAATATGACGCTTCGCCTCTTTTTCCATAGTGATGACCTCAAGGCTAATGTGGAAGTCCTCGACTGCACGCCCCACGAGAACGAATTTGCCGTGGTGCTGCGCGCCACGCTGTTTCATCCGCAGGGTGGTGGTCAGCCTTGCGACACCGGCATGATCGGCGAAAGCCAGGTGCTGCGCGTGGTCCAGGAACCGGACCGGATCGTGCATTACGTCGACCGCCCGGTGAACCCCGGGATGACCTGCGTCCACGTTGATGAGCAACGTCGCCGCTATAACACTCGCATGCATTCGGCCGGGCACCTGATCGGGCACTTCGTGCAGGCCATGGGCTGGACGCCGATCAAGGCGCACCACTGGCCAGACGAAGGCCGGGTACAGTTCAAACCGGGCGATACGGCACAAGAAGTCGACGCGCCAACCGTTCAATACGGTATCAATCAGTGGATTGAACACGATTTGCCACGCCTGACCTCGCTGCGTGAAGGCGCGCGGGAAATCGGCTTTGGCGAACTGCCAGCCTATGGCTGCGGCGGTACCCATGTACGTAGCCTGAAGGATTTGGGCACAGTCACGATCGACTCCCTTTCGCAGAAGAAAGGCACGTTATCCGTCCACTACAGCGTGGATTAAGCATTTCGGGCGCTGCCCCGTGCAGCGTCCGACGCCGGGGGAACCGCATTCGCAGGTTCCGTTGACTATCGATAGATGGACCTAAAAACAATGATGCTAGACGTCGAGCGTCTCGATGAGACGTGCATAAAAAAACTGGCCAACGAAGAAGTCCTCGCCATTCGCGTCAAAGGCTTTTTGCCCGAGCCGCTGGCGATCCAGATTGGCGACAAGATTCTTGCTCCGGGCTTCGAGGGCTACATCAACGCGCCGAGCATCGGCCGGATCGGCATGGCGTTTTACGAGGCGGAAAACCAGCCGTTGCTGATCGAGGACTACTTCGAACGCGCCACCAGTAACATCGCCGAACTGCGCGAGCGTTGTGCGCCCTACTCCTCACCGGTCGACACCCTGCGCTGCATGCTCGATGAGTCATGGCCGGCCGGTGCGCACCTGGAAAACCTCTACGGCCGCAAGATGTATGTCGGCCTGTCGCGGGTTGTCAAACCCGGCGTGTGCTTCCTCGCCCATCACGACATTTTCGCCAAGGACGCGCCGGACAGCTTTCAGGCCCGCAGCCTGGAGGCGCAGTTCGCCTGCAACGTGTACCTGAACATGCCGACCGAGGGCGGTGCGTTGCAGATGTGGGACGACGACATCACCCCGGATCAGTTCGACGAGATGCGCGGCGACAGCTACGGCATCGACCCGGCGCTACTCGGCCCGCCAGCCCTTGAAGTGCGGCCGGAGCCGGGCGATTTCATCATGTTCAATTCGCGCTGCATGCACTCGGTCACCCCGGGTGTGGCGGATCCGCGGCTGAGCCTTTCCTTCTTTGTCGGCTATCGCGGCAATGCTTCACCCCTGACCTTCTGGAGCTGAGATGCTATCGAACTACCTGGGCGAGTTTCTGGCACTGGCCACCATCCACTTTCTGGCCGTGGTTGCTCCCGGTCCGGACTTCGCCGTGACCATCCGCCAGAGCGTGCGCTTCGGCCGGCTGGTAGGCATTTGTACGGCACTGGGCATCGGCGCAGGCATTTCCGTGCACGTGTTGTATACCCTGCTCGGTGTCGGTGCCTTGATGCACACCACACCCTGGTTGCTGACGGTGGCCAAGGTCGTCGGCGGTGCCTACATCTTTTATCTCGGCATCTGCCTGATTCGCAGCAAGCCGAAAACCACACTCGAGGGCGAAAAGAACACGGAGGAACCGCTGGTCGAGCAGTCGCTGTTCAAGGCGTTCAGCACCGGTTTTCTGACCAATGCCACGAACCCCAAGGCCACGCTGTTTTTCCTGGCGATCTTCACCACGATCATCAGCGCCAGCACGCCGCTTGAAATCCAGGCGCTGTATGGGGTGTGGATGTGTTTCGTCAACGCGCTGTGGTTCGTGATCGTCGCGCTGTTCTTTTCCAGCAGCCGGGTGCGCAACCTGTTCATGCGCATGGGCCATTGGTTCGAACGCAGCATGGGCGTGATCCTGATTCTGTTCGCCGGCAGGCTGGTGCTGTCGATGTAAATGCCCCCGGCAACAAAGCCCGCCAGTCAATCTGACGGGCTACCCTCGAAACATCACGCAATGCGAAATTGCTCGAACTGCCACTGATCGATTGCCTCGGGCTCGCCGCGCAGTAAGTGTGTCGGACAGTCCGTGGGGCGCCAGTCTGTCTGGATTCCTGTGAGCATGCCGAGATACGGACTGGCCAGTTGCAGAACCTCTTCGTGATCCATTTGCTCCGCCTCGACGATGCCTCTGTCGGGATGTCGGACCGCCCAGATGATGCCGGCAAGCACGCCGGCAACCACTTGCAGGCTGGTTGCTGTGTTGAAGGGTGCCACGGCTCTTGCTTGATCCACAGTCAAAAGCGATCCATACCAATAGGCATTTTTCGCGTGCCCCATCAACAACACACCCAGCGCATCAACACCACCACGGGCAATTTCTGCACACATGATCCGTTGCTTGGCCTGCGGCCGCCACCCTTGCCCGATCAGCTCATTGATCGATAGCAACGCGTCATCGCAGGGGTGATAGGCGTAGTGCACGGTAGGTCGATAGATTACTTTTCCTGACCTCTTTACCGTGAGGAAATCCGCCGTCGAAACGGTTTCGTGGTGAGTAATCAGCAAACCCAGGCACGCACCGCCTTCGGGGGTCCAGGTTTTGACTTGCACGCTCGCGCCCGGACGATCCAGGTAGATGGCATTGCCCGATCCAAACAGATGGCACTTGGCGTCAACTGGCCAGGTTTTCTCATGAGTGCCAAGCGACAGCTCTGCAGCTTGACGTCCCTCACTCAAAAAACCATCGACCGACCAGGTATTAACAAATTCATCCGGCCTCTTGATGCGACGGGAACATTGAGTATCCCTTTCGGCGACATGGATGACTTTCACGTCCATCTCCATCGCCAGCACGCCCCAGTCCACGCCTGCTCGTGTCTTGGGCACAGGGGTTTTCAGCTCCTGCGCCAGGCAGATCAAGGCCTCTTTCAGAAAATGCGATATCAACCCCGGATTGGCGCCATGTGCGATGACCGCCGTGGGGCCTCGGTCGAGCAACTCACGCAAGCGCAGCATTTGATAACGCATGGCGTAGTTCGTGCGCTCAGACAATGACAATGACGGATTTTCATATCCGCCTTCCCAAGGTTCGACACAGGTATCGAGGTACAACACCCCGGCGGCCACGCAGTAACTCACCAAATCGATCGAGCTGACGTTCACCGATAAATTGACCAGAAAATCACCAGCCGCCAGCAGTCTGTCAAGAATCTGCCTGAAGTTTTCCGGGTTCAGGCCGCACCTGACCAAGGTGATGCCCTGCGCTTCGAACCACTGCGAGTCCTCAAGAACAGGCGCTACGATCACAACGCTGTTGACGTTGATTTCATGCTGCTCAAGCAGTAATGGCAGAACTGCCTTGGTTATAGAGCCGAACCCGACGAACACGAAATTCCCTGTAAAGTGAAATTGACCGTCCATTGCTTGCCTCCCGTGCGTGCTCTCACACTGATGCATCGCGCCCCGTTGCCGGGCTTGGATTCTGTATGCGCCAGTCAAAACCCCCTGTCTACTGTCAACATTGACAGGTATTTACCAGGAATAATTCTCACCACCATAGAGTGCTCGCTCGGCGAATTTCGTTTGTGCGCCGCTTTTGCATTTCTGTGCGACGGATCCCACTTCCGGGACTCCCCTTCAACACCTTGGCGGTGTTAGTTTGGAAAAGATTTGTTTCAACTTTCAAACACTTCCCACTCAACTGCCTGCAAAGGAATGCCCACTGCAATGAATTTTTCTCTCAAGCGCCTCGCCGCTACCAGCCTGATCCTGGCCAGCTTTTCTGCGTTCACCTTGCCTGCGCAGGCCAACATCACCCCGCAACAGAGCGCAGCCATTCTCAAGAGTTTCGATGAGGCGGGCGTCACCGACTTCCGCCAGTTTCTGGGTGCTGTAGGCAAGAGCGATCTGGGTAAAACCGACAACCTCGGCCCGGCGATCAATGCCTTTCTCGACAACAAGACCCCGACCGCCGAACAACAGAACGAGATCTACCGCCTGTTGGGCATTTACACCCGTGTGAAGTACGGCAAGGTCGCCCTCGAAACCCTGCGCGAACTGGTGGAAATTCCGACCTACCGCAAAGAAGGCGTGGCCCAGCACGACAATCCCGAGTTCATCAAGATCGCCGAAAAGATCAAGACTCTGGCCGAATCGTTCAACCTGAAATTCCGCAACGTCGACAACCGCGTCTATGAAATCACCCTCGACGGCAGTGGCGACGAAGTCGTGGGCATTCACGCGCATGCCGACGTGGTGCCGGTCACCCCGGAAAACTGGGTACTGAAAGACGGCACCAAACTCGACCCGTTCAAGGTGACGCTGATCGGCGATCGCATGTACGGCCGTGGCACCGAAGACGACAAGAACGGCATCGTCGTCGCGTTGTATGCGATGAAGGTGATCAAGGAAGAAAAGCTGCCACTGGCGCGCAATTTCAAACTGCTGGTGGACACCACCGAAGAAACCACCGGTGACGCGATCCCGTACTACTTCGAACACAACCCGACGCCGAACTACAACATGGCGCTGGACGGCGGCTACCCGGTGGTCATTGCCGAGAAAGGCTACGGCACGATCATGGCGAAATTCGCCAAACGCAAAGCCGAGGGCAAAGGGGCGGAAATCACCTCGATGACCGGCGGCATGGCGGCCAACCAGATTCCTTCGGCTTCAGTCGTCACCCTGGTTACCGACAAGCCTGCCGAGCTGGCGACCCGTCTGCAAAAGGCTGGCAATGAGTACGTCAAACAGCAGGGTGGCGACTTCCAGGTGACGGCCAAGGTGGATGGCAAGCATGTTAAACTGACGGTGACCGGCGTTTCCGCGCACTCTTCCGAGCCCGAGTCCGGCGTCAACCCGGTCGCGCGGATGCTGAGTTTCATTAACGGCCTGGACGGCAAGATCGCCCTCAAACACAACCAATTTACCGACGCTGCCCGTTACGCCGCCGATAACTGGGGCCTGGATTACCTGGGCAATAAACTCGGGGTCGGCTTCTCCGATGCGTTCATGGGCCCGCTGACCACGTCCCTGACCTATGTGGGCGAAGATGACCAAGCGTTCAAACTGGCCGTCAACCTGCGGGTGCCGAAGGGCAAGTCGCCAGACGTCCTGAAAAAGCAAATCTCCGACAAACTGAGCGCCTGGAGCAGCAAGAACCACGTTGCGGTGACTTTCGATTATTCGATCGCCGAACCGATGTACCGCAACCCGGAAGGCGAATGGGTGAAAGCGCTGCTGGCGGTGGCCAGTGAAAACCTGGGCATGAAGCACGAGTTCGGTACTTCGGCCGGTGCGACATCGGTACATGAACTGCCGAATGGCGTGCAATTCGGCCTCGCCCGACCTGAAGTCAAATACACCGGTCACACCGACGGTGAGTTCAAGACGGTTGACCAGTTCCTGCTGGACCTGCAGATCGTCACCGAAATGATGGGGCGTGTCGGCCAACTGCCGAAGCTCTGATGAGCGCGGGCTCGCTGATACAGCGGGCCTGACGCGAAAACAAAAAAGGACCCGAAGGTCCTTTTTTGTTGCGCGACAAATGCTGCACAAACAAAAACGCCGATCATCACTGATCGGCGTTTTTGTGAAATTGGAGCGGGAAACGAGACTCGAACTCGCGACCCCGACCTTGGCAAGGTCGTGCTCTACCAACTGAGCTATTCCCGCAAATGGCGTCCCCTAGGGGACTCGAACCCCTGTT
>Ga0308163_10003158_pt1 | contig 14107 bp, 15 predicted proteins | sample PhyTR1_FD_201037 | JGI IMG/M metagenome (GOLD analysis project Ga0308163, IMG submission 201037) | Phyllosphere microbial communities from UC Gill Tract Community Farm, Albany, California, United States - DLSLT.R1 | ecosystem: Host-associated > Plants > Phyllosphere > Unclassified | place: USA... | reverse complement strand
TCGCGACTGAATTGAAACCGGACCTCGCCAATATGGTGAGCAAGCGCCCGCTATCAAGCTTCTGGTCCTCAAGTGCAACATCTACGACCGCTTCGAACAATCGCCCGAGCGCGCCGTCCAGCAGACTAAGGGGCCCCAGCACCTCCATATGGCGGGTAATTTCGGCTGGATGACGGATCAGCCCGGCTAAAACGCGCTTGGCCAGCGCGTAGTCAATGCCGGCGGCCCAGAAGGCCTTAGTGTCGGCGGTGACTGGCGCAGCGGGAGGCTTCCAGCCGCCTTTGGGGCGCTCGCCGCGGGGGACGAAGGGCGCGCGGACGGGTTTGAAATGCTCGTAGAAGCGGTTCTTGAACTCGGCATGGTATTGCTGCTTCACCGACGGGTCGGCGATGCCTTCCGCGAGTTCGTGGAGGCGGCGCTTGAGGCCGGCGCGCTGTTCGGGGGTGTCGAGTGCCTCGGCGGCGACTTCGGACGCCCAGAGCCGATCGACGAGCTGCTCGGGTGTCTTCAGCAACGCCTCGAACGCACCGGGGCCGCCGGCGCGAACGAGATCGTCTGGGTCCTGACCTTGCTGGAGCGTGACGAAGGCGAGGCTGCGGCCGGGCGCCAGCAGCGGGAGCGCGCGGTGGGCGGCCCGGAGCGACGCCTTCTGGCCGGCGCCGTCGCCGTCGAAGCAGAGCAGGGGGACGTCGACCATCCGCCACAGCCGTTCGAGCTGCGCTTCGGTGAGCGCGGTGCCGAGCGGGGCGACCGCTTCGCCGAAGCCGGCCTGGGCGAGCGCGATGACGTCCATATAGCCTTCGACCACCAGCACGCGGCCGGATTTGCGCGAGGCGGGGGCGGCCTTGTCGAGGTTGTAGAGCGTGCGGCCCTTGTCGAAGAGCGGCGTATCGGGGGAGTTGAGGTACTTCGGCTCGCCGCCGTCGAGCACGCGCCCGCCGAACGCGATCGTGCGCCCGCGGGGGTCGCGGATCGGGATCATCAGGCGGCCGCGGAACCGGTCGTAGGGGTCCTTGCCCTCGACATTGATGAGCATGCCGGACTCGACCAGCATCGGGTCGCCATAGTCCTTCAGCGCGGTCTTGAGCTTGCCGCGGCTGTCGGGGGCGAACCCCATGCCGAACGCGCGCGCCGTCTCGGGCTTGATCCCGCGGCGGTCGAGCAGGGCGCGGGCTTCGGTGCCGGGGGGGCCGCCCAGTTGTTCGGTGAACCAGTCGGCGGCGTCGGACATGACCTCGTGCAGGCCCTTGGCGCGTTCGGCCTTGGCGGCGGACTGGCGGTCCATCGCGGGCATGTCCATCCCGGCGGCTTGGGCGAGCTCCTTCACGGCGTCCATGAACGGCAGGCCGCGCTGGTCGGTCATCCACTTGATCGCGTCGCCGTGCGCCGAGCAACCGAAGCAGTGGTAGAAGCCCTTGTCGTCGTTGACGTAGAACGACGGCGTCTTCTCGTTGTGGAACGGGCAGCAGCCCTTGTGCTCACGACCGGCCTTGGTGAGCTTGGTGGTCTTGCCGACGAGCGCCGAAAGCGAGGTGCGGGCGCGGAGTTCGTCGAGGAATTGCGGGGTTAGCGCCATGGGGTAACTTTGGTGGGGGTGGTTTGTGTGGCCAAGCCCTCCCCCGACCCCTCCCGCAGGCGAGAGGGGAGTAGAAGGGGTGTTGCGTTCGCAGCGAGCGCAACAGAGTCCCCCTTCCGCTTGCGGGAGGGGTTAGGGGAGGGGCGTTCCGCAAGCACGCGCCCGATCTCGGCTACCACGCCTTCCATCCGCTCCAACACATCGTTGTTCCAGAACCGGATCACACGGTAGCCTTGTTGTTCGATAAATCGCGTCCGCCGCGCGTCGTCGTCGGACTGCCAGTCATGTTGGCCGCCATCGACTTCGACGACGAGCTTCGTAGCGCGGGAAACGAAGTCGCAGATGAACGGGCCGATCGGGACTTGGCGATTGAACCGCACGCCCAAAGTCCGACGTGCGGCGAGGTGCTGCCATAGCGCGCTCTCTGCACGCGTAGGGTGGGCGCGGAGGTCTCGGATGCGGGTGCGTTGTTCCAATGCTCCGTCTCCTTTGTGGCGCTGCCCTCCCCCGACCCCTCCCGCGAGCGGGAGGGGAGCAGAATTTACGACAGTGCTGCCTTTACCAGGCCGCTCGCCTTGCTCATGTCCAACTCGCTTGCGTGACGCGCTTTCAGCTCCGCCATCACGCGGCCCATGTCCTTCATGCCGGTCGCGCCGAGTTCCGCCTTGATCGCCTCGATCGCCGCCGATGTTTCCGCCTCGCTCATCTGCTGGGGCAGGAAGCGTTCGATAACCGCGACCTCCGCCGTCTCCGCATCGGCGAGTTCCTGGCGGCCGCCCTTCGAAAACATCTCGATCGACTCGCGACGCTGCTTGACCATCTTCTGCAGCACTTCGACCACCAGCGTGTCGTCGCTCTCGGGCGCTTTCCCGGTGCGCGCCTCGATGTCGCGGTTCTTGATCGCGGCCTGGATCAACGAGATAGCGTTGCGGCTCTGCTTGTCGCCGGCCTTCATGGCGGTCAGCTGCGCAGCCTTGATGTCGTCGCGAATCATGTACTGGTCTTTCAGGTGGTTCGTGCGTAGCCCGACGGGATAGCGCGTCCGCCGCCCGTTTAACAGATTGACGCTGCGGCACGCCGGCCTTAGCGGACACCACTTAGCGACATCGTCAACGTAAAGAGAGTGCCCAGCCTGATGGCCGACGCCCAGCCTATAGCTATGCCTGCCGGAGCTACCGGCGTCCTGGTCCTCGCCAATGGCGACGTGATCTGGGGTCGCGGGTTCGGCGCAGAGGGCAGTGCGGTCGGCGAAGTGTGCTTCCACACCGCGATGACCGGCTATCAGGAGGTGCTGACCGACCCGTCGTTCGCCGGGCAGATGATCTGCTTCACCTTCCCGCACATCGGCAATGTCGGCGCGAACCCCGACGACGTCGAGGCGGACGACCCGCACGCGCTCGGCATCATCGTCCGCGAGGACGTGACGCAGCCTTCCAGTTTTCGCGCGGTCGAGGGGCTGGATGGCTGGATGAAGCGGCATGCGCGGATCGGCCTTTCGGGGGTCGACACGCGCGCGCTGACGCGGCGGATCCGGGTGGCGGGCGCGCCTAATGGGGTCATCGCGCATTCGGCGAGTGGCGAGTTCGATGTGGCGGCGCTGCTGGCGATGGCGCGGGCGTGGCCGGGGCTGGAGGGCATGGACCTCGCCAAGGGCGTGTCGACCGAGATGCATTATGGCTGGGGTGAGGATGCGCCCGGCGGTGTCTGGAAGCTGGGCTTCGGCTACCGGGACAGCTCGCAAGCAGCAGAGGGCGCTTCTGCTCCCCTCCCGCTTGCGGGAGGGGTCGGGGGAGGGGCTGACCAATCAGCGCCGACCCCGCCTGAGGCCATGCCCTCCCCCAACCCCTCCCGCGATGCGGGAGGGGAGCAGAAGGCGCGCCCGCACGTCGTCGCGATCGATTATGGCTCGAAGCGCAACATCTTCCGCAACCTCGTCGCGGCCGGCGCGAAAGTCTCGGTCGTCAGCGCCACCGCGAGTTTCGACGACGTGATGGCGCTCGCTCCCGACGGCATCTTCCTGTCGAACGGCCCCGGCGATCCCGCCGCGACCGCCGAATACGCGGTGCCGGTGATCCGCCAGCTGCTCGAGACGGGCAAGCCGTTGTTCGGCATCTGCCTCGGCCACCAGCTGCTCGGCCTCGCGGTCGGCGCGACCACGACCAAGATGTTCCAGGGCCACCGCGGCGCCAACCACCCGGTCAAGCGCCTGTCCGACGGCGCGGTCGAGATCACCAGCATGAACCACGGCTTCGCGGTCGAGCGCGACAGCCTGCCGGCGAACGTCCGCGAGACGCATGTGTCGCTGTTCGATGGCTCCAATGCGGGGCTGGAACTGACCGACAAGCCGGCGTTCTCCGTGCAGTATCATCCGGAGGCTAGCCCAGGTCCGCAGGACAGTTTGTATCTGTTCGAGAAGTTCGTTGGATCGCTGGTTAGCGCGGCATGATGCAAGCGATGCCACCGCCGGCAGCGTACCATTGCGTCAAACCGGACGCTCCCGAAGCTACCGGAGCGAAAATGGTGGTCACCGTAAGCGGTGAAGTTGCGACGATGGCAGCATTTCTTACTGAAGCAAAGAAATGGTCCAACTTCAAACTTCAGGCCGATGCCCAATCGAAAGGCATTCGCTTCGTCCGCATGACTGCATCAGGTTCGACGCCGTACAGAGATATCGGTGGTCTGATCTACACCGCTCAAGTTCGGCAACTGACAGTCACGATGAATTCTGAGCCGCCAATCTGCGGGATGGAAGAAAACTAATGCCAAAACGCACCGACATCTCCTCGATCCTCGTCATCGGCGCAGGACCCATCGTCATCGGCCAGGCGTGCGAGTTCGATTATTCGGGCACGCAGGCGATCAAGGCGTTGAAGGAGGAGGGCTATCGTATCGTCCTCGTCAATTCGAACCCCGCCACGATCATGACCGATCCCGAGCTCGCCGACGCGACCTATGTCGAGCCGATCACGCCCGCGATCGTCGCCAAGATCATCGAGAAGGAGCGCCCGGACGCGATCCTGCCGACGATGGGCGGGCAGACCGCGCTGAATACCGCGCTCGCGCTGTTCCATGACGGTACGCTCGAGAAGTTCGGCGTGACGATGATCGGTGCGGATGCCGATGCGATCGACATGGCGGAGGACCGGCTGAAATTCCGCGATGCAATGGACCGGATCGGGCTGGAAAGCGCGCGCTCGGCGATCGCACATACTGTCGAGGAAGCGCTCGAAGGGCTTGAGAAGACCGGGCTTCCGTCGATCATCCGGCCGAGCTTCACGATGGGCGGCTCGGGCGGCGGCATCGCGTACAACCGCGAGGAATTCATTGCGATCGTCCGCAACGGGCTCGATCTGTCGCCGACCACCGAGGTGCTGATCGAGGAATCGCTGCTCGGCTGGAAAGAATACGAGATGGAGGTGGTGCGCGATCGCAACGACAACGCGATCATCATCTGCTCGATCGAGAACGTCGATCCGATGGGCGTCCACACCGGCGACTCGATCACGGTGGCGCCGGCGCTGACGCTGACCGACAAGGAATACCAGATCATGCGCAACGCATCGATCGCGGTATTGCGCGAAATCGGTGTCGAAACAGGCGGTTCGAACGTCCAGTTCGCAGTGAATCCGAAGGACGGCCGGCTGGTCGTCATCGAGATGAACCCGCGCGTGTCGCGCTCGTCCGCGCTGGCGTCGAAGGCGACCGGCTTCCCGATCGCGAAGGTCGCGGCGAAGCTGGCGGTCGGGTACACGCTGGACGAGATCGAGAACGACATCACCGGCGCCACGCCTGCCGCGTTCGAGCCGACGATCGATTACGTCGTCACCAAGATCCCGCGGTTCGCGTTCGAGAAGTTCAAGGGCGCGTCGAACACGCTCGGCACCGCGATGAAGTCGGTCGGCGAGGTGATGGCGATCGGTCGCAACATCCACGAATCGATGCAGAAGGCATTGCGCGGGCTTGAGACGGGCTTGTCGGGGTTCAACCAGGTCGATCATCTGGTCGGTGCGCCGCGCGCGGAGATCGAGGCGGCGCTGGCCGTCGCGACGCCGGACCGGTTGCTGGTGGCGGCGCAGGCGCTGCGCGAGGGCTTCACGGTCGCCGAGGTGCATGCGATCGCCAAGTACGATCCGTGGTTCCTGGAGCGGATCGCCGAGATCATCGCGGCCGAGGCCGAGGTGATGAAGGACGGCCTGCCGATCGACGCGCCCGGCATGCGGCGTTTGAAGAGCATGGGGTTCAGCGACAAGCGGCTCGCGTGGCTGGCGCTGCAATCCGCCAATCTGCGCGGCATGAACCGCGGGATCGCGCGCGGCTCGGGGCTGATCCACGAGGTCGTCAAGGCGATGACCGGCGGCGTGACCGAGGAGGAGGTGCGCCAGCATCGCCTGAAGCTCGGCGTGCGGCCGGTGTTCAAGCGGATCGATACGTGCGCGGCCGAATTCGATGCGAAGACGCCGTATATGTACTCGACCTACGAGGCGCCGAGCTTCGGCGAGCCGGAGAACGAGTCCGAGCCGACCGATCGCAAGAAGATCGTGATTCTGGGCGGCGGTCCGAACCGGATCGGGCAGGGGATCGAGTTCGATTATTGCTGCTGCCATGCGTGCTTCGCGCTGGCGGACGCGGGCTATGAGACGATCATGGTCAACTGCAACCCGGAGACGGTGTCGACCGATTACGATACGTCGGACCGGCTGTATTTCGAGCCGCTGACCGCCGAGGATGTGCTGGAGATTCTGCATGTCGAGCAGCAGAACGGGCCGCTGGTGGGCGTGATCGTGCAGTTCGGCGGGCAGACTCCGCTGAACCTCGCGCGCGCGCTGGAAGCTGCGGGCATTCCGATCCTGGGGACGACGCCGGACGCGATCGATCTGGCGGAGGACCGCGAGCGGTTCGCGGCGCTGATCACCAAGCTCGGGCTGTTGCAGCCGGCCAATGGCCTGGCGCGGAGCCGGGACGAGGCGGTCGCGGCGGCAGAGCGGATCGGCTATCCGGTGCTGATGCGGCCGTCTTATGTGCTCGGCGGACGGGCGATGGAGATCGTCGATACGATCGGGCAGCTCGAGCATTACATCGCCACCGCGGTGCAGGTGTCGGGCGACTCGCCGGTGCTGATCGACCAGTATCTGCGCGATGCGATCGAGGTCGATGTCGACGCGATCTGCGACGGCACCGATGTGGTGGTCGCGGGCGTGCTGCAGCATATCGAGGAAGCGGGCGTCCATTCGGGTGACTCGGCGTGCTCGATCCCGCCATATTCGCTGTCGGCGGAGATCATCGCCGAGATCGAGCGGCAGACGGTGGCGCTCGCGCATGCCCTATCGGTGGTCGGCCTGATGAACATCCAGTTCGCGGTGAAGGATGGGCTGGTCTACCTCATCGAGGTGAACCCGCGCGCATCGCGCACCGTGCCGTTCGTCGCCAAGGCGATCGGTGCGCCCATCGCCAAGATCGCCGCGCGGGTGATGGCGGGCGAGAAGCTGGTCAATTTGCCGAAGATCGATCGGCACATCGACTATTATGCGGTGAAGGAGGCGGTGTTCCCCTTCAACAAGTTCCCCGGCGTCGATCCGGTCTTGTCACCGGAGATGAAGTCGACCGGCGAAGTCATGGGAATCGATCCCGATTTCACGATCGCTTTTGCGAAAGCCCAGCTTGGCGCGGGGACGATCCTGCCGACCAAGGGCAATGTCTTCGTTAGCGTGAAGGACGGCGACAAGGTGATGATCGTCGAGGCGGTGAAGGCGTTGGTCGACACCGGCTTCTCGATCGTCGCGACCGGTGGGACGGCGGATCATCTGGCTCGCGCCGGTTTGCCGGTCGAGAAGGTCAACAAGGTGGCGCAGGGCCGGCCGCATATCGTCGACCGGATCAAGGACGGCGATATCGCGCTGATCTTCAACACCACCGAGGGGTGGCAGAGCCTGAAGGACTCGCAGCCGATCCGTGCTTCCGCGCTGGGACAACGCATTCCGTACTTCACGACCGCGCCCGCTTCGCTCGAAGCGGCGAAGGCGATCGCCAAGCTTTCGACGCACAGCCTTGAAGTACGGCCGCTGCAATCCTATTATTCGCAGTCGCACGACTGATCCCGACATGAGAATGATGTGTGGGCGGGGCTGGTACAGGGCCTCGCGCGGGGAAATGGATTTGGGGACGAGATGATGGCGACCGTCGAAAAGATGCCGATGCTGCAGGAAGGCTATGAGACGCTGAGCGCGGATCTGAAGCGCCTGAAAGCCGAACGTCCGACGATCGTCGACGCGATCGAAGAGGCGCGCGCACACGGCGACCTTAGCGAGAACGCGGAATATCATGCCGCGAAGGAGCGTCAGGGCCAGGTCGAGGCATCGATCTCGGACATCGAGGACAAGCTGAGCCGCGCGCAGATCATCGACCCGAAGGACCTGTCCGGCGACAAGGTCGTGTTCGGCGCGACGGTGACGTTGCTCGACGAGAACGACAAGCCGGTGAAGTATCAGATCGTCGGCCAGACCGAGGCGAACGCCAAGACCGGCCGGATTTCGTACAACTCGCCGCTGGGGCGCGGGCTGATCGGGCGCAAGCTCGACGAAGAGGTCGAGGTCACGGTGCCGGCCGGCGAGCGGTATTACGTCGTCTCCAAGATCGAGTTCATCTGAGTCTTATGCAATTCTTCGAGACGCGGGCGACGGCGATCATCACGATCGTGACGGTCATCGTCTCGGGATTTCTGGTGCTGAGCGGCTCGCTTGGCTACTGGGCGGTGAACGCCGGGTTCATTCCGTTGCGGATGACCGATCTCGGTATTCCGAGCGAGCATATGTTCGTCGTGCCGGCCTGGGCGACGCCGCTTACCGCGACGTTGATCCATGGCGGGTGGGCGCATATCGTGCTGAACCTCGTGATGCTGGTGTATTGCGGGCAGTTCGTCGAGAAGGCACTGGGGACGGTCGGGCTGGTCGTGCTGTACGTACTGGGTGCGTATGCGGCGGCGGCGGGGCATTGGGCTTTCGGGCCTGACTCCACTGCGCCGATGATTGGCGCGAGCGGTGCGATTTCGGCGGTCGTTGGGGCTTATGCGCTTTTGTATGGCGAGCGGCGGGCGCAGGCGATCGGGCCGGTGCCGGCGGGGGTCGTGCATGTTGTTTGGCTTGCCGCGGCTTGGATCGGGATCCAGTTGCTGATGGGGCTGGCCGGGTTTGGGGCTTCGGTCGGGGCTAGCGGGCCTATTGCTATTGGCGCGCATATCGGTGGGTTCTTGGCGGGGCTGGTGCTGGCTCGGCCGTTGTTGCTCTGGAATTACCGGGCTGCTTGAGCGGCCTGTCCCACACTAGCGTTCGCTCCGCGCCACGTTAACCCCCACCCACACCCACACCCATACCCACACCATTCGTCCTGAGTAGCGGCTGAGCTTGTCGAAGCGGCGTATCGAAGGATGGGTTGGCGTGCGGAACGCTTCGATACGAGCCCTCGATACGGCTCTTCGAGCCTACTCGGTCTCTACTCAGCACCAACGGGGGAGGGAGGCTGCCTGGCGCTATCTGGCGAGACCCGCGGGAGCTACCAGCCATGGTCCTGCTTGGCGTGCCCTCACCCATCGCCGCCTTTGGCGTCTCTCCCTCTCCCGAACGGGAGAGGGACGAGGGATACCGCTTCACGCGAACTTGATCGTAAGGCAGGTATCCCCAAACCGTCATTCCCGCGAAGGCGGGGACCCATAGCCTATGTCGTCGCGATCAGATGGCTACGGTAGCCAGTATGGGTTCCCGCCTTCGCGGAATGACCAAGGGGAAGCCGTTAAGCTACCGTCGCGCCCAGGTTCGGCTCGAGCATGCGGTGGAGGTGCACGACCACGAACTTCATCTCGGCGTCATCGACGGTACGCTGCGCCGCAGCACGCCAAGCCTTTTCGGCGCTAGCATAGTCGGGGAATACGCCTACGAATTCGATCTTGCTCAGATCGTTGAAATCCAGGGTGCGCGGGTCGCTGACGCGGCCGCCGAATACGAGGTGGAGCTTGCTCATGCGCTTGCTTTCCTAGGGAGGGGGTTGCCGCCTCCCTAGCGTGTTCGACCCGCGGTTTGAACCCTTAGGCTACAGGCTTTTGCGAAACCGCCTTCGCACCTGCGGTACCGGCCGTGGTGACTGCCTTGACGATACCCTCGAGCAAGCCCTTGGCCTGGTCGCGGGCATTGTCCTTGGTCAGGCCGAGTTCGCCGAGTTCCGAACGGCCTGCATCCTTCGCAGCGGCAGTCGCCGCGACGAGCGTCTCGCTGAGCCGCTTGCCGACGGGGGCGAGCAGTTCCTTCTCGCGTGCCGAACGCGGGATCAGCGCGCCGGCGAGGGCGCCGACAGCGAGGCCGCCGACGAGGATGCCGAGCGGGTTGGATTCGAGATTGTTGACGACGCGCTTGGTCTTCTCACGCGAGACTTCGAGAACCTCGGAGGCCTTGTCGCCGGCGTCGTGATAGACCTTCGAGGCGGTTTCGCGGACGGTGTCGAGGCCCTCACGGAGACGGCTCTCGGTCTCGTGGGCGGCTTCGTTTGCAGTGGTCTTTGCGTCGGTCATGGAAATGTCCTTCTGGTGGCAAGCTGCTCGCTGTTCAATGCAATGCGGGTTCAACGCGAGCCGGGACTTCTAGGTTTCAATATGGTGACCGTGGTCAGGGCGGTCACCGCCCGCGGCGGAAGAGTCCGACGATCCGGTGGCGCGCGAGGAACAGCCCGGCGACCGCCGCGAACCCCGCGGTCGGCCCCGGATTGCGTTTCACGGTCTCGACGCTGGCGCTGAGCGCGGCGGTGCCGGCATCGGCGACGTCGCGGCTGGCGTTCAGCGCAAGCTTCCGCGGATTGAGCCGGTCCTGCAACTGCCCGATCGTCATCATGACGCGCTGGCGGGCGAGGGCCGATTCGATCTCTGCGGCGGCGACTTTGGCGGATGTCATGATACGGGCTCGCTCTTCGTCTGAAGCTTCGACTTGCCGATCATCGCCAGGATCGCCGCCACTGCGAGGACGGCCACCGCGACGATGGCGGTTGCCCATCCTGGCCCCACCAGGGTCGCCACCGTCAAGATCGCACCGACCAGCAGTGCGATCAGCGCGGCCAAAGCCAGCACGCCGGCGACCGCGAAGAACATCGCGGCCGACTTGTACGCAGTGGCCGTCTCGCCGAACTTCGCCTTGTAGACAGCGACTTCCGCGGTCGCGAGACTCTTCGTCTCGGTCGCCAGGCGACCGACGATGGATGCAAGACTCTCGTCCTCGCCGGTCGCGAACGTCAGTGGATCGACCAAGACGTCAGACCTTCGAGTTGGCATCGACGCCCGACTGCACCAGTCGCGCGACGACGAAGCCGATGGCGGCTGCTGCACCCACCGCGATGGCAGGCGATTTCCGCACGAGTTTGCGCGCGTCGTCGAACAGCTCGTCGATGTCCTTAGCCTTCACCTGGTCGGCAAAGCCCGAGACGCTATCGGCCGCGCTACGGGCATAGCCGCCGTACTGCGAACCGAGCTTCTCATCGACCTGACCGGCGGCGTCGGTCAGCAACTGCGCGACCTGCTCCAGCGCGCCGCTCGCGCGTGCCTTGCCGTCCTCGGCGAAGGTGCGGACCTTGTTGGTCGCCTGCGCCGTGTACTTGTTCGCGCCGTCCTTGATCGCCTGCTTGGCGTCGCCGGCCTTGGCCGAGACATCGCCGTTGTCGATCGTCTTGCTGAGCTCGGTCCCGACCTCGTTCGCGGTCGTTTTCAGGTCGTTGACGGTGTCGTTTACGCTGGAGTCGGCCATGACGGTCCCTTTCAGAATTGTTACGCCCTCAACACCGTCGTTGGAGCACGGTTCCCGAACCGTCGCGCGATTGCACGACACTATTCTCGGATGTCCGCGCGATTGCCCGATATGGCGTGAGACGGTAGAGGCGGCGCGAACGACCCGGCACCGGGATTTGTAGGAGCATCGTTACGTGACCGCAATCATCGACCTTCATGCACGCCAGATCCTCGACAGCCGCGGCAATCCGACCGTCGAGGTCGACGTGCTGCTCGAAGACGGCAGCTTCGGCCGCGCCGCCGTGCCCTCGGGCGCATCGACCGGCGCGCACGAGGCAGTCGAGCGGCGCGATGGCGACAAGACCCGCTGGGGCGGCAAGGGCGTCGATGGCGCGGTCGACGCGGTCAACGACGAGATCACCGACACCGTGCTCGGCATGGACGCGGAGGACCAGTCGGACCTCGACCGCGCGATGATCGAACTCGACGGCACCGAGAACAAGGGCCGGCTGGGCGCGAACGCGATCCTCGGCGTCAGCCTCGCCGTCGCCAAGGCTGCGGCCGAAGCGCGTGGCCTGCCGCTGTACCGCTATGTCGGTGGCGTGCAGGCGCATCTGCTGCCGGTGCCGATGATGAACATCATCAACGGCGGCGAGCATGCCGACAACCCGATCGACTTCCAGGAGTTCATGGTCGTGCCGGTCGGCGCGTCGAACATCCTCGAGGCGGTCCGTTGCGGCTCGGAGATCTTCCACACGCTGAAGAAGGGCCTGAGCGAGAAGGGCCTGTCGACCAGCGTCGGCGACGAGGGCGGCTTCGCACCGAACATCGGCAGCACCACCGAGGCGCTCGACTTCATCATGTCGAGCATCGAGAAGGCTGGGTACAAGCCCGGCGAGGACGTCATGCTCGCGCTCGATTGCGCGGCGACCGAGTTCTACAAGAACGGCAAGTACGACATTTCGGGCGAGGGCCGGATCCTCGAAAGCGCCGAGATGGCGGAGTATCTGGCGGACCTGACGCGGCGCTACCCGATCTTCTCGATCGAGGACGGTATGGGCGAGGACGATTGGGAGGGCTGGAAGACGCTCACCGACCTGATCGGCGACAAGGTCCAGCTGGTCGGCGACGATCTGTTCGTGACCAACCCGAAGCGTCTGAAGCGTGGGATCGAGGGCGGCTATGCGAACTCGCTGCTGGTGAAGGTCAACCAGATCGGCACGCTGACCGAGACGCTCGAGGCGGTGTCGATGGCGCAGCGGGCGAAGTATACCGCGGTGATGTCGCATCGTTCGGGGGAGACCGAGGATTCGACGATCGCCGATCTGGCGGTCGCGACCAACTGCGGTCAGATCAAGACGGGCAGCCTCGCGCGCTCGGACCGGTTGGCGAAGTACAATCAGCTGATCCGGATCGAGGAAGAGCTGGGCGATGCGGCGCGCTATGCTGGGCGCGACATTCTGATCGGGGGGTGATTGCCCATCCGTCATGCCGGGCCCTTCGACTAGCTCAGGAGGGCCTTGTTCCGGCATCCATGGTCCCGCATAATCGACAGACTTGATTGGGCGGAACGGTGGACCCCGGAACTAGTCCGGGGTGACGGAGTGGGTTTGGAGTACCGGAGGACGACATGGCACGCGTGACGACGAAGACCAGCAAGTTGCGGAAGACGATGCGCAAGGCCGCGTGGCCGGCGCTGGGGCTGACGCTGATGGCGTTCTTCGGCGCGTATGCCGTGCTCGGGCCGAACGGGATGTTCGCGTATGGCGATTACAAGCGCCAGCTTGCGAAGCGTGAACAGGATTACGCCGCGCTCGATCGCAAGCGTGAGGTCCTGAAGAACCGGGTTGCGTTGCTGAACCCGGATCATGCGAACCCGGATATGGTCGACGAGATGGTCCGTAAGGAACTGAACGTCGCGCATCCGGACGAGGTTATCGTGCCCTTGGGGAACTGAGCTTCTGCGCCCCCCTTTGGGAGGGTAGTGATCTTCTGCTCCCATCCCTGAAAGGGAGGGGTTGGGGGTGGGTTGGCCAACTTGAGCCGCCACCGATGGGACATGGGGAAGCCGACCCACCCCCGACCCCTCCCTTCCAGGGAGGGGCAAGAAGTGTGGTCGGTTGGATGTTTACCGACCCAGGAACGTCAGCAGGTCGTTGGTGAAGCGATCGCTTTCGGTGATCGTCAGGCCGTGCGGGGCGCCGTCATATTCGACGAGTTGCGAGTCCTCGATGCCCTTGGCGGCGGCGCGGCCGGTGGCGTCGATCGGCACGGTCTTGTCGCTCGTCCCGTGGACGACCAGCGTTGGGACACGGAAGGCGGCCAGATCCTGACGGAAGTCGGTGTGGCCGAACGCCTTGGCGCACTCCAGCGTCGGGTGAAGACCCGCCTGCATCGCGAGGCTCCAGACCCAGTCGACGACCTCGTCGCTGACCGGCGAGGTGATGAACCCGACGCCGAGGAATTGCTGAAGGAAGGTCTTGAAGAACGCCGGGCGGTCGTCCTCGATACCTGCGCCGATGCTGGCGAGCGTCTCTTCGGGAACGCCGTCCGGGTTGTCGTCGGTCTTGAGCATGTACGGCACGACCGACGAGATCAGCCCGGCCGCGACCACGCCCTTGCCCTCGTAGCGGCTCATGTAGCGCGCGACCTCGCCGCCACCCATCGAGAAGCCGACGATCGTCGCGTCGGTATTCGCGCCGGTGGCTTCCATCACGTCGGCCAGATCGTCGGTCAGCGTGTCGTAGTTGTAGCCGGTCCAGGGCTGGCCCGAGCGA
>Ga0308163_10003157_pt1 | contig 14108 bp, 14 predicted proteins | sample PhyTR1_FD_201037 | JGI IMG/M metagenome (GOLD analysis project Ga0308163, IMG submission 201037) | Phyllosphere microbial communities from UC Gill Tract Community Farm, Albany, California, United States - DLSLT.R1 | ecosystem: Host-associated > Plants > Phyllosphere > Unclassified | place: USA... | reverse complement strand
CGCATCGGGACTCGCGCGTTCGATATCCTCGAATTGCTGATCCGTCATCAAGGGCAATTGGTGAGCAAGGAGCAGATCCTGCAACGGGTCTGGCCTGACACGGTCGTCGAAGAAAATAACCTTCAGGTACACATCTCTGCGTTGCGCAAGGCGCTGGGCAGCGATCGTGACCTGATCCGTACGATTCCAGGTCGCGGCTACCTGTTGCTGGGCGGCGAGGGTGGCTTCGTCGAGGATGGGGGGCCTGAAGAGGTCCGTACGCCGCAGTGGCACCGAGGCGCGCATGGCAACCGGTTGCCGGCGGGTGTCGAACTGGTCGGACGTGCGTCATTGTTGGGTGAGCTCAATGCTGCATTGAGCGACCACCATGCGCTGATCACGCTGATCGGCCCGGGTGGTGTCGGCAAGACCAGCCTGGCCGTGGAATTGGGACGGCAGCGGCTGGACCGCCAGTCGTCTGCGGTGTATTTCGTTGCACTGGCCGAGCTTGAGCACCCCGAACGTCTGCTTGATGCGTTCTTCCTGGCATTGGGGATCGACGTTTGCGCCGCTGACCCTCTGGCATATCTGATTCAACAGCTGGCTCAGCGCTCGGGCCTGCTCATCCTCGACAACTGCGAACACCTGATCGATCCGGTGGCGGCGCTGGTGGAGACTATCCTGCGTGGCGCGCCGAACCTGCGGATTCTGGCAACCAGCCGCGAACCGCTGCGCATTGGTGGCGAACGCAGTCTTCAGGTCCCGCCGCTGACATTGCCGGAGCCGGACGCGACCCGTGATGCCATTCTGCACAGCGACTCGGCGCAGGTCTTTTTAAGGCACTGGAGAGCGCTGGATTGTCAGGTCGCAAGCACCCCGGATGCCGAGCTGGATGATTACAGCATCGATCTGGTGGGTGAGGTCTGTCGGCGTCTAGACGGCATCCCGCTGGCGCTTGAGATGGCCGCCGCCCGGGCGTGTGCGTTGGGCTTGTACCAGTTGGTCGGAAGCCTGAACGAGAGCATGCACCTACTGTCCGCCAGTCTGCGAACGGCGCCGCCTCGTCAGCAGACCCTGCACGCATCACTGTCCTGGAGTTATCGCCTGTTGAGCCGCGATGAACGCACGGTGCTCAGGCAATTGGCCGATCTGGAGGGGCGCTTCACCCTGGAGCAGGCTTGCAATGCTCTGCAGCGTGCGACCCTTGCTCGCAGCTGCGTGATGGACTGCATGGTCAGGCTGGCGACCAAGTCACTGCTGATGGTGTCGGCGCAGGGGCCGTTCCGGTTCTACCGGATGCTGGCGGCGACCCGCACCTGCCTGCGGCTGGGCCTCGCCGCGGAACGGGCAAGCGAGGTGCCCAGCCCCGACCCCCGTGGCCCGGATTCCCCCTCGTCACTGGCGAACCTGCGCGTCGCCAGGGCTGTTCCCGTCGGGCCTGACGGGTATCATGCGCGACATCAGAGAGCGTTGGCGGTCGGCCACTGAATTGACGGAATAACGTATGAGAGCAACACCCCGAGTGTATGTGGTGGACGACGATGCAGCCATTCGCACCGCGCTGCAGCGCTTGCTGAGCTCCGAGGACATTGCCTGCAGCGTCTTCGACAGCGCCGAAGCCTTTCTCGCCCATCCGTTGGAAGAGGCCCCGACGTGCTTGCTGCTGGATGTGAATCTGGCCCAGGGGACCGGCTTCGATCTGCAGGATGAACTGACGGTTCGAGGCCAGCTATTTCCGATTATTTTCATGACCGGTTACGGCACCATCGCCATGTCGGTGAAGGCCATCAAGGCCGGTGCCCATGAATTTTTGACCAAGCCGTTCGAGCCTGAGCAATTACTCGATCTGGTGCGTGAAGCGTTGGCTAACGACGCACTGAACCTGACCGAGCGTTGCCTGACGTGTAATGTCAAAGAGCGTTTCAACAGCCTGACGCCAAGAGAGAAACAGGTCATGGGTTTGTTGATCACCGGCAAAATGAATAAACAGATTGCGGTGGAGTTGGGCACCAGTGAAGTCACGGCAAAAGTTCATAAAAAGCACGTGATGACAAAAATGAATGCTCGCAATGTCATCGAACTTCTGAAAATGCACGAGCGTATTGCTGTATGGCCTTAATAACTCACCGCACAAATATCCATATGCGTACAGAAGAAAGTTGGTATGTCGCATGACATGCAACTTGGGCCATTTATCAACTTCCACGAAGTTCGGTTTATGATCCGCTTCCTTGCCGCGCGGGGTGATGCCGCTCTGCCGTTTCTTTTCGCAGCGCCTGAATGCGGCAACGTGCATGGCCAATACAGTGAACGTCATCAAGGATTTTCATGAGCAGTGCTCACAGCGCGCCAGGCGGGTTGATATCGGGCTCGGGACCGTTTGGACCCGGGTGGCAGGATCAGCTTGTGTGGACGTTGTTGCTCACGGACGGCGCGCTGTCTCATTACCGGGTCCGGCTTGCTGCGGATCTGCAGCAACATTGGCGAATCGTCAGAGCAGTTGGCAGTTCGACGGATGACGCAGCCCGTCGCCTTGTCCATGAGTTCGGCCTTGCCGACAGGCTTCTGCCGGCGTGGTCACTGCAACCCCTGGCGCTGCTCTCATCAGAGTCCGGCCCGCTCCTGGTGTTGGGCGATCCGGGCGGGCAGTCGCTTCACGAACTGGCCGATCAACCGGTGTCCATCGAGCGTTTTTTGCACTTGGCCATAGGGGCCGCCACCGCGCTCTTTGAAACCCATGGCAATGGCCTGCTGCACCGGGACATCAAACCCTGCAACCTGATAGAAGGCGCTGATGGCGTCATGCGCCTGAGCGGTTTCGGACTTAGCGTCGACGCTGGCCCTGCGGGAGCTCTGCCAGTCTCTGATTCGATCTGCGGAACGCTGGCGTATATGTCCCCGGAGCAGGCACGCAGGGTGGAACGCCGGGCCGATCAGCGCAGTGACCTTTATTCGCTGGGTATGACGTTCTACGAATGGCTGGCGGGGCGTCTTCCATTCGAGGCTCTTGACGCGGTGGAGTGGGTATATTGCCATGTGGCGCGTCAGCCGCCCGCGCTGAGCGAGTTTCGAGGCGACATTCCCCAGCCTCTGTCGCAGCTGATCCTGAAACTGATCGCAAAGAACCCCGATGATCGCTATCAGAGTGCAGGAAGCCTGCTGGCGGATTTGCGTTCTTGCAAGTGCCAATGGCAGCAGTTCAAGGACATTCCTGATCTGGGGCAGGATCCACACGCAGACCGTGGCCCGCCCTGGGGACAGGACCGGCTGGCGCAGGTTCGCCGGCAGGAACTGATGCTGGCTTCGCGCAGCTCGATCGTCATTCCGGGAGGTCAGGACACCCTGGACCTGGCGTCGGTAATGAAGGCCGCGCAGGCGTTGTCCGAAGAGACCCACCAGGACCGGTTGATCGAGATGCTCATGAGCACCACGATCATGCACGCTGGCGCGCAGCGAGCGCTGTTGCTGCTGGTGAAAAACGACGCCCCGGTTATCTGTGCCACGGGGCAGAGCTGTGCCACTGGATTGCAGGTTCGGTTAGTGCAACGTGCGCCCGGCAAGCACCATCTGCCCTTGTCGATCCTGTATCGGGTCATGCGCACCCACCAGCGGCTGGTGATTGATGACGTCAGTGTCGACGATTACTTTCGCGATGACGAATACCTTGATAAGGAGCCTGTCCGCTCCGCGCTGTGCCTGCCGTTGCTCAAGCAAGGGCAGTTGATTGGTGTGCTGTACCTGGAAAACAACCTGGCGGCCGGGGTGTTTACCGTCGGGCGCACAGGGGTGTTGGAGTTGCTTGCCGGGCAAGCGGCGATCTCGCTGGAAACTGCCAGGCTGCACCATGAGCTCAGGGAAGAAAACGCCCGTCGCCAGGACATCGAAAACGCACTGCACAATGCCCGCGCCAAGCTGGCGCAGGTGTCGCAGGTCACGGTGATGGGGGAGCTGGCGGCTTCGATTGCCCATGAAATCAATCAGCCGCTGGCGTCGATGGTGTCCAACGCCGCGGCGAGTCTGCGTTGGCTGAACCGCGCGACACCACAGATCGGCGAAGCGATGTCGGGTCTACGGGACATCGTTCAGGAAGGCCGTCGGGCGGGTGAAATTGTCAATGCGCTGCAATCGCTTGCGCGCCAGGGCACTCATCAGCGGCGGCGTCTGCTGATCAACGATGTGATTCGCCACGTGGTGACACTGACGCTGGTGGAAGTGGAACAACGGCGGGTCTTGATGACCACCCACCTCACATCTTCGCCGTTGCAGATCATGGGCTCGGGCGTACAGTTGCAGCAGGTGGTGCTGAATTTGATCCTCAATGCGGTAGATGCGATGAGTGCAGGCGATCACGTGCTCCGCCGGCTGTCGATCACCAGCCAGGCAGTGGGCAGTGATCGTCTGGTGGTCAGCGTTGAAGACACGGGGCCGGGCATCGATCACAAGGACCTGGACAAGGTGTTCAACGCCTTTTTTACCACCAAGGACAAGGGCATGGGCATGGGGCTGGCGATCTGTCGCTCGATCATCCACGCCCACGGCGGGCAGTTATATGTGATGCCAGCGAGGTATGGCGGGACGACCTTCGTGTTCACGTTGCCCGCTGCCGAGTAGGGCCTTCCCGACACCGAGTTCAATACGGCCACTTCGACGCCAGCAACTGCTCACAAAAGCCGCCGACCTTCATGTGCCGGTCATGGAATGCCAGCACATCCGCGTTGATCGTGCCGAAGGTGCTGTGCGGTCGATGCAGCTGTCCCAGTGCGAGCGTGTGCAAAAACTTGATCTTGAACCCCGGCTCACGCGGGAATTCGCGGAGTATGCGGCTGATTGCACCGGGGCACAGCGCTTGACCGTATGTGCCGAGTATGTCCGTGTCCACAGCGGCGCAGAGCAGCGCGGTCATCGGTGGTTTGTGCTGTGGAATCTCGGGAGTGGTGTGCAAAGCGATGGCATCCCAGACCTGGGCAATGTCCTCGCGGGAGCGGCCGTAGCCGCTGAGAAATTCCGCTGCGGCGTCTGCGCTGTCGATCTCATAGCGTTGCTGAGAATGACGGTACAGCGCCGTGACCCCGACCCGCAGGAACAGCGCGCCAATGTACAGCAGCTCTGGGTCATGGCGAAGCTCACGGCTGTTTCCCAACAGCCGGGCGAACACGAACGTACGCCTGGCCGCATCGAACAGCAGCCTGGATTGTGTGTCGCGCATCAACTCGGTCGCGGCGCGTGCCATCGCGCTGTCGGGGATCGGGATTCCTGCAACGTATCGAGTGGTCACTTGCATCCCTCGCAGCGAACCGAACCTCTGAAGTGAGCGACGATAAACCCGTTCACCGACAGCGTCATTGGCGGTCGCCCTTAATTGTTCTTAAGACGTCTGCGTCAAGAGCTTGAGTACGGCGCTTTATCAATCCTTCAGAACGTTTAATACCGCCGAGAAGGACTTTAAGGCGGTGCCCGACCAGACTCCAGTGACCGTCCACTATGAACTGGAGAGTCCGGAATGAACGCAATCAACCCGTCACTGTTTCGTTCGCTACTGGCGTCCCTGCGTTCTCTGCCAGATGACGAGCACGCCGCGCTCGAACAGGTGGTGCGCGAGCTTTCCGCGCACCTGGTCCCAGATGCCGGCCAACAACAACCGCATCCTCCGTCCGATCGGGTCGCGCTTTCGCCCTGGCAGGAACGACGCGCGAAGGAGCTGATGTCCAGCCAGATGGACAAGGGCTTGTCCATCGCCCGCATCGCCAGCGAATGTTCCTTGTCCCGCAGCCACTTCTCCAGGGCCTTCAAGAAAAACACCGGCCTTTCGCCGCGTGACTGGTATTTGCAGATGCGTCTGGACAAGGCGAGGGGGCTGCTCAGCGATTCCGGGCTGACCATTTCGCAAATCAGCCTGGATTGCGGGTTTGCCGATCAGTCGCACTTCACCCGAGTGTTCAGTCGTATGACCGGGGTCACGCCGTTCAACTGGCGGCGCTCGATGGCCACGGCTCCCTTGTGCTGCGCGGAGTGAAGCCTGGCTGCTGAGCCTGTGCGCGGCGGTTTGGGAGCAGGCGCGCTTGCACAACGCGGCACAGTGAGATTTAACCGCTATGCGGATACGGATCATTTGAGCAAGTCGAGCGGGTACTGCACGACGATGTACAAGCGATCAATGTCATCGCCCCCTTGAGCATCGTTGCCGCGATGCGACACGTGAGACACGTCCAGCGACAGGTCCTTGACCGGACCGGATTGCACGACGTACTTAAGGTCGATGTCGCGCTCCCAGTGCCGTCCGCCTTTGCCCTGTATGGGCTGATAACGGCCTGAATCCTCGTCGAACGGTTGATACACCGCGCCCTGTGGGGCATGGGTGCCGTCGATCTGGCTGCCTCGCACGTAGCGGGTCATGAATTTCAGGCCTGGCAGACCGAACAACGACGCATCCAGGTCGTAGCGCACCTGCCACGATTGCTCATGCGCGCCGTTGAAGTCGGCGTATTTGATCGAGTTGGCGAGATAAATCGAGTCGCCACCAACGAAGTCGAAAGGTGTGTCGCCATCGATTTTTTGCCACGCCAGGGTGAACGCCTGGGCACCGAGGCTGTACTTGGCTGACAGGCTATAGGCAGTGTTATCGATGGCGCCGGCACGCGCGCTGCCCTGATCGAGCGTGCGGTAGAGGTTGCTGTCGAGCAGCAACGCGCTGTTGTCCGACAGCACGTCGAGGTAATGCAGATTGCCGTAGTACTGGCGCCAGGTATCGGTGAGTTGCGATGCGTACACGGAGCCACCGACCGGCGTGGTGTCGGTGGTTTCTACGCCTGCGAGGCTGATCGCGCGGCCCCGTGTGGTGGCGCCGTAACCGTCGAAGTCGCCCCGCGAAGTTGACGCGTTTTCGTTCTTGAACGAGGTGAAATGCCCCGCGACCAGTTTCAGGCCTTCAACGTCACGGCTGTCCAAAAACAACCCGCTGGCGTACTCCGGTTGCAGGCGTTTGTCACCGGTGTCGAGCATTGGCGTTTCCACTTCCATCTCGCCGATCTTCAGGGTGGTTTTTGAAAGGCGCAGTTTCAGCGCGCCGCCTGCATCGGAATAATCGTCCTCGGCGCGGCCGTTGCTGTCCAGCGGCAACAGGCCGGTTCCTGCACGTCCGCGCCCGCTGTCGAGCTTCAATCCATAGAACCCATGGGCGTCGACGCCCACACCCAGAGCGCCCTGGGTAAAGCCTGACTGCAGGTTGGCGATGAAACCTTGCGCCCATTCCTGCCGGTAGCTCTGATCGGGATGCCCGGTGCGGTAGTCGTTCTGCAGAAAGAAGTTACGCGCCAGGACGTTCAACGAGGTGTCGGCGAGGAACCCATGCTCTCCGTCGTCAGCGGCCGCCATCAGGTCGGTGGAGGATGCGAGTAATGCCAGGGTGAGCAGCGACAATCGGCTTGCCATGAATCGGCCTTCTAGAGAGATGAATCGGAAGCAGGCAGTCAATCTGACAGGTGCGCGGCAAAGCGGATTGTTGCGCTGTGCGCTTTTTAGTCCGACGGTGCTCTGTGTGCGATTGCCGACCCAATAACGCGTCTGCTCGCGGGAAGAGCACATTCGTTCAATTCCCTGGAGGAAGGGCGGTGTATATCTGGCAAACTTCTGTCTCGCGCAGGCATTTGTTCACGCCTCCCTACCTGACAACCGGAACCGCTCAATGAATCGCAATGACCTGCGTCGCGTCGACATGAATTTGCTGGTGATCTTCGAAGCATTGATGTTCGAACGAAACCTGACCCGAGTGGCCGAAAAGCTGTTCATGGGACAACCGGCGATCAGTGCGGCGCTGGCACGCTTGCGCGATCTTTTCGATGATCCCTTGCTGTTGCGCAATGGACGGGCGATGGAGCCGACCGCCCGCGCGCTGGACATCCTCAAAGAGCTGCAACCGGCGCTGGATACCATTTCCGGCGCGGTGAGCCGTGCGAAAGAGTTCGACCCGAGCACCAGTTGCGACGTGTTCCGCATCGGTTTGTCCGACGATGCAGAGTTCGGGTTGTTTCCACCGTTGCTCAGCCAACTGCGTGAAGAAGCGCCGGGCATCATTGTCGTGGTGCGTCGGGCCAACTTTTTGCTCATGCCGGCGTTGCTGGCCTCGGGTGAAATATCGGTCGGGATCAGTTACACCACCGACCTGCCCGCCAACGCCAAGCGCAAGAAGCTGCGCGACATTGGTTGCAAGGTGCTGCGAGGTGATAAGCGACCTGGCACATTGACCTTGGACGATTACTGCGAGCGCCCACACACCATGGTGTCGTTTTCGGGCGATCTGACCGGCAACATCGACATCGACCTGGCCAAAGTTGGCCGGGCGAGAAGGGTGGTGGTGGCCGTGCCGCAATTCAGTGGCCTGCGGGCATTGCTGGCCGGCACCGAACTGATCGCGACGGTTCCGGATTACGCCGCGTGCGCGCTGGTGGAAGGCTGTGCTCTCCGTGCCGAAGACCCGCCGTTTCCGATCGAACCGGCCGAGCTGTCGATGGTCTGGAGCGGCGTCCACGACAACGACCCCGCCGAGCGCTGGCTGCGTTCACGCATTACCGAATTCATGTCCCAGGAAACCCGGCCCATGCCGTGAAGCGCGGGGTTCGTCGCAGGGCGCAGAAGAGATGCAGCAGAACTCTGCTTCTGCCCGCAGAGCGTAGGGAAACGCAGCAGGACTCTGATTCTGCCCGCAGGGCGTAGGAGCGCGCTTGCCCGCGATCTGCTGCGCAGCAGCAGTCACACAAACGACCTCGGCTTTTTCAGGCACACCGCATTCCTGGATTCACGTCGACATCACGCATCCTCAATCCGGATCACCTCATCGGTCACTTCCTCAAGCTGGCGCACGACCTGGTAGATATGCGCCACCGCCAGCAAGGTCGGACGCGGGATGTGTTTGCCGAGTTTGACCTTATAAAGCGTGCGTGCCAGCCAGACGCTTTGCACCACGGGTATGCCGGCTTTTTTGGCGCGGGCAATCAGCGCCAGGGCGTCGTCGTCTTCGCCTTTGCAATGGATCAGCGGCAGCGGCGTCTGCCCCGGTCTGTAGTACAGCGCCACGGCATAGTGCGTCGGGTTTACCACCAGCATGTCGGCGTCCTCAACCGGTTTCGGCGGTGTGGTGGGCGCCTGGTTCAGCAACTCATGCGCGAGTTGTCGACGATGGCCTTTGATGTGCGGATCGCCCTCGGACTGTTTGTATTCCTTCTTGATGTCCTCGTGGCTCATCCGCAATTTCTTCGCATGGAAGTACTTTTGCAGGGCGAAATCGACGCCCCCGATCACTAGCAGCAACCCCAGCGTCGCCCGCAGGATGTGCCGGAACAGCTGCAGCAGCGAATGCCAGTAGGTCGTCAGGTCGGTGTTGGACAGCAAAATCAGAGCGCCGAGCGACGGTTTCACCACGCCGTACAAGGTCGCCGCAATCGCGGTCGCCTTGAGTACGCTGAGCAATAGATTCGTCAGGTTCTGCGCCGAGAACATTTGTTTGGCATGGGAGAAAGGGTTGATCTTGTTGAGGTCCATCTTCAGCGCCTTGGGGGCGAAGAGGAAACCGATCTGCATCCAGCTGCCGACCAGTCGCATCAAGACCGCCATGCCCACGCTGCTGAGGATGAAGCCGATCAGCGTCGTCAAACCCTCGCTCGCCACCTGCTCCAATGTGTGCATGAAAGGCTGACCGATCCCCTGAAACGAGAGTGACATCAGGTGCTGCAAACGCGCCACGCTTTCGTCCGCAAGACCCAAAGTGACTTCGCTGACCACCAGCAATACCAGCAGCTTGCTCAGGTCCTGGCTCTGCCCGACCTGACCTTTTTCCCGCGCGTCGCGCAGCTGTTTGGGCGTGGCCTTTTCTGTTTTTTCGCTCACGGCACCGGCACCAGTTGGATCAACAGATGCTTGAGGTCGGCCAGTTGCAGGATCTGGCCGTTGCCCAATTCCAACAAGGTGGGCAGGTAGATCAACAGAAAAGCGATGCCGGCCATGCTTTTCGCCGGCATGGCCAGGATCGACACGTTTAGCTGCTGCGCGTACAGGCCGATGATCGCCAGCGCCGCCTCGATCAACAGCAACAGCCCAATGAACGGCGCGGCGTACAGCATCATGTGTTGCAGCGTCTGATTCAATTGCTCAAGGAAGAGGTCCAGTCCATCGACGGTCATACCCGGCAACCACGCCGTGGGCGGCCAGACCTGATAACTGTCCCAGATCACCTGGGTGATCAATGAAAGGCCGCCGGAGAGGATCACCAGCATGATCAGGGTCTCCTGAAACAGCTCACCCAGTGGAGTGGCGTCCGGACCAAGCGCGGGGTTAAGCTGGCCGCCACTCAACGCACCCCGCTGGCTGTCCAGGAGGGCGCCGACCGAGGCGAACATCCAGAACGGCGCATACAGCAGCAGGCCCAACAACGTTCCGAGCACCGCTTCCTTGAGCAGCAGCGCGCCGATGGAAAACCAGTCGTCACTGAGCGCAGACAGCGCGCGGCTGATCGCGGGCGCTGGAACCATCGAGACCACCAGCACCACCGCGTAGCGCAGCGGTCCCTTGAGGTGCTTGAAGCAGAAGGCGGGCACCAGAATCATGCACGGCAACAGACGAGCCGACGCGAGGCCCATGCCCAGCATCAGTTCAAACAGCCCCTGCGCGTCGAAAGGCATCTAGTGCACGCCCCCGGAACGGGCGATGAGGTCGAACGCCATGTTGATAAACTGAATCAGCTCGACCCCGATCCAGCGTCCGGTCATCGCAAGGGTCAGGCCGACCGCCGCGAGTTTGATGCCGAAGGGCAGGGTCTGGTCCTGGATCTGCATCAATGCCTGCAACAGCGAGGTGATCACGCCCACCAGTACAGCAACACCCAGCGGCGGTGCGGTGAGGATGACCACCAGAAACATGCCTTGTTTGAATAACGCCAACGCTTCCATGACCGCCTCACATATACGAGTAGAACAGGCTGTCGAGCAGGCGCGTCCAACCCTGTACCAGGACGAACAGCAGCAGCTTGAGCGGCAGGGAAATGGTCATTGGCGAGACCATCTGCATGCCCAGCGCGAGCAGCAGGTTGGAGACAATCAGGTCAATCACGATGAACGGGATATAGATCAGAAAGCCGATCTGAAACCCGGCCTGCAACTCCGAAAGCACGAACGCCGGGACCGCCAGCAGCAGGTCGTTTTTGGTCGCTTGATCGGCCATGTCCTTGGGCCACATGCGCTGCGTGTTGTCGAGCAGATGGGCACTGACATCCGGGTCGGTGTTGCGGGTCATGAAGCGTTGCAACGGTTCGATGACCCTCATGGCGCTGGTCTGCAGCTTGTCGGTACTGCCCATCTCCAGCGGGTGGTCATGAACCCGCTGCTGGATGTCGTGGGCCACCGGCGCCATAACGAACATCGTCGCCGCCAGCGCGATGCCATACATCGCCATGTTCGGTGGCACTTGCTGCACACCGATGGCGTTCCGGGTGATCAACAGCGTCATCGCAATCTTCAGAAAGGCCGTGCAAACGATCAGCAAGAACGGGATCAGCGACAGGGCGCCGAGGAAAAGCGCCAGCAATACCGGGTTCATCCCGTCCGTGATCATACGGACGACGCCATCCGCGTGATCTGCAGGCCCAGCCGCCCCTCGACATCGACCAGTTCGCCCTCTGCCACCACGCGCTCACCGTGGCACAGCGTGGCGTAACCCGGCGTGATGCCGCTGACTTCAAGAATGGTCCCGGCGGCGACTCGGCGCAGGTCTCCGAGGTTCATCGTCAAGGTGCCACAGCGCAGGGTGAGTGCCATGGGCAACTGGTCGAGCGGGTCAAGCGCCAAGGGTTCGTGAATTGCCGCATGATCAGAATGGTAGGCTGCTTCGTTGGGCTGTTCATCCTCATGGGCCTGCCAGTCGGATTCGACGTGCCTGGGCTGTAATGGGTCGTCGTAGCCCTCGTCAGTCAGGGACGGCGCGTCGTACTCATCGTCGGATGAAATCTCCAGTTCTTCGTCGTACAGCGTTTCATTGACCATGTTCCAGTGGTTCCTCGTGACTGAGCTGCACAGACAGTCGCCCTTGGTGGCTGTCGGTTTGCACTGCCCACTGCCGGCCACCCAGTTGCAGGCGCCCAATGCCGTCGCTGTCGAAGTGACACAGCGAGGGCAGCAACACATCGCCGGGTTGCAGCGAAGCCAGTTGTGCCAGAGTCAATGACAGGTGGCCGAGTTCAAGCGGTTGAGTGATCAACCACCCTTCATCGAGCGTCTGCCGATGGGCATGCCAAGGCGCGGATTGCAGCATTCGCAGCAGCGTTGCGGCGTCTGCCCGGAACAGTCCATGCAGCAACTGACCCTCCCGTCGCACCTGTATCCGGCACGTCGTCACATCCGCAGGCAGTGCAGTGATATCGCTGAGTGGCACAAGAGGACAAAGCAGTTCCGCCATCGCTGAATTCATTCGTTGATTGAGCACCTGCCAGTACCACGGCTGAAAATCGCCCGAAAGGGTGACGGGCAGTTCCCCCAGTAGCGTCAACATGGCTTCGGCATCACTGAGCCCGAAGGTGCCCGATGCGCTTTCGAACCAATGGAACTGGGGTTCAGCGCCAGGGTCGGCAATGAGAGGGAGAAGGCTCATCGTGCCATGCTTGCCCTGAACGCTGAAATCCAGGCTGACCCCCGTGCCGAGATGACGGCTGAGTTGTGCGGCCGCTGAATCGACTTTGCGCAGTGCCAGGACGCTCATGCCGACAGCTCTTCATGAAAGGACAGGTCGACATCCTGTCCCAACGCCTCGGCGAGGGCGCCCTCGCAGGCGCGCTGGTGAGGTTGCAGGCGTTTGAGCACGCCCTTTTTCGCGAAGCCCAGCTCGACGCTCCATTGGTTCTCGCGTTTGTTGGCGTTGACCTGGACTTTGCCCAGATAGGGCATCAGAAGCGTGACGTTAAACGGGCCGTCCGGTTGTAAGGGAAGGCGCTGTGCGAGTGCGTCAATCAGTTGAGCCGGCATGTTGTCTGCGGGTGGTAGCAGGCTCAGGCCGCTGCCGGAAAAACCCGAGTGATCGGGCTCTTCGCTGACGGTCGGGATGAGTAATTGCGAGAAGAACAGGCTGTCGGCGCTGGTCGTCTCTGGCTGAGTCGGGGGATTCCAGGCTGGACGCAGGCGATCCATATCGCCCCGACGCACGCCGAGGGCAGGGCGCATGTTGGTTGCAGTGGACGGTGTGTCCGGCGCCGGCCGTGCCTGAGGATGAGGGAGGGCGCGAGGTGCGGATTGAACGGGCGTGGTCATGTTTCACCTTTTTCATTGAGGCTTAATCGGGTTCATTAAGGGCTTCAGCCAGACAGGCCAGTTTTTCCACGGCCCGTTGAGAGGCCTTTGCCGCGTCTCTGGCCTGCACCAGTTGCCGTTGCTGTTCGTCGATGCCCAACCGTTGCCGCTGCACGTCCTGCCGGATATAGGCCAGACGATCAAGCATGCGATGCTCCTTCTCGTGCCAGTGATCAAGGTCATTCAGAGACATCTGTTTGTTGAGGTGCGCAACGCTCAGCCCCTGTCGCCGCTCGCGCTGGTTGTCGCGTTCTTGCGTCAACGATTCGCGGGTCTGCTGCAAATGCACCTGCATGTTTTCCAGTGCCTTCTGAGCCCGGCGTTGCGCACGCTCGGCGCTGGCCTGTCGATGCTGTCGCAACGGCGTGAGCACGCTGATGACCTGTTCCAGCGCCAGACGCTGCGGGTCACTGTCGAGTTCTTCTTCCATGTGGAACACCTGCGCTGATTCGGATAACGGCTCAAGACATGTGGGAGTGAGCTTGCTCGCGAAGGGGCCGGTCGATGCGCTGTATCGTAGGCGCCTGACAGATCGTCTTCGCGAGCAAGCTCGCTCCCACCGGGGATGTTTGTGGGTGGCTTGCTGTGGTGGCTAACGGGTTGCCGATTTGCAGAGGTGCCACTCGGATTGGCGGCACGGCCCGGTTGTTGTGGGAGTGAGCTGGCTCGCGAAGGGGCCGGTCGATGCGCTGTATCGTAGGCGCTTGATAGATCGTCTTCGCGAGCAAGCTCGCTCCCACAGGGGATGTTTGTGGGTGGCTTGCTGTGATGGCTAACGGGTTGCCGATTTTCAGAGGTGCCACTCGG
>Ga0308163_10003156_pt1 | contig 14116 bp, 17 predicted proteins | sample PhyTR1_FD_201037 | JGI IMG/M metagenome (GOLD analysis project Ga0308163, IMG submission 201037) | Phyllosphere microbial communities from UC Gill Tract Community Farm, Albany, California, United States - DLSLT.R1 | ecosystem: Host-associated > Plants > Phyllosphere > Unclassified | place: USA... | reverse complement strand
TCCGCCGCCACCTCGACCTCCATCGCCCCAATTACCTTCACCATTTGGCCTATTGCCGCCTCCACCCTGCTCTGGTTCGGGGTAATGCTCAAGGAGCTCCTCTGCATTGCTTAGCCGCCATCCGTTCCACGGCGAGCGTGACTTTACATCGTCCTCTTCGCGATCAGTCGGTCGGATTAACCCAATCTGCTGCAGTACACGAAAATGCGCCTCCAATGCCTCCCGCCCCTTCACATCGAGATAAGAGTAGGAAATCCTCCCTTGTAAATTTTCGGCTCTGGGAAACCAGCCATACGGCATCCAGCCCTCGTCTGCTTTCAGCTCGCTCTGGTCACGAGGCCACTGATTAGGTCGCAGAGACAGAAGAATCCATCCTAACAAACGCGGACTTATAGACATGAGAACCCTAGATATTTTGTAGGAACAGCCTACTAGCGTATCACATTGCCATAATGCAAATCCTCACCGTTTGTCACTTTTGAAATCTAAGATCGCTTCAACTAATCGTCCTGTCCGGCTATTCGTAGGACGTTAGCTGCCTGGAATGAATAAAACGATTCGCTGTACTTGGAATGAAAAATTCCAAGCACCCAAAACCTCCGCTAAAGTGGGCTGGCGGCAAACAGCGCATCCTCTCAACCCTACTCCCGCACATTGCGGCCCCAGGCAGGCTCATAGAGCCGTTTGTGGGCGCCGGCTCGGTGTTCATGGCATCAGGTGCTCGCGACACCGTCATCAACGATGCCAACGCCGATTTAATCGGGTTCTACCGATGTCTGCAGCGAGACGTCGCCGGCTTCATCGAAGTCGCAGAGCCGCTGTTCTCGCCGGCCCACATGACGGCCGAGGCGTACCTCTACAACCGCGTACGCTTCAATGCCGGCGGCACGGAGGTCGAACGCGCCGCACTTCTCCTCTACCTCAACAAGTTTGGCTTCAACGGCCTGTATCGGGTAAACAAGAAAGGCAAATTGAACATCCCGTATGGCCACCCGAAATCGCTCCCAGCCTTTCCGCGCCAAGCGTTGCTTGATATGGCCGCGCGACTCCAGGGCGTGCAAATCATGTGCGGCGACTTCAAGCTGCCGATGGCCCTCGCCACTGCTGGTGACGTCGTTTACTGCGACCCACCATACGTCGCTTCATCGTCAGCTAAGGAGTCATTCACCGCGTACACCGCCAATTCGTTTGGGCACGCACAACAACTTGAACTGGTACAGGCAACGCACGCCGCCGTGGCCAGAGGTGCTACTGTGGTTATCTCAAACCACGACAGCGATATAGCAAGGCAGCTGTACACTGGCGCGGAAATTCACACTTTCGATGTTCGCAGAAGTATTGCCGCCGATGGCGACGCGCGCCAGGCAGCGAAGGAGCTGATCGCCATCTTCCGGCCGAACGCATCCGAGTTCGCAACTTACCAAGAACCAACAACAGCACCGGATGACGCCTACAATATCGAGGCTATGCCCGACGTCGGCGCAGTCACCGATATCGGATACCTTGACGTCTTCGAGTTAGCCGAGATGCTGTACATGACGCCCACGAAAGCACTAGCTCTTACCAAATCAGCGCCATGGCAATTGCCCCCACCTGCACACTTTGGTAAAGGTTTCGATATTCTGCGCTGGCGCGAACACGAAGTGCAACGCTGGGTGATAGAGACTACACTGCCTCATTGAGGCAATTCACCAAAGGCACGAAGCCGGCGTCAAGAACCGCCGGCTTCTATTCCACGACTAGTCAGCATCACCAGTGGCCACGGCTGTGGGAAAGCGCCAATGCAAAACGCGCCACGGTGGGCGCGCCAGCAAGACCTTTGAGGCAACGTCGCTTAGAACTTCACAGCGGTCGCTATGTGCACAAGATGGTTCTCAGCATGAAGAACCCGCTTTTCATCAGGAACCAGTGGTGGAGGGAACGATGCCATTTTTGTGGCGATAAACTCCTCATCGGGAATGTATCGAGAGAGCATATACAAGGTATCGGCAATCTCAAATTTATCGAGCCAATAGTCCGAAATTTCGATTGAGTTAAGCGAAACTTCGTCCGCCGTCACCCATGCGACTCGCAGCGTCGACGCGCGCGGATGCGCTTGTATCAACGCCACAATTTCCTCGACCTTAATGCCAACCGATATCCGTTCTGCCGTCCAAGTCAGGTACGACATCGAGTCAACATAACTGCTGTCGAACGGGTCGACCACCACGTCCACCTCGTTGACATCGCTTGGCCAATCTTTGGCAATATGTCGGGAGGTCATGACAATAGTCAAAACGTCGGCTTCGGCCGGCTCATCAATGCTTGGAAGTCCTCCTTCTAGCACGGCATACGCAGTGACATGCTTACCGAGCTCGACCAAGACACGTTTCAGCTCAGGTTCATCCTGGAGCACATCATTCAGGTCGTACGTCGTGGTTTCAGAAATAATTTCGCTATCGTCCATCTTTAGTTCTTTCATAATTAGATTGTTTGTCGTTTGCTACCACGTCGAGGAACAGCCATCCAGGCGAAGGGCGGCGCGTACTTGCTGCCGCCCTATGCTTATTGATTGCTGGCAGATGCGATCAATCGAGAGCGCGAGGATCTCCTGACGTTACGCACATGCCGGCTATGACTCGCCGGGGAAAATCACCTGTAAGCCGCAGCTCTCAATGGAACGTGCTGCGAGGTGCAAACAAGACTTCTTCCGCGCGACAAACTGGGATTAGGGCACATGCCTTCGTCTTGCCTTTGAAGAAATTTCCTAACCATGGAGTTCGACCATGTTCAGCCAAAGCGGCCTTGGCACTTTGAATTTCAAACTCGCTGTAGTTTGGTTGTTGACCGAAATCAATTAGGAAGCCCAGCGCTTTTGCGGCAATGGCTTCGTCGCGATAATGGCCACCGAATGCGATTAGGTCACCCGCGCACATGATGACGCGCGCGCGCTCCAAGCGCTGGCCGTTTACATATTCCTCGGTGTAAAGCTGCTCAAACAGACCAATGTCGACGCCAAACACAACTGAACATTTATCCTGTCTATCCACTTGCCACGTATTCGCTGCAGGAGTTTCCTTCAGGTCAAGAGTTCTGAAATGAGACGGCTCAGGGAGCATGCAGGAATATTCTTCAAGCAATCCTACGAATGACTTATGGAATCGAAGCAGGATTACCGGGCCACCATCTGCAATCAGGGACGATGGGATTGCCCCTGGTGGAATACAAATGGCGCCAACTTCGTGGTCGTCCTGCTTCATCGCTTCATCGACAAATGAAATCGCCTCAGCCAAGGCAGGGGCAATCGCGGCGGCCTTGGCAATGGTGGTCAGCACTGGTGAGACCTTAGGCATTTTTTGTCTCGCCACATTCGGCGAGACAAACATACCTTTCTGCGTGAGCTGTTCAAAGAACTTTCCCATCGAGTCCTTGGTTAAACCGGTCCGATTTTTCTTCGCAAACAGCATAGCTTCTAGCTGGACCACCTTTGCAACGTTCTCCCCAGATTCTGCGACCTCATACGCCCCAGCGACCTTGGTTTTTTTTAGATGCTTAAACACTCGCTTAGCATCTTTCAGGATGTCGTCAGGGATGAACATTTCGATTTTTTTGTCGGTGATTTTGGCGCTAAAGGTATGCATATTTTTCCTATCAAGATTTCGTGGATTGCTGAGGGATCGGAGTGGGTACCGATATGTCGTATAGCCACCCTTTCCTCAGGTTTTAGACTTTTCCGACTTTTTTTGAATTATTTTTTCAAGCTCGACTTGCGCGCATCTGCTTGGGCATTGCGAGGTCGTTCCATCGCAGCGATCCAGCGGTTCGAAACGACACCCCTCGCCCTCTCTACACAAAAGGGATGACGTAAATTGTCTCGCCATCGCCGCCGATAAATCGTTCTTCGTCACTAGACAGAGGAGGTGGTAACTCAGCCAGCTTTGCTTGCACATACGACTCATCTGGACTGAACCGGGGAAATGAACGGACGCGAAATGCTTCGCTCATCAAATCCAAATAGCCTTGATCAAGCCGCACTTCGTCGACTGTGATCACCTGCTCGCCTATCCACGCGACCAGAACCGGCTTACCCTCTTCGAACGCATCGCAAAGCGTATCCATCACGTAGATGCCTTCAAATGCGAAGGTTAGCTCGATGCTTTCCCAAGCCCAGTATGGATAGGCTCTATCCCAGCGGACGAATCCATCAAATATGGGATACGGGCGACCGTTAGTGAGTTTGGGACGCCAGTCCTCAGGCATACGCTTGGAGTAAACGACGAACATCGGAGCACTGAGCAAATTTTCTTCAACTAGTCCCGAGAGCAGCTTACCGGCCGTATACCGGCAAGCGTGCGTGTGCTCCTTCAGCTCGGTTATGACGTCCGCTAATTCTGGGCGAGTGTCCAGCGCGTGTTGGAGACTATGTCGGGTCGATTTAAAATTCATCTTGATCTTTCAGGTTAAGTTTGTTGGAGCAGTGCCGCTGGTATAGGCACCGTCTCGTGTGCGGTTTGCAGCGAGCTATCTGTACTTAAAGGGCGATGGCCATCTCTAAATTTCATGATTCATCCATCGCTCCGCCACTCGCTCAATCGCCTCATGGAACCACTCGTGGAGGCATTCGTCATCATCGTCCGGCAGCTGCTCAAGTTCATCGACCGAAACATAGACCAACGATGTGCCGAATCGGAGCGAGGCGACTACCCCTTGTTCGGCTGCGATGCCATCAAACTCCCTAGCCACCAAGTGGGGGATGCGCTCATCATGGTCAAAGCGCTGCAGCAGAGAGTCGTAGTTATTGGTAAAGCCCAAAGGAATATCGTTAGTCATAGTCATGGTGTTTTTCTTTCGAATGTGTATGTGATGTGGATGGTGGCCAGCAGCGGATTCATTCCGCCAACTGCTACCGTGAGGCTGTTCCTAGTCTTGAAGACGTAGTTGCCCCTGGTAGTCAAGTCGAGCTTGACCAACCATACGAAACGGCCGCCTAGCTAACGGGCTAGGCTAGCCGCAAAAATGGTTTGTGCTTAAGGCTTTAGAAGCCTTTCTGGATAGCCGGACGCTACATAGCATTTGTCGAAATCTTTGCGCATATTCTTCGCAGCACCGGCAAGCACCGTGGTAAATCGGGCGTAATTGCGCGCGTATAGAACGAGCCGCGATATAACCGCAGGTTTAGGTGTGAGCGAGTGTTGGGTGTTGTCATCAGGGCCCTGAAACGTTCTCTCGCCGGTGTAAACTTTAGCTGGCGCGAGAGTCTCAAAAATTACATGGGCATCTGGAATCATGCTCGCGACCCACCTCAAGTCGTCCAGTGACATTCGCTTTTTCAATCGAAAAGTCACTTCCGGCTCACCGTATTCCACAACAGTGGACCAAGGTTGGTGAATAAACTCGGGGATCACCCCCATGAACAATTGTGCATCTAGCTCACACTCCGCGCGAAACATAAGCTTGGTTCCGGCACGAAGCCAACCCGGAGTTAAGCGTACGATGTCGGCGTCAGAAAAGACGCGTTTAGGCTCAGCTACCGGAATGTTTTTTCCAACATGTGATTTTGTGCGGACGACTTCTAGCTTCATAAGTTCTTGGCTTTCGTAAATTATTTGACGTGACCACTGAAGTGGCCGGCATTGTTTGCTGCCGTTGTCCGCGCGCGTTTTGGAGCGGACGAGAAGCATAGCGCAGAGCAACTAATGATGTCAAATGAATAACACTCCAAAAGACTTCTCTTTTTAAGGCTTCGTCGAAACCCGCATCGCGCCTCGTGGTGATGAATCGTTTCCAGCGCATTTTCGCCTTAGAATTTGTCAAGGCACCTCCGTGGCCGAGAGTAGCGCGTAGCAAAGGCCACATTGTGTGTGGCCTCATAAGATGTCAGACAATCGTCTACTTATGCATTTTTATGTGCCGTCGCCAGCGCTTCGCCAATCAGGCGCACGACGCCTGTCACCAATGAATTCCCCATCAGGAACGCCCGCTTTTTGTCGGTGACGCCATTGATTGCAGTGAACCCTCGAGGGAAGCCAGTCAGCGCCTCGAGCTCCTCTGGCACCAATCGCCGGACACGTCCGTCGCCGTGATCCACCGCGTGGGATGTGCGAGAAGCACAGGCTCCGCCTTCGCTCGTGATAATTGTGCGAGACGGTTTATCCAGGCGGTCTGGAAAAGACATCGCCCCCTCTGAGTATTTGTACGCGTAGCCTGCACTCACGCGCTCAAATGATTTTGCACCTTTCAAATAGGCCCAACGCGCGCGCTCATCCCCCGCGATGAAGAAATTGTCAGGTACGTTTGTCGTCTCCGCTACAACGTGTCCCAACGTCAGCGCGTGAGCCTTGCCGACAAATGGACTGAAATCGTCAAACGCAGGAGCACGCGTCGCTAGCGTGCGAACGACACCATCGGCGCAAATTCCGGCGGATGCGAAAGGAGTCTTGCCACCGTTCGCCGCGAACAATGTCTGGGTCTCAAACACGTCGGCACCGAGATTGAATTCCTTGATTTCTGCCTTGTCTTTACGGACTACCGGCAAGGCTTTTGCGAGGATGCCGCCGTTCAAGAGCCAGGCCTAACCAACATTACCGCCGCCGGCGTTCACTGCCTCAACTAGTTTCTGCCCAAGTAGCGTCGACGAATGGTAAGCAGTAATAAATATTCGCTTGCGGCGCTGGGCAAATCCATAATCAGCACTGTTCACTACACGCCATTCAGCGTGATAGCCCAGACTATGCAACGATGAAAGGATGATGGCGAAATCCATTCCGCGCGCTTTGGATGGGCTGTTGATGAGGCGGTCTACGTTCTCAAATAACGCGTACTTGATAGGCTGCCCCTCATCAACGCTCGCTTTAAGCATCTCGTAAATTGACCACCACAACACGCCTTTGGCTCCCTCGATTCCTTGCGACAGGTTCGATGGCTTGGCCACGGAATAGTCTTGGCAAGGAAACCCGGCAACCAAGAAATCAGGCCTGGCCTTCTTGATTCGCTTCATCTCGGCGGCATCGGCAAGGACGTCATTGATGTCCTTGCTCACAAAACCCGCGTCGCCCCAACGCGCCTTGTAGATTTCTGCGGCAACTTGCTTCTTCGTGCCTGGTTCGAATTGGTTACCCCAGACCACGTCAAAACATGGCGAGCCATCTGCACTGACGACCTCACTCAAACCTTGGCGGAAACCGCCGACACCTGCGAACATCTCAACAACATTCAGGACACCACTACGATTGCACTTGCTCATTTACATCCCCGGCTATGCCGGCGACGTCAAATGAGCGCTCCACATTTCGTGCAGCTAGAAAACTCACTCAGCATATCGCCGGTGAGTCGCATAGCCACCCTGTTTAGATCTCTAAGGAAACGTAGGAAATCCGTATGGATTCCTAGGGTTGAATGTTTTTTACGCAGTGCGAAATCTAAGTATTTAGTGCGCTGAAGCGTCATTTCGCTCGGAAGAAGTTCTTCTTTTCAGCGGATTCAATTTCAGGCACATCGAGAGGTGAAAAGAGGGTGCGATCTATCCCGACGGATAGGCAATCTATCTAGGTGGATATCGAAATCGCTGAGAAAGCGGCCAGCGGCAATGCCATGAGGGGCGCCACATGGAGAGATATGAGCCCTAATTTGGGCCTAAATTTTTGAGCCGAAAAAAATATTTGAAAAAACTCCATTGACGGGTTGCCTTGCCGTATGGCATTATTTTCAAATCAGCTATGCGCTGACAATTACATCATGGTCAGACCTAGATTCTGAACCAGTCAAATAGCCAGGTTAGTCCTGAGCGTCTTACTTTCTCGAATACGCCACAGTTGCGTCTTGAGAATTCAAAAAAATTTCCGCTTTTTTCGTTCTTTAAAAATTTGAGACTTTCCCGATGGGGAGTGCCACGGCGCGTACTCGTCATCGGATTTGGTGGGCCTCCCACCAGGGACAAACACGTCTGCCCATAGGGTAAGACTACTATTTTTACGACCAATCAAAAACAAGGAATCACAATGGCAATTATCAAGGCATACGTACCAAAACTCCGCGCGCTGACCCCGATGTTCCGTGGCATGGGTTACGACGAGGCGAACAAGCAGTTCATCAAATTCAAAGGCGAGTACGAGCACTATCACGTGCTCGACGCAATGACCGCAGCCGTGGAGGCAGGCCAAATCGATAGCGATACCTGGGTAGACACCGTATTCAGTTCGAAGGAACAATTCCACGAATTCCTGAAAAACCTGAACTACATGGATGACACCGAACGATTCCATGACCGCTGGGCAATAGCGTTGGGCGAAATTACTGGTGACATGGATGACGAATACAGCACCACCGGACCAGCCGCAGCAGACACGTTCTTTAATCACGCACAAGAGACTGGCCAGGCATAACTCAATTTCAGCGCTGAAATTTGCACAGAACCTCAGAGCCGGCGACCGTCACTACGAAAGCCACGCGCTCCCTTAATTGCGCCTGGCAGATGCCCTGACGCTACGGAGAGAACCCCAACGGCCAGATTGCTCCTAATCCGAGTGATAAAATCTGAGGCCCGCATTTCAGCGCTGAAATTAGCAAGCGCTCGGTCATCTTATGGCTGCGCGCCAAGCGATCTGGAAAATGGGCGCGCTACTAGTCCCGCACCGATACGGAAATTTCGGAGTGCGAGCTACTCTGAATTTCAGCGCTGAGATCAGCATCGCCAACGTCATTTCGCGCGGTAATCATGCCGGCATCGAAGCACAGTTGACGTGTTCGGCAGTGAATAGAAACCGCAGTGAGCGATGAGCGACTTTTATCAACCGGCTCCGCATCACACTAAAGCCTAAGCGCTGGCCTGCAAAAAATTGTGCAGGGGACAATTGACGACTCATCTTGCCGTATGGCATTATTTTCAAATCAGCCATGAGCTGAAAAATGAAACGTACTCAGGTGTCCCCTGAAATTGAACCCGCCATGAGGCGGGAGATAGACAGAGTTTTCTGTCCGAGGCAAAGAGCCTCACAAAGAGCAATAAAGCACCAGGCCATCGCCGCCCCAACAACCGCAGAATTTCAGCGCTGAAATTGCAGCGTAACAACCAAAATTCTCGCCAGCAGTAGCGTCGGAATGACTCCAAATTTCAGCGCTGAAATACCAAGCTAAACACCGCTAGCCTAGTCTGCCAACCAACACTACGTCGTCATAGCGATACCACCATGGGCTAGTGAGATCGGCTCGACGCAAGCAAGCCCCAGCAGTAGCCCATACACAATTTCAGCGCTGAAATTGCTTGTCGTTTAACCAGCGCATTTGTTATCCGACGAAGTCCCCTCAGAGCTAAACCAAACGCCCTCGCTCACTTTCAGCACTGAAAAAGCCAGCTGCCGCTTCCGGCACTAATTCAACACCCCACTACCTCGACGCGTACGCAGTGCAGCCCTGAGCCTGCACTCAACCATGCATCGACGTCTGTGCACTGCAAGCGCACCGAGTAATTTCAGCGCTCAAATCCAGCTTCCCCGGATGGTCGTCATCCAGCAGCGAAAAACCACAGCAGTAGCCCAAGCTCCACCGACTGGCTACGCAACGAAACCAACATATCCAAGGAACCATTCATGAAATTTGAAGAAATCTTCTCCCATATTTTTGGCGCCGATAAAGGCGACCGACTGAAGTGCCTCCAACTTGAAGCCCCATTCCTAGGCGAGAACTCCTTCGCACGGGAGGTCTGGAAGGAGCTCCGCGCCAACCTGACCAACTTGCACAAGCGTGCAGCGGCGAAGGCCAGCTTCGGCCAGGCAGAAATTCGCAACGCTCTCTACGAGCATTACATCGCAACACGCCCACAACTATGCGGAGGTTTCATTGCGGTCAGCGGCGATGGTCCGCTCTGGGCCATATGCCACAAGGCTTACGTCCAACCACATCAGCAAGCGTGGAATGGCTGGTCGGCTGACATTAAGCGAAACGGCTTCGAGAACTTAGACGTCATTCGATGCACAGATCGGGTACTCGATGAGGTCGTAATGAAGGGGGCGTACGCCGCCAACTCCATCGTTCGAGTCGAAGGCTCACCGTTCGACTGCTACTACCACGTAGACGAGACCCGACCAACGCATAGCTACCAGTGAAATTTCAGCGCTGAAATTGCAGGGCCAGCTCGTCGGCGTTCGAAAGATTACCGAATGCCGACGAGTGGCACAGGCTGTTCCAGCAGAAAAACTCAGCACGCTCAAAACGCAATTTCAGCGCTGAAATCTACGACAAGATCTAATTTTTTATACCGTTTACACAATCAAACTATGCCAACGATGAAATTCAAATCCGACCAGTACAGCCTTCAAACTGTCCTCTCCACTGCGCCAGATTTCGGCGATGTTCTCACAAAGCTTAATGCCTCTCCTCACGCATGCTATGCCGCGAAGGGACGCACGCTCACTAAAGTCCTTCCTAGGAGACTGTATGAGGCGCCCATGTTGATTGTTCGTTCAAAGCGCATGACCGAATCCTGGCGCCCCTACCTCTACGACGAGCGCCCTCGTTTCAGTATCGACCAACTGGCACCGCGAGGTCATTTAGAAGTGTATTGGACCTGGGATGGCCTCGGCCTCAGCCTATCATTTAAAACCCTCGATTACGCAGGTTTGCTATGTGACGCAATTGAGGCGCGGAAGCCAATGCTAGTTGCATGGGTGGTGGGTGACTCGGTGACCGTAGACCAGGTGACGATAAATCAGAAGTACCTCAATGTGATGAGCGCCGGCATTACCACGAGATCAGTTCCGAAATTCGTGCCGTCAAAATCTTGCGTCAGTGAGGAACTCGCCGGGCCACCGCCACTGCTTTTTTCCGGTGAAGAGCGGTACTTCACCGAGGAAGGGGAACCGGCGTACATCGTCCAGCTCGTCGGCATCGAGCGTGAATCTGAATTTTAATCATCACGATAGCCATACGCACGTGAAAATTTCAGCGCTGAAAAAGCATAGCTGCCGATTCACCTACGGCAGCGTCCAGCACGCGCCAATTTCAGCGCTGAAATTCACTGAAGGAGACTCCGTTGCTTATCGCCCGACCAAGCACGAACAACCAAGTGAGTGTAGTTGGAACATGCGCACACATCAGGTTTGAACGAGCAGACTCGCATCACAATTTCAGCGCTGAAATTTCAGGTTCACAACCTACACGCGCTACCAACATAGCGCCGCCCGAACCTTTGCAGCGAGGCGGATTTCAGCGCTGAAATCGACATCTATTTGGCGAAAGCAATCTGCCGCGCCCCGCAAGAATACATAACAAATTGAACGAACGCGAGAGTCCCACGACCCGCTCTAGGCGGGCTCGACCTCTCGCGCATCACCAAATTAAAGGAAGAAAAAAATGAATTATGAAGACGAAATCTACGCAAATGTTTACGGCAACGACTATGGAGATCGGCTGGTTTGCCTTTCGTTCGAAGCGCCCTTCTTAACCGCTGATAAATTCGCAGACGCTGTCTGGACGGAGCTGAGCACGAAGTTCAAGGACGAGCCAGAAAACTCCCGAGCCCGTGAGACGATCAACAATCCTCAGCTCATAATAAAACTCTACGACTACTACCTCGATACGCGACCTGAATTGGATGCAGGATTCATTGCCGTCAGCCGCGACTGCATCGTCGGGGCGTATCCGAAAGAGCCGAGCCACCTGGAACCATGGGGAGGATTTCATCTGAGCCCCGACGGCCACGTCCCAGAAACACAAATTTTCCCATGTACGGCTCGAGTGCTGATGGAGCTCATTCTGAACCGCCCGAGCACAGATGATTTTGCTATCAGGGTCGACGACGGCGAACAGGTTCGCTACTACCATGCTGACGAGCTGCGTCCGACACACAGCTATCAGTGAATTTCAGCGCTGAAATTTGGGGGCGGCACGAACTGAGAGGATGCCGAGTGTCCCATGCGGGCCAGATTTCCTGGCTCCAAAGGACCACTTCTTTTGAGGCTGAATGTTCAGCTCCCTGCTGCTGCATCAGGCGTGAAAAAATATTTCAAAGAATTCAAAAAAATCTAAAACCTATGGCGAATGTGCCTATACAGACTATCGACAAGGAGAGCGATCGTTCACAGAAAATTGGGGTACCTCATGAGCAGAGGCGCACGGTTGAAGAGAACCTCTTTTTCCCATCCAATTCTGGAACAAATAAGAATTTATATCGTTTACCTCCTTTTCGTTTAAACCCAGGGTTCTACCCTCATTGATGGGCATCATTTGATCCCGCTAACTTTCTAGGACTACCATGCAGAAAAATTCCAACCACAACGAGAGATTTGTATTCCAACACGTATTTGGCAACGCATTCGAAGAGCGCCTGCACTGTCTGCGAGCAATGGAAAATCCTCTGGCTAAAGATAATTTCTTGGTTGAAATCGCAGATGAACTGACGGATTCGCCAGACTTAACCGATGCTGACTTGGAGTACATCAACGCACAACTGGCCATGCCGGAAGTCGCAAATTTTCTGTTCAACCACTATCAAGAAATCCTGCCGAAATTCAATGGCGCACATATTGCTGAAGGTGATGTTATCTGGGGCTGCGGAGACACCTACGCCGCGTGCCTGCAGGATGCAAAATATTGGCTCAGCGATGGCGACTCAGGCAAGAGTCCAAATTTCGAAGGGGTCAAGGTCTACCAATGCAGCGAGCGCGCCTTGGCGGCGGTCAAAGAGCATGGCGCCGATGCGTGGTCCAATCTAGCGCTGGTTAGTACCGGACACGAAGAGCGCTACCACCATAGCGCCGAAGTTTCGAAAGATTGGGCTCGACGCGACTAACCTCGACGAACGCGATTCACACAGCATGTCGCACTCATCAAATTCCCTACACTCCCTGCAGGGACTTCCTGCAACACATTAGAGGACAAATATGGATGAGTGCGATATTTCAGCGCTGAACGGCGATGCGTTGAGGTTTGCTTTTTTTGCGTCGCTTAACCCGGGAGCTGTCTGTAAAGGAACCGGGCCACTGGTGACGGTGAGCGATGAAGGCAACATCAAAATCTATCTCCGCGACGTCGGCCTGCCACGTATCGAGCTGGTAGATCCGGCCGCGCAGAAGGTTCTGGCCTTGGACGTATTCCAAGGACGTACCGCTACATTCGAGGCCATCGACAACAACCTGTCGATGTTCTGCACAATTGACGGCGCGACGGGGCTGGGAGCGAACTATGTCGACGCCGGGATGAGGGCATATCTTCTGTCGTTAGAAAAAGCGAAGGACAAAACGTAGTCAACTTCTGGCGGGCCTCGGCCCGCTTTTTCATTGCTAGATGTAGCGGCTCGCGTTTGAAACGGCCATGCTCGCATTCGACGCGTTTCTCGGATCAGATTAACTGCAAATGACGGACGGCTCGTGCTCACGCTATCTGCAAATATGCTCGCAATCCATGGCACCGGCTTGCATTCGACAACAACGTGCTCGAGCTGTCTGCAAATGAAGTTAAACATACGTCGACAGGCCGCTTCCGCCCCAAAGCGGTGATCTAGTCGAATTGCTGAGCATCCCCCTCTTGGCAATCTAAATGCGGCTCACATACTGCCTGCTTTACAAGAAACAATCTGTGTTGCACAATCTATAAAAATTACACAACGCGCGATGCGTTTAAGCAAATTCTGCAGTCGCTACCTAGGAGGGCCGCTTGCGTTCAAGTCTGACTATTTCAGGTGGTACTTGCCAAATTATGTCTCCATTGCTTTTCTCGAAGCAATGGCCTTCGTCATTCCCCTGCCGGATCGCGGCTAAGCGCTAGAGACAACGCCACCGTGTATCAGACTACCTATGGCGCATTCGACGGTAACAGTTGGGAACGGCTGTGTCAGCTAGTCTTTAAGCGCAAGTTCATCGATGACGGCTATACCCACATCCCGGCTACTCCGGGCGATTACGGTTTGGAAGGCTTCACTAAGACCACAGGCTGGGCGTATCAGTGCTACTGCCCGGAAAAAGTCTATCCTCCGAAAGAGCTTTATGAGAAGCAGCGGGACAAGATTACGACGGACCTGAAGAAACTTCAAACCAATGAGGTCGACCTAGTGAAGGTTTTGGGTGCGACCAAGCTGCGGCGCTGGCACTTAGTGACGCCGATCATTGCCCACAACGACCTCATCAAGCATGCCCAAACAAAAGAG